>Ga0137388_10001550_pt1 | contig 13998 bp, 10 predicted proteins | sample 15con2h14AmetaG_FD_104644 | JGI IMG/M metagenome (GOLD analysis project Ga0137388, IMG submission 104644) | Vadose zone soil microbial communities from Angelo Coast Range Reserve, California, USA - 15con2h1.4A metaG | ecosystem: Environmental > Terrestrial > Soil > Vadose zone > Saprolite...
CGCGAGGTTGATGCCGATCGCGACGATGAAGATCACGAGCATCGCTCCGATGATCGTGCGTGCCGCTTCTGTCCAGATGCCGAGGATGAGAGCGAGGCCACAGAGCAGCTCGATCCACGGCATCGTCAGTGCCATCAGATTGACGAACGAGCCTGGGACGATCCGGTAGTTGTAGACCATGTGTGCGAACGAAGGGGGATCGACGATCTTCGGCAGCGCCGCGGCGACGAAGAAGACACCGAGCGCGATCTGCACACGGATCGTCAGCCAGGGACTGGTGAGAACCTCGCCGAGTCTCAAGGATTCGATCCCGTTCGCACCGGGCCGCCCTTTGATTGCCAGTCGGGGAATCCGTCCTTGTACACGTACACGTTGTTGAACTGGATGCCCCACAGCTTCTGCGACAGCATGTGCGAGTCTTCGCAGTCGCCGCCCGAGCAGTAGATGACGATCGGCTTGGCCTGATCGCGCGGATCGCCGCGCTCATCGAAGAGTTTCTTCACCTTCTCATCGACGTCCGACTCCCAGACGGAGAACGGCCGCGCTCCGGCGATGTGTCCCTGGTCGTACACCGCGGTACGGCGCGCATCGAGGACGAGCGCACCGGAGTCGCGCAGCGCCTTGACGTCAGCAAAGCCGATCTCGACATACGGCTTGTCGGGGTGCGGGGAGAATTTCGAGAGGTCCGGTTTGGGGGCGACGGGCGGGGGAGCGGAGCGACGGGCGACGCGCCGGTCGACGCCCGGCGAGGTCGCCGGGCGCTCCACTGGAGTTGTCGTAACAGTCGCCGTCAGAGGAGCCGGAGGCGCCGCCTGCGTCTGCGCCGGCACCTTCAGCGCGTTCAGGTACGTGCCGGCCAGCACGAGCTTGCGCTCGCGCGCGGCGATTCCGTTCGCGACGAGCGCGCATACGACAGCGGCGCCGACGAGCGTCAGGCCCTCCAGGAAATGCTTCTTCCAATTCATGCGACTTTTTGACGATTCAACCACGATCGCCGTTACGCATGTTCATTTCTTTTCAGCACGACGATTGAGTGCGCCTGAACCTTGATCTCCTGGCCGGCGTGGGTCTCCATCGGATCGCGCAGATCGGGCACCAGCTGACTCGTGTCGATCACCTTCACCCATCGTTCACCCCACGCACTCTGCGGCAGCGTGAAGGGCATGTCTTCGTAGTGCGCATTGAACAGCACGTGGAAACTGTCGTCCGTGATGCGCTCGCCGCGTGAGTCCGGATCGGGCAGTGCGTCGCCGTTGAGGAACACTCCGATCGTCCGGGCGAAGCCGTTCTTCCAATCCTCGTCGGTCATCAGCGTTCCGTCGAACTTGAACCAGCCGATGTCGGTGACCTTCTCGCCGAACAGCGGGCGTCCGACAAACCATCGCCGGCGCTTGAACACCGGATGGTCCCTGCGGAAATGAATCAGGCGGGCCGTGAACGCCAGGAGCCCGTCGTCGACGTGCGCCCAGTCGAACCATGAGATCTCGTTGTCCTGACAGTACGCGTTGTTGTTTCCCCGCTGCGTACGGCCGATCTCGTCGCCACCGAGGATCATGGGCACGCCCTGAGAGACGATGAGCGTGGTGATGAAGTTGCGCTGCTGCTTCGCCCGCAACGCCTTGATCGCCGGATCGTCGGTCGGTCCTTCCGCCCCGCAGTTCCACGAGCGATTGTTGCTCTCGCCGTCCTGATTGTTCTCGCCGTTCGCCTCGTTGCGCTTCTCGTTGCAGGAGACGAGATCGCGCAGGGTGAAGCCGTCATGCGCGGTGATGAAGTTGATGCTCGCGTAAGGCCGGCGGCCGTTCAGCGCGTACAGATCCGAGCTGCCGGTCAGGCGCTCCGCGAAGTCGTCGATGAGGTAGTCCGAGCCGCGCCAGTGATCGCGCATATCGTCGCGATACTTGCCATTCCATTCCGACCACAGCGGCGGAAAGTTGCCGACCTGATAGCCGCCCTCACCGACATCCCACGGCTCGGCGATCAGCTTCACCTGGCTGATCACAGGATCCTGCTGAATGATGTCGAAGAACGCGGACAGCCGGTCGACGTCGTGGAGCTCTCTGGCCAGTGTCGACGCCAGATCGAACCGGAATCCGTCGACGTGCATCTCCACGGTCCAGTACCGCAGCGAATCCATGATCAGTTGCAGCACGTGCGGGTGCCGCATGTTCATGCTGTTGCCGGTGCCGGTGTAATCCATGTAGTAGCGTGGATTGCCGGGAACGGTCCGGTAGTAACCGAGGTTGTCGATCCCTTTGAACGACAAGGTCGGCCCCAGGTGATTCCCCTCGGCCGTGTGGTTGTAGACGACGTCGAGGATGACTTCGATGCCTTCCTCGTGAAGCCTCCTCACCATCTGCTTGAACTCCTGCACCTGCTGGCCGAGCTGACCGCCTGCGGAGTATTCGTTGTGCGTGGCCAGGTAGCCGATGGAGTTGTAGCCCCAGTAATTGCGAAGGCCGCGCTCGATCAGGTGAGAGTCATGGATGAACTGATGGACCGGCAGCAACTCGACCGCGGTCACACCCAGCGATTTCAGATGGCGGATCGCAGCGGAATGCGACAGCCCTGCGTACGTTCCGCGCAGGTGCTCGGGGATGTCGGGATGGAGTTTGGTGAATCCCTTGACATGAAGTTCATAAATGATCGTCTCGTGCCATGGAGTTCGTGGTGAGCGATCGTTCGCCCAGTCGAAATAGGGATTCGCGACGACGGACTTCGGCATGTACGGCGCGCTGTCGTTCTCGTTCTTCGAGTTCTCCGGGTCGTTGAAGTAGTGATCGAAGACCGCTTCGTTCCATGTCACTTCACCGTCGACGGCTTTTCCGTACGGGTCGAGAAGGAGCTTTGCAGGATTGCAGCGATGACCGTTCTGCGGATCCCACGGACCGTGGACGCGGTATCCGTATCGCTGCCCGGGACCGATGTCGGGCAGGTAGCCGTGCCAGATGAAGGCGGTCGTCTCCGGGAGATCGATGCAGGTCTGGTTGCCGCGATCGTCGAACAGACAGAGCTCGACGCGCGACGCCACTTCCGAAAACAGGGAGAAGTTTGTGCCGGACCCGTTGTACGTCGCGCCGAGAGGATAAGGATTCCCTGGCCAGATGATCACTGCGGCAGGGCTCGGCAACTCGCGTGCCACTGGTGAGTGCTGAGTCGTGAGTGATGAGTCGTGAGTGATGAGTCGTGAGTGCTGAGTAATGAGTGCTGAGTAACGGACGCAGGGTGGATGTGCCTCAGCGCGCATCTCGGCTGCGTCACTGCACGCCCGACGGAATCCAGAACGCCGTCACGCCGCCGTCTCCGTCCGTGATGTACAGCCGCTCGTTGGCGATGATCGGGCTTTGCCAGTGAATCGGTCCGATCGAGCGATCCTCCCAGAGCGTCTTACCCGTCTCCAGATCGAGCGCCGTGACGCGATGATCGCCCGCAAAGTACAGGAGGCCGTTGACGATCACCGGCGTCTCCGCGTATCCGGGCGAGAGCCAGCGCATGTCGAGATGCGGACCGTTCTCGTCGACGACGAGCAGCGATCCGCTGACGCCGGCGCCATTCGCGAGAAATACCCAGGTTCTTCCGGCAGCGTCGATCCAGCTCGCCGGTCGCGTGAAGATCGGACCGCCCTGCGGCACATCGATGATCGCCAGCTCGCCGCCGAGGTGTCGAGGTCCGCCGGCGCCGCTGAGGTTGCGGAGGTCGAGGAACCGGATGCGCCCGTCCTTGCCGGACTGAATCGCGAGGCGAGGTCCTGATTCGACATCAGTCGAAGCGAGAATCGCCAATGTGGTGGAGCCGAGGTCCGCGTCGATATCGGCGAGAAGCTGAAAGTTGGTCGGCGTGTAGCTGTCGAGCGGCGTTCCTCCATCCGTCGAGCCGTCGGGGCGGATCGCGATGACGCTGCTTCCCCAGTTGTATCCGTTCGCGTAGGCGTCGAACGCACCATTGCCGGTCGTGACGAAAAGGCGATCGGTCACCTCGTCGTACACCGCGCCGGCGCGCGCCCAGATGCCCGACTGCACACCCGAACAGTCGTTGCTCTCGTCGCCGTTCTCGACGAAGTGCATCGCCTTGTCGCTGCACATGGAATTGAAAACGCTCTGCTGTCCCGTCGCGAGATCGATCGCCACGAGATGTCCCTGATAGTCGCCCTGATCCCCTGGATCCGGCTCGGGATATCCGGCCGTCGTCGCGTAGAGGTAGCGCGATCCATCGCGCGTCACCGCGATCGTCAGCGCTGACGATCCTTTCTCCACGTTCGGCTTGCGCGTGATGAGTTGCGGCCATCCGCCACCCTGCACTTCGGTGCCGTCGGTGACAGCGTACTTATGCACGTAGCCGTCGAGTGCGTATGTGTAGACGAATCGGCGATCGGGATCGACGGCGGGCGAGGACGTCGTCCACTGCGGTCCGGGCGGGGGCGGAATCTGCCAGAGGATGTCGCCGCGACGCGCATCCAGGGCCACCGTGCGGCCGCGCGTCGTGGTCACGATCAGGAGCTCGCGGACGCCGTATCCCGTAGGCACCCGGCGCAGGTAAGCGGGAGATCCGTCTGCGCCTTCGGGAATCTGCGCGCGCCAGAGTTTCTGCAGCGCTCCGACGGAATCGCGAGTCGGTGCGGCCTCCGGTGTGTCGCTCTTCGCGAACTGCAGCCACTCTTCATCATGGAGCGCGGGCTGGAAGATCGGCGCCGGCCGGGGAATGCGGGCCGGTTCGCTACCGGCAGGGAAGACGATCGCGGCAATCACGACTGCCAGCGGTAGCGGCATGGCGTTGTTACGAACAGCCGCGGCAAGTGTTGAAAGGATGGTGGGCTGGTTGGTCGCTTACGCGGTTCCGAACGCTTTCAAAGCTTCGGACTCCGAGTCGTACACCGAAAACATCGGGAGAAGATTGGTGAGGCGCAGCGTCTTGGCAACGCGGTCCTGCGGTTTGAGAAGACGGAGTGACGCGCCGTAACGCTTGGAGGTCTTGAGGCTCTGCACCAGCTCGCCGAGACCGTTGCTGTCGATGTAGTCCATCTCCGAGAGGTTGAGAAGGATTTTCTTCGCCCCGTCATCCAGAATCTCATTGATGACATGCGGGAGGACCTCGTCGCCGACGCCGGCGGCGAGCCGGCCCTTGAAGTCGACGATCACGACGTCATTGGCCTTGCGCACTTCGATGTTCATGGGCGGATCATACAACGATGAACCTCGTCCTCTTTGCAGCGGATGAAATGAGCGGCGACGTGGTTCGCCTGACCGGACGGCGCGCCGAACATATCCGCGCGGTGCACCGCGCCGCGGCCGGCGACGACCTCACGGTCGGCGTCGAGAACGGACGAATCGGTCGTGGCACCGTCATCACCCTCGACCCGCTCGAACTGCGCGTTGTGCTCGATCGCGAGCCTCCGCCGCCGTTGCCGGTCACGCTCGTGCTCGCGCTGCCGCGGCCGAAGGTGTTGAACCGGGTGATCGCCGGCGCGACATCGATGGGCGTGAAGCGCATCGTCATCATCAACGCGTGGCGCGTCGAGAAGAGCTACTGGAAATCACCGCGGCTCTCGCCGGAAAACCTGCACGCGCAGAGCGTGGCCGGCCTCGAGCAGGCCGAGGACACCGTGCTGCCGGCGATCGAGCTGCGCCGGCTCTTTCGCCCGTTCGTGGAGAACGAGCTGCCTTCGATCGCCGCGGGATCGCGCGCGATCGTCGCGCATCCGAAGGCTTCGTCTGACGTTCCGCGCGCGTTGACCGGGCCGGTGACGCTGGCAATCGGGCCGGAAGGCGGGTTCATCGAGAAGGAGATCGAATCCTTCATGCGAATCGGATTCGAAACCGTTTCCCTGGGCCCGCGAATCCTGCGCGTTGAGACAGCCATGGCAGCGCTGCTCGCAAGAGTTGGAAATTAGTCATGCCGAGCGAAGCTAGGGAAGCGAATTTCGAAATTCGAAATTCTTCTCAGATCCGCCACTCGTCGATCACGTTCGCGATGATGCCCGTCCACCCCGTCTGATGCGAGGCGCCGAGCCCTTCGCCGGTGTCGCAGTTGAAGTACTCGTAGAAGAGGAGGAGATCCTTCCAGTGCGGGTCGTGCGCGAACAGCTCGGCGCGCCGTGTGCCGCGTGGTCCATGCACGGGTCGGTATCCGTCCGCGTCCGGCACGAAGATGCGGATCAGGCGCTCCGCCAGCCGCGCCGCAATTCCGTGCAGCGTGATCGTTCGCGCCGCCGGTGCCGTCGACGCCTGAATCGTCATGCCCCGCGCGCGCACTTCTCCCGTGATCGATCCCCATCCTTCTTCGAGACGGGCGTCGATCATCTCCTCGGCCGTCGGCACCCGCTCCGTTCCGTCGATGGTGATGGGTGATTCTTCGTGCACGACCACGCGCACGTCGCCGCCGAATGCCTTCTCCAGCTTCCGCAGCGACTCCAGCATGAGGAACGTGGTCGGAAACCACACCGGGCCGCGCCAGTTGCTGTTGCCGCCCTTCAGCCGGCTCGTCGATTCGGCCGGCTCGTAGCCGACCGAAGCGTTGCCGAACGAGAACGGCTCGTGCTCATGGAACTTGCTGAGGCTGCGCAATCCGTACGGTGAAAGGAACTCGCCCGGCTCGACGACGCGCGAAAGCAAATGTTGCAACTGGTTCTGATCGACGACCGCCAGCACGTGCGTCACGTCGTCGTTGTTGACCACCGTCGTCACGCAGCGCTGCACGATCTCGCTGCGGTGCTTGATGAACCAGTTCAGGTTCTCGTGAAACACCGGGAACGGCTCGATCCACTTTTCTTCGAGCCGCTCGATTGCGTACAGCGGTATGAGCCCGACGAGCGAGCGCACCCGGAACGAGGTGGCTGACCCATCGGGGAATCGCAGCAGGTCGTAGAAGAATCCGTCCTGCTCGTTCCACAGTGTGCGATCGCCGCGCAGCATTTTCATCGCCGCGCCGACGTACACGTAGTGCTCGAAGAATTTCGTGGCCAGACCTTCGTAGACCGGATCGGTCTTCGCGAGCTCGAGTGCCATGCGCATCATCACCAGACAGAACATGCCCATCCATCCCGTGGCGTCGCTCTGCTCGAGGATGGCGCCGCCGGGAAGGGGCTCGCTTCGATCAAACAACGTGATGTTGTCGAGTCCGAGGAAGCCGCCTTCGAAGACGTTGTTGCCCTGGGAGTCGACTTTGTTGACCCACCACGTGAAATTCAGCATGAGCTTGTGGAAGCACTTCTCCAGAAACTCTCGATCGCCTTTTCCGCCGTTGCGCTTGCGGTCCATGTTGTACACGCGCCACGCCGCCCAGGCGTGCACGGGCGGATTCAGATCCGAGAACTCCCATTCGTACGCGGGGATCTGTCCGTTGGGATGCTGGAATTGTTCGAAGAGCATCAGCCAGAGCTGCTCTTTCGCAAAGTGTGGATCGACGAGTGTGAAGACGACGGCGTGGAATGCGAGATCCCAGGCCGCGAACCACGGGTACTCCCACTTGTCCGGCATCGAGATGATGCGCATCGAGTTGAGATGCCGCCACCGCATGTTCCGCCCCTGCAGCCTCCTCGGTGATGGAGGAAACGCGGGGTTATCGCCGTCCAGCCAGATGTCGACGTCGAAGAGGTAGCTCTGCTTCGTCCACAGCATTCCCGCCAACGCCTGGCGCTGAATGCGGTTCTCTTCGGGAGTCGCCTTCGGAGGATGGATCGACGCGTAGAAATCGTCGGCTTCGGCGATGCGCTTTGCGAAGAGCGCGTCGATGTCTTTGTCGGACGAGCGCGCCGGCGCAGCACTCTGCGGCCGCAGGCGCATGCGCATCGTGTATGAGCCACCCGGCTCGATCTCCACGCGGATGCGTCCGCACGCCTTCGTCCCGCGCCGGGCCGGATTCACCGCACCGGTCTCGCCATTCACGACGTAGCGATGGAACGCGTCCTTGACGAAAGGCCGGGACTCCTGCCATCCGAACACCGCTTTTGCATTCGTCTCGTTGTCCGTGAACAGAAGCTCCGTCCCTTTCGGGAGCTCCATCACGTGCGGGCCAAGCTGCGTGCTGTGCAGCAGCCCCGCTAATGGAGGAGTGCCGCTGTCGTCGGCGAGCATCGCCGGGGCTGGGCCGTCGATAGCCATGATCACCGGTGCCGGCTGCACCTGTGGACCCCATGCCCACGTGTTGCGAAACCAGAGCTGAGGAATGAAGTGCAGCGGCGCGCGATCAGGACCGCGGTTGTGCGCGGTGACGCGGAAAACGAGGGTGTCGGCGTCTTCCTTCGCGACCTCGATGAAGATGTCGAAGTAACGCTTGTCATCGAAAATGCCGGTGTCGATGAGCTCGAACTCCGGCTCGTGCGTCGACCGGTGCCGGTTCTGCTCGATGAGCTCTTCGTACGGGTAGGCGCGCTGCGGATACTTGTAGAGCATGCGCTGGTAGGCATGACTGGGCACCGCGTCGATGTAGAAGTAGCACTCCTTGACGTCCTCACCGTGATTGGCCTGTGAGGGGACGAGGCCGAAATAGCGCTCCTTCAGGATCGGATCGCGCTCGTTCCAGAAGGCCATCGACCAGCAGAGGATCTGATAGCGATCGGAGAACCCGGCGATGCCGTCCTCACCCCACCGATAGGCCTTCGATCGCGCCAGATCGTGTGGGAGAAAACTCCAGGCGTCGCCATCGGCGCTGTAGTCTTCCCTCACGGTTCCCCACGACCGGTCCGAGAGGTACGGCCCCCATTTTCGCCAATGGGCAATCTCGTGCGCCTCGCCGGCAAGGCGCGAGCGCTCGGTGCTGTCCGGCATTCACGCGGAGTTTACTTCGGAACAGGCTTGCGAGGTGTGTGTCCCACGATGTAAAAACATACTTCGGAGTCTTTCGGTACGATGCGCCTGGTCACTCGTGGAGATCTCGATGGTCTCACCAGCGCCGTCATCATCACGATGATGGAGCCGATCGACGACATTCTGCTCGTTCATCCGCAGGACATCACCGACCGAAAAATCGAGATCCGCCCCGACGACATCCTCGCGAATCTACCGTACGATCCGCGGGCGGGGACGTGGTTCGATCACCATCTGCTGACGGAGAGCAACCAGAGGCCGCCCGGGAAATTCAAGGGACGACACGGACTGGCACCGTCGGCGGCCCGCCTCGTCTACGACTACTACCTCGAGCGCAATCCGAACGACGCGCGGCTGAAGAGACTCTCACGCCTCGTCGACGAGACCGACCGGCTCGACGCCGCACAACTCACCCCCTCCGACGTCGAAGACCCGAAGGACTACATCCTCCTCGGCTACACGATCGACGGACGCACGGGGCTGGGCTCGTTCGAGGACTACTTCATGAAGCTCGTGGAGTGGCTGAAGACGATGCCGATCGACGAAGTGATGAACCTGCCGGAGGTCAAGGACAGGATCGATCGGATCAAAGCCGACCAGGACCAGTTCCGCGATCTTCTGACGCGAAACAGCTTCCGGTTGAACAACGTGGTGGTCACCGACCTGCGCGAGATCCAGCGGCTGCCGGTCGGCAACCGGTTTCTCATCTACACACTGTTCCCGGACACAAACGTATCGCTGCGCGTGCACTGGGGACCATCGCACACCAGCGTGATCGCGGCGGTCGGCCACAGCATCTTCAATCGCACGTGCAAGACGTCGGTCGGAGAGCTGATGTCACGCTACGGCGGCGGCGGCCATCGCGGCGCCGGCACGTGCGTGCTCCCGCTGGAGACCGCGGCGGACGCGATCGACGAGATCCTCTTCGAGCTGCAGGCGAACGGTTGACCCATCCACGCCTTCGCCCCGCGAAGCGGGGAGAAGGTGGCCGAAGGCCGGATGAGGGGCGATTGCAAAAACCCTCACCCGCCGCTTCGCGGGACCCTCTCCCGCAAGCGGGAGAGGGCGCGTCAGCGAGTCATCTCCATCACATAGTCAAACATCATCTGCCGCATGTGCTTCACGAGCGGCGGGTCCTTCACGCCGTGCCGCGACTTCGGGTACAGCGCCATGCGGAACGGCTTTCCCGCTTTCTCGAGCTCGTACGTGAGCTGAATTGTGTTCTGCAGGTGCACGTTGTCGTCGGTCGTGCCGTGGATGAGTAGGAGACTGCCGCGGAGGTTCGCGGCGGCCCAGCGTGGTGCCGTGCTCTCGTACCCTTCCTTGTTGTGCTGCGGCGTGAGCATGTATCGCTCGGTGTAGACCGAGTCGTAGTCGCGCCAGTCGGTGACGGAGCCGCCGGCGATTCCGGCCTTCCATGCGGTGCTGTGCGTGAGCGCGTAGCTCGTCATGAATCCGCCGAAGCTCCAGCCGGAGAGGATGAAGCGCGAGCCATCGATGCCCGGCTGCTGCTTCAACCAGGTGACGCCGTCTTCGAGATCGCGAAGCTCCAGCGGTCCGAAGTTCTTGTAGATCTGCCAGGTCGGCGCGATCCCTTTACCGCTCGCGCTGCGGTTGTCGCAGATCCACACGACGACGCCGTTCTGCGCGAGCATCTGATGAAAAAGGTACGTTGTGCCGCCCCAGGCATTCTTCACCTGCGGCGCGTGCGGGCCGGAATAGGTGTACTCGAACACGGGGTAGCGCTTCGACGGATCGAAATCGCGAGGGCGGATGATGATCGCCTCCATCGGAAAGCCATCGCGCGTCTTGACCTGCACGAGCTCGGGCCGGACGAGCTGATAGGCATCGAGGAGCGTGGAGCGGTTCTCGTCGATCATTTGCACGATCGTTCCATCGGTGCCATTGACGGTCACGCGAGGCGGAGTGACGATGTCGCTCCACGTATCGAGAAATCGCGACAGGCCGGGATTGAATGACGCGGTGTGCGTTCCCGCGACCATCGTGATCCGCTGCATGCGCGAGCCGTCCAGTCGCATGCGGTAGACATCCAGGCCGATGGCACTGCGCTCCGTCCCGGAGAAATAGACGACTCCGCGCCCTTCGTCCACACCGTGCAGTGTCTTCACATCCCACGGCCCGTTCGTGATCTGTGTCTGCGTCGCGCCCTCTGCAGAAACGCGGTAAAGCCGTTTGTAGCCGGAGCGCTCGCTGAGCCACAGAAACGATCCGTCCCGCAGCCACTGCGGATCTGGCGACGGCTCGACCCAGGCCTGCGTCTTCTCGCGAAGGATTCGCCGGACCTGCCCGTCGGAGGTCGATGCCTTCACGAGGTCGAGCCAGGTCTGCTCGCGATCCTGAATCTGCGAGACGACGAATCGGCTGTCCGCCGTCCAGGAAACGGCGACGATCAGTGGATCCGCGGCACGGTAGTCAGCAAGATTGATTTCCTTCTGCGCGCCGGAGGTGACGTCTACGATGAACAGACGCGCGATCGGATTCGGATCGCCGGCGAGTGGGTAGTCGCTCACTTCGAGCGCCTGTCCGTACGGAATGTGATCGACGACGGTGTACGGCTTCACCGCCTTGGCGTCGAGCTGGATGTACGCGATCCACTTCGAGTCGGGACTCCACCAGTAGCCCTTGAAATCGCCGCGGCCGTAGATCTCCTCCTGGTAGACCCAGTCGAGTTTTCCGTTGTAGAGAACGTCGCTGCCACCGGTGGTGAGCCGCCTCTCGCTCTTTCCGGCCGTGTCGACGACGTACAGGTCGTTGCTGCGAACGACCGACACCATCCGGCCGTCCGGACTGAACACCGCCTGCTCCTCGACTCCACTCTGCGCGGTGAGACGCGTCAGCTTCTTGTCGTTGATCGAGTAGGTGTAGAGATCGCCGGCGATCGTCACGAGCAGCGCGCCGCTCTTCGCATGGATCTCCGGTGATTCCTGACGCGAGAGCTGCTTCGCGTCTTCTTCCGATACGCCCTGGATCTTGCGAGCCTGTGCCTGCAGATCGTCGCTGTCGAACATGGCCACTTCGCGACCAGTGCGTGCGTCCACGAGAACATCGGCCACGACATCTCCGGCTGCGTTCCGACGCGGCCAGAGGAAGTGGACGTCATCGATCCAGACGAATTCTTTCTGCGGCGCTGCGCTGAAGACATTCGCGTTTGCGGGGTCGTAGATCGTGTCGATCGTCAGCTTTGCTGGCTGTGCGACCAGCGTGGCTGCGACGAGCAGTCCGAAGACGACGCTAATGCGTTTCATGGCACCTCTTTCGGTGTGGGGCATGGGGCATGCGGCATGCGTGCTCCGCAGAGTTGTTCACGCATGCCTCATGCCCCATGCCGCATGCCGTCTCACCATCGGTGATACGCCGGATGTCCTTCACGCACCGCAACGAATGTGCCGCGGCAGGTTGCCGTGATCTTTCCGTTCGCTTCGAGCGATGCCTCGACGACCGCGCGGTCGCCGCTCGACTCGACGACATGCGCGCGCAGATGCACCGGCACGTCCATCGGCGTCGGACGCTTCAATTGCACGTGAAAGTCCGCGGTGACCGTGCACGGCGGCGTCGTCGCGCCGGACTTCTTCATCAGGTGCATCGTCGCGGCCCAGTTGCTGTGGCAGTCGAGGAGAGCGCCGCAGATGCCGCCGTTGAGGATGCCTTCGAACGCCTGGTGATGCGGCTGCGGCGTCCATTCGCACACGAGCTCTTCGCCCGCCTCGAAGCTTCGGATGCGCAGCCCTTTGTCGTTCGCAGGACCGCAGCCGAAGCACTGATTGTCTGGGGCCCAGGTCTCCTGGATGCTCTTCATAGATCGTGGATCGTAGATCGTAGATGGCAGGTAGTCCACTGAGACGAACCCACGATCTACGATCCACGATCGACGATCTGTTCAGAGTAGGCGACAACGTCCGGAAAGAATGCCGAGAAGCGCGCGCGAAGCTCTTCGCGCGAATCGGTGAGGTGATGCACCGAGCTCTCGAGCTGCGGCCGCCGCGACAACCGGCGCGAAAGGTAGTAGAGCGCCGTGTGAATGCCTTCGATCGATTGGTAGGACAACAGCCACTGCTCGTCGCGCAACCGCGGATAGACCAGCGCCAGCCGGCCGGGAAGCTCCGCGGCGTGCGGATCGATCCTCGCGTACGCTCGCGCCAGGAAGTCTTCGATCCGCTGATCCGAGTACTTCGCCCAGTCGCAGGCGAGGAAGTGGTCGAAGAACACATCGCTCACGACGCGCGAGTAGTGGCCGATCTCCGGAATGAGCACGCGCCGGAACGCCGCGACCTCCGGATGTGCATCCGTGAACGCGTCGATCGCACGATGCATGCGGATCCCGGCCGTGATTGCCGGCGGAAAGCGATCGTGCAGCACACCTTTCACGAAATCGCCCGCGAGGTTGCCGATCATGGACTCGGCCGTGTCGCCCGCGAGAAAGAGGTGCGCGAGGTAGTTCACAGTTCGTAGATCGTAGATCGTGATCGTAGGTTCAGAACCGAAACCTGCGATCCACGATCTACGATCCACGATCTACGAACTGGATGCCCTCCGGTGTTCGTACCGCAATCGGTGCATAGAGCCCGCGCAGCTCCCGCCGCCACCACGCTCCTGTCTTTTTCTTCTCATCGGCAGTCGTGAACCAGTACTGCCATTCGACAGCGCGCACGGCTTTCGGCGGTTTCGCAGCGAATCGATTGCTCGCGAACAGGCGCAGCACTCCCGGATCATTCTGCAGCAGCCGCGCCTCCGTGTTCATCACCCACTCGTTCGAATCGACGGTGCCGAGGGAGGCGAACCAGAGGTTCCACTCGAAGCGGGGTTGGTAGGGAGCGTAGATGCCCGGCGCCTTCATCGGATCCTGAGGCTTGTACCGGAACGGATACGCAACCCAGTGCTCGCCGTCGGCGGTGCCCTGAAACTCGATCTCGTAGCGCGCGCGGGTCATCACCGCGAACAGACCGAAGTTGTTCACGATGCGCGTCGGCTCCAGCGCGTAAGCGGTCGGGAAGCGCGGGAACAGGAACATGACCGACGTCGTGACGAAGTGAATCGGCAGGATGACTGCCTGCAGTAACGATGGGCGTAGTGTGGCGCCGGAGCCTGCCCCGAGCGAAGTCGAGGGGACCGCGGCGGCGCGCTTTGGCCACGGCACAAATCGATCCTCCACCAGCAACACGCCCAGAAAGAGGACGAG
>Ga0137388_10001556_pt1 | contig 13965 bp, 10 predicted proteins | sample 15con2h14AmetaG_FD_104644 | JGI IMG/M metagenome (GOLD analysis project Ga0137388, IMG submission 104644) | Vadose zone soil microbial communities from Angelo Coast Range Reserve, California, USA - 15con2h1.4A metaG | ecosystem: Environmental > Terrestrial > Soil > Vadose zone > Saprolite...
GCCCGCCTGAATCATGGCCTCTTCGGCGGAAAGGCCAAGTTCGCGGAAGCGATGCTCGGCGTCAAGGAGAAGAATGCCGTTCTTCGCGACGATGCCGATGACCATGATCATGCCCATGCGGGAAGCGACATTGAACGAGGTTTTGGTGATCAGCAGCGCCAGAAAACCGCCAAAGCTGGAGAGCAACGCGGACGCCAGAATCGCAGTGGGCGCGGAGAAAGTGCGAAATTCGAAAAGCAGCACAGCAAACAGGAGCAGCAGCGCCAAAAATAATACCACCAACATATCGCTGGACGATTTTCGTTCTTCGGCATACAGGCCGCCGTATTCAACACGGATGGACGAAGGCAAATGCAAATTGTTCACGGTTTTCTGTACGGCAGCGATGCCTGTACCTAGGTCCACGCCTTCGAAGCGCCCAGTGACTTGCACCAAGCGCTGCAAATTCTCGCGACGAATTTCCGTCTGTCCAGGATCCATGCTGAGGGTCGCCAATGAACCAAGCGTTGCCGTACGCCCCGTCGAGCTGGTCAACAGCGCGTTACTCATGCTGTCGAGGGAAGAGCGGTTTTGCTCGGGAAAGCGAACGCGAATTGTATATGCACGATCATTGAGAATAACGGGAGTGGCGGCAGGTTCACCTTCGAGAACCGCTGCGGCGTTGATGGCGACTTCCTCGGGAGTGAAACCTGCGCGTGCAGCCACCGTAGGATTCACTTGATAGGTAACCGCCGGGCCGCTGATGGTATTTTCGACTCCGTTCAGAACGTCCACGACTGGGTGCGAGTTTCCTCCAATTTTGATTTTATCGATCGCCTCCGCGACGCGGGGGGCGGTTTCATTCAGGAGCTTGCCGTCCTGCGCAAAAAGCTTGATGACGACGGGCTCGGGCGCGCTCGTCAAGTCGCCGATCATGTCCTGAAGAAGCTGAATGAACTCCACTTTCGTACCGGGTTCGGTGGATTCAATCTCGGAGCGGAGGTCGGCGATGATGTCGTCAATGTCGCGCTTGCGATCCTTCTTCAGCCTGACGGTGAAATCTCCGTTGTTCGCTTCGGTGACGGCGGCAAGTCCCAGTTGCATGCCGGTGCGGCGGGAAGTGTTCTCGACTTCGGGTGTGGCCTTCAGAATTTCTTCAATATGCAGGAGGATGCGATTGGATTCGGCGAGGGAGCTGCCCGGCGGAGTGAAGTAGTCGAGAATGAACCCACCTTCGTCCATTGCTGGGAGGAAGTCTGTGCCGAGAAAGCTGTAACACAGCACGGAAAGAGCGACGACCAAGACGGAGCTTGCGGCCAGCACCCAGGGCCGCTTTAAAATGGCTCGCATTGTCCGTGCATAAAACTCCACGATGCGCCCGAAAAAACCCGAGAGATGCGCTTCTTCTGCGGCGAGGAGAGCGGCCATGTCAGGACCAGCGGAGTCAGACACACTGCCGGCAGTTTCTTTCCGGCGAACGAGGTATTGGCTGAGCGTCGGTGTCCAAGTCAGTGCCAAAAGGAGCGAAGTAAATAGAGAAACAGTCATGGTGACGGCGAGGGCGCGGAAGAAGGTCCCGGTCACTCCGGTGATGGAAATCAAAGGAAGAAAAACGACAATCGGGGTAATGGTTGAACCGATGAGAGGAATGGTCAATTCCCGCAGGGCGCTCTGGATGGCCTGGAACTGGTTTTGCCCGGCATCGCGGTGCAAAACGATATTTTCGAGGACCACGATGGCGTCGTCGATAACCAGACCAACAGCGGCTGCAAGGCCGCCCAGAGTCATCAGATTGAAACTCTGATTCGTCATTTTCAGAACAATGAAAGTGATGAGCAGAGTTATTGGTATGACCAAGCCCGCCACCAGCGAAGTTCCCCAATCGCGCAGGAACAACACGAGGATAATTGAAGAGAGCAAAATCCCGATGAGCACCGCATCGCGCACGCTCGCGATGGAGTCGTGAACGATCGTGGATTGATCGTAAAACGGCTCGAGGTGAACTCCGGGGGGCAAACTCGGGGTGAGTTGCTGGATGAGGGCGTGAACTTCGTTTGCTACGTCCAGGGTGTTGCTTTCGGGCTGGCGATCCACGTTGAGAAGCACAGCCGGCTTGCCATTCGCAGTCACCATCGTATAGACCGGGGCGACCGACGGCGCGATTTTCGCGATATCCCCTAAACGAATGGGAATACCCACCGAGGAACTCTTGACAACAATTTGCCCTATCTGTTCCGGACTGCGCACCTGCCCACTGATGAGACCCAATACGAGCTGATGACTATGCTCGATCAACCCAGGCGAATCGATGAGATTCGTGCGTTTGATGGCGTCCAAAATGTCCTGGACAGTAATCCCTGCAGCAAGGAGGCGGGCGGGGTCCGGCGTCACTTGAAATTCGGGAACGCGGCCGCCTTGTATGATGACTGTTGCGACACCGTCCAGCCGGTTGAGGCGCGGCTTAAGGTCGTAGGTGGCAATCTCCCACAGTTTGTTCGGCGGCACCACGTCCGACGTCAGGCTGTAACCAATGACGGGAAAGACCGCGAAGGTCAGCCGGTGTGTTTCCACCTTTGCCGTTGGAGGAAGGTCCGCCTGCAAACGGGCGACGACTGCGTCCACGCGCTGCAGCGTCAAAATCATGTCGGACTTCCAGTCGAAGTACAGATCGACCTCGGCGGACCCACGACTGGTCACCGAAGTAACCTTCTGGAGCCCCGGAACGCTGTTCACTGCTTCTTCGATCGGACGCGTGATGGTGACTAGCATCTGGTCGATGGGCATAACCCCGTTGTCCACTCCCACAACGATGCGCGGGAAATCGGTGTTCGGAAAAACTGAAATCGGGATGCTAAGTGCGAGATAACCTCCCACAAGCGCCAGGCTGATGGTCAGGAACAACACAGGGCGTGAAAGGCGATGGAACCAGGGTGTGTGCGAATTTTTCTGCTTGCCCGATGGCACTGCGCCGCTCACAACCGGAGGAGAATCCATGCGCAGTTACTCCTTGCCTTTCGGAGCAGTTTTCTTTGAGGGTCCTGCTTTCTCTTTGGCCTTGTCGGGCTTCTTAGTATCGTCGGCTTTACCGTCGGCCTTGCCGTCCTTTTCGCCTTTCCCCGCGTCTTTCTCGTCTTTGTCAGCCGCTTCTTTTTCGTCAGCGGCAGGCTTTTCAATTTTGACCTGCGTGCCGTCGGGAACTGCGTAGCCGCCTGTCGTAATGACCGGATCTCCGGGATTAATGCCACTGGCGATTTGTGTGAGATCTGAGTTGCGAATTCCCAGTCGAACGGTCTTCTGATGGGCCTTTTCATCCGCGCCGGCGAGGAGGACATAATCGGCTCCTGCAGCGTTCTTGAATACAGCGGCAGTGGGAACGACGAGGGCGTCCGTAACTGTCTTTGCGGTCATGGAAACTTCCACGCTCATGCCAGGTTTCAGGGCGGGGTTTGGTTTCGCGGCTTCGACCCAGACTTCGATCGTGGTGCTGCCGGGATCGAGAGCGGGGCTGACAAGACTGACGCGACCTTTGATGGGCTCATCGAGGCCGGGAATTTTCAGTTCGGCGGGATCGGCCATTTTCAGAACCGCGGCCTCCGATTGCGGGATGTGGGCCTTGGCGATGAGCCTGGAGATGTTCATCACGGTAAGGATAGGTTGATTGGCGGTGGCGACGTCGCCTTCGTAGAGCGGGCGATCGGTCACTACGCCATCGATCGGACTGGTGATTCTCGAATAGCTGAGCAGCGCTTGGGCGCCTCTCATGTGACCTTCGGCCGACAGGCGCGAACCTTGGGCCGATTTGAGTGCCTGCTCTTTTCCCAGGCGTTGCAGGTCCGCGAGTTGCTTTTGCGCTTGTTCGTTCTGGCTGCGGGCTTGAAGAAAAGCGACTTCGGCGGAGTCCAGGTCTTTCCGGGGAATAGCGCCTTGCAGGAACAATTCCTTGCGGCTCTCGTAGACTTTTTGTTGGGCTTCGAAGTTCGACTTGGCGGCGACGGCATCGAGTTCGGCCTTTTGAATCTGCTGCGGCAGGCTGGAGCCTACCGTAGTTGCATAGTTGGCTTCCGCTTGTTCGAGTTCGCCCTTGCTGGACTCCAAGGCGGCGGACAAATCACGATTTTCCAGTTCGGCAAGCAACTGTCCTTTTTTAACAAGCGTGCCTCGTTGCACATAAAATTTCTTAATGGATGAGCTGATCTTCGGGGCGACGGTGGCTTGTTCCAAAGGAAACACAACCGCTTCGGCGGTAATTACTTGCGCGATGGGGGCCCGCTGGACAGGGGTGGTTTGCACGGAAACCACGGGCTCCTTTTCTTTCTCGCTCTTGCTACAGCCGCCAGCAACGCAGAGCATCGCGGCGAGGGTGCTAAAAAGTGCCAAGCCTCTGAAGAGAGATGTCAGAGTAGTGTTCATTGTGGGCTTCATGGAGTGGTCAGAACCCCCGTCAGGGTTTGCAAATTTGCCAGGGCCACGCGGTAGCGCACGGCTCCGTCTTGATAGGCCGTGTTGGCTTGGGCGAAGGTGGTCTGCGCGTCCACCACTTCCAGCACGGTGGCTTCGCCGCCCTTGTAGCGAAGCGTGGTGAGGCGCAGGCTCTCCGCGGACAGTTCGGCCGAACGGCTGAGCCCGCTCTGCTCGTTCAAGGCCGTGTCCGCTTCGGCATAGAGAGATTTTATTTCAGCGAGGAGCTTTCGTTGCGCCAAAGAGAGTTCGCGTTGAGCTTGCGTGCGCCGCAACTCGGCCTGCTTGATGCGGCTTTGCGTAGCGCCCCAGTTCCAGATGGGAATATTCACTGTGGCCGCAGCGGCAGAACCCAGATTGGAAACTCCCTTGGGATCGTTCACAGCAAACTGCGCGGCGTCGATTCCGTACCAATAATCAAAGCTGAGAGAAGGCAGGTATCCCGCGCGCGCGCCGTTCACTTCGTGCCCGGCCTGTTGCACGGTGGCTAGCGCGGCTCGAAGATCGGGATTGTCGCGGGCGGAGCGCTGCTGGACTTCTGCGAGTGTTGGCAGAGGGACACTCGCGTGAAGATCTTCGGCGAGTTCAAAATTGTCGTTGAAATCAGGGAAGATCAGCACCGCAAAATCGAGACGTGCGTTGAGGAGGCCGAGTTGCGCCTCCAGCAATTGCCGGTGGCGGTCCTGCATCTGCAATTCCGCCTTGATGACGTCGGAATGGGCGACTTCCCCGCCCTTTTCGAGATCCTGCGTCAATTTCAGGAAGCGGTCGCCCTCGTCTCCGTTTTTCTTCGCGGCTTCCAGCTTCAACTGTGCGGCTGCGACGGCGTAGTAGCTCTGCACAACAGTGACGACGAGTCCACGCGAAGCAATTTCAGCGCGCGCTTTGGCGAGAGCAGAGGCCGCGGAAGCCCGGCGGAAATTCGAAATCGAAATGAGATCGATGGACTCATGCACGTTGGCCTGGCTGATATATTCGTGAACAGCGTTGTTGGCGATGTACCTCACAGGGTTACCCGGGCCGTTGCTCTGCGTATAAAGCGCCTGATTGTTGTAAGTGACGCTGGGAAGCAGCGCTGCCGCCGCCTGATAGCGATCCTGGCGCGCAATCGCAGCGTCGGTCTGTGCGGCTTGAAATTGCGTGCTGTTCTTCCTGGCTCGGGCAAGAGCATCCTCGAGAGTCAAGCGGAGCGTTGACGACGCGACTGGGGCTCCCTGCTGCGCATCTTTGGAGGGTGCGGTGCTCCCGGGAGCTGACGGTTCCTGCGTTCCGGCAATCCCTCCGCGGCATAGCAAAAGGATAGCAAGCAAGACCCATGACAAAATGTGGATGCAACGCGATTTCATAAATCTCTGCTCCTGGACCGGGCGAAAACGGGCACGCGGCAAGGAATAATGTAACCTAAAGAAGCAAACATGAACGCAGCATTAACTGGCAGATGCGGAGGGTGATGGCCCCGCAGGGAAATAGGCCGTAAAGGTGCTTCCGACCGAGTTCGAGCGCGTTAGCTCCAAACGCCCGTGATGGGCCTCGGCGATCCAGCGGGAGATAGATAGGCCCAGCCCGGCACCGCCGCCGTCGTTCTCCGCCCGGGCACGGGCTTTGTCGGCGCGGAAAAAGCGCTCAAAGATGCGCGGCTGCAGATCAGCGGGTATGCCTCCTCCGGTATCCGCGACGCTCAAAACATATTCGTCCCCCACACGATGGGAAGTCACAGTGACACGTCCGCCTTCCGGGGTGTACTTGATAGCGTTATCCAGCAGATTGAGGATCATTCGGCGGAGGAGGGATTCGTCCGCGTGAATGGGAGATTCGGAGGCTCCCTCAAAATTCAGAGAAATCTTTTTTGCGAGCGCCAGCGTTCTGGCCGAATGCACGCATTCACTGACAAGTTCATCGAGGTAGAAATCACGCGGCTGGAGCGGGTACTGGCCGGCGTCGGCGCGCGTGAGCGTAAAGAGATCTTCCACGATATGCGTGAGCCGCTCGGCCTCGTGGTGAAGTACGCCGAGGGATTCCCGGTATTCCTCCGGAGAACGTGCCTGCTGCGAAAGAGCGACCTCCGCTTCACCGCGCAAAATCGCGACCGGCGTGCGCAATTCGTGAGATGCATCGGCCATGAAGCGCTGCTGCCGTTCGAAGGATTGGCTTAGACGATCCAGCAAACTATTGAACGACTGCGCGAGGTGCCCAAGCTCGTCCCCGTCATTCTGAACTGCCAGCCGTTCATGCAGATTGGCGGCGCCGATGCGCCCAGCCTGGGTGCTCATTGCCACGACGGGGGCGAGACTTTTGCGTGCGAGAAAATAACCGCCAACACCGGCAAGCACAATGGCAATGGGTATGACCCACGCAAAAGTTGAGGCGATTTCCTCGAGCATCTCTTGCTGCGGGTGCAGCGATTGCAGGATGACCAGAATGTATGTTTTCCCGCCGGAGGAAAAATGCCGAGCAAAACCGCGGTAACCATCTTCACCGCCTCTGACTTTGCCGAAGAGGCGTTCAGAACGGAACGATGGATCCAGAAAACGCTGAAAAGAACGCGAGGACAAAGGTCCACGAGCCGAGGAGCCGGTAGCTGATGCCACGGGGGCAACGTCCTGCGAACTGACGACAATATTCCCCGCGACGTCAAAAATCGCGAAAACATGATCGCGAAAGCGGTGTTCAGTGATGGCCACCTGACCCGCCTGTTTCAGGGAGTCAGGGCCGCTCTGATCTTTCATTTCCGCGTCGAGAGTGGTGAGAAAGGCTTCAGAGAGTTCAGAGAGATTCACGTCAGTACGCTGGACGGTGCTGCGCCAGAAAATAAAATAAGTGATCAGAGCGAGGACAATCAGGACGAGCGTCAAAACTGCCGAGTACCAGAGGGTGAGGCGGACGCGAACGGAATCAACCATGGCTCTTCCGAACGGGAGAAGCCGACTTGGCGCGTTGCCGTGACGCGGAACTTTCGTCTCCTGTGTCCGCGACGTCGGAATCGCTAGGAGGGCCAAAGAAATAACCGGCGCCGCGGCGGGTATGGAGGAGGGGCTTGCTGGAATCGTTGTCAATTTTCCGGCGCACACGATTTACGTAAACTTCAATGAGATTCGAGAAGGGATCGAAGGTCTCATCCCAAACGTGCTCGGCGATTTCCGCGCGTCCCACGACGCGGCCTGCGTTGCGCGCAAGAAATTCGAGCAGGGCATATTCCTTGGCAGTGAGCGTCACACTTCTGCCGGCCCGGGACACGTTTTGTGTGCCCGTATCCAGGATAAGGTCGGCGACGGCAATTTTGGCGGGACGAAGCTCACCGGAGCGGCGCAGCAACGCACGGAGCCGAGCGAGCAGCTCGCGGAATTCGAACGGCTTGGTGAGGTAATCGTCAGCGCCATGATCGAGGCCAGTGATGCGGTCCTCGACGGCATCGCGCGCGGTCAGCATCAGAATGGGCATGCGCTGGCCAGACTTCCGCAGCTCGCGGCAAACTTCAAAGCCGTTGCGGCCCGGAATCATCACATCGAGGATCACCAGGTCGTAGCTATTGATCGCTACTTGATAAAGCGCATCGTCGCCGGCGTTCGAAACATCCACAGCGTAGGTTTGTTCGCGCAAGCCTTTGGCCACGAATCGCGCGATGCGCGCATCGTCTTCGACAAGCAGTAGCCGCATGCGAGCATCATACGGCAGGTGCGAGGAAAAGTGAGATACTTGCGGGCGCTGCAAGCTGCCGTCCGACTTTCCTGCTGGGTTGGCCCACGCCGCCAGGATGAAGAGAAAGTACCCTATGGATCGGCAAGGCCTGCACCGAAGAATGTCCGTCAAGCATCAAAGTAGCTATGAAGTACAAGAGAATCGAACCCCAAGAATTTGATTGCACGAAAACGGTCATGCGGCCGTTCGGCTGCATGGAGCTGTGGGCAGGTAATGAGAGAGCGCACCGTTCCCTGGAGCTGGCAGGATTGGAAAGCGATGTCATCGCTGTGCCCTCCGGCGGCGACAAAGGCGGGGATCTTTCCGCGGTGTTTTCCTGCAGCGACAATCTCGCACGTGTGGTTCTAGCGGATTGCGTCGGCCACGGTTACACGGCTGCCGCCGTTGCGCGGCATGTCCATCACCTGCTGCATAAATTCCAAGACATTCGAGACACCGCAGGGCTTCTGGCGGCGCTGAATGACGCCTTTACTCTTTCGAATGAAAACTCGGCTGGTCCGCTGCGGTTGACGACGGTCGTAACCGGGACTTTTGACGGCATTAGCGGCGAATTTAATTTTGCTTATGCAGCGCACCCGCGGATGCTTCTGTGGCGCGGGCGCGAACGCCGATTCCTGGAACTGGGAGAAGGGCTCGAGGGCCTGCCGCTGGGATACATCACAGGCGAAACCTACAACCAGCAGAGCGTGAGGCTGAATCACGGCGACATGATTCTGGCGTTCTCCGATGGCGCCACGGAAGCTCGCTCACCGCAGGGGGAGCAGCTCACTTCGAGGGGCTTCCTGGGGCTTGCGGAGAATACTGTGCACGGCTTGCCGCAGCCTTTTGTGCTTCAGGATTTTTCCCGCGCGCTTCTCGATGGTGTCCATCTTTACCGCGGCCAGGAAGGCGCCCTGGAAGACGACATAACGCTGCTTACGCTTCGGCGCGTAGGCTAGCAGAGCCGCGCTCAAAACAGCATTGCAATTTACAAAATGGATCGCGCTATTTGGCGGGATGCGACGCGAAATACTGGTCGAGACTCCCCACAACTTCTTTCACAGCCCGCTGAACATTCTTGTCCAAGGCCGCGACTATGTCCGGCACATCTTTTCCGCTGGCCGCTTCGTCGTGCGTGTAATAATGACTCCAAACAGTGGCGCCGGTTTTCAAATCGCGCATTTCCAATTCCAGCGTCAGTCTCGCTGAAGTCGTTCCGCCGTCGACTTCTTTGAAGTCATACAAGCGCCCGCGGATCGCGAAGTCTCCCTGCATATTGCTGCGCCGGTAATGAACAGCCCGGTAGCGGCCCGACGCGCGCAACTCTCGCAGCAAGACTTCCTGGATCATTTCTGCAGGCGGTTCAGCCCAACGCTGATATTCATAAGTGCCCAATTGCTCGGGACCGTTGCCATAGACGATGCGATCCTCGCGATATAAATGCGAAGTCATCACGGCGCCCAAAAGCAGCGATACAGGAACAGTGTCCGGCTTCTCGACCGCGGCCGCAGCCGCATCCGGCGGAATCGTGAGCTGATAATACTTGGCCGGCCGCGTGGCACCGCAACCGCTCAGCAATCCAACCAGTAGCACAACGGCGGCGATAAGACCTGTTCCGACCGATCCGTCAGACGTTTGTTCGCGTCTCATTGGCACTCTATTCAGATATCCCAGTTCCAATTCACCTTGCCTTCGGCTCATTGCCGTCCTCCAGGTTTGTGCTCGCGCGGGTTATTCGCTCGAATGAGGGTATAAGGCCTGGTCTTTATGGTGTTCGTAAATTCCTTGAGATTCTGGCTAACGTGCCGCAGGTTTTCGAGCAGCTCATCGATATTTTCGGAGTTAACGTCGAGCGTCTGGTCCAGTCGCCCGGTTAGATCGTTTACGGTGGCGAGCGACGCCCGCAAATCCTTGATCGCCTGGCGAACATCGGCGCGATTCTCACCGATCAAAGAATCCACGTGATTCAGGGTTTCATTGGCCTGCGCCGAAGTTTTGCGCAAATCCTCGAGCAGCGGTTCGAATCTTTGGCTGGCGGAGCTCAAGTTCTGGACAGTGGTCTTCACTGGGCCACGATTTTCCGCAATCATCCCGCGGGTTTCGGCGAGCGTACCCGCCAGGTTCGCGCGATTCGCATCGTTCAGCAGATCATTGACGCGAGCCAGCGTCACTTGCACCTCGGTCGCGCGATCGTTGAGGGTCGTCAATAATTGCTGCGCCTGCGGAGCAAGGTCGTTGATCTTCGCCGTGAGCGCATTGAAATCGACATACGGATCAGATGGCAGGATCGTTCCCGCCGCGGCGAGCGCGGACTTTTCGCTCCCCGGCACAATTTCCAGATGATTATCGCCCAGCGGGCTCAAGCTCAAGATTTTCACGTGACTATCCGTTTTGACCGGCAAGCCGGACTTCACGCTGAAGGTGATCTCGATCAGCGCGGAATTCTTCGGGTCGAGCTGTAGTTTCTCGACGCGGCCAACTTTCGGCCCGCCCGCGTAGCGCACAGTCGCGCCGGGTTCCAATCCGCCAGCGAACGGGAAATAGGCGCGGTACGTCGCCGCCGTGCCCCCAAACGCGCCGGTAAGGGCAAAAACAGTGGCCACCAGCACGGCGCCGGCGACCAGGACAAACAACCCCACCAAGGCTTGTTCACGTTTCGACTCCATTTCGCACCTCTCTTCACCGCTATTTAACGGCCCGGATGGCGGTGTTCTTCCGTCAGCATTTGCAGATAGTCCAATTCCTCAGAGACTGCCGGTTCGGCGATGCGGTCGAGGAATTGCCGCACGCGCGGATGCGTGCTCGAACGCATTTGTTCCGTGGTCCCGATGGCGACCACATTGCCTTTGTCGATCAGCACCATGCGATCTGCGATCAAGAAAGCGCTGGCCAGTTCGTGGGTGACCACGATGATGGTCATGTGAAATGCCTGCTTGAGTTCCAAGATGAGCTGATCTACGCCGGCAGCAATAATAGGATCCAGGCCGGCGGAGGGCTCATCGAAAAAAAGAATCTCGGGATCCATGGCCAGCGCGCGTGCTACGGCGGCGCGCTTCTTCATGCCGCCGCTCAGCTGCGACGGCATATAGTTCTCGAATCCCGACAAGCCCACCTGGTCCAGTTTCAATCGCAAAATGATTTCGATGGTCGAATCTTCCAGTTTGGTATGCTCGCGCAACGGCAGCGCCACGTTTTCTCCGACGGTCATCGAGCCGAACAGCGCGGCACCTTGAAACGACATCCCGATTTTCTTTCGGATTTCATCCATTTCATCGGAGGAAATTGCCGCGATGTTTTTCCCTTTGAGCCAAATTTCACCGGAACTCGGCCTTTCCAGGCCCACCAGCGTACGCAGCAGCGTGCTCTTGCCGGAACCGGACCCGCCCAGAATGACCAGAGTTTCGCCAGGCATCACGTCAAAATTGATGCCGTGGAGGATTTCGCGGTCACCGTAACTGACGCGAAGATTCCGAAGCGAGATCATCGCCTCCGGCTGCGCAATCGCGTTGATGGTCTGGGCCATAGCGAAATTTCAACCCTACCCTTTACTCAAGAAGAAGAAGAGCGCCGTAAAGACGAGGTCCACCAGGATCACCAAGAAGATGGAAACCACCACAGCGCGCGTCGTCGACCGGCCGACCTGCTCAGCGCCCGCGCCCGTGGAGAGCCCTTCGTGGCATCCGACGGCCGTAATCGTTACGCCGAACATTACGCTTTTGATTAAACCCGTCATTATGTCGCGCAGAAAGAGCGCGTCCAGGGAAGACTGAATATACCGGACCCAGGTGAAATCCGCCTGCGTAACACCAAAGAGCGCGCCGCCGAGAATCCCCATGGAGTTCGCCCAGATGGTCAAGCACGGCAGCATCACGATCATGGCGATAAATTTCGGCGTTACCAGGAAATGAATCGGATCGATCGCCATGGTCTGCAGCGCGTCGATTTCTTCCGTGACTTTCATCGTGCCGATTTCCGCGGCGAACGCCGAACCGGACCTTCCGATAACCACGATCGCAGTAATGAGCGGTCCGAGCTCCCGCGTCATGGAAATGGCCACAGCACTGGCGACGAAGTTCAACGCGCCAAACTTGCGCAACTCGTAAGCGCTTTGCAGCGCCAGAATCAAGCCGATGAAAAATGTAATCAGGGAAAGGATCGGCAGAGCGCCGACGCCGGTCTGCATGGCCTGCGAAACGGCGCGTTGCAAGCGGAGCGGTTTGCCCTGGAAAGGAGCGACGAATGTGAAATACGCCGCACGGCCGCCAAGCTGGGTCAGAGCTCCCAGGTACGCAAGCCCATCGGTAACCGATTCCCCAATTTGCGTCGTCAGTTCCACAGTGCTCTCGCCGGGCTTCCCCGGTTTTTCGGTGTGGCAGACTCAGGGCGCTACGGATTGTGCTTCGTTTTCGTAAATCTCGAAAATTTTCACCAATTTGGAAAGTTGTAGAACTTCTCGAACCGTCCGATTCAACCCAAACAAGATCAAGCGTGAGCCGACATCGCGCGACGCTTTGAGGCCTTCCACGAGCGAAGCCACACCGGAACTATCGATGTACCGGACGGCCCCCAGGTTGAGCACCACGCGCGGCATCTTCAGTTCGCGAAGTTCGCGCAATAGGGCCTTCCGCAATTCCGGCGAAGTCGCAAGATCGATGTCTCCTGAAATATCGAAAATCGTGATTTTGTCCAAATGGCGCGCGGCGATCTTCAAGTTGGGTTCTCCTCAGGAGCCTTTCTGGGGCAGCTTAACATTTAAAATTTTTACCAGGCGCAGCTGATTCCGGCCGTTGCTGCGGCTGAATTCTACTGTATCCATGCTCTCACGTATGAAGTGCAGGCCCAGGCCCCCCGGCCGGACATCTTCGAGGGCGCGCCCGCACATTTTCTCCGGAGGGGTCACTCCACTGTCTTCCAATACAATTTCGAGAGCATCTCCTGACTTGCTATCGCCCGGCACATGAATCCGCCGGAAGGACGCCTCGATGGTCCGCTCTGGATCTCCCAGGTAGGCATGGCGGATGATATTGGTCAGTGCTTCGTCGACGGCGAGAACCACGGCGCGGCAATCCGGTTCGGAAAATCCCAATTTCGCCGCCAGCTCTGCCAGTGCGTTTCGCACCACACAGAGCATCTCGGGATCGCTCCGCAATTCCATTCTGAGTAGTAAACTACCCCGGCTCACGTGAGCGCTCTCCTCGGGCCTGAAAAACTGGATTCCCCCGTCTGGTCTCGGAAAGATCGCCGCTGGCGGATTTCCTGACGCAACGTCTGTCCAGATAATACACGGATTCCCGCGGACGGCAACGTGCAAGCTGCCGCGGAGGCGCGGGCGACTTCAGGGCCCCAATAAGCATTAGAATTGAGTACTGAATTCCCTATGGTTGACACGGTCGAGAAGCATTATGCACAGTTCGTTCCAGCAGCACGAGATGTAACGCCGGCTAAAATGGACGCCGAGGAGCGTGCAAGGTTGGCGCAGCCACGTGGCCGGAGAGTGGCAGGGTTTCCACGTTAGGCGAGCTCGCCGGATAACGTTGAAACCCTCGTAACTTATTGAGAATTGGCGGGCGGGCCTGTAAGCCGGATTCTATCATGCAGAAATTTGGCAAATCCCCGAAAGTCTTCAAGTTAGGCATAACTATATGCCATTACATGGTTTACGAGATCATCTGCTAAATCTTCTTGGTCTCCTAAGTCCGTATGGAACCCGGCAAACTGGACGCTAAATAGACGCTAAACAAGATGCCCTTTCGCGCAATTTGATGACCTTCGCTTATCGCCTGCTTTCGCAGATGATCCCCGCTCGCTGCTCTTTCCACGTTTCCCTTTGGCCGACAGCTCAGAAGTGACGCC
>Ga0137388_10001557_pt1 | contig 13962 bp, 12 predicted proteins | sample 15con2h14AmetaG_FD_104644 | JGI IMG/M metagenome (GOLD analysis project Ga0137388, IMG submission 104644) | Vadose zone soil microbial communities from Angelo Coast Range Reserve, California, USA - 15con2h1.4A metaG | ecosystem: Environmental > Terrestrial > Soil > Vadose zone > Saprolite...
CGCGATGGTGCCGAGTCCCGTTCCGCCCGCTGCTAAGGCGAGCAGCCGAGCAAGTCCCGAAGTCGCCACGAAGTCGCCGAAGCCGATGGTCAGCACCGAGGTGCCGGCAAAATACAGCGCCGTCGGGAAACCCTGCACAACGGGGTGCAGATGGGTCCGCAGCCCATAGAAGATCAGGCCGAAGCCCAGCACGAGGCCGCTCAACCACAGGACGAGCAACACCACCACAACAAGTGGCGCGAACGTTCCGAGGATTCGCTCCCGTTTCCCGGACGAGCTAGTCCGCAGCCCGATCGCGCGCCAGGCGCGCCATCCGGGACGGACGACCCAACGCGTTAGGCGATAGCGTGCCGGCGTCGGCCGCGGGACGACGACGCTCTGAAAGACATCGTTGAGGATGTAGAAAACGACCGCGATCCCAAGGATGACCTCGAGCGTCTCGAGCATGAGGGCATACTACTTGCTGCCGAGGCTGGTGCCGGGACAGGGACTCGAACCCTGACGCCCTTACGGGCAGGCGATTTTAAGTCGCCAACGTCTACCTATTTCGTCATCCCGGCGCGACCAACATTCTAGGGCGCCATAAAGCCACTCACATTTCATCCAAGCCCGTATGGGCCACGGCGACAGTCACCGAGCGGTACCGTATCGATGTCACGAGCGTCTTCGCACACCGTCCTGGCACAGGAACGTCCGACCGTGGCAGCGTGATCGCCCGGATCACCCTCGGCCTCACCCTCGGTACCTTCGCGGCAGGCATCGCCGGGGCTATGAGCCAACCGGGATTCGCCACCAGGGTGACGGCCCTCGAAGCCCAAATCCAGCAGAAGATCGGCGTCGAGCTCGCCATCGCCGGCATCTACCTCGAGGAGTCGGGCGTCCCAATGCCGATGCCGTCCGAGGTCTCGATCGGGTATCTCGGCCAGCGCCTCAATGGCAATCCGCTGGCCTTGGTCGCGACCTGGATCGGCCTCACCGCGCTGATCATGCTGGGATCGACGAACCTGTTTGCCGCCTCACGCCACTTCGGACCGAGGCTCGTCTCCGGGCGCCTCGGGACGGCGTTGCACCTGACACCGTCCGGGGTCGCGCGGGCACAACGCTGGTTTGACCGCTGGGGCCCGCTCGCGATCGGCCTCTCGCGCTGCGTCCCCGGATTGCGCTGGGGCATGGCCGTCGCCTGCGGCACGGTGGGAGTGAGCTATCGCACCTTCTGGTTGAGCACGGCGATCTCCGCCTCGATCTGGGCGGGCGGGTTGCTCACGCTGGGCGTCACCGTCGGCGATGCGGCCGGCCGCGTAATTGCCGAGCATGCCTGGATCGGCCTGCTCCTGCCGCTTCCCGCGGCGGCCGTCGTTACCACCGGACTCATCCGCCTCGGCATCAAGGGACGAGCGACGACGTCTGCCTCGGCTACGCCTTCGATCTAGCCGCCGCGGGCCGCATCCAGGTCAATACCAACACTAGCGCGCCGGCACCGACGATCACCGCCACCAGGCCGACCAGCCATCCGATCACGGGAATGAGCCCGACTAAGGTCAGAACCAAGAGCCCACCCAGCAGCGCGAAGGCGTCGTGGTATCGGCCCCAGCCCATCCGAGCGAAGATCAGCCGCCCCAAGAGGAACCCGGAAACGACGTAGCCAATGGCCAGCACCAGGATCCAGAGCGGGACGAGCAAGAGCCCAAGCCACCAGCCGCCGATAAAGATCCCAACGATGAACACGATCAGCGCGACGATCGGGGTGATCACCAGGATCGCGGCCCCGATACCGGCGCTCGCCCACGGCTGCGCTCGCTCGATGTCGATCGCGCGGGTGCTCAAGCCAGGAAAAAGGAAGATCAAGAGAAGGCCGAGGGCGAAGATCCCGACCAGCGCTCGCAACCAGCCGAGAAACCCATTGCCGGTGTCCGCAACCCGATCGGTGGGCGTATGCCGGGTCACCGTCCCGGCGACTCGCGCCCCATTGACCCGCTCGACCGAATTGCTGCTCGTGTAGTCGAGGTTGCCGCCGATCTGCGCGCCATCCAGCTTGAGATGGTCGACCCGGCCGCGCACGTCGCCTCCCACGCGATTCCGCAACGTCAGGCTGCCCGATGTCATCTGGACCCGGCGGGCGACCGGGGCAGAGACCGTTGCGGATCCACCGGCCACCACCAGGTCGCGGCCGATGGTGGCCCCGGATCCGACGTCGATCATGCCTCCCAGGACCACGATGTCCTGTGCGACCGGCCCGTTCACCGTGATGTTGCCGCCAGCGGCGATGATGCTGCCGCCCACCTTGCCGGTCACGTTGATGGTGCCGCCGCCGAGAATCAGGTCGCGGGTGACATTGCCGGACACGGTGATGGTGCCGCCGCCGGCGATGACGTTGCCATTCACCGTCCCGCTGATGCTGATCGTGCCGGCGCCCGCGTAGATATCGTCGTTGACCGTTTCACCAGGACCGACCGTGACGTCGTTGCCCTGTCGAAGATCGGCGGCCGCCGCTTCGAGTGGCAGCCAGGCGAACAGCGTCGCGACCACGATCGAGCCGACAAGCGCCGCAAACCAGCGTCGGTGCATCGCGTGTGTCCGTGGCATCCCGATCCCCTCCTGTCCTCTGGGAGCCGACCCTTGTTGCATTCTGCCACTCTGGTACCCGACCATGCGGGTCGAGTCTCAAGCGGGGCGGCGCAGACTCCAGATGGCGATCCCCAGGATCACGAAGCCGAAGGCCTCAGCCGACGGCGGCTTCGCGCTCCGGCTCTCCGGGCGCCGCGATCTCACCGATGCCGGCCTGGCGTTGCGGTTGGCGCGACCGAAGTGGCACGTCGGGCATGAACAGCGTGGCGATGAGCGCGATCGCTGATAATGCCATCGCGATCAGGAAGAGGTCGTGGAGCGTGAGCGCGAGCGCCTGACGGACGGCATGCATCGCCTGGTCGAAGAGTGGCGCCAGCTGTGGTGAAAGCTTCGCTTTCGCGGCCGCGATCTTCGCCGGGTCGAGCAGGGCGTTGGGATTGCTCGCCGAACTGCCCAGGGCATTCTTGAGTGCGGGAGGCAGATTGACCTTGGCGATCTGGGTGCTGATCGCGTCCGGCAGCCGCTGGGCCAGGATGGTGCCGAGGACCGCCGCGCCGACCGTGCCGCCGACGTTGCGCCAGAACTGGAACTGACTGGTGCCGACGCCGAGGTATCGCTGCGGAAGGGCACTCTGCACGGCATTGATGTAAAGCGGCATGGTGACGCCGAGCCCGAGGCCGACCAGGACGATGTCGATCGTGATCGACATCTGCGATGTCGCGGTCGTGGTTTGGGCCATCAGGTAAAGCCCGACCATCATCAGCGCGATGCCGATGGTGCCGAGGTAGTGGTAATGCTTGATCCGAGGGATCAGCTGTCCCGTCAGGACGCTGGACACGATCAGGCCGAGCATCATCGGGGTGAGCAGCAGCCCGGAGTTGGTGACACTCACGCCCAGCACGCCCTGGAGCTCGAGCGGGACGAAGATGATCATCCCGAACATGCCGAGGGCGGCGAAGAAGCCGACCACCATCGAGACGGTGAAAGCGCGGTTCTTGAACAGCGCGAACGGCACGATCGGTTCCTTGACCCGCTGCTCGATCACGAAAAAGGCGATCAGCATGGCCACACCGGAGCCGAGCAGCCCGAGGACTTCGAACGACGTCCATCCCTGGTCTTTTGCCACCGAGAGCGCCACCAGCACCGGGATCAGACCGGCGGCCAGCGCCGCCGACCCGACGAAGTCAATGTCGCGCCAGGAGGCCTTGGTCCGCACGAAGGGCAGGAAGGCGGCGACGACGACGACACCAAGCAGGCCGACCGGCAGGTTGACGTAGAACACCCAGCGCCAGCCGAGGTTGTCGGTCAAGAAGCCGCCCACCACCGGGCCGATGATCGAGGAGAGACCGAAGACGGCACCAAAGAGGCCCTGGATGCGCGCGCGCTCCGCCGGGGAGTAGATGTCGCCAAGAACCGTGAACGCCGAGGCGAAGAGCATGCCGCCGAAGAGGCCCTGGAGGACACGGAAGATGATCAGCTGGGTCATGTCCTGGGCGACGCCACAAAGCGCGGAGGCGGCGACGAAGCCGATCATCCCGGCGATCAGGAACGGCTTGCGGCCGAACAGGTCACCGAGCTTGCCGGCGATCGGCACCACCACCGTCGAGGCGACGAGGTAACCGGTGATCAACCAGGAGTAGCGATCGAGCCCGTTCAGCTCGGCGACGATGCGCGGCAACGCTGTGCCGACGATCGTCTGGTCGAGCGCGGCGAGCAGCAGCGCGAGCATCACGCCGATGGTCGCGAGAACTTTGATCCGGGTGGTCAGGTCAGCTTGTGGCATGGGTTTTCCCCTCCTCGACGCCCATCGCCTGGATGAGGCGCAGACACAGATGGCGAAGTTGAATCAGCTCCGAGTTGGTCAGACCCTGGGTCAGCGCTACCTGGGCACCCGCGGTCTCTCGCCAGAGCGTCTCGATGCGCTCGCGGCCTTGATCGGTGAGCTCGGCGTAGACCGAACGCCGGTCGACGGGGTCGTCGGCCCGTTGGACCAGGCCGTCACGCTCCAGGTTGTCGACGAGGCCCGTCACCGTTCGAGGGGAGACGTCCAGCATCTCTGCCAGCTCGCCCATGGTGAAACGCCCGGTCGGCTGGTGTTTCAGGCGCACCAGGATCTGGAAGCGGCCCTCGCTGAGGCCGAACCGATCCGCCCAGCGCTCCATGGTCGCGTGCAGCTTCTTCCCCAGGATGCGGACTGCGGCCAGCGCCTCCGTTCCGGGCTCGACTTTTCGGCCCTGTCGCTTCAGAACCTCACGGACGCGCGGGTCGAACAGGAAGCCATTCGGGTCGGTCTGAAGCTCGGGGGCGTCGTGATCGGTTTTGAAAGTGAGTTGACTCATATTTACATGGCACATTATTACATAGCTCACGAAACGATGCAAGCCGCGATTGATGGAGACCCTGTGACGGGGTTGGCGGCTTCGGGTTGGGGTCAGTTCAGGTAGCCGGCTGAGCGAGCGCTGCCCCGCAGCAGAGTTCGACGGGCATGACTGCCGGGCATCGTCGAGAAGGCAGAGGCTCCAAAGATCAACCAGAGTAGGACGAGCAATCCGGTAATGAGGTAACCCCATCTCCAGGCGTATTGGGGGTTGGTTTCGGTCTCCTCGGCCGGCCCGCTGGGAGGAATCACCGATGTCATCGAACCCCGCCAATACTCGAGGACCATCGTCACCCCTGCCGGGCTCGACGCGCAGATGTCGACCGTATGAAGGTCGGCGGTGACGTTCGACCCATCGGGCCGGCGCATCGAGAGATCACAGAACGCGTTCTTTCCCCCCGCACCCCGGTAACTCGTCACGACCGCGGTTTGCTCGAGACGGCAGTCCCCCGCAGGAACGGACCCGCAAACCAGGGCCGTCTCGTAGGCCTGTTTGGTTTGGAAGCTGAAAAACGTGTAGATCGCCGCCGCGAAGAGCGCGACCGCAAACAGGCCGAGCGGAACAACCCACAACAACTTGCCGGCGACGGGCTTGCCGGCCACGTCGGTCAGGTCCACTGGCCGTACGCTGGCGGGTGCCTTGACCGCCCCGGCCAGCGTTGTGTAAAGCTGCGTATCCTCCGCCGGGATTGCACCGCCCGCACCCTGGATCGCGCCACCCGCAAGCCCGCCGGCCACGCCTTGCCGAAGGTTGTCCTTCCAGGACTCGGACCGAAACGACTCGCTGCGAGGCTGCCCGGAGTCGTCGATCCAGCTGAGGTGCAGGCAGCACGTCATACCGTTGTCGACGGTCAGCGTGGATTTGCTGAGCGGAACGCTGATGACGACTTTGTTGAACGGACCTTCGGTCCAGGTGAAGAGATAGCGGGAGTCCGTCAGCCAGAGGCGCTGGTCGGCAGGCCGACCGGGAAACCTCACCGCGGCGCAGACGAGCAGTCGCTCGCCGGGTCGGATCACAGCTCGGAGCGGAGATTCGACACCGCCCGCGCGCCAGCCACGAATCCTGATCGCACTCGACGGCTGACGCTGAGGGCCGCTGGCGAATTGCTGCATCTCGACCTGTAACGGGCCTGCTCGACGGGTCCGGCGATGGGTGGTGGGCAGCGCCGCAACGGCGACGCTGCCCCCCGATCTAGGCGACCGAGGCGGGTTGCTCCGGGGCCGCGGTTAACGTGGCCCCAGTCCCGACGGCGCGAGCGCGTACGCCGAAGACGCCAACCGCGGCGACCAAGACGATGACGATCCCCAGGGCCATGCTCGGGCGCATGGCGTCGACAAACGACTGGGTGAATACGGCATGCGCCAGCCGCTCCAGCTGTTGCACGATTTGCGCTGGGATACTGGCGGGAAGCTGCAGGCTGCCCCCCGTCTGGCCGCGCCCGACCTCCAGGCCGCGGCTCGCCGCCTGGCTGAAGCCATCGACGAAGCGAGCCCGGAACGGGTCCGACAGCTGCGACGAGTAGCCGACGGCGTGGTCGTGCAGCCCGGTGGCCAGCCTGTTCTGCAGCACGGCACCGATCGCCGCGCTCCCAATCACGGTGCCCAGCTCCTGCACGGTGCTGAGCACCCCAGACGCGACGCCCGCCAGCCGCGGTTGCAGGTCACGCGTCGCCAGGCTGTAGACGGGCGTCCACACTCCCGCAAGGCCAAGCCCACCGACGACCAGCCCCGGAACGAAGCTCCAACGATTGGCGTCCACCTGTACCCTCCAGGCGATGTAGGCCATCCCGATCGCGAAGAGGGTCAGCCCGATCATGAGGATGTATTTGCCGAAGCGAGCGGCCAGGGGAGCCACGACTCCCGAGAACAACATCATCGTCAGCGCCATCGGCGCCATGGCGATGCCGGCGTCGAAGGCGCTCAGCCCAAGCACGGATTGGAAGTAAATGGTGATCGGCAGGAAGACGCCCACCATGGCGAAGCCCATCGCCATCAGGACGAGCGTCATCAGGGTGTAGTTGCGATCCTTGAAGACCGCGAACGGCAGGAGCGGCTCCTGGTCCTGGCGGCGCCACTGGATGATTAAGAAGAGCGCGAGGACCGCGATACCGGCCGCGATGATCTCGGGGATCGTGATGCCCGCGGAGACGGTCCCCCAGTTGTAACGCTGTCCCTCGATCAGGCCGAAGATCACGCCGAACAGGCCCAACGTCGCCAGCGCAACGCCAAGGAAATCGAGGCGGTGCCGGCGGCCCGGACGAAGATCCGGCACCAGCGCGAGCGCGAGCGCCACGATCAGCGCGCCGACCGGCAGGTTGACATAAAAGATCCAGCGCCACCCGAAGTTGGTGACGATGAAGCCGCCAACGATCGGGCCCGCCAGCACCGCCAGGCCGGCCAGCCCGCCGTAGATGGCGAAGACGCCGCCACGCCGCTCCGGCGGAAAGATCGTGGTCATGATCGGCAACCCCTGGGGCGCGAGGATGGCCGCCCCGAGACCCTGCGCGCCGCGAGCGAGGATCAGCTGCGTCGGGTCCTGGGCGAGACCGCTGAGCGCCGAGGCCACGGTGAACACCACCACGCCGGCCATGAACATGTTTCGCGGACCGAAGATGTCGCCCAGCCGTCCCGAGGTGATCAAGAGCACGGCATACATCAGGCTGTAGCCGTTGAGCACCCAGAGGATCTGGTCGAGCGATGCATGCAGGTCATCGACAATGCTTGGGATCGCGACGTTGACGATGGTCAGGTCGAGCAGAGTCATGAAGAGACCCAGCGCGAGCACCGCCAGCGCCAGCCAGGGCGCCGACGGTCGAGCGGTTTTGGACATGGTGGTGTTAACCCTCCTTGGAATTGACGCCGCTATACTCGGGGTGCGCGCCCTTGAGTAGCGGTCCTGCTAATACGCCGGCTTGAGGAACACGACCTCTGACGGAGTGGTGACAACACTTCGCCGGAGGTCGTTGTTCTTCATCCGTGATCACCTCCTTCTCGGTTCCCAAGTCGCGCGTCAACCGCATGCATCTCTTCGTGCTTGATCCACAGGGTGCCGTTCTCGATGTCTTGGATGAGGCTGCGAACCCATTCGACCTCCGCGCGGCTCACGACGACGCCGTACTCCGCTTCCACGAGGAACAGGCGGGGGATCCGGTGGATCGTCTGCAAGTCCTCCAGCCCCTTCTCGTTGCGAGCAATCTGGCTTTCGAGCAGCGCGGCCCTCGCCCGGAGGAGGCGGACGACCTCGTCCTTGTCCAGCACGGCTAAGAAAGCGAGCGCCGCCGCAAACTGCGGATAGTCGTTCACCGGCTGCGCCAGCATCTCGCGCATCCAGGCCGTGATCTCCTCGCGACCGTTCTCGGTGATGGCGTAGACCGTCCGTTCCGGCCGGCGGCCTTCGCGGCTGGGCGCCTGTGATGTGATGAATCCACCCTCTTCTAGACGTTCGACCGTGTCGTAAATCGACCCACCCTTGAGCCGGATCACCTGGTCATGGCCGCGCTCCTTCATCTTCGATTTCATTTCGTAGGGATGCATCGGGCGCTCCATCAGCAGGGTCATGACGGCCAGAGCCAGCGGAGTCCGTGGGAGTTCGCGCTTAGCCTTCATCGCTTAGTCGGCGTCGACTATACCACTCCGACTAGTCGGTGTCAACTAGATTTCGGGACTTACAGCATCCTTACAAAGAGCGAGGACGATATATGGAGGTGAGTGCGGGCACCCGACGCATCCTGGTGGTCGATGACGACCCGATGGTCGCGACCACCGTCCAGCGCGTCCTTCGTCCAGAGGGCTACGAGGTCGACGTCGCGCTCGGGGGCGCGCAGGCGCTGCAGCAGGCGCGCACGCACCGTCCCGACCTGGTGGTGCTCGACCTCATGATGCCCGGGATCGACGGGTTGGAGGTCTGCCGGCTGTTGCGGGCAAACGGAAACCTGCCGATCCTGATGCTCACGGCCCGTAGCGGGACGGCCGACCGCGTCCGCGGCCTGGACACCGGCGCGGACGACTACCTGGTCAAACCGTTCGCCTATGCCGAGCTCCTGGCACGCGTCCGCGCCTTGCTGCGTCGGATGCCGCCGCCTCACAGCATCCTCCAATTTGCCGATCTGAGCCTGGAAATCGAGACGCGCGAAGTGCGCCGCGGCCAGCGGGTGATCCCGCTGACGGCGCGCGAGTTCGAGCTCCTCGCACACTTCCTGCGCCACCCTCGCCAGGTGCTGACCCGCGATCAATTGCTGGCGGCTGTGTGGGCCGGCGAGGATACCGACGACAACGTGGTCGCCGTTTACATCGGCTACCTGCGCGCGAAGCTCGACGGCGACGGCGAGCCCCCGTTGATCCAGACAGTACGAGGCTTCGGCTACAGCTTGCGCGAGGCCTGACGTGTCATTCCGCCTGCGACTCACGTTTTTTGGCGCGGCCCTTGTGGCGTTGACGCTGCTCGCCTTCGGCTGGCTCGTCTACGAGCTGGTCGCGAACAGCGAGCCGGGTACGCAGGACGCGGCCCTGAAGCAACGCGCCGCCGATGCCCTGACGTCGATCAGCACGGCGAAGGCGGGCGAGCTCAACGGCACGGTCACGCCGTCACTCAGCGGCGCGGAAGACCTGCAGCACCGGACCGACCCGTTCACGGAGGTGTTGACCTCGTCCGGCGTGGTCCTGTCGAGCACCGGTCGCGTCGGGAGCGCGGCCCCGGCCGTGCCACCGACCCTGCTCGATGCCGCCGCGAAAGGCGGAGCCCTGGCGACGGTCGACCCACCCGGGTCGCCGCAGCTGCGCCTTTATGCCCTGCTATGGACCCGCACTGACCTTGGCCTGCGCGGCTTCGTCGTCGCCGGCCAGCCCACGAGCATCCAAAGCGAGAACCGCAAAGGCATCCGAGGCTTTCTCATCATCTCGTCGATCCCGACCTTGCTGGCGGCCTTTCTCGCCGGCTGGCTGATCACCGGGCGAGCGCTCAGGCCGCTCAAGACCGTGGTGGAGACGGCGGATTCGATCGCCCGAACCCGCGACTTGAAGCGACGGCTCCCGCTCGCGAAAAGGAGGGACGAGATCGGCCTCCTCAGCGAGAGCTTCAATGGAATGTTGGAGCAGGTCGAGGCGGCCAATCAGCAACTGACGGTCGCGCTCGAGGCCCAGCGCCGCTTCGTCGCCGATGCGTCGCACGAACTCCGGACGCCACTGACAACCATCCGGGGCAATGCGGACTTGCTGACGCAGGGTCCGGCGCTACCGGAGGGCGTGCGCGCCGCCGCCGCACATGACATCGCCAGCGAGAGCGAGCGGATGAGCCGGTTGGTCGAGCACCTGCTGACGCTGGCGCAGGCGGATGCCGGGCAGCATCTCGAGCTGGCGCCGATCTCGCTGCGCCCGCTGATCGACTCCGTCTGCCGGCAGGCGCAGGCGATCCACGAGGAGCGGCGTTTCCACAATGTCGGGCTGACGGACGCGACGATCGAGGGCGACGCGGACGCCGTGGTCCAGCTGCTCTGGATCCTGGTCGACAACGCGGTGAAGTTCACGAAGCCGGGTGGCTTCATTGAGCTCGGCCTGCGCCAGCTCGACTCGAGGGCGTTGATCACGGTCGCGGATGATGGGGCGGGCATCCCACCGAATGATCTCGAGCGGATCTTCGAGCGCTTCTACCAGGCCAATCCGGCCCGGTCGAACACGGGTGCCGGACTCGGGTTGTCGATCGCCCGTTGGATCGTCGAGGAGCATCACGGCACCATCGGCGTGCGGAACAATACCGGGCCCGGCGCCACCTTCACCGTAAGCCTCCCCCTCGCGTCCTAATTCCCTCCTCCGCTTGAGCTGAGCGTTACGTGAGGGACACAGCGTGTCACGGCCCTGCAACTTCGCACGTCGGCGCTTTTGACTCGCGCATATTCAGACTGAGCTGTTACGACGCAGTGTTAGAGCATGAAACCGGCAGAGGTAACTGGTGACCGGTGACGCCGACCGTCTGTTTGCCCTCTCGATCGATATGCTCTGCATCGCGGGCTTCGACGGCTACTTCAAGAAACTGAACCCAGCCTGGAGCGCGACCATCGGCTTCAGCGACGAGGAGTTGACGTCCCGGCCGTACCTCGACTTCGTCCACCCGGAGGACCGAGCGGCGACGATCGCTGAAGCCACGAAGCTCTCCAGCGGCGTCGATACGATCCACTTCGAGAACCGCTATGCGTGCAAGGACGGGTCCTACAAGTGGCTGGCCTGGACCGCCAGGCAGTCGGTTTCCGAGCAGCTCATCTTCGCCGTGGCGCGAGACATGACCGCTCAGAAGCGCACGGAGGAGGAAGTCACTCGTCTGAATGCGGCCCTGGCGGATAGGCTGGCAGAGCTCGAGGCTACCAACAAAGGCCTCGAAGCCTTCTCCTACAGTGTCTCCCACGACTTGCGCGCCCCGTTGCGCGGCATCGACGGCTTCGTGCACCTTCTGGTCGAGGAGCACGGGCAAAAGTTGGACGCTGGGGCCCAGCGATATCTGGAGATCATAGCCAGCAACGTCCGCACCATGGGACTGCTGATCGACGACCTGCTCGAATTCTCGAGGCTTGGTCGGCAGCCCTTACGTAAAGGAGCGGTTGATACGACCGCGCTGGTGCGCCGTATCCTTCAGCAACAACAAGACACCATGAAAGATCGTCGCATCGAGGTTCGCCTGGATGATTTGCCCGAATGCCAGGGCGACGAGAGCCTTTTGGAACATGTCTTTGCCAATCTGATCGGGAACGCGATCAAGTACACGCAGCGAGTCGAGGTGGCACGCATCGAAATCGGCTCTCAATCCACCGATCAGGCTGACTTGGTCTATTACATCAGGGACAACGGCGCCGGTTTTGACATGCGCTACGCCGGCAAACTATTCGGAGTGTTCCAGCGCCTTCATCGGACGGACGAGTTTGAAGGGACGGGTATCGGCCTGGCCTTGGTTCAGGAGATCATCAACCGACACGGAGGACGGGTCTGGGCCGAGGCCGCGGTCGGAAAGGGCGCCACGTTCTTCTTCACGCTCTCCGGGGGCAGTCAGCGGCAAGCAACGGCAGCCTGACGCGGGTTAGAGCCGGCTTCAACTAGCTGGCGCCTCTCTTATGCGAGATTTGTTCGGCTTCGGGGGCTTACGTCGCTCTTATCGCTCGGGGCTACTTTGGCGTCATGTACGACATAGCCGCCGAACATGCACCCGGCATCGCCGCCGCGATCGTCCTCCTCGTCGCTCTCTGGCTCGTCCTACGCGCGCTTTCCTTGCTGGCTCACCGCCGGATCGGATGGGCCGTCGCTCTCGTCGATGCCTACTGCGCGACATCCGCGATCACGAGGCTCGCTGCAGGCTTGATGTTGTTGACCGGCGTCATTCACCTGGCGCTGATTCCGAGCCACGAAGGCATTACCGGTGTTCTCTTCGTCATCGATGGTCTGGGGTTCATCGTGCTGGGCGTCGCCGCGTTTTTCACCTCGTGGTGGCGCCGGCCGGCGGTCCTCTGGCTCGTGGCGACGATCGTCGCCTACGTCATCTGGGTCGTCGCAGGTTGGGAAACGCCCGACCAGATCGGGATCGCCTGCAAGCTGATCGAGCTCGTCGCGCTCGGTCTCACCATGCGGCTGGCGCAGCCGGGTCGGCGGACCTGGCCGCGCCGCATCTGGCGAGCCGTTGTCTTTCCAATGATGGTCAGCGTGGCGACACTCGGAATCTGGGTTGGTGGTCTGGCCCACGCCGATGCCCTGCACGCCCATGCCGGAGCGCTCCTCCAGCCGGTCGCAGCGGTGGCGACCCCGGAACAGCGCGAGGCCGCCGCCCGCCTGCTCAGCGACACCCGGACCAGCATCGCCCGCTACCAGGACCCGGCGGCCGCCATCGCCGCGGGGTTCAAACCCGGCCCGGTGTCGAGTGCCGAGCCGCTCCGCCATTTCGAGAACAAGGCGAACGCGAATGTCATCCTCGACCCCAACCGCCCACAGGCGCTCGTCTACGCGCAGACGAAACACGGGCTGCAGCTGATCGGCGCCATGTACCAGATGAGGCGGGCCGGCCAGTGGGGTCCCGACCCGGGCGGACCGCTGACGCAGTGGCACCAGCACGAGGGCATCTGCTTCTCCCCCTTCGGCTTCGAATTCAGCTTCGAGACGCCCTTCTGGACCTGCCCCGTCGGCTCGACCGGCATCACGACGGCACCGATGCTCCACGTGTGGATCATCGACAACGGAAAGGAAGGGCCGTTCGCCGCCGACCTCGATAAGACCGTACAAAAGCAACTGCAAGGGAGCTGACCAGGCCATGAGTATCAAATCGCCCGCCATCGCCCCGATCCCGTCTGCCCCCAGTGCGGCGGAGATCGCCTCCGTGCTGGTCGTCACCCAGGCGAGTCTCTCGCTCGTCGCCGGGCTGAGTGCGATCCCCTTTGGCATCGTCGAGCCGGGCTTTCGCGTCCTGAGTGCGGTGACCATGCTGGTCGCGATTGGCATGTTCTGGCTAGCGCGCAACCTTCGCCGCCAGCGGCGCTGGGCTCGCCGATGGATCATCGCGCTGGAGGCGCTCAGCCTGGCGGCGTCATTGCTGTTGATGCTGCTTCCCATCGGCGCCATGCGCGGACCGGTGCCAGTCCTCGTCAACCTCGTAATGCCGGCCTCAGTCCTCTGGCTCCTCTGGTCCCGGTCGGGCCGAGTAGCCTTCAAAAAGGCGGCTTGAGTCGATCAGACCCGTGCGGCGCTGCCTGAGGTGGCGCTCCTGCGGGAGAGGGCATCGATCGTCACCGCGACGAGAAGGACCAGGCCGGTGACGATGAACTGCCACTTGACGTCGATCGCGAGTAGGTACATGCCGTTGTAGATGCCGCCGATGACCAGGCCACCGAGGACGCCGTGCAGCATCTTGCCCCTTCCGCCGAAGAGGCTCGTCCCTCCGATGACCGCGGCCGCGATCGCGTAGAGGACGAGCTGACCACCGTTGAAGTTGTTCGACATCCCGCCGAGGTAGGAGGCGTAGAGCAGCCCCCCGATGCCGGCGGTAAAGGCACACA
>Ga0137388_10001559_pt1 | contig 13958 bp, 12 predicted proteins | sample 15con2h14AmetaG_FD_104644 | JGI IMG/M metagenome (GOLD analysis project Ga0137388, IMG submission 104644) | Vadose zone soil microbial communities from Angelo Coast Range Reserve, California, USA - 15con2h1.4A metaG | ecosystem: Environmental > Terrestrial > Soil > Vadose zone > Saprolite...
CAGCTGCGCCCTTCACATGTAGGCTGATAAATGGCCACGGCTAGCACAGAAATTCGAGTGACTCCGGAGATCGCCGCCGAACACGGCGTGACGCGCGAGGAATACGCGCGTATTCAGCAGATCCTCAGCCGCGACCCGAACATCACGGAACTGGGCATTTTCAGCGTGATGTGGAGCGAACACTGCTCCTACAAATCGAGCAAGGTCCACCTGAAGCGCCTGCCCACGCGTGGCAAACTCGTCGTGCAAGGCCCGGGAGAAAATGCCGGCGTCGTTGATATCGGCGACGGCCTCGTCGCGGCCTTCAAGATTGAATCGCACAATCATCCCAGTTACGTTGAGCCTTTCCAGGGTGCGACCACCGGGGTCGGCGGCATTCTGCGCGACATTTTCACCATGGGCGCGCGCCCCATTGCGGTCCTGGATTCATTGCGATTCGGAGAGATCACCGCGAGCAAGCACACGAGTAAGCCGGACGCCGCCAAAAACCGCCGCATCCTCGATGGCGTCATCCGCGGCGTCGGTAGCTACGGAAATTGTTTTGGCGTTCCCACCGTCGGCGGCGAAGTCGCCTTCGAGCCATGCTACTCGCAAAACCCGCTCGTCAACGCGCTCGCACTTGGCATTGCCAAGAAAGAAGAAATCTTCCTCGCCAAGGCCAAAGGCATCGGCAATCCCGTGATCTACGTCGGCGCAAAAACGGGCCGCGATGGAATTCACGGCGCATCCCTTCTCGCCTCCGCCGAATTCACAGAAGAGTCGAAGCAGAAACGCCCGAACGTGCAAGTCGGCGACCCCTTCATGGAGAAGCTGCTGCTCGAAGCCTGCCTCGAAGCCATGCAGACGGGCGCGATCGTTGCGATTCAGGACATGGGCGCCGCTGGCCTCACCTGCTCCACTATGGAAATGGCTTCGCGCGGCGGAACCGGCATCGAAATCGACCTCGGCAAGGTCCCGCAGCGCGAGACCAGCATGACGCCCTACGAAATCATGCTCAGCGAATCGCAGGAGCGCATGCTCCTCGTCGCCGAGAAGGGCCGCGAGCACGAAGTCCTGGCCGTTTTCAAAAAGTGGGGACTCGACGCCGTCGTCGTCGGCCAGGTCACCGAAGGCGGCATCGCACGCATTAACAACAACGGACGCGTCGCCGCGGAAATCCCAGCGCATCCGCTGGCCGAAGAAGGGCCCGTCTATAATCGCCCTATCGTTGGGCCCGCGCCGCGCATCGAAAGGGAAAAAGATTGGTTCGCATTTGCTCCCGAAGGCACGAATCTCACATCAGATTTCGTGAAGCTGTTGGCCTCGCCCGCAATTGCTTCCAAGCGCTGGATCACCGAGCAGTACGACACGAGCGTGCGCACCAACACATTGGCGGGACCGGGCGAGAGTGATGCGGCAGTGGTGCGCATTAAGGATCCGAAAACAGGAACCGTGAAGCGCGCGCTCGCGCTCTCCACAGATGGCAACGGCCGCTGGTGCCAGCTCAATCCGCGCCTCGGCGCGATGCACGCGGTCGCGGAAGCCGCCCGGAACGTAGCCGCGAGCGGCGCGCGCCCCATCGCCGCCACCAATTGCCTCAATTTCGGCAGCCCCGAAAAGCCCGAGGTGATGTGGCAGTTCAGCCAGACCATCGACGGCCTCGCCGAAGCCTGCTCCGCCCTCGGTACGCCCATCACCGGCGGCAACGTCAGCTTCTACAACGAAACGCTTGGCAAATCGATCTACCCGACGCCGGTCATTGGCGTCCTTGGAATTCTCGACGACGCCTCGCAAGTCCTGAAAATCGCCTTCCACAACGAAGGCGACCTCATCCTCGTCCTCGACGGATCGATTTCCTCTGTAGGGGGGCAGCATGCTCCGCCCCTACTCGGCACCCAACGCGAATTCTCCTCCTCCGAATACTCCAAAGCGATCGCCGGGATCGTCGCCGGCGAACCACCCGCCATTGACCTGGCTGCCGAGAAGCGTCTCCAGGATTGCCTCGTCGCCCTCGCCGCCGAGGGCGCTGTCCAATCTGCCCACGACATCTCCGACGGTGGAGTCGCTGTCACCCTCGCCGAATCCAGTTTCGCCCCCGTAGGGACGGGGATGGCCCGGCCCGCTCTCAGCGCAAACGTCGCACTCAACGATGGCGTCCCCGCCGAAGCTGCCCTCTTCAACGAACGCGGCGCCCGCGCCATCGTCTCCGTCATACCATCAAAACTTGCCGCCGTCCTCGATACTGCGAGACAATACAACGTGGCGGCGCAACAAATCGGCCAGGTTACCCGCGGCGATGCCTTCCGCATCGAATATAAGGGGCACGCGGTGATCAATAGTTCCGTTGTAGCACTCCGCGACGCCTGGGCCCATTCGCTCGAACGCACGCTAACTTCTAAATGAGTCATAAACTCGCCTTCGCCGACGATCGTTTCCACGACGAGTGTGGTGTCTTCGGTGTCTTCGGCCACCCGGAGGCATCGAACCTCGCCTATCTCGGCCTCTACGCTCTTCAGCACCGTGGCCAGGAATCAGCCGGCATCGTCTCCAGTGACGGCACAGATCTGCACGTGCACCGCGCCATGGGCGAAGTCGAGGAGATTTTTCAGCCCAGCGTGCTCGCGCAACTCCCCGGCAGCCTTGCCATTGGTCACACGCGCTACTCCACCGCCGGCGACAAAGCTCTCCTAAACGCCCAGCCCATCATGATCGACTGCAACAAGGGCAAAGTCGCGCTCGGCCACAACGGCAATCTCACTAACGCCGCCGAGTGGCGCCGCAAGCTCGAGCATCGCGGTTCGATCTTCCAGACCAACAGCGACACGGAAGTCATCGTTCATCTGATCGCCCGTTCGCAAGCGCGCAATCTTTCCGGCGCGATCGGCGATGCGCTGAACCAAGTCGAAGGCGCCTACTCGCTTCTCGTGCTCACGCAGGACGAGCTCTACGCCGTCCGCGATCCCCGCGGCTTCCGTCCGCTGGTGCTTGGAAAACTGACTACTCCAGGCGGATTCGTTTCCTGGTTAGTAGCCTCAGAAACCTGCGCGTTCGACCTGCTTGATGCCCAGTACGTGCGCGAGATCGAACCCGGCGAAATGGTGCGCATTTCCAAATCCGGCATCGAGTCCATCCACTTCGCGCCGGACAAACCGCACCAGCAGTGCATTTTCGAGCACGTCTATTTCTCCCGGCCGGACAGCACCATTTTCGGCCGCTCCGTGAACGAAAGCCGTGAAATGCTCGGGCGCCTCCTCGCGCAGGAGCATCCCGTCGACGCGGACATCGTCGTCCCCGTGCCCGATTCCGGCGTGCCCGCGGCCGTCGGCTACGCGCTCGAATCGAAAATTCCCTTTCGCATGGGCTTGATTCGCAATCACTACATCGGCCGCACCTTCATCGAGCCGTCGCAAGCCATACGCAATTTCGGGGTGAAGCTCAAACTCAATCCCGTCCGCGGCTTGATCGAAGGGCAGCGCGTGATTCTTGTCGACGATTCTATCGTGCGCGGCACGACCAGCCGCAAGATCGTCCGCATGGTCCGCGAGGTCGGCGCAAAAGAAGTTCACGTCCGCATCAGTTGTCCCCCGACGATTTCCCCCTGCTACTACGGAGTGGACACGCCCACGCGCGAAGAATTGATCGCGTCTTCAAATACCCCGGAGGAAATCTGCAAATTTCTCGGCGCGGATTCGCTGGGCTACGTTTCTCTCCCGGCGCTGCGCCGCGCAGTCCGTGACACCGAAGGCAAGTTCTGTACGTCTTGTTATACAGGGGCCTATCCGACGGATCTGGTGCAGCTTGAGGTGCGCGAGAGCGCTTCCAACGGCAAATCCGGCGAAACTATTCCTGGCAACGGCAGTGAACCCGCGTCCGCAGAGCGGCCGGTTGTGGCGGAACATGAAAGCTGAAAAAAAGAAAAAGCAAGAAGAAGCGAACGTACCGGTGAAAACCAAAATTCAGCGCGAGATCATCGCGTGGTTCTGGGTAGGCCTGGCGTTTCTCCTCATCAACGGTACGATCGGCCAGGCGCGCGTCATACCCTCCGGCTCGATGGAGAACACTCTTCTCATCGGCGATCACCTCATTATGAGCCGCGTCGGCTACGACGCCGGCGTGCCCTTCACGAACTGGCACGTCCCGCTCTGGCGCAATCCCAAGCGCCAGCAAGTGATCATCTTCAAGCCGCCCTTTGCGCCGGACACACCCGACTACGTTAAGCGCGTCATCGGGCTGCCCGGAGACACCATCGATATTCACGACGGCGCCGTCTGGATCAACGGCCAAAAACTCCCTGAAAAATATACCAATGGCGTGAGCGAGCCCTACGAACTCCGCACGCCGTACAAGGTTCCCGCGGATTGCTATTTCGTCATGGGCGACAATCGCGGGAATTCCTACGACAGCCGTTTCTGGGGCTGCGTCCCGAGAAAAGACATCATCGGAACCCCCGTCATGATTTACATGTCGCTGAACGTTTCGCCGGAGGCTTGGGAGCCGGGGCAGATTCGCGAACGGTTTTTTGCCTACGCGAATGCCCTGCTGCATCCCAGAATCGTGCGCTGGAACCGGATTTTCCGGACGTTTTAATTTTGCCGAACATTCGTTCTTGGCAATAGCCGCCGCGACCCTCCACGGCGCCCCAATGAATTCCTGTCAGTGACCGGCGCGCGGCAGGGTGCGCCTCGATCAGAAAAAGACGCGAACGAATGCGATCAAGGCTCTCATGAAATATGCCGATGCCGGAGTGAATATTGCTGTCGCGGATGATGCAAAGCAGCGCATCCGCCACCATGCCAGCCGCACCTTCACTCCCGGCGTCCTGGGCGGCATCGGCAGTTTCGGCGCGCTCTTCGCCCTCGACCGCAAAAAATGGAGAGAGCCCGTGCTGGTCTCCAGCGCGGATGGCGTTGGCACCAAGCTCAAAGTCGCCATAGTCATGGGCGTGCACTCCACGGTCGGCGCCGACCTCGTCAATCACTGCATCAACGACATCCTCGTCCAGGGCGCGGAGCCTCTCTTTTTCCTGGACTACCTCTCGATGGGTAAGCTCGATCCGCAGGTGGTCGAGCAGCTCGTCGAAGGCATGAGCCGCTCGTGCCGTAAAGCCGGTTGCGCCCTCATCGGCGGTGAAACCGCAGAGATGCCGGGATTTTATCCGCCCGGCGAATACGATCTTGCCGGCTTCATTGTCGGCGCCGTCGAACGCAAAAAGCTCCTGACCGGCAAGGGCGTCCAGCCCGGAGACACATTGATTGCGCTGCCGTCAGCCGGCCTGCACACCAACGGCTACTCCCTTGCTCGCAAACTTGTCTTTGAAGTTGCAAAGCTGAAACCCGATACCTATGTCGCTGAAGTCGGAAATAAAATCGGGGCGGAGCTGCTCAAGCCCCATCTCTCCTACGCCCCCGCGCTGAAGAACATCGTCGCCCGCGGCTGGGTTTCCGCCCTTGCGCATATCACCGGCGGTGGTATCCCCGGCAACTTGCCGCGCGTGCTGCCCCGTGGCGTGAAAGCAGACATTGACCTTGCCACGTGGCCGGTGCCCTCGATCTTCAAGTACCTCGCCAAGCTTGGCAAAATTGACACCGACGAGTTGCTTCACTCTTTCAACATGGGCGTCGGCATGATTCTCGTCGTGCCCCCGAAAAACGTCCGCTCCGTCGAAGCCGACCTGAAGAAGCACCGCGAGAAATTCTTCCTCATCGGCCGCATCGAGCGCAGTGAATCCGGCAAAGCCCGCGTCACTTATTCCGGTTCGCTCAATCTCGCCTGACGCTCCGTTCGAATCGCCATTTCATTAGCGCCGCGCGCTTGTTTCCGCCAGCGTCCAGAAGGGTTGCTTCGTCGGCACAAACTCGATCGGCACATCCTTAACAAACGTCTTCAGCCAACGCGCGCACTCTTCCATCCCCGCCTGCTCGGACGGCACGTGACCAATCACAATCAGTGCCTTCCTTTTCCCCTCGGTGACCGCGTCCGCCGCATACTCCACCGTTTCCCATTCTCGCGTTTCTCCCACCAGCAGAACTTCCACGTTATCCATCTCCAGTTCGTGTGTCTCACGGACAAATCCCGTATATCCCGGGTTCAGAGCAATCTTTGTCACCTTCATCTCCGGATTTCCCACCACGCGCAGTACCGGCGTGTCCAGCCGCTTCGCCACGTCCTCTGCCAGCTTGCGCAGCGTGGTCTCCGGCAGCGTGTACAGATTCTGATTCTCTGGATTCTGAAATTTCTCCCAGCCCAGCTCGTGGGTCATGCCGACTTGAATCCCGTCCGGCTTCCTCATGTGCCAATGATCGTGAAGTCGCCAAATCACCAGCCCATGTTTTTCGATGTACGCGCGCTTTTCTTTCCACACCGCGTCGCTCTCGTCCATCCCTTCCGGCTTGTCGTCGTAATGATTAAAGAATGTCGGCTCATGCGTGATGATCAGGTTCTGTCCGTTCGCCGTCGCCCGCTGCAGAACGTCCAGCGTCGCCATCATCGTCACCGCAATTCCGGTCACTGGCGTCTCCGGATTCCCCGACTTGAACGTATCCACAGTTGGCGTCTTCCACGGCACGCCAATGTGTTCCTGGATCGCTGCCACCACCTCACGTGCCGTCGGCCTCGTTTCCTGCGCTGCTGCTCGCAGCCCGCACATCGCAGCCGCGATCAGCGCCGCGCCCATTGCCGCGTTCAGCACCACCGCCAAACTCCAACTCGCTCCACTCTCCCGCTTCTTCCCCACAATGCTCTCCTCTCTGCGTTACTGTTTTTCTTCCCCCTCAGCATATTCTGGATTCTTCGCCGGGCCTCGCAATTTCATTTCCTGCCGCACGCGCTTCAGCCACTTGCTCTCCGTTTCAAATTGCTCGACCACCAGGCTCACCATCCACACCGCCTCATGGTGCGGATGTCCCACTTCCTTTAGGATGCTCGCGAGCACTTCTTTCTCCCGCGTGATTTCCATTTCCAGAAACTCTCGTCGTCGCTCCAGTTGTTTTTCAAAGACTCCCGGACGTGCCTGCCAAGACAGCGCCATCCACGTCAGAAAAGGCGGCCGCTCCCTCTGTGCCGTCCATTCCTCTCTTTCTAAAGCTTTCGCGAGCGCCGCGCGGCCCTTCGCCGACGTCTCAAAAGTGCTGCGCTCCGGTCCTTCCGCTGCTTCGCCCGTTTCTGCGGTACGGATCAGTCCGGCCCGCGCCAGTTTCTCCAGCGAGTAATACACTTGTGGCCGCGACAAGTTTGCCCAATCCCGTATCTCGCGTCTCTCCAGCTCAAGGTTGGCCTGATAACCGTGCATCGGCCGCTCCGCCAGCAAGCTCAGTAGCACCAGATCCGGCGTCGTCAATGGAAGTCTCCGTGTCGTGCTTGCGATGCTTCTCCGTCTCTCGGCGCTCCTCAGCGTTCTTTGCGTCCCTGCGTTATCTTTTCTCATTTTCTATTTTCTTGTTTCGTTGCGGTCGCCGGAAATCTTTATTTCTTTACTCCCTTGCTTCGTTGCTTCCTTCTGCTGCTCCAATACCACCACTGGCATTGCTCTGCCGGCAGCCGCGGATTCCGCGCCTGTGCCACCGCCGCGCAAAATGCATCCAAAACACAAATGTCTTGATGTTGCCTCGCAACACGGCCCAGTTTTTCATACATCTTCTGCGGGTCTTGTCGCGACAGTTGCGCCACGCTGCGAATTCCCAGCAACTCAAAATCCCGTAGCATGGCCGGCCCGATTGAAATCAGATCACCCAATTGCCGCCCCCTGACCCTTGCTGCCATTTTTCTTTGCATCGCAGCCCCAGCACTCATCAGAAATCTCCTTGACTTCGCTTTTTCCGTCCCCTAGTCTTATCTAGTCTAAACAAGACTACTATCGCTTGCAAGGAGAAAATACCTCTGCTATGGATACAAAAGTATATAGAGTGGATAAATTCGTCGTCCCTGGTCATGCTCGCCAGGAGTTTCTAAACAAGGTTCACGCGACACATGATCTTCTCAGATTGCAGGCCGGCTTCGTACAAGACAACATCCTGGAACAAGCGTCGGGTCCTGGCGAATTCAACTTCGTTACGATCGTCGAATGGGAGAATGCCGAGGCCATGGAGCCCGCGCGTCTGGCCGTCACCGCGCTACACAATCGGATGAATTTTGATCCGCACGAGCTGTTCGCGAGACTCGGAATTCGAGCTGATCTCGCTAATTACAAACGCGCCGATCCGGCAAAGCCGCGGGGATAGTGATTGCCTGTGCGAGAGCACAGGAAAGAAAACGCCGCACAAGGAAGACTCTCAACCTCGTGGAGATGTTGGTAAGAATTCAGGATCAGGAGACCAATCCATGAACGTCAAACGCATCACCCCGGTCCTGCTCGTCAAGGAGATCGAGCCGCTCGTACCCTTCTGGATCGATCGCCTCGGTTTCGCGAAAACCATTGAGGTCCCCGATGGCGACAAACTCGGTTTTATCACCTTTCAGAAAGACACCGCCGAAGTAATGTACCAGACCTACGCCAGCGTGGAAAAAGACGCCCCCAAAGAAGTTTCCGAGACCGCCGGCAAAGGCCCCACTTATCTCTACATGGAAGTGGACAACCTCGATGCCGTTCTTGCTGCCATGAAGGACGTAGAGATCGTTATGCCCGTCCGCACGGCCTTTTACGGCATGCGCGAATTCAGCGTCCAGGATCCCGGCGGCCACTTCATCACTTTCGCCCAACCCGTCGCTGCAGCGTAATCCCTGTCCTAATTAGGCCGAGTACTGTGGTTTCGGTACCTGTCCTCGTACCAGTTGAGGTACCGGTACACATGGCTTTGACACGACGCGTGCGCAAATCTACTCTTGCTTCATTGCGCGTGCTTTCCGATTCGATCAGCCGTCGACGGACTCGCCCGATTCTCGGCTCATGCAGATTCATGTTTGATAGAAAGTCGTGACACCAGGGAGAATTATGCTCACTGATGCCGTATCCAAAGCCGTGCTCGTCTCCGCTCCGGAAGGGCTCTTCGTCTTCGATCGCGAAGGACGCATCGTCTTCGCCAACTCACAAGTCGAAGAACTTTTCGGCTATGCTCCCGGCGAGTTGCTCGGCCAGAGCTTCGAAGTTCTGCTCCCCGATCTGTTCCGCGAAGAGCGCGAGCGGCAATCTGCGATCTCCGCCCCCGTGCTACCACCCCAGAGACTCGGGCTCGAGCATAGGGGCTATCGCAAGGACCGCGCTGAAATTCTCCTTCAGGTTAGCCTCGGCTCCGTCGAGGACCAGGACAGGCCGTTGGAATGCTGCATCGTGCGCAAGCTCGCCTCCCTCGAACAACAGGACCAAACACTAAGCGAGCTGGACGACCACTTCCGGCAGATGGTGGAGAATAGCCACGACATTCTTACCATTCGCGATGCCGCCGGCCGCGTCCGCTATACCAGTCCCTCTATCCATCACGTCATGGGGTACAAGCAGGAGGAGATGATTGGTTCTATAGGGCTCGAATTGATTCACCCTGAAGACCGCGCCATAGTCGAAAACGCCATGACAGAATTCTGGAAAACTCCCGGCGCAAGAGACTCCCTCGAGTACCGCGCCAAACATGCGAACGGCACATGGGTCTCTCTCGAAGTTGTGGCCTACAATCTCTTGGATCACCCCGCGATCCAGGGCGTAGTCATCAACGGGCGCGACATCAGCAAGCGCAAGCAAGCCGAAGCCGGAAAGGACCAGTTGATCGCCGAGTTGCAACAGACTCTCGCCAGCGTGAAAACTCTTACCGGCGTTCTCCCCATCTGCGCCTCCTGCAAGAAAATTCAGGAAGGCGACAAATGGCAGCAAATCGAGGCCTACATCCGGGATCGCTCGCAACTCGAGTTCTCTCATACGATCTGCCCCGAATGCTCCATTCTCTGGTATCCGGACCTCCACAACAGCTAGCGGCGACGAAGCACCGTTCTCTCGGTACGTCTCGCGAACCGGCGACCGCATTTGAGCGCTTTCGTTCCATTCTTCGTCGCCCGGCAGGGCTCGAATTGATTCGCCTGCCTGGCGAAGCCTTCACTGCCTTTGCTAAGCCTCTTGTTTGGCGTAGGTTAGCCTCGCAACTCTTTTCCATCCTTGGGGTTTAACAACTACAGGGGGCGCTTCCGACTAACCTGAGGCGTCAGCAGGCCTTTCAGATCCAGTTAGGTTTTGATCAGGTTTTCCGGATCTGACGAAAGGTCTAAAATGCGTTATCTAAGGTACCTCGTTTTACTCGGTCTTTTCATGCTTACCGCCAGTTATTCTCATGCCCAGGTTTCCGTTGGCATCGGAGTCGGCTCTGGCTACGGTACGGACTACGGCTACGTCGGCGTAGCTCCCGTTTGTTCGTACGGATACTACAACTACTACCCCTACGAATGCGCACCGTATGGCTTCTACGGTCCAGACTACTTCGTCGGCGGTGTCTTTATCGGCGCCGGCCCTTGGTACCACGGCTACTATGGCCGCCGTGGATATGGCTACAACGGACGCGGCGACGGCTACTTCGGGCGCAGCAACGGCTACTCTGGCCGAGGCAACGCTTACAACGGCAATCGTAATAGCTACTCCGGACGCGGCGACGGTAACTTTGGTCGCGGCAACGGGTACTCCGGCCAAAGCAACGGCTACTCAGGTCGTGGCAACAGCAACTCAGGGCGCGGTGGATCCGCTCGGAGCGGTGGCGAGGGACGCGGCTCAGGTGGCCGTGGCGACCACGACGGTCATGGCGGTGGAGGCTCGAACGGCAATCGCGGCGGCGGTTCCCACGGCGACGGACATCGCTAAACAGTCCGAATCGGTTCAGCAGAAAACAGGACGGCTGACAGCTTCTGCTATCAGCCGTTTTCCATTATGTGATGGCTCTTAGTTGCAGCCGGTCACAGCCCACTCCCGCTGCTATCGCGCGCGATTCATACTACTCAATCGTTGCTGATTTCTGATGGCCCTACACGGGTCGCTGCCGACAAATCACTTCTTACTCGGCAGTGGTGGTGGCCGCCGTTCCATCTCCGTCGGTACAGCAATTGAGCGTGCGCCATTCTTGCCCACCGACCGCACGGCAAAAAAGTGATTATCCGTCGAGACGCCCTTCAAAACCGTTTCGCCGGCCGAAACCGCAAAATCATAAACCTGCCAGCGCGGGTCGCTCGTCTCACGCCACAGAATCTCAAATCCGGCGAGTTCGGCATCATCCTCGGCGGACCAAGACACTTTGGCATCCGGCGTCACAGCACCAGTAAGTTTAGCGCCCGTCGGCGGCTCAGGAGCCAATGCCAACTGCCGCAGCGCTTCGGCATTGTCGCGCGCCACATCGCCCATGAACGTAAAGTTCAAATATTTTTCGAAATCGCCGTACTCAATTCCATTCTCCGTGCGCGGCGTCTGATGCTGGTGGTTATAATCTTCCAGTGGCTCCGTGAATCGCACGGCGGGCAACCCGGCTTTGTAAAACGGGTAATGGTCCCCGCCCCGCCAATACCGGTCCACCCGAAAGGTCATTCGAATCGCCGCGCGCCCGTCAATCTCTTCCACCGCCCGCGCCAATTCCCGCGAAGGTGAATCCGCATCATCAGTCTCGCCATTCCCGGAAAAAAGCCGCACGCGATGAGGCGCGCCCGCCGCAGGATCGGCGCCCACAATATCGTCGTCCAGCATTCCACCAACGGTATACCCTTGCTGCTTCACCCAATCCACCAGGTGCGTGCTTCCAAGCAACCCCTGCTCTTCCCCGGAAACCGCCGCAAACAATATCGTCGCGCGATACGACGCTTCGCCCTTCGCGCCCGCCTTGCTCAGCAGCCGCGCGCATTCCACGCTCACCGCCACTCCCGATCCATCGTCATCCGCTCCCGGAGCATCCGCCTCCGGGTCCATCACATTCGACGGCCGCGAATCAAAATGCCCCGAAACAATAAAAATGGTCCTCGCCAGCTTCGGATCCGACCCCGGAAGAATCGCATAAACGTTTTCCAGTACAATCGGTTTCCCCGAAGTCCGCTCCGAAGTCGATTCGAATTTATCCACCACCACCTGCAATTTCCCCCCGGAACCCTTCGCGATCTCATTCAATCGCGCCACAATGGCGTCTCGCCCGCAACCAATCCCCCTCTTCTCATCCGTCCACGACGAGAGTGTCAGCCGCGTCCCGCAAGCCACCAGCTTCCCAATCAACGCCCGCATCGATTTTTCATCGATAGCCGCGCGCACGACTCTGCCAGCCGGCCGCGCCAAGGCCTTCGGCTGCGGCTTTCCCTTCGCGGGCTCCGCCGGGTCTCGCGGCCCCGCTTGCTGCGCCACTGCCGGAATTCCCCCGCCGCCGAAAACGAGTACCGCAAAGGCCGCGGTCTTCAAGAGCTGCTTACCAAGTTTGTTCTTATGCTTCGCCATTGATCCTATTCCCCGAGTAGGAGTATCCCTCGATGAAGCCGGCATTCTACCGCGAAAGTGCGATTTTTATGGAGTGCGGCAGCCCTGCTGCTGCTTTTCTTCCCACTCGAATGCCCGCACTCCGGAAGTCCGGGAAGCCATCATTCACCCGAAATTGACTTCCACGCCGATACTCTGGAATCATCGCATGCGTACTTAAGATCATCGGCGGCCTTAGCTCATGACCTTCAGCACGAACAGGCCGCATCACTTGAGTATTTCTGGAAGGAATCTCCGGCATGGTAGCTGGTATTCGCACACGCGACCTGCGCAAGGTCTACACTTCGGCTCCACCCGTGGGCGCTGGCACCGGCGGCTTCTCGTTCGGAGCGCCTAAAGCCAAGGCTAAACAGCCCAAGCCGCAGATTGTCGCCCTCGACGGAATTTCCCTCGACATTTTGCCGGGAGAAATCTTCTGCCTGCTGGGCCCCAACGGCGCTGGCAAGTCCACGACCGTTGGCGTCCTGACCACGCGCGTTCGCCCAACCGCCGGCCAGGCGTTCATCGGCGACCATGACGTCTGGCAAGAGCAGGTCGCCGTCAAGCGCTTGATCGGCGTAGTGGCCCAGCGCCCCAATCTTGATTTCTCGTTGACCGCCCGCGAGATTCTCACGTTCCACGGTGCCTATTTTGGCCTCTCCTCGCACGAGCGCGCCAAGCGCGCCGAAGCCCTTCTCGAGCGCTTCAAGCTTACCGATCGCGCCGACCAGATGGTCCGCGGTTTCTCCGGCGGCATGATGCAGCGTCTCTCCATCGCTCGCGCCATGATGCACGATCCCCAGGTTCTTTTCCTCGACGAACCCAGCGCCGGCCTGGACCCGCAGACCCGCTTGCTCCTCTGGGAGATCGTCCGCGAATACAACCAAAGCGGCAAAACGATCCTCCTGACCACCCACAACATGGAAGAAGCTGACGCGCTCTGTAAGCGTCTCGCGATTATCGATCACGGCCGCGTGATCGCCTTGGGAACTCCGCAGGAGTTGAAGACTTCCGTTCCCGGCGGCTACTTGCTCCGCCTCCGCTTCGGCCTTCATTCCCCTGATTTCCTGAAGCTTCTCCAGGGCCTCGCCGGTGTCCGCGAAGTCCGCGCCAACGACAGCAACGGCGCCGATCTCTACGCCGACCGCGGCGGTTCGCTGGTTGCCGAGGTCGCCAGCCTGGCCTCCACTGCCGGCGTCGAACTGTGCGACGTGCACATCTCCGAGCCTAGCCTCGAAAATCTCTTTCTGCACCATACCGGAAGGAGCCTGCGCGAATGAACTGGAAAGCCTTTTTCGCCATGCTCGCGCGCGATGCTCACGTCGCTCGCCGCAACTTCGTCGCGCTGCTGTTTCAAACTTTTTTGCAGCCGTTGATGTTCGTCTTCATCTTCGGTCGCGTCATGGTCGGCAGCGGCTACATGCCTCCTTCCTACAAGAGCCTCCTGCTCCCGGGAATCATGGCCATCTGCATGGTCGGCACCGGCATCTGGGCCGTCGCCATGCCCCTTATCGCTGAGTTTCAATTCACCCGCGAGATCGAAGACCGCCTGCTCGCTCCCATGGAAATCTCCTGGTTAGCGATTGAGAAG
>Ga0137388_10001561_pt1 | contig 13946 bp, 11 predicted proteins | sample 15con2h14AmetaG_FD_104644 | JGI IMG/M metagenome (GOLD analysis project Ga0137388, IMG submission 104644) | Vadose zone soil microbial communities from Angelo Coast Range Reserve, California, USA - 15con2h1.4A metaG | ecosystem: Environmental > Terrestrial > Soil > Vadose zone > Saprolite...
AGGAATTCGAACACCGCATGAACCAGATGGTCTACGTTTCCGCCACCCCCGGTCCTTACGAGTTGACTAAATCTGCCGGTGTGGTGGTGGAGCAGATTATCCGTCCCACCGGCTTGGTGGATCCTCCGGTTGAAATTCGCCCGGTCAAGGGACAGATTGACGACTTGCTGCACGAAATTCGCGATCGAGTGTCGCGTGGCGAGCGTGTGCTGGTGACCACGCTGACCAAGCGCATGGCCGAAGACCTGGCCGAGTACTACAGCGAAGTCGGCGTGAAGTGCCGCTACATGCACTCCGAGATTGAGACTCTCGAACGGGTAAAGATTCTGCGCGACCTGCGCAAAGGCGAGTTCGACGTGCTGATTGGCATCAACCTGCTGCGCGAAGGACTCGATCTGCCCGAAGTGTCGCTGGTCGCCATTCTGGATGCCGACAAGGAGGGCTTCCTGCGCTCGAGTGGATCGCTCATCCAGACGATTGGACGCTGCGCCCGCAACCTGAACGGCCGCGCCGTTCTTTATGCTGACCGCATGACCGACTCGATCAAGAAAGCGATCAGTGAGACCGACCGGCGGCGCGCCATCCAGGTGGCCTACAACGAGGCCAACGGCATTACGCCGGAGTCCATCGTGCGGCCGCTGGACATGACTCTGGCCCGGATCATCGAAGCTGACTACACCGATCTGACCGACGTCGAAACGGAAGGCTTACCCGACTTCAAATCCCAGGAAGAACTGGACGCCTACATCAAGAAGCTGGAAAGCGACATGCGCGAGGCAGCCAAGCGCTTCGAGTTTGAAAAGGCGGCCAAGCTGAGGGATATGATCAAGGAGTTGCGGACAAAAGAGTTTTTGATCGCGTGAACCGTGGACCGGTGTGGCGCGGGCGCCCTCGCCCGCGGCTTTTGACTTTGCCTTCTGATCCTGCGGCCAATGCTGGCACAGATACGCGAAAGTCGATTTCCTACATGGCGGGTAGCCCAGGCTCTATGGCGCTCATTCCCTCTCAGGGGTGCCCCGTCCAAGCTCTGCTTGGGGCGGGCATTTTCCTCGGCCGAGTGGGTACCCATGTCGCGGGAAAGACGGTCAACTTCCCCACCCTAACGTCGAAAAGCACGACGTTAGGATGGGGCACCCGGCTTGGACCCCCAATCCTCTTCCCAATAAGATCTCGAACGCAAGGCGAGAGAGTGCGTGAGTGACCTCGGTTGCCAGCCATCAGCGCTTCAGGTATTCCGCGGGCGACACAATCGCGATTTCCCGCCACGGGTGGAGCGCCAGCAAATCGGCATCCCCGGTGAGGATTAGGCCCGACTCTCCGTTCAGCGCAACTTCGAGAAATTTATCGTCTTTGGGATCGCGACAGGCGCGCACCGGATAAACGATCGGCACAAACTCGGCTAGGCGTGCCAGCATTCGCAGGAATTGTTGGCGGTCTTTGAGGGTGATGTATTGGTCGAATTTCGGGCGCGCCAGGACGTCGGCCAGTTCGTTCATTGTGGCTTCGGAAATCAGCAGGATGCTGTTGTCCACGGCCTTACGAACAGCCTGAGCGGGAACTGAAGAAGGCAGCAAGAGACGACTGATCAACGCATTGGTGTCGACGACAATGCGCTCGCGCATCAATCCTGCAGCAAGTTGTTCAAGGCTGCTTCGTCGAGACCGCGAGCCTTGGCCTGGTCGGCGACCCGATCACAAAAGCGCTGGAACTCGGCCGCATTAAGGTCGCGAATTCTCTCGTACTCCTGCGCCGACATGATTACGGCTACATCGCGATTTTGGCGACGAATCATTACCGGCTCGCGTTGGGCCGCATCTAGAAGGGCGGCGAGCCGTTGCTTGGCGTCGGTGGCAGATACGGTTCGCACATGTCTATAATAGATGAAATAGACAAAATAATCAATTTTTATCCCAGGAGACAGGCTGGCGCGGACGAGTCGCCCGCGACCACGCGATCCAAACAAAGAAGGATTCAGGAACTTGCGGCGGCGGACCGGACTTTGGTTCGGGCTTCGTTTTCTGCCTGCTTCTCCACTGCGTTCAGTTCCTTTTCGATGGAGGAGAAGCGTTGCAGGATTTCGTGCATGCGCACGGCCATGTTGCGGATGGTTTCAATTTGCGAGCGCGCCGTGGCGGAGAGCGATCCGGGTTCAAGCAGCAGCAGTTCAGAGTTTCCCAGAACCGAAGTTAGCGAGTTGTTGAGCGTGTGCCGCTCGTTCAGCATGTAGCGGCCCAACGCAGCCTGCCGCTCCAGCGACTTGCCGGCTTGCTCGGCGCCGTCGGCTCGCGCCATTGCCTGACCAAGCCGTAAAACTTCCGCCGAGACTAACACCAGTGTGTCCAGCCAGCCTGGGTGCTGCTGCAGGATCCTGACACCGGGGTGGGCGTGGCGAGCTTCTTGAGCGGATGGCTTCGTTTTACAGGCAAGCAATACGGGCTTGCCCGGGAGGTCAAGCGCTCTTAATACGGAGGGAAGAATTCCGGGGTTCACGGCCCCTACAATGGCCATATCGAAGCCGTCCGCATTCAGATCGTGGCAGAGGTCGCCGCTCATCAGGGTGAATGCGGGCGCGTTCCGTTCGCCCTGCCAACGGTCCATCACAAGGCGGGAAAAGTCTGGATCGTCCGAAATAATTAGTGCGGTGGCCTGATCCAAAGTTCTCTCCGTTTCTTGGTCTTCCTGAACGCCGGTTAGAAAACAGCGAACCTCAGCGGCTGAAGCCGGATCTGTTCAGCGATTTACGGCACGACTGAAGTCGTGCCCTCCCTAGGGCGCGTGCTCTTTCCCGTCACTTGCCCTTTCCCGTCGCGTGCCCCTTCGCCAGCACCTATCCGCTTTGAGCATGCGAATCGGGATTTCTTCTACGGCTGCCTAGACTTTTTCTTCGTCGTCCGGTCGTGGATTAGCGGCAGACGAGTCTTCATCCCACTCCGGGGCACTGTTCACCTGGAACTCGGGTACGTCGGAACTTGCCGGGGCAAACTGAACTGTCGCGGCCGCGGCCTTGGCGCGTGGGGCTGCTGGCTGAGATTTTCCTTTCGCCGCTTTTTTGGTGGTGCGGGCCAACGCCGCGTCGACTACGTTGCGCAGGTCTACGAGCATGCGCAGAGGACTGCCCGCGGAGTATTCGGCGTGGAACATCACCTTCCAGGACTGGCAGATCATACGCAGCCGGGCCACCGGTTCGTCGGCCGAGAATTGCGCGGATCGGCAATCCAGGGTGCTGACGCCGCGGGCTTCCAGTTCGCGCAATCCGTCCAGAATGGTGTTCAGGTCCTGGTGCATCAGCCGGAAGAATACTCTCCGCATCAGGAAGCTGAAGCGGGTGAATGCCACCATGGCGATGGGCTCGAAGTATTTATCTCCGGCGGACGTTTTCAGTTTCCTGCCTTTGTCCAGGGTGCCGCTGGTCAACAGTTCGTTCAGGCTCCGGCATCCGTCGGCAGCCTGGATGAAATCCTCGATCGGGTCAATCCATGAGGGAAGCGTGAGGTCCACACTCCCCAGAACCGGATCCAGCATCTGGGCCACATAGCCGAGATCGACGTCCGCGTCTTCCAGGCGTGAAGGCGCGCAGTGAGAGAAGAACTGGACCAGTAGGAAATCGATCTTGTCGCGATCCGAGTCGATCCGCGTCGTCCGGCGCAGGTGGTGTTCCAGCAGGGTCTGCAGGCCTTCCTCGCTGGTCAGGTTGGTGGTCTGAAGGAACTGGCGCAATTGATGGACCTGGATCTTCTGGTCCATATCCACAAGCCATTGCCGGGCTTGTTCGACGGACTCCTGCGGCGGATCGTCGATGCCCGCTTCCAGATCGTGGCAGGCGGGGAATTCGATGACAAACTCGCGTGCCAGGGCGCTGTACAGCGGATGGAGCAGGCGCGCTTCGCGCCACTCGGAGGCGAGATCCTTCGTTTTCGGTGTCACGGTCATGGTTTCACGATCCAGTTGGAGACTTCCTGGGTAAAGCGGGCGGCTACGGCGGTGCGTCCGCTGGTATATTGCAACGCCACCACCGAGGCTTCGGCGTCCAGCGTGCCGTCGGAATTCTGCAGTCGCAGCATGTCCGCAAATTCCAGCGGCAAAGTCGAGGAAAACAGCACTTCACGGGGCGTACCGAATTCGATCACCGTGCTTTCGGTACACGCGTTTCCTTCCCCCACGACGCGAGTCAGGCGCACTGGAATACGCACTGGACTGGCCTCGGGAAAGAACTTTGCCAACTTGGCGGTGCAGCTCTCCTGAGGCGCGCGCGCTTTGCCGGTGGCCTGTGCGGGCACTGCAATACCTCGGATCTCCAGGGTCGACGCGGCCTGGGTCCCCGGGCCTGCCGGTTAGCATGGCAAGGGCACCCGGACCGCATCCGAAGGAAGGGATGCACGAACCGCACCAAAGTCAGGGCATAGGGTGAGTTGCGTAAGTTGCTGATTACTTGGGGGCTTTGTTAGGCGGTACCTTTAGGAAAATGGGAAAAACTCAAGCCTTCGTCTCAGAATGAAACATCGTCTCACGGATTAGTAGCGCCGGCGTAATGGAGGACGGGCGTCCTCCCCGTCTTGGAGAGATCACCGCAAGACGGGCGGAGACCCCGTCCTCCATGATTGTCGGCGCTACTGGAGCGCCTGGCTGGTGGGGACCGCTTCCCGGGCCCCGATGTTGTAGCGCTTGAGCTTACGATAGAGAGTAGCGCGGCTGATGCCCAGCATCTTGCCGGCAAGTGCCTTATCACCCTTCACCTGCTCGAAGACGCGTTGAATTGTCGTGCGTTCAATGTCCTCCAGGTCGGTTGCGCTTAAGCCGGAAGAATCGAGTCCCTGATCCATCGCGGCAACGCCAGACGTGATGGCGGGGGGCAGATCGTTGAAGTCGATGGTGCGGCCGTCTCCCAGGGCCACGGCCCGCTCAATGCAATTTTCCAGTTCACGAACATTTCCCGGCCAGTCGTACTGCAACAATGATTTCATGGCCGCGGTGGTGATCTGAATCGAGCTGCCGCGAGCATAGCGTTCCAGAAACCAGTGCCCCAGCATCGGGATATCGGAGCGTCGTTCGCGCAACGAGGGCAGGCGCACGGTCACCACGTTCAGGCGGAAATAAAGGTCCTTGCGAAAGGTGCCGTTGCGATACTCCGCTTCGAGATCGCGGTTAGTGGCGGCAATCACGCGCACATCCACTTTCACCTTCTGATTGCTGCCTACCGGGCGAACTTCTTTCTCCTGCAGAACCCGCAGCAGCTTGGCCTGCATCTCCTGAGGCAGTTCGCCAATCTCATCGAGAAAGATCGTTCCGCCATTGGCCGACTGAAATAATCCGGTGCGCGACTTCACCGCTCCGGTAAACGCGCCCCTTTCGTAGCCAAAAAGCTCGCTCTCGATCAATGTAGGCACGAGCGATCCACAATCCACTGCTACAAACGGACGTTTGGCGAACGAGCCGCGAAAGTGGATGGCGCGCGCCACCAGTTCCTTGCCGGTTCCGCTTTCACCGGTGATCAGGACGGGCGTGTGCGTGTCCTTCAACCGCGAGATCATACGCAGCACGTCCTGGATCTTGGCGGACGCGCCCACAATTCCGTGCAGCTCGGTTTCGGTGTCCACGCGCTCGCGCAAAAATTCGTTTTCCTCTACCAGCCGGACTTTTTCCGCCATACGGCGCAGGAAAAGACGCAATTCCTCCAACGGGGAAAAAGGTTTACTGATGAAGTCGTAGGCGCCGAGCTTCATGGCCTGGACCGCGGTCTCCACCGATCCGTGGCCGGTCATGACCGCGACTTCGCTGCGGGGAAGCATCTTCTTGACCCTTTCAAGAAAGGTGAGCCCGGACATGTTGGGCATGACCATGTCGGTAAGAATGATGTGCGCGGGTTGTTCCTCGAGCAGGGTCAGGGCCGACTCTCCGCCGTCGGCCTCCATGCAGATGAACCCGAGGCCTTCACCCACCGTCATGCAGAGCTGGCGAATGCTCTGCTCATCGTCGACAATCAAGAGGCGGATTCGTAAGTCGTCGCTCACAGTGCTTTCCCCATAGTTTTTTCCACCACTGAAATGAACTGCTGTACCCGGAATGGTTTCTCGACGCAGGGAGCACCGGTCTCGCGCAGCGTGGCTACGGTTTCTTCATTGGCGATATCGCCGGTGATAAAGACGATGCGATCCGCCAGTTCGGGACGGTACTGCGCCACCCAGGCGTGGACGTCAGCCCCGTTCACGCCCCCCGGGGTGCGCATGTCGGAAACTACGCCGAGGAACTCTCCCGACTCCAGCAGCCGCAAGCCATCGGCGCCGGATTCGCTGCACACCACGGAGTAGCCGCTACGCTCCAGCGTGGCCCGGACGTAGGCCATCACGGCGGGTTCGTCCTCGATGAGCAACACCGGCAAAGTAAAGGGTTTAGTAACAGGTTGTGTGGTCATCATGGTTTGACTCCGGCAGCGGCCCCAACCGAGGCCGTTTCTGGCGTGGCTGGAAGGCGTACCACGAAGGTCGCGCCCTGCCCGCCGCTGTTGTTTTGGCAAAGAATCTCGCCGCCGTGCTCGTGCACAATGCCGTAGCAGATGCTCAAGCCCAAACCCGTCCCCTTACCCACCTCCTTGGTGGTAAAGAACGGGTCGAAGATGCGATCGGGATGCGAGATTCCAGGCCCGTTGTCGCGAAAGGTGATCTCCACTGAGTTGCCGGCGCGGGTGGTAGCAATCTCAATCCGGGCCGGGCGACCGATTTCACTGACCGCGTCATAGGCGTTGTTCAGGATATTCAGAAACACCTGCTGCAACTGGTGCGAATCCCCAATTACGCTGGGTAGTTCCTGGCTCAAACGTTCGATGACTTCCACGCCATGGCTTTGGAAGTCGTAAGAGCGCAGTTGCACCGTCCGCCGCAGGATCGGATTGAGCTGCAGCGGCTTTCTCTGGGGCGGCATTTGCCGGGCAAAGCTCAGCAGGTTCTGCACAATCTGCTTGGTGCGCTGCGCTTCCTGCAGGATGACCCGCAAGTCCTTGCGCGCGCTCTCCGGAACCTCGGTGTTTTCCATCAAGAGGTCGGCAAAACCGAGGATGGCGGTGAGCGGATTGTTGACCTCGTGGGCAACGCCGGAAACCAGCTGTCCGACTGCGGCCATCTTCTCCGCGTGCATCAGTTTGGATTGCAGGCTGGCGGCGTCGGTGACGTCGGTCATCACCACCACCAGGCTGATCACGTGAGACTGCTCATCGCGCATGGGACTCAGATTGACGGAAAAGTGACCGATCCTTCCGTCCCCGCGCAGGATCTGCAGCTCCAGATTGTCCACCTGGCGTCCAGCCAGAGTGGCGGCCAGAGCCTCGCTGAGAGTGGTACGCCGGTTCGGCGGCACCAGGTCTTCCAGGGGCCGCCCCAGCAATTGTTTCTGCTCGTAACCCATGTCGTGCCAGCGCCGGTTGGCGTAGCTGATGAGGCCCGCCGTGTCCGCCACCAGAATCAGGCTCTGGGTGTTGTTCAGGATCTTTCCGGAGAAGTCGCGTTCGCGCTGCAATTCCGACTGAAAATTTTTCAGTCCGCTGATATCGAGCATCAGGCCGCGATACTGCGCCACCCGGCCCTGGTTGTCCTGCACCGCGAAGGCGTTAATGAGGACGTAAACCGCGGATCCGTCGCGACGGCGCAGCGTCTCCTCATGATTTCTGACCACGCCGTGTTCCTGCATCTGACCGGCAAGTTCCTGGTATCGTTCCTCCGCGAAATAAACCTGGGTGCGAACGTCAGCCTGCAGCAGTTCTTCCCGGCTGCGGTAGCCGAGCATGCGGACCAAGGCGTCATTTACCTCGATAAACCGGCCGTCGGGCGTGGAGAAGAACAGACCCTCCTGGATGTTGTCGAACAGTTCCCGGTAGCGCTGTTCCACCTCCCGGCGGTCACTGATGTCCTTGAGTACGTGAATCGTCTGCATGCCCTCGCTGCTGGCGCCGTGTACCCGCGAAGTGGAAACCAGGTAAGTACGCTCCAGGACGGGATGAACGTACTCGTCGTCTCCTTCGCTCTTGCTGCGGCAGAACGGGCAGGAGCGTATTGGAGGGGCGTCGCCTAAAGCCAGCAGAGCGGACATATTGACGCCGATGAGGCCCTGCGGTTCCACTCCGATGAAGTCTGCCAACGAACGGTTGACGCGCAAGACGTTGCCGGCTTCGTCGTGGGCCACGATGAAATCGCTGATGGCGTCAAAGATCTCGATCCAGTGCCGGTTGGCCTGATCCATGCGAGTGAACAGGCGGGCATTTTCCAGGGCCACGGCGGCGTGCCCGGCTATGGCGTGCAGCACCTGTTCCTCGTCGACAGTTAAAGCTTGTCCGCGACCACCGAGGCACAGCACGCCTACCAGTTCGCCGGATGCTCCCAGCAGACGCACCAGAGTGAAATCGTTTTCCCCCAGTTCGGAGGCGAGCGCCGGGCCTATGATTTCGGCCACGGTGGAGGAGACGATCGCTTCCTGATGCTGCGTTAACGCGTCCTCGATGGCATAGCTGAAGCGCCGCAGCAGGGAGCGCTCCTGAATTTCCTGCCCGTCCCCAGCTTGCAGTACCAGGGTCTCCATACCGGCTTCCTGCTTTACCGCGAGCGCGGCCTGCTGCGCGCCCATAATGCTTGCGGCGCGGCTGACAAAACTCCTGGCGAACTCGGGGAGCCTCAGGTGGGAGTTCAGTTCCAGGGCCAGCCCCATCAATGACTCGGCGCGGCGGCGGTGCTGCTCGGATTGGTGAAGGTTCCGGGTTACATCGAGCGCGACCGCAACTTGTGCCGACAAAGCGCGGGCGCGGCGAATGTCCTCCTGCGAGATTCCTGCCCCGTCCAGCCGGTCGACCACGCCGAACATTCCCAGGACTTCGCCGCCAGTATCGAGCAGCGGGACGGTCAACAGTTGCCGCACGTTGAACTTGGCCAGCAGCTCCGTGTTCGCGCCGGGCAGTTTGCCGGGGTCGTCGGACCAGAACACCTGCTTGTTGAGCAGGGTGTGGCTGGCGGGTCCGGCGGGAAAGGCAAAATCGGCCCGCTTGGGCTGACCGTTTTCCGCGCCCCACTGCACGCGAAAGATCCCGTTTTCCAGCAGTCCAATGAAGCCACGCCCGAAGCCCAGGAAATCGGCGGCGCGCAATGCAAAGCGCTGCAGAAACTCGTCCAACTGCCCGATGGAGCCGAGTTCGGCCGAGATGTCGAGCAGTTGGTGGAGTTCGTGAGCCTGCGCGCGAGCGGTGTTGCAAAGCTCCGCGTTGGCGATGGCCACCGCGCCGAACCCGGTCACCACGGAAATCAGTGACTTCTCCTCCGCGCTGAAGACGCCCTCGGAGCGCGGGTAAACCAGGATTGCACCCTGGGTAACGGAGGTGCGGAAGGGCGCGGCAATCAGCATCCCGGGAGGGACCAGGTCGCCCATCGCGTGGGTGGCGGGGTCGATGGCGACTGCGATCGGTTCGCCTGCTGCCATCGCCCGGGTGGCTAGATCCGCGGCAAACTGCATCCCCCGGCGATCGTGCCGGCCACGCACCGAAGCGGCCAATTGAGGAGACTCGGCCGCGACTGCGCGCAGGCTGTATGCAGCTCCTTCCCGCAGCAGAATGCAAACCAGGCGAGTGCGCAAAAGAACCCGCAACCGGTCGGCGACGGCCTCGATCACTGCCATCGATTCCGGCGCGGAGCGCAAAGTCTGCGCTACCTCCGCCAGAATCTCGGCGCGCCGATGCTCCTCCCTGGAAACCTGTGTGAGGCGGCTTGCTTCCAGCAGGCTGCCCAGCTGTCCGGCCAGAATGGTGGCCTTGGCTGCCATATCTTCGTTGAAAAAATCCGGATCCGTGGTGTGCAGAAACGCTGCTGCGCCGATAGCCTCATTTCCGACCAGGAGAGGCGCAGCCATGATCGAAACGGCCCTGAATTCGGACGCCATCGGGTACCGTGCAGGATCCAGGCGGTTCTTGCAAACGGTCCTCCGCGAGCGGAAGGCTTCAATGGCGACGGCACTCTGGCTGGCCTTGAGCCGGGTGCCGGTGAAACGATCGGCCATCAAACCATCAGCCTCGGCTCCGACCAGTTCGTCCGAGGAAACCCGCTGCCAGAAATATGCGCCATCCACCTGAAAGAACTCACGCGTAGCCTGGCAAAACAAACGGATCAATGCGTGGGACGAGATTCCCTGGGCGGCGGCAGCAGAGAATCTGAGCAGGAGCTTTTGAAAAGCGTCGTCCAATCTCGGATTGCTGCCTTGTACTACGGTTGCATCTCCGGCTGACATGGTCAGAGTGTCACCGCCCACCCGGGGTAAGATTTACAAGTAGTTGATATACAAGCAAATTAGCCTGCAATCTCAATTTGAGTCAAGCGAATAAGGGGTCGGGTGCCGAGTTGTGACACGCTGCCTGGGAAGCGCCGACCATTGTCTCAAACAGAGACAAGTACCGGTTGATGAGACGATTCTTAGCTTGCATCGGGAATTCAGCCCGAGGTCTGCTGTTGAGGAATAGCATTCAAAATAAACGACTTACGGCATACGGACTTCCTCTTTTGGGAATCACCGCAAGGCTGGCATCGGCATTGCTCTTGTCCCCGCGGGGGATCCCCCTTGCCTAGGAGAGACTTGTGCGGAGGGCGAACATGCGACGTTGGGTAGTGAGTGTGATCTTAGGGGTGTTGGCGGCGAGGGCGGGAGCGTCATTGCTTTCTCCGGTGCCGGCGGTGGCGCAGGAAGAAAAGACAGAAGAGTTGACGCGGAAGGCCAAGACCAAGGTAGCACCCGTCTATCCCGACATTGCGCGCCGCATGAGCATTGCGGGCACGGTGAAGTTGGCCGTAGTTGTAGCGCCCAATGGCACAGTCAAGAGTTCGAAGGCGATGGGTGGACACCCGTTACTGGTCAATGCCGCCATGGATGCCGTGAGGCAGTGGAAATTCGAACCCGCGGCTGCGGAAAGCACCGGCATCGTGGAATTCAAGTTTCAGCCTCAGAACTAGACGGAAATTGGAGCAGTCTAACCCGCGCCGAGGGAGCGCAGTGGCAGAGAGCGGAGGAGCAGCATGACGATCAGCAAGAAACTTTACGTAAGCTTCGGGGCCGTGCTTGCAATGGTCGTGGTGCTGTTTCTTATCAACCTGTGGTCCGTGCACCGCGAACACTCCGCCAAGGCCGCCGCCTCCCAGGCCCTGGAACTCGCGGATGCCACCGACAGGATCAGATTTCAGATGATGCAGAACCGCCTCTATCTCACCAACTTCCTGCTCAGTGGGGACAGCCGCGAAGCCGACCATGTGAATGAGGGTATCCGCACCTTTTCGGAGCGGATGGAGATCGCGACCAGTCTTTCCACCTCGGTGGAACAGCGCAACGCCCTGGAGAAAGTTCAGCAGACCGAACAAAACTGGGCCCGGGATTTCGCTGAGCCGCTGATGCAAAAGCGGAAAGAAGTGGATCAGGGGAACTCTACCGTAGCGGAACTGCAAATCTTCTACCTGCAAAAAGATGCTGCCAGCTGGGTAAAGACCTCGACCGAATATCTCGACCTGGCCGACCGGGAAAGCAAGCGCGTGCTCGAAGACCGGCGTAAAGGTGACGAGTCTACCAGCAACTGGACGGTCGGAATCTCTCTGCTGAGCACGCTGGCGACGCTGATCGTGGGTTGGGGCATTGCCTTCCGCACCGCGAAATCCATCACCGAACCGCTTACCGGTCTGATGAACATAACTGCCCAGATCGGAACGGCCGGTGACTTGGATCACCAAATCGACATCCAGCGCAAGGATGAGATCGGCGAATTGGGTCGTACCTTCAGTGGAATGGTTGAATACCTGAAGGAGATGGCGTCGGTCTCTGAAGCCATTGCCGGTGGGAATCTTTCCGTAGAAGTGAAGCCCCGCTCCAAAGATGACACCCTGGGCAACGCCTTCGTGCGCATGGTGGACGGCTTGAGAAACCTGGTGCGCAACGTGCGTGACGCCGCTTCCCAGGTGGCCAGTGCTTCCAGCCAGGTGGCGGGCGCTTCCGACGATTCGGCCAAGGTCAGTCTGCAGACCGCTTCCGCCATCGACGAAGTGACCAGCACCATGCACGAGATGAGCGTCAACGTACAGAACATGGTGAAGAACACGCAGACTCAGGCTTCGAGCGTAAGTGAGACCTCGGCTTCCATCGACCAGATGGTCGCCTCCATTCAGCGCGTGGCCGACACCGCGAAAGTCCTGCTCGATATCTCCAACCGTTCGCGGGAAGAGGTGCATAGCGGCATCGCCACCATGGAAAAAGCCACGGATGGCTTAAACAAGATCAACACCACGATTCGTTCGTCCGGGGAAATCATCGACGTGCTGGGACAGCGGGCCGACGACATCGGCAAAATCATCGAGGTGATCGATGACCTGGCGGAACAAACCAACCTGCTGGCGCTGAATGCGGCCATCGAAGCGGCGCGTGCCGGCGAGCATGGTTTGGGTTTCGCCGTGGTCGCCGATGAAGTTCGGAAGCTGGCGGAAAAATCCGCACAGTCCACCAAGGAAATTTCCGAACTGATCCAGAGCATCCAGAAAGAAGCCCGCAAGGCAGTCGAGAACATGGACCGCAGCACCGGGATCGTGAACGACGGTCTCGGGTTAGGCCAGGAACTGAATGGCGCCCTGCGCAAGATCTCCAACGTAGTGACGGAAGTCTACAAGTTCGCGCAGGAGATTGGCGCCGCCACCAACGAGCAGTCGCATGGTTCGTCGCAGATCGCCCGCGCCACCACCCGCTTGAACGAAATCACGCACGAGATCAACTCCGCGGTCGAGGAGCAGGCTTCGGGTGCGCAGGCGGTGGTCAAAGCCATGGAGCGCATGCGCGAACTGGTGCAGCAGACCACTTCGGGTTCGACCGAACTGGCGGCCTCAGCCGAGCAAATGTCGAAGATGTCCCGCGAGTTGCTCGATGCCATGCACCGTTTCGCCCTGGAGCAACAGCAGGAGCGTGTTCCCACGCGTTACGAAGAGCAGGCAGCGGCCAGCGCCCGACGCGCTGCCGCCGGCGCCCGGGCCTGAGTTGCAGAGAGTGGCATGAATCAGGTTTAGATGAATCAGATTTGAATGAATCAGGAATTGCACATTGTCGGGTTCCAGGTGGGGCGCGAAACCTACGGCGTCCCCATCACGTCGTTGCACGAGATCGTGCGCGTGCCCGAGATCACCGCGGTGCCCGACGCTCCGGACTACATGGAAGGGGTCATCAATCTCCGGGGGAAGATCGTCTCGGTCATTGACCTACGCAAGCGTTTTGGAGAAGCCAAGAAAGCACTGAACCGGCGCAACCGCATTCTGGTGGTGGAACACGGCGGCCGGCTTTCGGGATTGATTGTCGACTCCGCATCCGAAGTGATCAAGATTCCGGCTGCGGACGTCGAGGCCTCTCCGTCAGTCATGCAAGACGGCGGGCTCAATTGCGTTACCGGGTTGGGAAAATATCACGGGCGGCTGATCGTGCTGCTGGACATGACCAAGCTGCTGGAGAACGGCGGCGCACGAAAAGAGGAAGCGGAACGAAGCAACGGCGAGGCGCGCAGCGCCGCCGCAGCCAAGTAACGGTCCTCGGCCAAGGAACAAGGACAGACTGGAACTCATGGGCACATCCAGCGTACCCGCGCAGCTTACCGAGGCTGAACTGAAGCTTCTGCAGGTGCTCGTGTACCAGGAGTGCGGCATGCACTTCGACGAGCGCCGCACCCATTTCCTTCAGGACCGCCTGCAACGGCGGCTGAAAGAATGCCATCTCGACTCTTTCTACAGCTACTATCGCCTGCTGATCAGCAAGGAAGGAAAAGATGAGTTGGCCAAGCTGCTGGAAAACCTGACCGTCAACGAGACCAGCTTCTTCCGCAACAAGGCCCAACTGGATCTGTTCCACAAGCACGTCCTCGACGAACTCATTCGCCACAAACAGGCGCAGCGCGACTACTCCTTGCGCATCTGGAG
>Ga0137388_10001566_pt1 | contig 13938 bp, 9 predicted proteins | sample 15con2h14AmetaG_FD_104644 | JGI IMG/M metagenome (GOLD analysis project Ga0137388, IMG submission 104644) | Vadose zone soil microbial communities from Angelo Coast Range Reserve, California, USA - 15con2h1.4A metaG | ecosystem: Environmental > Terrestrial > Soil > Vadose zone > Saprolite...
CTTCACCGCCTTCCGACGATCCCCTCGCCGCGGTCCTGCGCAGATTCGGGCCGCTGGGAATTCTCGCGATTGTCGTCATTTTCGCGGGCAATCTGGTGGTTGCGCCCTTCAGCGCCCTTCTCGCGCTCGCGTGGGCGTATCGGTCGCGCACGCCGTGGCGCGAGATCGGCTACGTGGCCCCCAGGAGCTGGATCGGCAGCCTGGCCATCGGCATCGTCTTCGGAGTCGCGTTCAAACTGTTCATGAAGATCATCGTCATGCCGCTTCTCGGCGCCGATCCGATCAATCAGACGTACCACTACCTGGTAGCAAATCCCGCCGGGCTCCTGGGAGTGCTCTACGCGGTGACGGTCGGCGGAGGGTTTACGGAAGAGACCGTGTTCCGCGGCTTCGCGTTCGAACGCCTCGGCAAGCTCTTCGGATCCAGCCTAGGAGCTAGGACGGCGACGGTGTTGCTCACCACCGCGCTCTTTGCCCTGCTCCACTATCCAGATCAGGGGCTCTCCGGCGTCGAACAAGCTGCGTTTACCGGCCTGGTGTTCGGAACGATCTTCGCGGTGACCCGGCGGATCTGGATGCCGATGTTCGCGCACGCCGCGTTCGACTGGACCGCGATCGCGATCATCTACTGGGATCTCGAATCCAAGGTGGCTCACCTCGTGTTCAAGTAGCTCGCTTGTAGAGGAATGCGCGGGGCGACTTTGATGTGGGTAAAGATGGAAATCCCGGATATCGAGACCGAGCGGCAGCAAGTGTCGGGAGGTTGACGAGAGCGAGACACCAGGTAAAAAAACTCGTGGGTCACGGCGTGCGTTGTGCTTTCCAAACCCCATCGGGCCATGCAGGACAACGGCCCTTTGGGGGAGAAAACCATGCACGCATTGCTGATTGCCGTTCTAGCCGCGGCGACGTTCGTCGCCCCATCTGTCGGTGCCCCGATAGACGAAAACGAAGCACCGAGCCACCTCAACGAAGCCGCCGTCGCACAGCTTCAGGCGATGATGCGCTCGGGCGAGCTCACGTCGGTGGAGCTGACCCGCTTCTACCTCGACCGGATCGAGCGGCTTGACCAGGACGGGCCGGCGGTCAACTCGGTGATCGAGGTGAATCCGGACGCCCTGGCGATCGCCAGGCAAGCCGACCAGGAGCGCCGCCAGGGCCACGTGAGGGGGCCGCTGCATGGCATCCCGGTATTGCTGAAGGACAACATCGACACCGGCGATAGGATGCAGACCACCGCGGGATCGTTCGCTCTCTCCGGTCGGCCCGCGCTGAGCGACTCGACGGTGGCGGCGAAGCTCCGGGCGGGCGGAGCGGTGATCCTCGGGAAGACCAATCTCTCCGAGTGGGCCAACTTCCGCTCGTTCTTCTCCACCAGCGGCTGGTCGGGCCGGGGCAGGTTGGTACGTAACCCCTACTCGCTCGATCGCAACGCCTGCGGATCCAGCTCCGGCTCGGGCGCGGCGACAGCCGCCAACTTCACCGCGGTATCGATCGGGACCGAGACCGACGGCAGCATCGTCTGCCCAGCGAACGTGAACAGCGTCGTCGGAATCAAGCCGACGGTGGGCCTGACCAGCCGGGGGGGCGTGGTCCCCATCTCGCACACTCAGGACACCCCCGGCCCGCACGGGCGCACCGTGGCCGATGCGGCAGCGCTGCTCAGCGTGATCGCCAGTACGAGCGCGGATCCCCGCGATCCCGCGACCGGGGACGTTCCGCTCGGCTGGAGGGGAACGGGCAGGACTCGCCCTTCCATTCCCACCGACTACACTCAGTTCGTGCGAGCCGACGGCTTGCGCGGCGCCCGCATCGGCGTGGTGCGGCCGACGAGCTTCCTCAACAACGCCACTCCGCAGACGATAGACGCCTTCGACGCAGCGGTGGCCGCGATCCGGGTCGCAGGGGCAACGACGGTGGACATCCCCGCCTCCGCTTTCCCGCCGGCTGGCGGTGAGCTCGAAGTGCTCCTTTACGACTTCAAGCTCGATGTGGCGAGCTACTTCGCCACCCGCGAGGGCGTCCCGATGGCCCACAAGACGCTGGCCGATGCCATCGCCTTCAACAGCGCCAATGCCGCCACCGAGATGCCGTTCTTCTTCCAGGAGATCTTCCAATTCGCCAATCAGATGGATACCAGCGGCCCGAACCCCGGCAACAACCCGCAGCCGATCTTCGGCGGCAGGACCTACAACCAGGCGCTCGAGATCGACCGGCTCGCGGGCGTCGGCTTCGACACGGTCTTGAGGAACAACAACGTCCAGGCGATCGTGGCGCCCACCGACAGCCCGGGCTGGACGACCGACTTGATCAACTCCGATCACTTCCTCTTCGCCAGCTCGGGGATGGCGGGTGGCCCCGGCTTCCCCATCGTGCAGGTGCCCTCGGGCACGGTGCTGGGCATGCCGGTCGGGATCAGTTTCATTGGTACGGCATTCAGCGAGCCCACGCTGATCAGGTTCGCGGCGGGGTTCGAAGCACAGACGCACGCGCGGGTGATTCCGACCTTCGCGCCCTCGCTGCCGGTCGACACCTTCCAGTCCGATACCGAGGGTAAAACGTCAAAGGAGCCCGCGATGGATCGCAGCTTCCTTGAGCCCGAAAATAAGGGCAAGGAAGTGCATCGCCTGTAACCAGAAAAGGATCCCGGTGACCAGCGATTAGAACGCTGGAACCGGGAAGGTCTCGCGCAGGACGCGGGCGAGCTCGCGCAGAGCTGGCTCGAGCGGAGCGCGCTTGCGCCAGACCAGCGCAATCGTCCGGTGCGCCCTGGGCGAGGCCATCCGACGCAGGTGCAAGCGCGCCCGCTTCGCTTCGGTCGCCAGCGAGAGCGCGGGGAGCAGCGTGACCCCCGCGCCGCCGGCGACCATTTGGACGAGCGTGGTCAGGCTCGTCGCCCGGAACTCGCATTCTCCGGCCATCGAACAGACTTCGAGCGCCTGATCCCGGAAGCAGTGACCGTCATCGAGGAGGAGCACCTCCGCGCCTCGAAGATCGGACGCTTCGACCGGCGACGACTTCCTGGCCAGCGGGTGCTCGAGGCGCGTCGCGAGGACGAACGGGTCCTTGGCGATGATCTCCCGCGCGACGTCGCCGATGTCCGCCTCGAGCGCCACCAGCGCGGTGTCCAGCTCGCCGGCCTCGAGCGCCTCGATCAGGACGCCGGTCTTGTCCTCGCGCCACGCCAGCGTCAGTCGAGGAAACCTCGCCCGGAGCTTGGGCGCGACGCTCGGCAGCAGATATGGCGCAATCGTCGGGATGACGCCGATCCGCAGCGTGCCCGCGAGCGGATCGCCGGCGCGCTTGCCCGCCTCCACCAGGTCGTCGGCTTCGACCAGCAATCGCCGGGCGCGCTCGACGATGTCCCGTCCCGCGGCGGTGACCAGCACCCTTCTGCGGTCTCGCTCGAAGATCTGGACCCCCACCAGCTCCTCGAGCTGCGCCAGCTGGGCGCTGAGCGAGGGCTGAGAGACGTGGCATCGCTCGGCGGCGCGACGGAAGGACAGCTCATCCGCCACCGCGATCACGTACTGGAGCTGGCGCAGCGTGAAGGGATGCGGTCCGGACCTCATTGATAGTCACAGGCTATCATCTTCTTCGAAACGATGTCTTGGCGCGAACACGCTTGCCTGGTGAATCTTCTGCCCAGAACGCAAACCCCAACTGCAACTGGAGGAACGATGGCCGACGAGAAGACGCTGACCAACAATTTCGGGGCACCGGTGCCCGACAACGAGCACGCGCTCACCGCGGGCGAGCGCGGTCCGGTGCTCCTTCAAGATCTTCAGTTGCTCGAAAAGCTCGCGAGCTTCGACCGCGAGCGCATCCCCGAGCGCGTCGTCCACGCAAAGGGAGCCGGCGCGTTCGGCTACTTCGAAGCGACCGCCGACATGTCCAAGCTCACGCGCGCACACTTGTTCGGCGCAGTCGGGCGGAAAACCCCAGCGCTCGTCCGCTTCTCCACGGTGGGCGGCGAAAAGGGTTCGGCGGACGCGGACCGCGACCCCCGCGGCTTCGCGATGAAGTTCTACACCCAGGAGGGCAACTACGACCTCGTCGGCAACAACACGCCCATCTTCTTCATCCGCGATCCGTTCAAGTTCCCCGACATGATCCACACCCACAAGCGCCATCCGCAGACGAACCTCAAGGATCCGGACGCGTTCTGGGACTTCTTCTCGCGCTCGCCCGAGTCCACGCACATGGTAACGATCCTCTTCTCGGACCGAGGCATCCCGCGCTCATACCGCCAGATGCACGGCTTTGGCAGCCACACGTTCAAGTGGGTCAACGCCGAGGGCAAAGCCTGCTGGGTCAAGTACCATTTCAAGACCGAGACCGGGATCGCGAACCTCACGTCCGAGGAGGCCGCTGCGGTCGTCGCCAGGGATCCGGACAGCGCCACGCGAGATCTCTTCGAGCACATCCAGGGCGGCGGCATTGCCGCCTGGAAGGCCTACGTCCAGATCATGGCGCTCGAGAACGCGGACACCTACCGGTACGACCCGTTCGACGTGACGAAGGTGTGGCGGTACCAGGATTACCCGCTCATCCCGATCGGCCGGCTGGTGCTCGACCGGAATCCAGACAATTTCTTCGCCGAGATCGAGCAGGCCGCCTTCAGCCCGGCGAGCTTCGTCCCCGGGATCGAGCCATCCCCAGACAAGCTGCTCGAGGGCCGTCTTTTCTCGTATCCCGACACGCAGCGCCACCGGCTCGGGCCGAACTTCGCGCAGATCCCGGTGAACTGCCCGCATGCGAAGAAGAACAACTACCAGCGGGACGGGATGATGCGCGTCGATGGCAACGGGGGCGCGGCGCCGAACTACTCCCCCAACGGCCGCGGCGGACCGGTGGCCGATCCCGGGGCGGCCGAGATCCGGGTCCCGCTCGCCGGCACGACCGGCCGCACCGAGTACCCGAAAGCGAATCGCGCCGACGACTTCGAACAGGCCGGACTGCTCTACCGCGTGCTGAACGAGGGCGAGCGCGCCCGCCTCGTCGCAAACATCGCCGGGCACCTCGGCGCAGCCGGCAAGGAAATCCAACGCCGTCAAGCCTCGCATTTCGTCAAAGCAGATTCCGAATACGGCGCCCGGGTCGCAAAGGCCCTCGGCTTTCAGGTTGCTGACGCGAGGACGCGCTAGACCGGCGGTTCCTGCGTAACCCTTCGCACGTCCAATCGCTGTTTCCCCGGCAACCGATGTATCTTTCGGCGGCCGGGGAACAGTGACGCCATCCTGGCCACCGCGGAGGGACATCAATGATCTCGAAAAGGTTCAAGACAACCATCCACCGCGACGGCGCGATGTGCTTCATCTCCGTCCCCTTCGATCCCAAACCCATCTTCGGAAAGGTTCGGGCGCCTGTGAAAGTGACGCTCAACGGATACACCTACCGGAGCACGATCGCCTCGATGGGAGGGGTGGTGGGCATTCCGCTCCGGAGGAGCAACCGCGAAGCCGCTGGCCTCGAGGGCGGCGAGAATCTCGAGGTGAAGCTCGAGCTCGACACCGACAAACGCGAAATTCAGCCCCCGCCGGACTTCGCGAAGGCGCTGAAGGCGGCGCCGCCCGCCTGGGATCGCTGGGGCGAGCTCAGCTACAGCCACCAGCGCGAACATGTGGAAGCGATCGAGGGCGCGAAAAAAACCGAAACGCGAACGCGCCGGATCGAGAGTGCGGTTCAAGCCATCGGCGCGCGTCCGGCGAAGGCTCGCAAGTAGAGGCGCCCGCTGAGTCTCTTAAGTTGGAGCTGCAGTCGTCATCACTTCGACGGGTAGCGATGGTTCGCCTGCCACTACCCCCGCTTTGTCCGATCAGGTTTGTGAAAAAAGCTACGAAAAGCGTTGGTTTTTTACGAAACCTGCTGGCTGACTCGTTGGCCGGCGACTCTTTCGTCGGAACCGTCGTCGCGGGAGCTGCGAACCGCCTTGAGATGTTTCATTCTCCGATTTGGACTCCGGGCCTGAGCTGGCTCATGTCGAGTGGCGCCAGCGCGGTGGTGCGCTGGTTGGGTGTCTGGTCGCCCGCGCGGTGTCGGTTCAGGGACGGCCGCTTCTTGCCGAGCCCGTCGAGCAGACTCGGGCCGCCGCGGCGGCGGGAGCATCGCGTGGCGCGATGCGCAAGGTCTCCAGGGCCACCGAGCAGAGCGGTCCCTCCTGCTTCAGCGCGGAATAGACAGTCATCAGTAGGTGGCGGATGTCCAGATCGGCCGGGGCTTGCGCCATCGCCTGTTCCAGATGGGTCACCGCCTCGGCGTTTCGCCCCTGCTGATCGAGCCAGCGCGCATAGTAAAAATGCGCTACCGAAGGACGCTGGTTCAAGGCGAGAGCCCTGAGGAAACGCTGCTCCGCCTCCACCGGGTGATTCGTCGCGCCTTCGAGGATAGCCATATTGACTTCCAGGAGATCGTAGCGCGGAGTAAGAAGCCAGGCGTTCTCGAAGCACTCGCGAGCCTTCGCGTAGTCGCCGCGTCGCATGAAAATCAAACCATAATTCATCCAGCCCCTGCCGTTGCCGGGGCTGGCCTCGGTGACGTCCTGCCAGAGGCTCTCGTTGGTGGCCCAGATTTCGTTGCGCGCGTAAGTGCCGAAGCCGTGCGCGAGGAGCACCGCCACGCCGACCGCCGGGGCCGCCCGCATCGCCGCGGACTGCCCCGCCTGCGATTGCCCAAGCCAGACCAGGCCTTTTTCGATCGCCGCCGCGGTCGAAAGGATCAAACCGATGTAAGGCAGGTACGGGCGGTGTTCGTTGATCATCTCCGAGAGCGGAAACACCGAGGAGGAAGGGATCAGCGCAACGAAAAACCAGAGCAGTCCGAAGAAGAATGCGCGGCCGAGGGAGCTGGCGCGCGAAGCCCGCGCTCCGATCGAAAAGAGAAGCAGCGCGAAGAGCACCCCCGCCACCACGCGGGTGTCGTACCAGTGCGGAATGACCGTCCAATCCGAATCGGCCGATTGACCCAGCGGAATCAGGAACAGTCGAACGTAATGAAGCCAGGCAAACGTCTGGGTTTGGAAATACTCCATCCGCGGAGCAGAGCCCCACACGGTGGTTTCACCGTTCATGTGATTCTGCAGCCAATAGAAGAAAACCGAGAACGCGAAAGGAGGAATCCACAAAGCGGACGCGGCAAGCCAGCTCCTTGGGCGGGCCGGCCCCAGCCCGGCCTCCCGCTCCTCTGGAAAGAAGGCCAGGTAGAGGGCGAACAGCGGAGCGAAGATGATCGCCGATTGCTTGGCGAAGGCGCCGGCGATCGCGGGGAGGAGCCAGAAAAAGCTCTTTCGCCATCGCGGCGCGTATTGGAAGAGAACGAAGGACCCTAACAGGCCCAGGGTGGAGAGGATCTCGGACCGCAAAGTCAGGAAATTGAGTGTTTCTGTATTCACCCGGTGCAGGCAAAAAAGCGCCGCGCCAAAAAGGGAGAGGAAGTCGCGGCGCGATCCGACCCCGGCCAGCCCGAGGACGCGGCGGAGAAAGAAGAAAACCAGAACCGCCAATGCCAGATGGAGGCACCACTGCGTCAGGTGAAAGGCAAACGGATTCAAACCCTTCCCCCACCAGTAATCGAGCGCCAAGGACGCGCTGGTCAGCGGCCGGTAGGTCGCGTTGATGGGGACGCTCGAGAAGGTGGACGCATCCTTGAAAAACAGCGGAACGTTGCTCAGGCTGCGCAGGTAGACGTTATTCTCGATGACGTTGTAGTCGTCGAAGTGGAACGAATTGTGGAAGTGATTGGAGTATGCCGCGATCGCTGCGGAAACCGCGGCCGCCGCAAGAAGTGCGAACCACCACCGCGAACGTCTAGCGGGCTCTCCGGACACTCTGCGCCAGCGATACTGTGGCCCCTCTCCCCTGTCAACCGCCGCTTGAAAGGCTAGACCGGTCCAAAGGCGCCCAATGGCCCTCATGACCGCACGCCTCCTTTGGCCTTTACTAAGGGCGCGGTTCTTGATTCTTATTAAAGCTATATTTAATATGGGTCCAGGATCGACTCCTTATTAAAGGTTCGCGATCCACAGACCCAATGACGCGGAGCACTGGACAGCTGGTTAAGATCGGCAGCGGCGAGAAGGCATTCCAAGCCTTCGTCCCGGCTCCGCTGCCGCCGCGTCCACCGCTCAACCTGACCGCAGCCGACGATGACCTCCTCGAGCGCGCGAACCGGGCGCTTGAGAAGCTGGACACCATGACCTCGCTCTTGCCGGACACCTCGCTGTTCATCTACGCCTACGTGCGCAAGGAGGCATTGGTCTCATCGCAGATTGAAGGGACTCAGTCGTCTTTCGCGGATCTCTTGCTCTACGAGAGCGACGAGGCTCCCGGCGTTCCGATGGAGGATGTTCGGGAGGTTTCGGACTACGTGGCGGCGCTCGATCACGGGCTCAAGCGTCTCCGAGGCGGCTTCCCCTTCTCTGTGCGGCTGCTCCGCGAGATCCACGGGATACTCCTTCGCGGTGGCCGTGGGGGCAGCAAGATGCCGGGCGAGCTCCGCCGCAGTCAGGTATGGATCGGTGGTTCTGGCCCGGGGGCTGCTCACTTTGTTCCGCCGCCGGCCAACCGCGTCGTCGAGTGCATGGGTGCCCTCGAGAGATTCCTGCACGGCGATCCTGTTGAGACGACCCCGCTCGTCAAGGCGGGGCTCGCGCACGTGCAATTCGAAACCATCCACCCGTTCCTCGACGGCAACGGCAGACTCGGAAGGCTGCTGATGACGTTGATCCTCTGCGCGGAGAGCGCCCTCTCCGAGCCGATCCTCTACCTCAGCCTCTACTTCAAGAGCCGCCGGCAAGAGTATTATGACCATCTTCAGCGCGTGCGTACCGACGGCGATTGGGAACGGTGGCTTCGCTTCTTCCTCGAAGGCGTGATCAGCACGTCAACCGAGGCGGTGAGCACTACGCGGCGAATCCTCGCACTCTTCGAGAAGGACCGCCGCCAGCTCGAGAAGTTGGGCCGCGCGGCAGCCTCGGCGTTTCGGGTCCATCAATACCTCCAGAAGAAACCGATCAGCGGGATCCGGGAGATCGAGAAGAACCTCCGCCTCACCTACCCGACCGTGGCCGATGCGCTCGACCGAATGAAGAAAGCACGCATCGTCAATGAGCTCACCGGCTTCAAACGCAACCGCGTCTTTGCTTACGCGCCGTATGTCAAGTTGCTCAGCGAGGGCACCGAGCCGATTCGATGATGGACACCCTCCGAACGGAGGACCCACCGATCTTCCTTACGCTCACCACGTCAATTCCCCGGAAGCCGATGCACGTTGGGGAAGAACAGCTCCTTCCAATCGGATGGCTTGTGGTTGATCACGCCGGTCCGGGCGAAAAATCCGCGTCACACCCTCTGATTTCGCGCCAACTACTCGCCGCCAGTCGTCGTGCGCAGAATCGTTCCCACAGCACCGACGGCGGTCGAGGTATTGGGATCCATGACGGAAACGGCCCCGAGGCTTTCGATGTACTGCCGCGGCTGGATCCGCCAGGTAATGCCTCCATCGGTGGTGTGCACAATTGCTCCTTGGCCAACCGCTATCCCGTTATTCGCATCCGCGAAAGAGACCCCGTAGAGCGTCGGGACCGACCGCGTTTGAACCGTCCAGTCCTCGCCTGCGTCGCTGCTGCGAAGGATCACCCCGCCGGAGCAGAGGTGGCAGCTCTGGATGCCGACCGCGGTGGCCGTGTTCGTGTCGACGAAAGAGACCGCGAACAGGCCGGCATCGACAGCTTGGAGCGCCCAGGTCGCGCCGCCGTCACTGGTGCGCAGAATGCTTACGATTCCCACGGCGATGCCGGTTTGAGCGTCGGCGAATGAGACGCCAGTCAACCACCTGTCGGTCCCGCTGACCTGAGAGATCCACGTCGTGCCGCCATCATCGGTGCGTAGAATCGTCCCGTTGGCTCCGACCGCCGTTGCAGTGTTCGCGTCGACCAGGGAGATCGCGTAGAGCCTTTCCTCGCTTCCACTGGATTGACGCGCCCAGGTGGCCCCGCCGTCGTCGGTGTGCAGGATGATCCCGGCGTCACCGACTGCGATTCCGGTATCGGCGTTGATAAAAGAAACGCCGCGGAGATTTTGGGTGACGCCACTCGTTTGAGGAGTCCAGGTCTCGCCGCCATCGATGGTGCGCAGGATGATCCCACCACCGCCCACGGCGGTTCCGGTGTCGCGGTCCACGAAGGAGACGGCCTCAAGACTAAGTCTGGTCTGCGAATCGCCTTCAGAAATCCAGGTTTCGCCGCCGTCGTTGGTGCGCAGAATGACCGCCTCGCCATAGGAGCCGCCTACCGCCGTTCCGTGGTCGCGATCCTCGAAGGCGACTGAATACAGAACCGGCGATCCACCGGTGCCAAACGAGCCCCCCGCTCCGATGGGCTGGGCCGTCCAGGTAATCCCGGCGTCGGTGCTCCGCCAGATGGCACCACTGCCCACCGCGAAGGCGGTGTCTGCATCGGCGAAGATAACTGACCGAAGCCTGTTGGGGCCCGGCGTGTTCTGGGGAGTCCAGGTAAGTCCGCCATCCGTCGTTCGAAGAATAGCGCCATAGAGGCCCTGGTCGCCCACGATGATTCCGATTTTGCCCGAGAACGAGACGCCTTCGAGAAAGTAGTTCACCACAAGGGATTGAGACGTCCAGGTATCGCCTCCGTCCGTGGTGCGCACAATCGTTCTGCCGCCCACGGCGACTGCCGTCTGCGCGTCGGGAGAGATGAAGACACGGTGGAGAGCATCAACTTCAGTCCCCATCTGTCGCAATGTCCAGGTATCGCCTCCGTCGGTCGTGCGCAGGATGTTTCTGAATCCGATCGCGATCCCGGTCCTGGTATCCGCGAACGCGACTGCGTCAAGAGAAACGGGGCTTCCGCTGGACTGCAGAGTCCAGGTGGCCCCCCCATCGACGGTGTGCACAATCGTTCCTGCTTCGCCAACCGCAGTCCCGGTGTTGGCATCGGCGAACGATACGGCATGGAGGTCCGCGCTCGTACCGCTGAATTGCGGGCACCAGGTATTCCCCCCATCGTCGGTACGGAGAATTTGTCCCACGTAGCCCACCGCGATGGCGCTGCCTGGGCCCAGCGCGGCAACCGAAACCGGAGTATAAGCCGTGGGCCGCGGGTTCTGAAACCGCCAGCCTCGATCGCTGCATGTCGCGCTTCCCCTGGTGCTGCTCGGCAGATGCTCGGCGATGAGCGCGTCGTTCCGCGAAACGCGACCGAGTGGTGATTCCGCCCCCGACCGGATGTTACCGCATGCAATTCCGCCCGCTACAACCGCGACAATTCCGACCGTACCCAGCTTCCAATACCTACGTGACATAGATTGCTCCCCCGCCCTCATCGTTGGACGGACATCCCGGCCTCTGGCGTGTCCTTGTGTGTTCACTGTGGGTCGAATTGGCAACAAGCGACCGAAGGAGGGCTGGGTGTCGAACGGAGCCGAGTGTCAGGCGGAGCACAGCGCAACGTTTTTACGACGTCAATTCCCCGGAAGCCGATGCACGTTGGCGAAGAACAGCTCCTTCCAGTCGGCCGGCCTGTGTTTGATCACGCCGGTCGAGGCCATGAAGGTCGCGTACTTCATCACGCCCTCGGGGACGAGGGTGAAACGGTACTCGGGATTGTCGAGCATCTTGAGCAGGTCCTCCAGGGAGAGCCGTTTGTCCCCCGACATCGAGAGGTAGATCTGCGCGGCCTCGCGCTTCTTCGATCCGATGAAGGCCTGCGCCTCCTCGAGCGCGCCAACGAAGGCATCGAAGGTTTTGGGATTTGCCTTCTGAAATTTGGTCGTCGTGGCGGTGATGATGAAGGTCGCGGCTCCGTCCAGCACCTCGTACGAGCTCAACACCCGGTGGATGTGCGGGTCTTTGAGCTCGAGGTCCTGGAACGGGGGAGACGTGAAGTGACTGTCGATCCCGCTTCCCCCCGATAACAGCGAGGTCATCGCGTCCGGGTGGCTCAACGACACGGTGATCGGATCGAGCTTGCTCGCCTGGGCGGCGCCGAACACGCGGGCGACCGCCATCTGTAAGGTGATCGCCTGGATCGAGGACTTGATCGCCGGCAGCGCGATCTTGTTTCCCTCGCCGAAGTCCTTCAGCGACTTCACCTTGGGGTTGCGGGTGTTCAAGTAGATTGGCATCGAGCCGAGCGCCCCGGGCGACTTCACCTCCCCGTTCGTCTTTTCCCAGAGGAGCACAAACCATGGGACGCCGCTGGACCCGAACTCGAGCTGCCCGGAGATCATCGCGCTTTGCATGAAGCCGGAACCACCGAAGGTCTTCCAGTTGACCTTGAGATCGCCGAGGCCGCGCGTTTTCGCGTGCTTCTCGACGAGCTTTTCGTGCTCCATGACCAGATACGGCAGGTAGCCGATGCCGAACTCCTTGGCGATGGTGATCTCGCGCACCTCGGCGCGCGCCGGCTGGGACGCCGAAGCAAGGAGCAGGATCGCGCTCACCGACGCAGCGCGAACGATCAAAGCTCCGATTCGACTCTCTTTCTTCCCTGCACCGATTCGCATCTCGGCTCCGATTCGCATCTCTTTCTTCTGGGCGCCGAATGGCATCGTCCCTTCCTGAAATCGCATCTTCCCCTCCTGAAACATGTCCCCCGTCAAAAAACGCTGTTTACCTTTCCGGCGGCGCCGCTGCGGGCGCTTTGGCGCGCTCGATCGCGTATCGCGCAAGCGCCGCGTACCGGAACAATCCGTGGATGAATTTGCCGTATGGCAAGGTGAGAAACAGACCCATCACCACGCCTAAGTGGACGAGCAACAGGATTCCCATCGCCGGTGTGGCGCGGAAAAACAAGACAAGAAATCCAGTCGCCGAAGTGAGCAGCAAGAGCAACAAGAACGAGACATCCATCCCGGTCCGGGGGTTCGGCGCGGCGTCGCTTTTCGCCTTGAGCGCGAGGAGCCCGATCGTTCCGACGAGAAGCCCGATCCCGCCCGCCGAGCCGAGCACCACCGGAGCGCTCCATAAAGGATACGGCGCCGGTCGCCCAAACCAGTCGTAAAGGGCGGCCACGCACGTCGCGGCGAAGCAGAGGAGAAAGCCGTAGAAGGTAAAATGGTGGTACCAGCGCCGGCTCATCGATGGCCGCTCGTCGGGGTAGGTGCAGCCATCGCCCCCGCCGTCGAGATAGCGAAGCCGGGCCGAGTCCGAGCTCGCGCGGCCGTGCACCCCGAGCGACATCCGGTGTCCGGGCTCGCCAGACTCGCGCCAGAAGGCGCGGCACGCCATGGCCAGCGCAAAAATGGAATACGCAAAAGAGAGCCCGAAGAGGACCACCATCACGCCGTGCGGCACCACCTGGTAGAACGCCCCCGGCCCCAGGTGCGCGCGCAGCGCCGATGGACCCGCGAGGGCAGTGCCCGCCACGACGAAGACGACGCACGAAAGCGCGGTGGCAAGCCCGGTGGCCAGACCGTTGCGGCGGAAGAGCGGTGCGAGAAGGCCGGGCCAAGCGTGGCGCGCATAGGTCTCGCGGCGCAGCGCATCGAACACCCGGGGGACGTTCACGTTGAGCTCGTGCGGCGGCGCATATTGACAGTGGTGAAAGCAGGATCCGCAGCCGTGGCAGAGGTTCGCCAGGTAGCGCAGATCGGGCTCCGGGAAGGAAAGGCGCAGCTCCATCGCCGGGAACACCGCGCAATGGCCCTCGCAATACCGGCAGGCATTGCAGATGGTCATCACCCGCTCGGCCTCTTTGACCCAATCCGTGGACGCCATCACGAGGCGACCTTTCTTGCCGCAATCGAGCGGCGGGCCGCGAGCATCGCGGCCTCGCGCCCGGCGATCCGGCCGAACACCGTCCCGATCGTCATCCCAAGCCCGGCCAGGTACCCTTGCCCGAGGATGTTTCCCGCCATGATCTCGCCGGCCGCGAAGAGGTTCGCCGACGGGCCGCCATCCACCATGAGGATCCGCGCCCGA
>Ga0137388_10001568_pt1 | contig 13936 bp, 10 predicted proteins | sample 15con2h14AmetaG_FD_104644 | JGI IMG/M metagenome (GOLD analysis project Ga0137388, IMG submission 104644) | Vadose zone soil microbial communities from Angelo Coast Range Reserve, California, USA - 15con2h1.4A metaG | ecosystem: Environmental > Terrestrial > Soil > Vadose zone > Saprolite...
CGGCGACCGCCGTCGTCGACCACCTGGTCAAGGCGGCCATCAGCCTTTCGCCCGGGGGACACATCGTCCTTCGTCTCCTGCCATTCGAACGGCGAGCGTGTCCACTCGTCGATCAGGGCGGTTACGCCGGCCAGTGCGAGCCAGACGACGATCAGCTCCCACCAGTCGCCGCGCACGAAGAACGCGAAGGGCACGGCGACCCAGAGCCCCACGCATTTCACGCACTTGAGCAGCCCGCCGGCAACGCCGTTCTCAACGCCCCGACGGAGTCGACCGAAGATATCCCACGGCCCGCGCTCGCGCGCTAGCAGGAACGCCAGCCGCCAGGTCGCCAGCGCCGCGATCAAGAATCGGAAGAACACGCCGCCGTCGATCGTCATCGGTCGCCTAGTTGATCTTCACCAGGCTGCCCTTGATCGTGTTCACGCCCGACGCCTCGACGTTGACCATGGCGCCCTTGGTCATGTTCTTGGCCGACGCTTCGGAGGTGATGTTCATGGCTTTCTCGTCGATCTTCTGCATGGCGTCGATCGTGATGGTCTTGCCCTTGATGGTGATGGTCCCGTCCTTCTTCATGGTGAACGTCGACTGGCCGCAGGTGATCACCACCTCGTCGCCGACGTCGATCTTGAGCGTCTTCCCGACTTTCCGCTTCTCATCGTCGCCGATTTCAGACGTGAGGTTCTTGCTGACGTTCACGTTCCGATCTTTGCCGACCGTGAGCTTCTGGTCCTTACCGACGCTCGTCGTGCAGTTGTCGGCGATCGTCGCCGTCCGGTCAGTGCCGACGGTGTTCGTGAGGCTCTTCCCAAAGGTCTCGGTCTGGCTCAAGCCCACCGTCACGGCACGGGTGAGGCCCACCGTGATCGCCTGTAACCCGCCCACTGTCACTTCCTGGGCGGCGCCCACGTTGATCGCCTCGTTCACGCCGACCGAGTGCGTGCGGGTGAGCGCGACGCTGATGGTCTCGTTCATCCCCACCGAGCGTGTGCGGTCACTGCCAACGGTGATGCTCTCGTTGACGCCGACCTGCTCGGTGCGGTTCTGGCCGATGGTGATGGTCTCGTTCACGCCCACCGTCTCGGTGCGGTTGTTCTTCACCTCGACGGTCTCGTCGTGGTCGATGGTCTTCGTCCGGTCGTGGCCCACCGAGTGGCTCTCGTCGTTCTCGACGGAGATGTCCTGGTTCTTCTCGGCGTGGAGGAAGACCTGCTCCGAGCCCTTCTTGTCCTCGAAGCGGATCTCGTTGAAGTTGGCCGCGCCGCCACCCTTGCTCGAGCGGGTCTTGATGCCGGTCTGGGTGGCGTTGGCCGGCAGGGCGTAGGGCGGCATCTGGTCCGCGTTGTAGACGCGGCCGGTGATGATGGGCTGGTCGGGGTCGCCCTCCAGGAAGTCGACGATCACCTCCTGGCCGATGCGCGGCATCGCGACCCCGCCCCAGTTGGCGCCGGCCCACGGGCTGGAGACGCGGATCCAGCAGCTCGCGTTCTCGTCCTTCTTCCCATAGCGGTCCCAGTGGAACTGGACCTTGACCCGCCCGTACTTGTCGCACCAGATCTCCTCGCCGGAGGGCCCGACCACCACCGCGGTCTGCGGGCCCTTCACGGTGGGGCGCGGCGTGGTCCGCGCCGGGCGGAACTGCTGGCGGCTCTGGAGCACGGTGACCGTGCTGTGGTAGCTCGTGCCCTTGTCCGCGGCGGTCTCGTAGGCGTTGTCCTCGAGCGTGTAGTCGGCGCCGATGATGAGATACTCCCGCTCCTGGTCGCGGCGCGAGGCGTTGGTGAGGGTGAAGCGGCGGCCGATGGCGACGTCGCGCACGTTGCACTCGGCCACGGCCTGCTCGAAGTCGGTGTGGAGCTCGTCGACGCGGATGCCCACGTAGTGGTCGCCGTGGTCCGTCTGGTAGTAGTCGCCAGCGTAGTCGAAGACCTCGGCGTCCGCGCGCTCGTGCGGCTGGACGAGCTTGGCCTTCACCCCCAGGTCCGCCTTGGGCTTGGTGAAGTCGTAGGCGTCCAGCGCCACGGTCCCGGGCTTGACCTCCTGGCGGAACGTCCAGGCCTGGATGAATTCCTCGTCGGTATGAATCTCCTTGCCCGGCGCGTAGAAGGCGATCGTCGCCTTGTTGTCGAGGGTCTTGTGCCCGGAGGAGGAATCGACCAGCTTGAGCGTGTGGCGGCCGTCCTGGTGGTCGAAGTAGTAGTAGATGCCTTCCTCTTCCATGAGGCGGCTCACGAAGTCGAAGTCGGTCTCCCGATACTGCACGCAGTATTCGCGCTTGGCGTAGCTCGCCGTGAGGCCGTCCTCGAACACCGCGACGGAATGATCGGCGAAGACTTCCTTGATGATCTCGGGAACCGTCTTCTCCTGGAAGATCCGGCAGTCGGCAGTCCGCGTGAGAAACCACAGCCACGACCGCACGGTCATGCGGTACTCGTAATAGCGCCCGACCATGCCGGCCTGGGTGAAGCGCGTGACGTAGCCGTCGAAGTACCGGTGTCCCCCTCGCAGCAGCTCCAGCTTTGTCGTGACGTTCTTCCCGAGCACGTCGCCCGGGTTGATGTCGGCCTTGGTCGCCAGTGCCGACAGCTCCCATTCCGACGGCCGCGCCAGCTCCTCGCGCCCGCGGAGCGTGTGGAAGAGCAGCTCCTTACCCAGCGGTGTGGTGAGCTCGATCATGCGCGCCATAGCTCGTCTCAGGCGAGATCGAACGAGAAGTCGCTGCCCTTGACGCCCAGGGTGATGGCGCCCAGCGGGCGCCCGCTCACCATGCGGGACAGGCACTCCTCGCTGATCCGCGGCAAGATGGTGTTGGTCAAGATCGCGTCGATCATGCGGCCGCCACTCTCCACCTCGGTGCACCGGGAGACCACCAGCTTCACCACCGCGTCGTCGTAGGTGAACGGCACCTTGTGCTGCTCGGCGATGCGCCGGACGATCCGGTCGAGCTGCAGGCGCACGATGTCGCCCAGGATCGTGTCCGGCAGCGGATAGTACGGCACCACCACGAGCCGACCCAGCAGCGCCGGCGGAAACACCTTGAGCAGCGGCTCGCGCACCGCGCGGGCCAGCGCTTCGGGCTCGGGCCGGAGCTCCGGATCCTTGCAGAGCGTCATCATGCGGTCGGTGCCCACGTTCGAGGTCAGCAGGATGACCGTGTTCTTGAAATCGATGTAGCGGCCGTCGCTGTCCTCCATGAAGCCTTTGTCGAACACCTGGAAGAAGATCTCGTGGACGTCGGGGTGGGCCTTCTCCACCTCGTCCAGCAGCACGACGCTGTAGGGCCGCCGGCGCACGGCCTCCGTCAGCACGCCGCCGCGCTCGTAGCCGACGTAACCAGGCGGGGCGCCCTTGAGCGTGGAGACGGTGTGCGCCTCCTGGAACTCGCTCATGTTGATGGTGATGATGTTCTCCTGGCCGCCGTAGAGCGACTCGGCCAGGGCCAGCGCGGTCTCGGTCTTGCCCACGCCCGAGGGCCCAACCAGGAGGAACACCCCGATGGGCTTCTCGGGATTATCCAGGCGTGCGCGAGAGGTCTGGATGCGCTTGGCGATCATCTCGAGTCCGTGGCGCTGGCCCACGACGCGCGCGGCGAGCGTATCGACGAGCTTCAGCACCGCCTCGATCTCGTTCTTGACCATGCGTCCCACCGGAATGCCGGTCCAGTCGGACACGACGGCGGCCACGGCCTGGGCGTCGACGCTGGGCAGGATCAGCGGGGTGTCCCCTTGCGCCTTGGCGAGGGTCGACTGGAGCCCGCGCAGCTCGGTGAGCCTCGCCTCGCGCGCCGCCGGCTCCTGGGCCTCGGTCTCGTCGCGGAGCTGGCGGCGGAGCTCGAGGATCCGGTCGACGAGCGCCCGCTCCTCCGCCCATCGCTGCTCGAGGCCGACCAGCCGCTCCTTCTCGACCGAGAGCCGACTTTCCACCTCGGCGCCGCGGGAGCCGGTGTCGAACCCCGTCGCCGCTTCGCGCGCGATCATGTCGAGCTCGATCTGCAGCGCCTCGATCCGCCGCCGCGAATCCTCGACCTCCGGTGGGGTGGCGTGCTGACTCACCGCCACGCGGGCGCACGTGGTGTCGAGCAGGCTCACGGCTTTGTCGGGAAGCTGACGGGCCGGGATATAGCGGTGGGAAAGCTTGACCGCCGCGTCGAGCGCTTCGTCCAGGAGCTGGACACGGTGGTGCTTCTCGAGCGTGGAGGCCACCCCGCGCAGCATGAGCAGGGCCTTCGGCTCGCTGGGCTCGAGCACCTGCACGACCTGGAACCGCCGCGTGAGGGCGGGATCCTTCTCGATGTATTTCTTGTACTCGGCCCAGGTCGTGGCCGCGATGGTCCGGAGGGTGCCACGCGCGAGCGCCGGCTTCAGGAGGTTGGCCGCGTCGCCCGTCCCGGCGGCGCCGCCCGCGCCGATCAGGGTGTGGGCCTCGTCGATGAAGAGGATGATCGGCTTCGGAGAAGCCTGCACCTCGTCGATGACGGAGCGCAGCCGGTTCTCGAACTCCCCTTTCATGCTGGCGCCGGCCTGGAGCAGGCCGATGTCCAGCACCCAGAGCTGGACGTCCTTGAGGGAGGGCGGCACGTCACCCTGCGCGATCCGGAGCGCGAAGCCCTCGGCCACGGCGGTCTTCCCCACGCCGGCCTCGCCAGTCAGAATGGGATTGTTCTGGCGCCGGCGCATCAGGATATCGATGACCTGCCGGATCTCCTCGTCGCGACTGGTGACGGGATCGATCGCGCCCGCGCGCGCGCGCGCGGTGAGATCGGAGGCGAAGCGCCGGAGCGCTTCCTGCTTGCCCATGGCGGCGGGCGGGATGGCGTTGCTCGCTTCACCGGGCGTGGCCGCCGCGAACCCGTCGCTCGCGGGCTGGCCGTCCTCCGGCGAGCCCTTGACGATGCGGGCGAAGTCTTCCGTCAGCGTCTCGACCTTGACCTTGTCGAACTCCCGAGAGAGCCGCATCAGCACATCGCGCAGGCGATCGTTCTTGAGGAGCCCGACCAGGAGGTAGCCACTGCGCACCTGCGATTCGCCGAACAGGAGGGTGGCGTACATCCACCCCTCCTTGACCGCGTAGGGCAGGTGCTCGGCGAAGTCCTGAATGGTCGAGGCGCCACGCGGCAACAGCTCCAGCATCGATTGCAGGTCGCGCACGAGCCGGGCGCCGTCCACGTCGAAGTGACGCAGGATGCGGTGCACGTCCGAGTCCTGGAGGTTGACGATCTGAAAGAGCCAGTGCACCAGCTCGACGTGCGGGTTCCCCCGCAGCTTGCAGAAGGTGACGGCTCCCTCGGCAGCCTTGAACATGATCGGATTGAGCTTGCCGAACAGGGTCGCGCGGCTGATCTCCGCCATCGGTCGTCCTCTCCTAGGCTGCCGCCGGAGTCGCCCGACGCGGCCGCGTGCGCTCCGGCACCAGAGTCAGGTCGTCGGCATCCGTGGCCGCTCGCCGGGCGCCCAGCCACGTCGTCCACCCCAGGTGACCTTCACGGCCGAGACGGATGCCCGGCACCTCGTCGCGCGTCAGCACGAGCTGCACTTCCCAATCGAACTCGAACCCGACGTAGTTCCGCACCCAGTGCCTGAGCCGTTCGAGGCTACGCCCGCCCGGCAAGAAGGCGGCGAAGCGATCGAGATCCATGGGCCCCATCACGGCCCGGAACCGGCTCTGGACGTCGCGCACACGCTCGCCCACCACGGTGCCGTGACCGAGCGCCCCGCTCATCCGTGGCTCGCCGCCCAGCGCGGTTCGCTGGTCGCAGGGCAGCTCGAGCCAACCCAGCACGAACTGATCCACGCGCGCGGGGAGGCCGAAAAATCCCTCCAGGATGGAAGTGAGGCCTTCGGCGTTCTTCGCGTGACGCGCCAGGTGCCCGGCGAAGAATCGCTTGGCGTGATCGGGCACAGCGTCGCGGCCGCGCATGCCGGACGAGCCGTGGCCGGCGAGCGATCCCACGTACACGGCGAACTGGTCCTCGTTCGGCCGGTCGTGCTGGACCGTCGGACGCGCCTCGGCCCACGCGCGGTAGAAGAGGAGCGCCAGGCGGTGGTGAAACATGTCGAGGAAGCGCACGAAGGTACGGTCCCCGTGGTGTAACAGCCGCTCACGCGCGTACTCGGTGAGGTGCAGCGGTAACGGCCCGTTGGGCCCGAGGAGCCCGAAGAACCGTTGCTCGAGGCGAGGCGGCCGTCCGCCGTCCACTTCGCACGCCGACAGCGTCGACGGCGCGAAAGCCATGGACGCTTCCTGGGACAGGCGGACCGGCTCATCCCCGGGGCGCAGGGCCTTCCCCAGTCGCGGGCGCTCCGCGAAGAGCCCCTCGATGCGCCGCAGAGCCTGGAAGAAGTCGAACGACCAGGGCGCCTGCGCCAGCGAGGCGAACAGGGCTAGACGAGCTGTCGCGCGGCCATTCGTGGCGGCCACCGCTTGATTTCCCCCCGTCGTTCGGACATCAGCACGAGCTCGGTGAACGTGTTCATGGACGCGAGCCGCGCAAAGACTTGCTCGAGCACCGCCCCCAGCAGAAAGGCGCTCGCTCCCGCGAACGGGGTCTCGTCCACGGTCAGCCGGATCTCGAGCCCCCGGCCAAAGACGATCGGGCCGGGCGCGGGAAGCCGACGGGTGCGCGGCATGACGGCCACCCGGCGCACCCCTTGCGCCTGCCGACGCGAGACGGCGTCCGGCAGATCGGCGTCGACCAGATCGGCATACAGCTCCAGAAACTCGCGGAGCGCTGTCGCGCCCTGCTCCTCGTTGAGATCCGACACGGTCAGGTAGTTGAGCGAGAGATGGTTCGTGAGCCGCCAGGCGATCTCGCCATCCGGGATCGCGGGCCGCGGTCGACTGGGTCCGCGCAGGCATCGAATGCCGTCGACCGGCGCCGAGATCGTCAGGCTGAAGTCGGTCTCGCTCCCCACGGGCATCAGCAGCGGTAGGTCGCGGTTACTGACGAGCACGTCCACCCCGAGCTGCCGGAGCGTCCCCGGGTACGGCGCCTCGCGGGGATCGACCAGCGACAGGGAGACCTCGCTGCCGATGTAGCTGGTCCGGGCGCCGTCGCGGCGCTGTCGTTCCGAGAGCGCCCGCGGCTCGCGGCGCACGGTGAAATACCCGTGCGCCGGCTGCGCGCCATCCGCATCGACCGACGCGTAGAACGGGCGAAACTCCTGCTCCGCCTCGAGGCCGTCGCCGTACCCGATGACGCGCTCGACGCTGTGCACCTCGAAATCCATCGGCCGCGTGCGATCGACGACCACGTGATACTCGGCCTGCTGGTCGGTGACGTGGATCCGATCGGCGTGTCGGGAAAAGAGGTTGATGGCCGGCGCGCAGTGAAGGGCGAAGCCACCCTTGTCGACGAGCGTCCCCAGGGTGGCGTCGCCGCGCGCCAGCGGGATCGCGATCTCGATCTCGTTCCCGGGGTGTCGCGCCAGCGCCTTCCGGAGGCCCGCCAGCTCCACGGACCGGAAGCGCTCCGGGAACGCGAAGTACTCGTGGAGCAGCCGGTAGCCGCTGAACGATCTGGTCGTGTACGGGATCAGCGTCTGGTCCCTGGCGAAGCCCACGGGCTGGATGGCCTCACGCCCAAGCCACTCGAGCCACGGAACGGGACGGGCGGGCGGGGTCACGAGCACACCCAGCCCACTCCCGAGGATGAGCTCGTAGAGCTTGAGCGCGACGTCGTCGCTGCCGGCCAGGAACAGGTTCAGCCGGTCCAGGGCGATCTGCTCGAAGGTGAGCGAAGCGGCCGCCCGCAGCCGCAGACGCAACACGCCCTGCACCGGCTCGGCGAGCCGGAGCGTGTTGAGCGGAAGATCTGGCGCGAACGGCACGTACCGCGCGTCGGCGATCTCGATGGGCCAGAGCGTCACCGCGTGGGCCGTGCGGAACTGGCAGGCCGTCACTTCCCCGCGCGGAATCTGCCCGCGTAGCACGGTGCCCCGCGGAACCACGAAGCCGCTGGCGAGCGATCCCTCCGTCATGGTGGGGGCGAACTGCACGATGGCCATGGCCGGCGTCGGGGCGAGGTAGTGCGGGTACACGACCTCCAGGAGGTGCTGGGTGAAGCGCGGAAACTCGGCGTCCAGCTTGAGACGAACGCGGGCGGCGAGGAAGCTGAACCCCTCGAGCAGACGCTCGACGTACGGGTCCGCCACCTCGGTCGTGTCGAGGGCCAGGCGCGCGGCGATCTTGGGGAACGCGGCGGCGAACTCGGCCCCCATCTCCCGCATGTATTGCAGCTCCTGGCTGTAGTAGCGCAGCATTCGGGCGTCCATCAGCGCCCTTCCGCCATGCGGATCTCGCCGCTTTCCAGGTCCATGTCGGTCTTAATCAGCAGCTCCAGCGGGTACGGCTGCGCCCAGAGCTCGCCCAGAATCTCGAAGGAGAGGACGTTGTGGTGGCCCCCGGGATCCTTGGGCGGTAGACCCCGGACCGCGAGCGTGTGCGGAAGGATCCGCGGCTCGAATCGCAGGATTGCTTCCCTGAGGATGTTTTCCAGCGCGGAAAGGTCCAGGCCCGCGACGGTATTGCCGGACAGCGGGCTCAGGCCGTAATTCAGTGTCGATTGAGCGGCGAGCGGATAGGCCGACAGATCGACCGCGCCGGAGAGGTTCGTCGAGTTGAAGAGCCACGACAGGTCCCGCAGCACGGACGCGCGGAGCTGAGTGCGGCTGAGGACGCGCTCCTCCCGACCCTCGACCTTGCGCGCTGGGTCGTGGTCGGTCAGCCGGTCGAGTAGGGCGGGCTGCAGCGCATCCCGCGCGCCGACCTCGACCATCTCACGCCTCCACCCCTTCCAGCTCGATTCGGCGGATGCTCAGCAGGGCGTATTCGTCCGAGTCGGTGGCGATCACCCGCTGGCCACGCCCGTGGAAAGTGTCCGGAGCCACTTCGTCCCACTCCGTCTTGCGCGCGAGCCGGATGAGTCCCTCCGGATCCGACTCCGAGCCCGGATAGCGGACGGGGATCAGGGCCGCAGTCTCACCCCCGTTGACGAGCCCAAGCTTGACCGGCGTCCAGACGAGGTCACGCAGGTCGGTGGGCGTCTCGAACCCGACCGAGCGGATCCGCTCGAACGGGACCCAGTAGTAGCGGCCCTCGATCATCGCCTCGCAGACCGGACCCAGTCGCGAGTCGCCGTCGGCGATCCACTGGAAGGCGTGACCGTCGATCTTCCCGGGCACCGAACCAGCCTTCTCCAGGGCTTCGGCCCGGAGCGCGGCAGCCTCGGAACCCCGCCCCTGCGCGCCGAGTGCCAGCGCGTGGACCAGCGGCGCCACCCAGGGAAGCGGCTCGCCCATGAGCAGCGGCGTCTTGGCGCCGGCGAAGACCTCGCGCCGGAGCAGCTCACAGCTGATGGTCGTGCCGTAGACGTGCGCGAGGGCGAGCGAGTCCGCGTCAAGGTCGGCGAGGGCCTTGAGCTGCGCGCGGGCCCGCTCCCAGTCCCCGAGCACGCACAGGAGCTGGAAGAGGAAGACCCTCAGCTTCGGGTTCGCGGGCTCGCCGCGAACCCGAGCCTGAAGGGCCGCGAGCGCCGCCTCCGGGTTGCCGTCCCGGAGGAGCGCCTCGGCGTCTAGCCTTCCTTGTTCTTCTTGAGATCCCACTTGGTCGTCACATCGCCGCCCGCCTTGCCCTCGGCGTCCTGCGGCTTGTACACGTATTCGACCGCATCGAACTTGATCGAAACGCTCTCGTTGCCCGCCGAGTCCGCGACCCCGGAGAGCGACACGCTCGAGATCATCGCGCCCTTCATCTTGATCTTGACGTAGTCGATGGGGCTCTCTCCGCGCTTCCGCATGGTCAGGAGAATCTCGGGGAAGTGCTTCGCGTTGAGGCAGAACTTGAGGAGATTCGGACTCGCCTTGTCGATCATCTTCGTGATGATGAGATCCTGGGCGGTCGTCTCACCGCCGCTGGCCCCGCCGCCGTACGACGACGCGGCGTGGGTCAATCCCCACGCCCACGACGAGATGTCGATCTCCTTCTGATGGCCGTCGTCGCTGGCCTCGCCCTCGCACCCATCGATCTTGAGCCACATGCTCCCCGCCATGACGATTCCTCCCTCCCCTGGTCAGAGTTCGATCACACGCTCACGCGCCCGCGGCCTTCACCGAGGGCACCTTCGAGACCAGCCGGAGCGATACCGTGAGGCCCTCGAGCTGGTAGTGCGGCCGCAGCCAGAACGTCGCCCGGTAGTACCCGGGGTTCCCCTCGACCTCCTCCACCTTGACCTCAGCGGCGGCCAGCGGCTTTTGCGCCTTGGTCGACTCCGCGGAGTTCTTCGGATCGCCGTCGACGTACTGCACGATCCAGCTGTTGAGCCACTTCTCCATCGAGTCGCGCTCCTTGAAGGAGCCGATCTTGTCGCGCACGATGCACTTGAGATAGTGCGCGAACCGGCAGCACGCGAAGAGGTACGGCAGCCGGGCCGAAAGGTTGGCGTTGGCGGTGGCGTCCGGGTCGACGTACTCGAACGGCTTCTGCAGCGACTGCGCGCCGATGAACGCGGCGACGTCGCTGTTCTTCCGGTGGAGCAACGGCATGAAGCCGTTCTTGGCCAGCTCGGCCTCGCGCCGATCGCTGATGGCGATCTCGGTCGGGCACTTCATGTCCACCCCACCGTCGTCGGTCGGGAACGTGTGGACGGGGAGGCCCTCCACCGCGCCGCCGGACTCCACACCGCGGATGCGCGAGCACCAGCCGTAGAGCTTGTACGAGCGCGTGATGTTCACGCCCATCGCGAACGCCGAGTTCACCCACGTGAACTTGTCGTGCCGGGCGCCCTCGGTGTCCTCCTGAAAGTCGAACTCCTCCACCGGGTTGGCCTTGCCGTAGGGATACCGGCCGAGGAATCTCGGCATCGCCAGACCGACGTAGCGCGAGTCCTCGGCCTCGCGCAGCGACCGCCACGGCGCGTACTCCGGCGTGCCGAAGATCTTGGTGAGATCCCGCGGGTTCGCGAGCTCCTGCCAGCTCTCCATCTGCATGACGGAGGGCGACACCCCGGCGATGAACGGGCAGTGGGCCGCCGCCGCGACCTGCGCCATCTGGCCAACCAGCTCCGTGTCCGGCGGTGTGTGATCCATGTAGTAGTCGCCGACCAGGCACCCGAAGGGCTCGCCGCCGAACTGCCCGTACTCGGCCTCGTAGATCTTCTTGAAGATCGGACTCTGGTCCCAGGCGACCCCCTTGAAGCGTTTGAGGGTCCGCGCGAGGTCCGCCTTGGAGATGTCCATGACGCGGATCTTCAGCATCTCGTCGGTCTCGGTGTTCGTCACCAGGTAGTTGAGCCCGCGCCAGGCGCTCTCGACTTCCTGGAACGCCTTGTGGTGCATGATCTGGTTGATCTGTTCGCTGAGCTTGCGGTCCAGCGCGGCGATGATCGCCTCGATCGTCCCGACGGCGTCCGACGAGATCAGCGTGGTCTGCGAAAGCGCCTGCTCCGCCAGCGTGCGGACCGCAACCTCGACCGCGTCCTTGGCGGCGTCGGACCGCGGCTTGAACTCCTTGTGGAGAAGCTGCTGAAGCTCAGAGGCCTCGAATGCTCCACCCTGGCCCTCGGTCTGCTTCTGTGTCGCCATAGTGTGTCCTCGTCAATCCGGGGTTAGGACTGCGGCTTAGCGTCCGCCACCGCTTCGGCGGGCTTCGGGGCTGAGGCCACGGCTTTCAGGAGCGTCGGATCCGTCAGGAGCTGGCGGATCAGCTGCTCCGCGCCTGTCTTGCCATCCATATACGTCACCAGGCTCGCCAGCTGCTGCCGAGCCTCGAGCAGCTTGCTCAGCGCGTCCACCTTGCGGGCGACCGCCGCGGGCGAGAAGTCGTCCATGCTCTCGAAGGTGAGATCGACCATCAGGTTGCCGTCGCCGGTCAGCGTGTTCGGCACCTGGAGCGTGACCCGTGGCTTCATCGCCTTCAGCCGCGAGTCGAAGTTGTCGATGTCGATGTCGAGGAACTTCCGTTCGGCGACGTCCGGCAACGGTTCCGCCGGATTGCCGGAGAGGTTCGCCATCACTCCCATGATGAACGGGAGCTGGATTTTCTTCTCCGAGCCGTAGAGCTCCACGTCGTACTCGATCTGGACGCGGGGCGCGCGGTTCCGTGCAATGAACTTCTGGCTGTTGGCTTTCGCCATGTCCCCCTCCTACGGCTTGTCGATCTCGCCGGCCAGTCGCTCGAGCTGCGAGAGGCTGTCGGGCATGAGATCTTTCACGATCTCCACGAAGTTCTTCTTGATCAACCGCTGCGCGCGCCGGATGAACAGCGGCGCCGGATTGCTGGGCTCGTGCCGCTCCAGATAGCTGCAGACCAGGTCGAGCATCCGGAGCGCGTCTTCACGCGTGCGGATTTCGCCGCCGAGCGCCGGAGCCGGCTCACCCTGGGCGCCCTGTTCCGCGGCGCCCGCACCCGTTCGGGTGCCGAGCGCCGTGTCACAGGCCTCAAGCAAACAGTCGAGCGGCTGGACCAGGGGCTTGAGGTCGATCGCGCGGGACGCGCCGACGCGGTCGGCCACCAGGGTCTGGATCGCCAGCGCGCGATCGTGCGCCTCGCGCAGCGCGGACGGCACCGATCGGTCGTTGGAGAAGGCGGCGGCGATCTGGGCGTGCACCTGGCCAAGGGGCTTGGCCGCGCTCGGAGGGGACGTCCGCGGCGGAGCGAGCCGCCCGCGCGCGATCTCCACATCGCGCGCCCGGAGCTGTCCCTGCTCGCGCGAGTTCACGAGGTGCGTGTCGCGCAGGTCCTTGATGATCACATCGGGATCGATGAGCGGCGCCAGCGCGTTCAGCCGTTCGGTGGGATCGTCTCCGCGGTCGGCCTCGAGCAGAGGATGGATCCCGTCCCAGTACCGCTCGAGCAAGCCGTGGATCAGGCCGAGACCGGTGGCGAGTCCCGGGATGCCCTCGGTGCACGTGAGAGCTCGTGTCAGGTGGACCGCGACGCGGAGGTCCTTGCTGCGGAGCAGTATCGCCTGGGCCAGGTCGACGACTTTCGACCAGCTGGGGTCTTCGGCGGGCTTGACGGCGTCACCGCTGCGCTGCTCCGGCTTTCCCCGTGCCGTCTCCTCGAGCTCGAAGAACGACAGATCGTGCTCGAGATTCGGGCCGCACGGAGGAATCTCTCTGGTTTCCGACAGCACCGCTCCGACGTCCAGCATCACCGCTCCCAGACGAATGCGCTCAACAGCACTCTCTCTCGACCAGTTTCGCCGCCGACATCAGCCGCGCCAATCCCAAATGCAGATCTCCCGCCAAACGCCTTCGCCATCCATTCGACGACGGCGCAAGATGTGGCGAAAATGCATTGACCCTATGCCTTCCATCCCAATCTGTCAATAACGAAATGTACTTCGGCTGCACCACGAGTCACCTAAAAGGACGGTTGCGAAGCCATGCTCACCTTCCGTCGAAAGGCCCCGGTGGTTCGCATCTCATCCAATCCTATAGAGAAAAGACCGTGCGCGTCGTCGACCGACGGAGGGAGGCCGGCGGATTTCCGGAACGGAACCCTTCGCGCAGGCGATCGTCGCACTTCCGGCGACGCGTCGACCGGACGGAGCGCCGGTGATCAATTCAGTGTTCAAGATCAGGCGATTCACCCGCAACCACTCGGGCTCTATGCCCGGCGACTTCGAAGCCGCGACACCGCGAGGAGGCGTGCAGGATCCTCAGTGCCAGGCGCCCGCGACCGAGACGCCCGTGAAGGTCGCGAGGCGCTTGGCGAGGGGTGTGTTGCGGCTCCGGCCCACTCGCACCTGCCCGTCGATGATCACGCCGGAGATCCCGGGAATGTCCCCCCGGGCGATCGCCGCCAGCGCATCGCGGGCGAGCGACGCTGACGGCGCGTCGCAGACGACCAGATCGGCCGGCGCGCCCACCGCGATCGTCCCCGTGCCCGCCGCGAGACGGAACGCGCGCCTGTTGTTTCCCGTCGCGAGGGCGATCAC
>Ga0137388_10001570_pt1 | contig 13927 bp, 15 predicted proteins | sample 15con2h14AmetaG_FD_104644 | JGI IMG/M metagenome (GOLD analysis project Ga0137388, IMG submission 104644) | Vadose zone soil microbial communities from Angelo Coast Range Reserve, California, USA - 15con2h1.4A metaG | ecosystem: Environmental > Terrestrial > Soil > Vadose zone > Saprolite...
CAATCCATTTTCAGCGTGCGGAACGCCGTGGCGTCGGTCCTTGACCTGCGCCAGGAGCAGGTGCGCGTCCTTGCGGAGGACGTTGGCGGGGGCTTTGGCGCGAAGGGCAGCGTATTCGCCGAAGATGTGCTGACCGCCCTGGCAGCATGGAAGCTGAAGCGCCCCGTGCGTTGGGTCGCGTCGCGCAGTGAGGACAGCGCCACCACTGCCCACGGTCACGGCTCCATCCTCGACCTGGAGCTGTCCGCAGGACGCGACGGCAAGCTCCGAGGGCTGCGCGGCCGGCTCGTCCACGACATCGGCGCGTACTCAGGCTCGGGTTCCGGGCAGCCCAGCAACATCCTGCCGCACCTGATCTCCGCCTATGTCATTCCCGCAATGGACATAGCGGCGGAGCTCGCGTACACCAACACTGTCCCCACCGGTTTCATACGCGGCGGCGGGCGCCCCATCGGCAATTTCGGGATGGAGCGTGCGATGGATCAGCTAGCACGTGAGCTCGGGCTTGATGCAGTGACCTTGCGACGGCGCAATCTCATCCAGCCGGATCAGATCCCTTACACGACCGGGTTTCCCCTCGGGCGCAGTGGGTACGTGTACGACAGCGGCGACTACCCGAGGCTGCTTGACCTTGCGCTCGAGAAGCTCGGCACGCTCGACGCCGGCGACAGTCCTCGAGACGGCATGCTCGTCGGCACCGGCATCGCGTGTTGCGTGGAGTCGACCGGCTTCGGCCGTAACGAGCCCGCAAAGCTGCGCGTGAACAAAGACGGGACCGCACACCTCTTCGTCGGATCGACGCCCGGGGGGCAGGGACATCGCACGATGGCGGCACAGGTTGCGGCAGACCGGCTTGGCTGGCCGCTCGAGAAGATCGAGGTCACGGCCGGCGACACCGAACACGTCCCGTTTGCACTTCTGACCGCCGGCAGCCGCAGCGCAGTCCAGGTCGGCAACGCCACGTCGAAGGCAGCCATCGCGATGCGTACCCAGCTGCTGGAACGCGCAGGCGACGTACTCGAGGCCGACGTTCATGACCTGCTGCTCGAGGACGGCGTGATCAGCGTGCGCGGCGCGCCGGCCCGCCGGCTTCCGGTCACCGAGGTGATCCCTGTCGATGGGCTCGAGGTACTCGAAAGCTTTGATCCGGCCCGGCCGGTCACTTTCTCCAGTGGCTGCCACGCAGCGCGCGTCGCGGTGGACCCCGATACCGGTCATGTCGACGTCCTGCGCTACGTCATAGCTCACGACGTCGGCAAGCCGATCAACACCGCGATGCTCAACGGCCAGCTGTACGGCGGCTACGCTCACGGGATCGGGTACGCGCTGCACGAATCGGCCGTCTACGACGCCGATGGAACCTTTCGAAGCGCGAGCTTCCTCGATTACTCGATCGTGACCTGCGGCGAGGTCGGGACCCCGGAGCTCGTCCACATCGAAACCCCGACCGATTCCAACCCCGAGGGTTTCAAGGGCGCCGGCGAGGGCGGGACGATCCCGGTGCCGGCGGCGATTGCGAGCGCGGTGGAGAACGCATTGAGCGCCCGCCGGCCCGATGTCGTCATCGATCGCATTCCGATCACTCCGGACTACCTCGTCGAGCTGCTCAGCTAGGTGAAAGTGCTCGAAGCCCCTCTCCCCAACCCTCCCCCCATTGGGGGGAGGGAGTAAGGGTGACCCCGCCAGTTGATTGGCGGCGCAACCTCGTTGCGCTCTGGTTCGCGGAGTTCACCGCCATCTTCGGCTTCAGCTTCGCGTTCCCGTTCCTGTCGATCTTCATCTCCGTGGACCTGGGTGTCCATCCCGGCCGGGACCTCGACCTATGGACGGCCGCGGCTGCAAGCGTTTCGGGCCTGGCGATGGCGATCGCCAGCCCGATCTGGGGCATCCTGGGTGATCGGTTCGGGCGGAAACCGATGCTCCTCCGCTCGATGGTTGGCGGCGCGATCACCGTCGGCGTCATCTTCTTCGTACAGAATCCAATCCAGCTCGTCGTCCTTCGCTTCCTGCAGGGCGCGACGAGCGGCACCGTTGCCGCAGCCACGGCCCTGGTCGCTGTCGAAACGCCACGCAACAGGGTCGGTTGGGCGCTCGGAGTGGTGACATCCGCGGTTGCGCTTGGCAGCGCGATTGGGCCCGTGGTCGGCGGCATTGCAGCTTCCATCTTCGGCCTGCGCCTGGTGTTTCTCGGCGGTGGCGTTCTGCTGCTGATCTCGATGATCCCGGTTCTCATCGTCGTGCGCGAGAGCCCACTGAAGCGCCGGGACCGATCCCAGCCCGGAACGCTCGCGATGATCAGGCAACGGCCTGGCGCGGTGCGCGCACTTGCAGTGTTGATCAGTGCGCAGGGCTTGATCACTGTCGTGAACACCGCGACACAGCAGCTGGTCGTGCTCAAGCTCATCGAGTTGCTCGGCAGGGCCGCATCGACTGCGACCGGACTCTCATTCGGCGCCGCCGGCCTGACCATAGCGCTTCCGCGATCGGCTACACGTCGGTCACGCGGCGCATCGGTTACGTCCGGACGATCACGCTGGCCGCGATGCTTCTCGCCGCCACCGTGGGCGTGCTGGTGTGGGCTCCCAACGCGGTCGTGATCGTGATCGCGGTGGGGATCACCGGGCTTCTGTTTGGCGCCATCGTGCCGGCGACAGCGAGCATGATCGGGCTCGAGACGCCGATCGAGGCGCAGAGCACCGTCTTCGGGTTCAACGCGAGCGCGGTGGCGTTCGGCTTCTTCCTGGGCCCCCTCATCGGAGGCGGGATCGCGGCCACCAGCGGCATCCCGATTGCGCTGGCGGTGACCGCCGGGCTCGCGCTGGTGCTGGCGCTCCTCCTGGCGGTGGGCACGCGCGAACCCTCACGCTGATCGCGGCTCGCCCACCAGATCCTCTAAATTCGATTGGTGAAGCATTGTTTGGCGGCCCTTCTCGCGCTGATCGCCGTCTGCGCCTGTGACACCGTGGCGCCGACCTCGACAGCCCCGGGCTGCGACAATGGAATTGTTACCTGCATGGATCAACGAACCACGCCCCCGCCCACCGTCATCGACCCGGCGAAGAAGTACACCGCGACCGTCCACACTTCGCGAGGCGACTTCACGATCGCATTTGTCGATCCAAGCGTGGCTCCGCAGACGGTCAACAACTTCGTCTATCTCTCCCAGAACCACTACTACGACGGCCTCACTTTTCATCGAGTCGTGCCCGGCTTTGTAGTTCAGGGTGGCGACCCGCTCGGCAACGGCACCGGCGGCCCCGCCTACAAACTCCCCAATGAGACCAACCCTTCCAGGTGGCCGCGCGGCACAGCCGGGATGGCCTCGAGCTCGGCGGGCGTGAGCGGATCGCAGTTCTTCATCACGACAGGCGACGCGCCATCGCTCGCGACCAGCGGCGTGTACAACCATTTCGGCCAGGTCACCTCGGGCATGGACGTCATCGATTCGATCCAGGTCGGCGATCGCATGACCTCGATCGACATCAACGGCTCGTGAGGAAAGCGCCGCTCGCGGCGCTCACGCTCGCCGGTGCATTCGCGCTGGCCGCGTGCGGCTACGCGGACCCGTATGCGACCTCGGGGGCGGTTGCGAATGAGAGCCCGGGCGTCAACGTCAGCCCGTCGCCCGGGGCGGACGACTTCAACGCCGGCGCCGGCCTGCCGGTGGTCACCTACCCGGACGGTCTGAAGTACATCGACCTCAAGGTCGGCGACGGCGCCGCCGCGCAGGGCACCGACAGCGTGACAATGCAGTACACCGGTTGGCTCAGCGACGGCACGAAGTTCGATTCGAGCCGCGACCGCAACCAGCCGTTCCCGGTTGACCTAGGTCTAGGCAAGGTGATCGCCGGCTGGGACGAAGGGATTCCCGGAATGAAGGTCGGCGGCAAACGCAAGCTCATCATCCCCGCGCCGCTCGCCTACGGAACGGCAGGGAGGCAAGACCAGACCTCGGGCGCTTACATCATCCCGCCCAACGCCACGCTGGTTTTCGAGGTCGAGCTCCTGAGCGTCAGGGCAGGACCGAGTCCATCGCCAATACCGACGCCGACGCCATCGCCGACACCAACGCCTAGCCCGAGCCCCAGCCCGTCTAAGTAATCGTTAGCGTGCCTTTCATGCCAGAGGCCTCGTGGCCCTGCTGATCGCAAAAGATCGTGAATGTGCCTGCGGCGATTCTGTCCACCGTGAATACATTGCTGTCGCCTGCCGACACGAGCTCGCTCGCTCCAAGGCGGGTACCAGAGCTGTCACGAATGACCAGGTCGTGCGCTACGGTGCCCGCGTTGACGAGGTAGAAAACTACCTTTCCCGAAGGGGCGCTGATCGTCAAAGGATCGAACTTGAACTCCGTCATCGTGACTTTGATCGAACCAGCCGGCTGCGAAGGCGAACCACCGCCACCACCGCATGCGGCAAGGACGCCCAGCGTCATCAGCGCAACTGCAAGAGCTCTCATCTGAATGCCGTGACCCCCAGGTAGAGGATGCCGAACAGGAAGATCCATACCACGTCCACGAAGTGCCAGTAAAGGGTGACCGCCGCGACGCCGACGTGATGCTGTGACGAGAACTGGCCGCGCGATGCGCGATACAGGATGATCAGAATCAGGATCAATCCGCCGAGCACGTGGAGCCCGTGAAACCCGGTCATGGTGAAAAAGGCGCTGGCGAAGGTGTTCGCGGTGAGGGTCAGGCCGCGGCCGAAGGCCTGGATGAACTCATAGAGCTGGCCGAACTCGAACATGAAGCCCAGGACGATGGTTGCGGCCCAGAGAGTGAAGAATCGCCGCCGATTGTCGTGGGCCATCGCATCCGAAGCGAAGTGGCACGTGACACCGCTGGAGAGCAGGATGATTGTGTTGACGAAAGGGATCGGCCACCAGTTCACGTAGAACTCGGGAGTGCTCGAAGGCGCCGGCGGCGGCCAGACGATGTGAGAGCCGTACAGATAGAAGTAGGACGCGAAGAGACTTCCGAAGAACATCACCTCGGAGGCGAGGAAGATGTACATCCCCATCATCCCAGGCTTGATCGCCGGGAACTGGGGTTCGGCCGCCTGACGGCGCATGGTCGCTACCGCCATCAGTGATGCCCCTCGCCGCTGGTCGTAGATTCAGCCGGGAACATCCGCACATCCTCGACCAGCACCCATCCGATGACGCCGATCAGGAAGAACAACCCGCCGATGACAGCGAGCGTGATCCGGACCTCGGCTGCAAACGGGATCGCGGCCAGGCCGAGGAAGAACGCGCCGGCACAGATCACGAACGGCCACTTGCTGGGCGGCGGCATATGGATCCCCAGCTCACGGGCCTTGGCGTCGAAGTCGACGACGTTCTCGATGTGCTGAGGGATCTCCATGTCGTAGCGCGAGGCTGAGGCCCGCGCGGGATCGGCCGCGCGCCACACCTGGAAGGCTGCCGAGGCGACGTAGCTCGATGGCCAGAGCTTGTAGCCGCAGTTGCGGCAAAGGTCCAGAAACCTCGGCGTCTTCAGTCCGCAGCGCGGGCAGTCGACGGCAAGGGAAGGGTTTGAGATGTCGACGTATCGAGGCTGCTTGGATGCGGCCACGTTCGGTTTTGGATTCTATCAGTGGACGGCATCCGGCCCGGAAGCCCATCCCGTGGCGCCGATATACTGGCCCCGTGAAGGCGGGGTCACTTCAAAGGCTGTGGCCTCTGGCCACGGTGCCCGCAGCCCTCCTGCTCGGCTCCTGCGAAGCGCCGGGCGGAGTCTCGCCGATCTTTCCGGAGCCCGTGTCGCCAAACGGCCAGGGCATCTACAACACGTACGTCGGGATCTCGATCCCGGCGATCATCGTCTTCCTCGCTGTCGAACTGGCCCTGCTGTGGGTCGTGATCAAATACCGCCGGTCGAAACAGCCCGCGGGATACATCCCGCCGCAGATCCACGGCAACCACACCCTCGAGATCGCCTGGACCATCGCCCCGCTCGTCGTGGTGCTGGCCATCGCCGCGTACAGCTTCGTCGAGCTGCAGAAGGACTTTCAGCCGATCACCAACTACGACTTCGAGGTCGTGGTCTCCGGGCATCAGTTCGGCTGGAATTACACGTATCCGCAAGGCTTCACCGTCAACCAGGAGGGGACGCTCGCCGGCGACGTGACGCCGTTTGTTGTCCCCGTGGGCAAGCTCGTACGCCTCCGCATGCAGGGCACGGACGTCATCCACTCATGGTGGGTGCCGGCGATCTCCGGCAAGACCGACGCGGTGCCGGGATATGACAACTTCACCTGGCTCAAGATCGACACGGTCGGTACCTGGCGGGGCGAATGTGCCGAGCTCTGCGGCGCTGGACACAGCACCATGCAGATCATCGTGCAGTCGATGAGTCAATCCGATTACGACGCGTGGGTACAGCAGCAGATGGCGAAGAAGTCCACTGCAAGCGCCTCACGCGTGCCGAGTTAGGATGGACACGTAGTGGCGACCACGGTTCAGGTTCTGCCTAAGCCGAAGGCGTACGACGACACCTTCTGGAAGCCCATAACCCTGTGGCTGACGACCACCGACCACAAGCTGATCGGGATCATGTACATGGTCACCGGCCTGCTCAGCTTCATCATCGGCGGCATCTTCGCGCTGATCGTCCGGTTGCAGCTGTCGCAGCCCAACCTGTCCGTGGTCGATCACGAAACCTACAACCAGCTCATCTCCGCGCACGGCGTGACGATGATCTTCTTCTTCGTGACGATCTTCCTGACCGGGATCGCCAACTACATGGTCCCGATCATGATCGGAGCGCGCGACATGGCTTTCCCGCGCGTGAACCTGCTCGGGTTCTGGCTGGTCCCGGTCTCGATCCTCCTGTACTACGGCGGCTTCTTCACTGGCGGAGCGCTCAACGCCGGCTGGACGGGCTACGCGCCGCTGACGGAGAAGGCCTACCAGGGGCACAGCCTTGGGGTCGACTTCTGGGCCCTGAGCATCATCGTGTGGGCGATCTCCGGGATCATGGCCTCGACCAACTTCCTGACCACGATCGTCGCGCTGCGCGCACCGGGCATGAAGCTGACCCGCCTGCCTCTGTTCGTGTGGGCGCAGATCTCGACATCGATCCTGCTGCTGATCGTGGGCGCGCCGCTCGCGGCCGCCATGATCCTGGTCGAATTCGACCGCCAGCTCGGGACGCAGTTCTTCACGACGCAGGGACGGCCGGTGCTGTACCAGCACCTGTTCTGGTTCTTCGGCCACCCCGAGGTCTACATCATGATCCTGCCCGGATTCGGCATGATCTCCGAGATCATCCCGGTCTTCGCGCGCAAGCCGATCTTCGGCTACATATCGATGGTCGCCGCGCTGTTCGGCATCGTCTTCCTTTCCATGACGGTGTGGGCCCACCACATGTTCACGGTCGGCATGAACACCTGGGTCGAAGGCTTCTTCATGCTTATGACGATGCTGATCGCGGTCCCGACCGGGATCAAGTTCTTCAACTGGATCGCGACCGCCTGGTGGGGATCGATCGAGTTCACGGTGCCGATGAAGTTCGTCTTCGGTTTCCTGGCCACGTTCCTGATCGGCGGCATCACTGGAATCTACCTGGCCTCAGTACCGGTCGACACCCAGCTGCACCAGTCGTACTACGTCGTAGCCCACCTCCACTACGTGCTGTTTGGAGGGAGCGTGTTCACGATCTTCGCCGGCCTGTACTACTGGTTCCCGAAGATCACGGGACGAATGCTGAATCGCACGCTCGGAGAGTGGAACTTCTGGACGCTCTTCATCGGCTTCAACGGGACGTTCCTGATCATGCACACGCTCGGGTTGGAGGGTATGCCACGCCGTATCGCGACCTACGCCAACCCCGCCTGGGCCACCACGAACATGATCATCACCGTGTCGTCATTCCTGATCGCGTTCTCGGTTCTCCTCTTCTTCATCAACGTCATCCGAAGCTGGTACGGCGGCGAGATCGCCGGCGACGATCCCTGGCAGGGCAACACCCTCGAGTGGGCGACGACTTCGCCTCCGCCCCCGTACAACTTCGCGAAGGTTCCGCCGGTGCGCAGCTTCATGCCACTTCGTGACCTGCGAGAAGCGGGTGAATTGCCGGTCGAACCCGAACCAGCGCCGGCGCCGGCATAACGGTGGTAGTACTCGCCGGTGAATGGGTCTACGCCTGGCTGGCGATGAGCATCACCTTTCTGGTCGCCCTGCTTGGTGTAGGGGGGCTGGGATGGTACGTGCTGCGCGGGGATGCGCGCAACCGGGCGTCCGAGGATGTCAGCGAAGCCGAACCCAACGAGCACCACTAGCTCGAGTATCCAGTAGCCGCACGGTAGTTACCTGAATCTGAACCCCATCGACCTCGTGATCGTTGTCGCCGCAGTGGTCGGCCTGGTGAACGGCTACCGACGAGGATTCTGGCTCTCCCTGGCGCAGTACACCGGCCTTGTCGTCGGCGTCGTGCTCGGCGCGGCCGCGGCCGGGCCGCTGCTCGACTACATCGCCATCCACAACCCGGTCGCCCGTCCCCTGGGCGCGGTGCTCGTCCTCGTCATAGGCGGGAGTCTTGGCTCGAGCATCGGCTTTGCGGCCGGCGAGCCGATCCGCCGCAAGATCCTGCGCAAGGGCGTTCATACGAAGCCCGACTCGATCGGAGGCGCGGCGCTTTCCACGATCGCGGTCCTCGTCATGTGCTGGTTTCTGGGCCTGAGCTTCTCTCGTGGCCCCAGCCAAGAGGTCGCCCAGCTGATCCAACACTCGAAGGTGCTGCACACCATCGACTCGATAGCCCCACGCACACCGGATTTCCTGGCGCGGGTCGAAGGCATCCTTAGTGGTGTCACGTTTCCACCTGTGTTCGCCGGGTTCGAGCCCGCGCTGCCAGGCCCACTCCCCATCCCGACCTCAGTCGACAAGCCTGGCGTGAAGCATGCCGCGCAGCTCGTCGTGAAGGTGACGGGCGCCGGCTGTGGCGGGCTGGTGACGGGCAGTGGGTTTCCGATCGGCAGCGGCTACGTGGTCACCAACGCTCACGTCGTTTCCGGGACCGGCAGCCATCGTGTCGAGACTCTGAGCGGCATCGTGCTGAGGGCCGAGGTCGTGTACTTCGATCCCGACCGAGACGTGGCGCTGCTGTATGTGCCGGACTACGCGAGCGCCGCTCTCGATTTCGCTCCCGCGGAGCGCGGAACGCAGGGGGCCGTGATCGGCTACCCAGGCGGCGGCTCAGAGTCGGTGCAGCCGGCTGTCGTCGACGGCGCAGTCCAGGCGGCGGGTCGCGACATCTACAACCAGAAGCCCGTCACGAGACAGATCTTCGTGATCCAGGCGAAGGTCAGGCCGGGGAACTCAGGCGGTCCCCTCGTGGACCTGCAAGGCAAAGTGCTGGGGATCGTGTTCGCGACCTCCGCCAGCACACCTGACCAGGCCTATGCACTCACCGACGAGGAGATCACCAGTGCCGTCCAGAAAGTGCACAGCCCGCGGTCGGCAATCGACACCGGCCGCTACCAATGCGCAGCCTAGGCTAGCTCGACTCTGCCTCCGGCTTGCCTTCTTCGATGAGGAGCACTGGGATGCCGTCGACGATCGGGTAGAGGACCCTGCAGTGAGGGCATCGAAGGTGGTCGGGTTCCTTCAGCTCCAGCTTGGTGTGGCACTTCGGACAAGCAAGAATCTCGAGCAGCTCTTGAGAGATCACGCCAGCATCGTATTACGTGGGGGAGGCTCTCGCGAATCCGCTGCCGCGCCACAATTGACACCGTGGACGCCCAAACGGTCCTTACGACAACGCGCTGCGTGCGCAAGCGGCTCAATTTCGACCGGCCGGTTTCCCGCGAGCTCATCCTCGAGTGCATTGAAGTCGCGGTTCAGGCGCCCACCGGTTCCAACCGGCAGGGATGGCATTTCGTAGTCGTCACCGACCCGGACAAGAAGAAGGTCATTGGTGACCTCTACCGTCAGTCGTGGGGTCCGTACGCGAGTAGTCGCGGCCCGCGGTATGCGGACGGCGATGTCCGACTCAAGCAGTTGCCGCGGGTCGTCTCGTCGTCGCAGTACCTGGCCGACCGCTTCCATGAGGTGCCCGTGATGGTCATCCCGTGCATCCATGGACGGGTGGACGTTCCAGGGGTTACGAACCTGGAGATCGCCGGCCTCTACGGCTCGATCCTTCCGGCCGCGTGGAGCTTCATGCTCGCGGCGCGCGATCGGGGCCTGGTCGCCGCGTGGACCACGCTCCACCTCAAGTACGAAAAGGAAACAGCCGAGCTGCTGGGCATCCCGTATGAGCGCATCACCCAGGCCGCGTTGATCACGCTCGGATATCACACGGGCGGCGAGTTCAAGCCCGCGGAGAGGATCCCGCTCGAACCGATCGTGCATTGGGAGAGTTGGTGACGACCGATCCGGTAGCGCTCCTCGATCTCGTCGATTGGAGGCGCAGGGTCGGCGACCTCTATCGCATCGCCGGACCGGATGCCCTCGAAACATTCCGTGAAGGCCGCGACCAGCTGTTCAAATCGCACCCGCAATCGCCGATCGATCCGGAGGAGCGGGCGTGGTTCACTGGGCTCCACTACTTCCCGCACGATCCAGCTTTCCGCGTTCCCGCGCGAATTCAGGCCGGCGACGGCTCAGAGCTCCTGATCGACACCGGCGGCGAGGATGGCGCGGTGCGGTACCGGCGCGCCGGCGAGCTCGTGTTTCGGCTGGCGGGCGAACCCTGCAAGTTGACAGTGCTCAGCCTGGTCCAGTACGCGGGCGGATTGTTCGTTCCCTTCAAAGACACCACGGCCGTCCAACAGACATATGGCGCGGGCCGCTACCTGTTCGACACCGCCAAGGACACCGACGGGCTCGTGCTCGAGATCACGCCCGGGTCGCCCGAGGTCGTCATCGATTTCAACTACGCATACAACGCATCGTGCGCATACAGCCCACGCTGGGCCTGTCCGCTGGCGCCGCCCGAAAACTTTCTGCGCGTGCCGGTGACCGCCGGGGAGCTCAACTACAAGACCTAGGCTGGGATGGCGCTGCTGTTGACGACTTTGATCAGCTCACCCGCAAGGGCGATCGATTCGTCTGTCTGAAGCACGTTGTTGTTAAAGGTGAAGCCGCCAAATCCAGCGTCCATGTATTTGCCGACCAGCTCTGCAGCCTGGGCCACATTCGCCCTTATCGCCATGGCGCGCCGTTCCGGCGTGAGGCCGTCGAGGAGGGCTCTCGAGTCCCTTTCGTTTTCCGCCAGCACAAGCGTGAGACCGACGGTCAGCAGCACTTCAGAAGGATCGCGATTCACCGCCGCGCAGTGCTCCTCAAAGACCTTCTTCTTGCGCTTCAGGTCCTCGAGGTTGCCACCAAACCAGTGGCCGATGTCACCGTGCTCCGCGAGAAGGCGCAGCGTGCGCCGCTCGCCGCCTCCACCGATCAGGATCTTCGGACCTCCTGGTTGAAGGGGCCGAGGTACATTGAGGGCGCGCTCGATCCGGTAGTACTTGCCTTCGAATGACGGCCGGTCCTGCGTGAACATGAGCTTCGCGATAGTCAGAGCTTCCCCAAGCCGGTCCATGCGCTGGCTGATCGGCGGGAATTCAAAGCCGTAGCCAATGTGCTCGTCTTCATTCCATGCGGCGCCGATGCCCATAATCGCGCGGCCTTTGGAGATCACGTCCAGGGTGGTCACCATCTTGGCCACCAACGCCGGGTTGCGGTAGGTGACGCCGGTCACGAGGGTTCCGAGCTTGACGCGGGACGTTTGCGTTGCAAGCGCGGACAGCGTCGTGTACGCCTCCATCATCGGCGCAGTCTCGGGACCAATCCCACGTATCTGATAGAAGTGGTCCATGACAGTTACCAGGTCGAAGCCGGCCTTTTCAGCCGACTGCGCGTTGTGGACCACGCGATCGAACAGGCGGTCGTTGGGAACACCGGGGAACGTGAAGTTGGGCATGTGGAACCCGAAAAAAGCAGCCATGTTCAAAAGAATCCGCAGGGCCCGTTTACCATTCCGTGTGAGATGAACCGCGTGGCTATCGGAGCAGTCGGGATCGCGTTCGTTGTGCTCGCGTACGGGACCGTCCTGGTCTTCATGGCCTTTGACCGGGACTCGCACTCAGCCAGCGACACGATCCGCCCGTTCATCATCACGATGGGCCCGGTTTGGGCTCTGGCCATCTGGTCCGCCGTAACGGTGCTCAGCCGCCAGCGCCATAGATAGAATTTGTGGCCACGGCCGTGGCCATAGACGAATCACGTAACGGCAAGGTCAACTCGCTCCAGCTGGTCCAGGTGGAGGGTTTCCTGGAGGTGGCGCGCCGGGGCAGCGTCAGCCGGGCCGCCGAGGCGCTCTTCATAACCCAGCCGACCCTCACCGCCCGCCTCCACGGCCTCGAGCGCGAGCTCGGCACCACGCTGTTCCTGCGCACGTCCCATGGGATGCGGCTGACGGATGCCGGCAAGGCCTGGGTGCCGTACGCGGAACGAGCCTTGCGGGCGCTTGCCGATGGCCGCGATGCGCTCGAGCAGGTCAAGTCGGCTTCCGCCGGGCACCTGATGATCGCGGCCGCTCCGGCGGTCTCCACCTACCTATTGCCTCAGCTCCTGGAGAAGTTCGTCGCGTCCCATCCACGCGTCGAGGTGTCTGTCCGTACCGGCCATTCGGAGGACGTGGTCGAGCTCGTGCTGCGCGACGAGGTGCAGCTCGGGCTCGGCAGGGAGATCCGCCACCCCGACCTGGAGCTCCGGCCCTTCCACACCGAGGAGCTGGTCCTCGTCTGCGCACCGGACCACCCATTCACGAAGAGGCGCGGTGTCACGATGGCCGAAGTCGCGGGCCAGAAGCTGATCATGTTTGACCGCACGTCCAGCTATTACGAGATCACGCAAGCCGCCTTCCTCACCTCGGGCGCAAAGCTGCGCGGCCTGATGGAGCTGGACTCGATCGAGGCCGCCAAGAAGATGGTGGAGAGGGGCCTGGGCGTGGCGCTGTTGCCCAGGACCGCCGTCGCGCGCGAGGTGGAAGGCGCGACGCTGCGAGCGGTCCGGATGAAGGACGCGCCCCCGATGCACAACTCGATCGTCGCGTACCGGCGCCGGGACTCCGGCAAGCCGGAGGGCATCGTAGCGGCATTCCTGGCCCTGCTGAACACCATCGAGTAGCTCTGGCCAGCTATCGGATTTATTGATCATGATGATCAAATCAATCAATTGGACTTATAGCGAGACTGTTGATAGTTTGGGGCCCATGGACAGCCACGATCAGTCGCAGGACCTCGAAACGGCAGGCGCATCCACATACGAGTGTGAATGCCCTGAGCCTTGCAACTGCGATCACGAGAACGAATAGGCCCTAACAAGCCACAACTGAAGGAGTGCCCCTGATGGATCTTGTCTCCACGCCCCTCCTTCCGGAGGGCTTCGAAGTTCCGGCATCTCGTAACGAGGAGCCCAGCCGCCGCCTTCGCAGGCTGCTGGCGACCAAGCCCTATGTCTTCGGGCCAGGGGTCTATGACCCATTCGGCGCTGAGCTGGTCATGTACCACGGCTTCGATGCTGTGTACTTCAGCGGGTACTCGTTCGCCATCGGCCATCTGGGCACGACCGACATGGACATCTATTCGTCGGTCGAGATCGCGGACGGCGCGCGGCGCACGGTCAGCGCCCTGCGCAAGTTCCAGCTCACGATGGCCATGGGCGACCCGGAGAAGGGAGTCACTCCGATTCATCTCGAGATTCCGCCCGTCGTCGTCGACATGGATGCCGGTTATGGAAACCTGTTCAATGTCCAGCGCACCGTCGACCTTTACGTCAGGGCCGGCGTCGCGGCGGCGCACCTGGAGGACCAGGTCATGCCCAAGCGCTGCGGCCACATCGCGGGCAAAGCGTTGATCTCCGCCGACGAGTTCGTCGGCAAGCTCAAGATGATGCGCAACGCCGCCGACGACCTAGGCCACAAGG
>Ga0137388_10001572_pt1 | contig 13910 bp, 12 predicted proteins | sample 15con2h14AmetaG_FD_104644 | JGI IMG/M metagenome (GOLD analysis project Ga0137388, IMG submission 104644) | Vadose zone soil microbial communities from Angelo Coast Range Reserve, California, USA - 15con2h1.4A metaG | ecosystem: Environmental > Terrestrial > Soil > Vadose zone > Saprolite...
CTGGTGGATGACGGGCACGATCAGCCCATCGTCGACCGAAACCGCGACGCCGACGTTGATGTCCTTGTGGAGGACCATGCCCTGGTCGCTCCAGCTGGCGTTCAGCACGGGCACCGCCTTCAGACCCTCGACCACCGCCTTGACGACGATCGGCACGAAGGTCAGGTCGATCCCCTCCCGCTGCTTGAAGCTGTCCTTCACCTTCTGCCGGAAGCGGACCACGTTGGTCATGTCGACCTCGGCCACCGTCCAAGCATGCGGGATCGTCTGCTTGCTCTTCAGCATGTTGTTGGCGATCGCGCGCCGCATCGGGCTCAGCGGGATGGTCGTTCCCGGCGTCGGGGCCACCGCTGGCGAGATCTTCTCTCGCTGCTCACCGTTGGCCGCCGCCGGCTGTGCGCGCTTGGCGACATAATCCTCGACGTCTTTCTTGCTGATCCGTCCGCCGATCCCAGAGCCTTCGATCCGGGAGAGCTCCGCGTCGCTGATCCGATGCTCCTCGATCAGAGCGCGGACCGCGGGTGAGAGTCGGGTGCGCCCTTCGCTGCTCTGCTCCACCGCCGGCGCTGGGTCCGCTGCCGCTGGCGTCTTGAATGCGGCCTGCAATTCGCCTTCCCCTTGGGAGGGCTGACTGGGGGCGGCCGTCGCGGCAACCAATTCCTCGATGACCGCGATCTCTGTGCCGACGGTGACCGTCGCGCCTTCTTGGACCTTGATCTCTTTGAGCACGCCCGTCAGCGGCGCCGGAACCTCGGCGTTGACCTTGTCGGTGATGATCTCGACCAAGCCCTCGTATTTCTTGACCTTGTCGCCGGGCTTCTTGAGCCACTTCGCGATGGTTCCCTCGGTGATGGATTCACCGAGCTGCGGCATCTTGACGGAGGTCATCTGCTGTCGGCCGGCCTACTGGGCCGCCAGCTCCCTGGCTTTGGCGAGGATCTTCTCGGGACTGGGCATGAACGCCTCTTCCAGAACGTGGTTGAACGGCATGGCAGGCACGTCCGGGCCGGTGAAGCGCATCACCGGAGCATCGAGTGCGTCGAAGGCGTTCTCCATGATGATCGCCATCACCTCGGCACCCACACCGGCGAAGGGCGTGTCTTCGTGCACCACCAGCACCTTGCCGGTCTTACGCGCGGTGGCGATGATCGCCGCCCGATCGATCGGCTTGATGGTGCGCAGGTCGAGCACTTCCGCCGAGATACCGTCCCCGGCCAGTTTCTCGGCCACCTCCAGGCAGTACATGAGCATCAATCCATAGGCGATCAGGCTCACGTCCTTCCCCTCGCGCTTCACGTCAGCCTTGCCGATCGGGACGATCCGGTCCCCATCGGGCACCTCGCCCTTGACGAGTCGGTAGGTTCGCTTGTGCTCGAGGTAGAGGACCGGGTCGGGGTCTCGGATCGCCGCCTTGAGCAGGCCCTTGGCGTCGGCCGGGGTTCCAGGAGCGACAACCTTGAGGCCGGGGATGTGTGCGAACGTCGCCTCGATGCTCTGCGAGTGGTAGAGGGCGCCATGCACGCCGCCGCCCCAAGGGGCGCGGATCACCATCGGAAGGTTGAAGTCGCCCGCCGTTCGATAGGAGAAGCGCGCCGCCTCTTCGATGATCTGGTTCATCGCCGGCGCGATGAAGTCGGCGAACTGGATCTCGGCGATCGGCCGCATGCCGTTGACGGCCGCGCCAATGGCGACGCCGACGATGCAGGACTCGGCGAGCGGCGAGTCGATCACCCGAAGCTCGCCGTATTTCTTGTACAGGCCGTCGCTCGCCAGGAAGACGCCGCCGCGATTGCCGACGTCTTCGCCGATCAAAAAGACGCTTGGGTCACGCGCCATCTCCTCGTCCATGCCGTCGCGAATCGCCTCGATCACGGTCTTGACCGCCATCAGGGCTTGAGCTCCTGTTTGTAGACGAATGTCGTCAGGTCATCCGGCGTCGGGTCGGGCGCCTGCTCTGCGTACTCGGTGGCGTCGTCGACCTGCTGGTTGACCCGCTCGGTGATCTCCTCCTCGACCGGGCCCAGTAAGATCCCGGCCTCGCGTAGGTAGGTGGCGTAGCGCTGGATCGGATCCTTTTGCCGCCAGATCGCCACCTCTTCCGCCGGCCGGTAACGCTTGTCGTCATCGTCGCTGGAATGGGCGGTGAAGCGATACGTTTTGACCTCGATCAACGTGGGCCCATCGCCGCGGCGGGCGCGCTCGACCGCGTGCCGCGCGGCCTCATAGCAGGCCAGAACATCATTGCCGTCGACCACCACCCCGGGGAAGCCGTACCCCGCCGCGCGGTCGGCGACGTTCTCGATGGCCATCTGCTGCGACTGCGGCACCGAGATGGCGTAGCCGTTGTTCTCACAAACGAAGACGACGGCCAGCTTGTGGACGCCGGCAAAGTTCATCGCCTCGTGGGTGTCGCCCTCGCTCGCCGCACCCTCGCCGAAGAAGGCCGCCGTGACGGCATCCTCCTTCCGTTGCTTGGAGGCCAGCGCCACCCCGGCCGCGTGCAGCAGCTGGGTGGCGACCGGGCTGCCACCCGTGACGATGTGCAGCCGGCGGCTACCGAAGTGCCCGGGCATCTGCCGGCCGCCGCTGTTGGGATCTTCGCGCCGGGCAAAAAAGGACAGCATCTGGTCCCGGGCGGTCATCCCGAACCAGAGGACGACGCCGGCGTCGCGGTAATAGGGCGCGACCCAGTCGTGACCCGTCCGCAGGGCGGCCGCGATCCCGACCTGGGCGCCTTCCTGCCCCTGGCACGAGATGACGAAGGGGGCGCGGCCCTGACGGTTGATCAGCCACATCCGCTCGTCGACGGCGCGCGCCAGGCGCATCACCTCGTAGATCCTCAGCGCCTGATCGTCGCTCAAGCCGAGCGACCGGTGGCGGCTCCGCCCGCCTTTGGCTTCGACCTCGGTCGTCTTCAGGGCCATCGCTTAGATGTGGATCGCCACGCCGTCGACGGCCAACGCGGCCTCCTTGACGGATTCGGAGACGGTCGGGTGCGGCGCGATGCTCGCCCCGATCTCCCACGGCGTCGACTCGAGCAATTTGGCCAGCGCGGTCTCGGCGATCAGCTCCGTCGCGTTCGGGCCGAGGATGAAGACGCCCAAGAGGTCGCCGGACTCTTCATCGCTGATGATCTTCACGAAGCCCTCGGTCTCGCCGAGGATGACCGACTTGGCATTGCCCACGAGTGGGAACTTCCCGACCTTGACCTTGAGCCCCTGCTCTTTCGCCTGCTTTTCCGACAACCCGAGGCTCGCCACCTGCGGGTAGGTGTAGGTAGCCCGCGGCACGCGATTATAGTCGAGCGGCTTGGGGTTCTTGCCGGCGATGTACTCCATGATGTGCTCGCCTTCGTAATAGGCGACGTGCGCCAGTAGGAAGTTGCCGATCACGTCGCCCGCCGCGTAGACGTTCGGATGACCGGTGCGGTAGTGCTCGTCGGTTTTGATGTATCCCTTTTCGACCTGGATGTCGAGCTTCTCGAGCCCAAAGCCGTCAGTGATCCCCTCCCGGCCGACCGCCACAAGCAGCCGCTCGCCGTCGATGGACTGGCTCTGTTCGCCGGCCTTCACCGTGACGGTCATCTTGCCGTTTGACGCCTTCAAGGTGTCGGGCTGTAGCTGCGCCCCGGTCATGACCTTGATGCCGCGCTTAGTGAGGATCTTCGCGAGCTGCTGACCCACGTCGGTATCTTCCAATGGCAACAACGTCGGGAGAAATTCGATTAGCGTCACGTCTGTGCCGTAACCGTTGTAGACACAGGCAAACTCGGTGCCGACCGCTCCGGCGCCCACGATGACGATCGACTTCGGCATCTGCTCGAGCTTGACCGCGTGGTCACTGTTGATGACGCGATCGCCATCAATCTTCAAGCCTGGCAGCGACTTCGGCCGCGACCCGGTCGCGACGACCAGGTTCTTTGCATTGATCTCCAGGCCGCTGTCTTTGACCACCACCTTGTGCTCCGACTCGATGACGCCCTCACCCTGGATCACAGTGACCTTGTTCTTCTTGAGCAGGAACTCCGTTCCGCGCCAGAGCTGGTTGACGACCGCCTCTTTCCGCTTCAGCACGGCCGGCCAGTCGATCTGGAGGCCGTCGGTTTTCAGGCCGAGCGCGCCGGCGGTATGGATCTGGTGGGCCAGCTCGGACGAATGCAGGAAGGACTTCGTCGGGATGCAGCCGCGGTGGAGGCAGGTGCCGCCCACCTTCTCCTTCTCGATGACTGCAACCTTGAGTCCCAGTTGGGCTCCGCGGATGGCGCCGACATATCCGGCGGAGCCGCCCCCGATGACGGCTACGTCAAACGCCTCATCCGGCATACAAAACGATTGTAGGCGACCCTCAACTTGGCGGTGTATCAGTCATCAGGGTCGCGGGATTTCCCGCGTGTCTAACCCTCCAGCAGCGCCAGCGCCGCGCTCAGTTGCGTGTCCTTTGAGAAGTCGTTCGGGGTCCGGTCAACGGCATACTCGTCCTGCGCGTTGGCGAGCGTGATGGTCTTGTCGGGTGTGATGCCGGTCTTCTCGATGGAGTGGTGATTGGGCGTCAACCAGATGGCGATCGTGAGATGAAGGTCGCCGTCCCGCAGCGGGAAATCTTCCTGGACGGAGCCCTTGCCGAAGGATTTGACGCCGACGAGCTGCGCCCGGCCATGATCTTTGATCGCGCCCGCGGTGATCTCCGATGCGCTCGCGGAGTTCTCGTTCAGCAGCACGACGAGCGGGTTAGTGAAGGCGCGACCGGTGCCGGTCACCTTCTTCACGTCCTCCCGGCCGCCGCGTGACACCAGGATGGTGCTCGTTCCCTGGCTCACAAACTCGCTGATCACATCGTTGGCCGCGTCCACGTATCCGCCGGGGTTGTCCCGCAAATCGAGCACGACCATGCTGACCGATCCTTTGAGGTTGTCCCTGAACGCCTGGTCGAACTCGGTCGCCGTCCGCCCGCCGAACTCAAAGATGCGCACGTAGAGCACACGGTTGTCGAAGATGTGGGTGGCGACGCTTGGCACGTTGATGTTCTCGCGGGTGAGGTCGAAGGTGAGCGCCTGGCCGTTCCGGCTCACCTGGAGCTTGATCGAGGTCCCGGCCTTGCCGCGGATGTGATTGACGGCATCGTCGGCGGTCCACCCTTTGGTGCTCTGCCCATCGACGGCGGTAACCACATCCCCGGCCCTGAGGCCCGCTTTCTCCGCGGGTGTCCCCGCCAGGATGCTGACGAGAACGATCTGGTCGGTCTTCTGCTGGACGGTCGCGCCGATCCCCGCGAACTGCCCGCTGAGGAAGCTCTGGTTGGCGCGGTACTCGTCCGGCGTCATGTAGCGGGAGAACTGGTCGCCGAGCGCGTTGACCATGCCCGCGGCGGCACCCTCGGTCAGCTTGACGCCATTGGCATTGGGCTTGACGTAGTGCTGCTGGATCGTCGTGAAGACGTCATCCAGGGTGCGGTAATCCACATTGGACTTCGGCGGCGTGTAGAAGAGCAGCGACTTCGCCCAGTCGGGGGCGAAGGCACCTAGCTGAAACTCGGCGAGGCTGCCGGCGTAGAAGGCGACGATCGCCACCACGAGGATCAATGCGATGTTCTTGGCTCGGGACATGAAGCGATTATCGTTCCGACCGGGTATCGATTCCCTCCCCCCTTGTGGGGGAGGGCCAGGGTGGGGGGTCTCTCCGGAGGATTCGATCACGCGGGGAGGTACGCGAGCGGGTCAACCGGCATGCCGGCCAGGTCCATCTCGAAGTGGACGTGCGGTCCGGTGGAGTTTCCGGTGCTGCCTTCGTATCCGATCACGGTGTCCTTGTCGACCTGAACGCCGTCACCAACCGCCCAGCTGGAGAGGTGCCCGTAGAGCGTCGTGAAGCCTCCGGCGTGGACGATGACCACGTAGCGCCCGTAACCACAGAGCCCGCTTCCCCAGCTGCAGCCCATCGTGAAGTTATGCACGATTCCGCCGTCCGCGGCATGCACCGGGGTGCCGTAATCGGCGGCGATGTCGAGGCCGCTATGGAAGTGCTTGCTGGGACAGCTCGGCTCGTAGGGCTCGAACGGATAACTGGTGCAACCGAAACCCTGGGTGATGACGCCGTCCATCGGCCACTTCCATTTCCCGGACGAGCGCGCGCGGTAGCTTTCCCGGATCAAGGCGGCAATTTGCTCCTGCAGGGCGGCGCGTTGCGCCTGCATCTCCGCCAGCTGCTGTTGGAACTGCGCCTCGATGGCGGCGATCTGCTGCTCGCGCGCGGCCCGCTGGTCGCGCACCGTCTGCAGCTGTGCCTTCTGATCCTTGATCTGCTTGACCACCTGCGCCTGCTCGGCCTGCTTGGCTTCGAGGTCGGCTTTCATCACCTCGATCGCAGCCCGTTCCTTCTGCAGCTCGGTCAGCTGGCGGCGGTCTTCCCGAACGATGTCGTTGAAGAAAAAGATCCGGTTCATCAGGTCGGTGAAGTTCGCGGCGGAGAAGACCAGCTCGAGGCCGCTGACCTGGCCGCTCTTGTACATGATCCGCATCCGGTGACCGAAATCGGCGATGTGCTTTGCGAGCTCCGCCTGCTTCTGCGCCAGCTGCTCCTTGGCCTGGTCGACCTGCTGCCCGAGCACGACCAGCTTCGCCGACTCCTGGTCGATCTGGGCCTGAACCGAGGCGAGCTGCGCGTCCATGGCGGCGATCTGGGCCTGCAGGGCGTGCTCCTGGTCGAGCAACTGCCGGATCTGGGTCCGGGTCGCGATGATCTGGCCGTTGAGGCCCTGCAACTGGTGTTGCTTGTCGTAGACCGTCTCCGAGACCGTGCTCAGAAGGATCACGGTCAGCACCGCAATGGCGAGCGCCGCATGGTGGCGGGCCGGCCTCACTGCTTGAGGAACCGCCTTACCCCGAGATAGCTCCCCACGCTTCCCAGCAGCAAGCCGAAGGCGAGCATCGCCGCCAGCACCAGCCGCAGGTAATAGGGGTCAAAGGCGAGCGGAATAAAGATCAGCACGCTTTGCAGGTTGATCACCGCCGGCCGGTAGCCGAAGCCAACGATGAGCACCGCGACCACCGCGCCGACAACACCAACGATCAGGCCCTCGACGATGAAGGGCCAGCGCACAAACCAGTCGGTGGCGCCCACCAGCTTCATCACCTCGATCTCCTTACGGCGGAGATAGATGGCGGTCCGGATGGTGAGCATGATGATGAACACCGACAGCCCGGTCAGCGCTACGATCAGTACCAGCCCGGCAATGCCCGCCACTCGCGCGAGCAGGATGATCTTGTCGATCACGTCGGGCGCGTAGTTCGTCGCCGGGTTCCGGTCGACGAGCGGCGAGGTCCGCACCTCCTGGTCGATCGCCCCGAGATCGCGGATGTCCTTGACTGTCACGTCGAGGCTGGCAGGCAGTGGGTTGCTGCCCAGGGTGGACAGAAGGTCCGGGTCCAACGCCGGCAGCTGCCGAAACCGTGCCCAGGCCTGGTCCTTGGAAACGTAGGCGACGCCGGTCACCCGCGGGTCACTCTCCAGGTGCAGTTTGAAATCCATGGCGCTGCTGAGCGGTGTCGTATCCGCCAGATAAACCGAGATGGCGCTCGCCTTGTGCTTCTCCAACGCCACGATCTGGTCGAGCGAGTGGAGCACGAGCAGCAGGCTGCCGAGCGCGAGCAAGACCACCCAGACGATGAGCACGCTGGCAAGGCTGACCGCGGCATTACGCCAGAAGTTCTGCCACGCGCTGCTGAAGGCAAAATCAATGCGATTCCAGAGCCGGTGCATGGTACCCTCCCGCATCCTCGTCTCTGACGATCTGGCCGCCCTCGATGGCCACGACGCGGCGCCGCATGACATCGACGATCTCGCGGTTGTGGGTCGCCATCAGCACGGTTGTGCCGCGTGCATTGATCTGTAGCAGGAGTTGAATGATCTCCCACGAGGTGGCCGGGTCCAGGTTTCCCGTGGGCTCATCGGCGAGAAAAATCCGCGGATCATGGACGAGGGCCCGGGCAATCGCCACCCGCTGTTGCTCGCCGCCCGAAAGCTGGTCCGGGTATTTCCTCTCCTTCCCTTCCAACCCCACGATGCTGAGCACTTCTTCGACCTTCGGCTTGAGATGGCGCAGGGCGCCCTCGGTCACGCGCAGCGCGAAGGCGACGTTCTGGAACACGGTCAAGTTGGGGAGCAGCTTGAAATCCTGGAAGACCATGCCGATCTTGCGGCGCAGATACGGGAGATGCCGCCGCTTGAGGCGGGTCAGGTCCTGCCCCTCGACGTGAATGGAGCCGGCGGTCGCCTTTTCCTCGCGGATCAAGAGGCGAACCAGCGTCGACTTGCCCGCGCCGCTGGGACCAACGAGGAAGACGAAGTCCTGCCTGGGAATTTCGAGGGTGATGTCGCGCAGCGCGACCGTGCCGTTCGGATAGGTCTTCTGCACGCCCTGCAGGCTGATCTGCGGGACGGCAGGGACTATCGCGGCCACGCGTGCCCTCGCTGGCAGCGGCGTCGTCCGTGTCGGCTGGGTCGTGATTGTTGCTGGCACGAAAACAAATCCATTCCGAAAGCCGGGGCCACGGCAGGCTGAGCCCTTTCGGGCCAAACGACTCGCGCAGTATAGGGCATCTCGTCGCGCATTGCTGCGTCCCATCACTCTGCGTCCAAAGCGAGTGAGGCCGCCCTCTTTATACTCAGCCGAATGCCGAACCTGGCCGCCCCACTTGTCCGCGTCGAGCGTGGGGCAGTCGAGGAGGCCATCCACCTCGGCCACCTGGCCGTCGTCGATACGGATGGCCGGGTGCATGCCAGCCTCGGCGATCCAGGACACGTGACCTACTTTCGATCCTGCGCCAAGCCCTTCCAGGCGATCGGCAGCCTCAGCACCGGGATCGCCGCGCGCTACGAGTTATCCACCGAGCACATTGCCATCATGGCCGCCTCGCACAGCGGCGAGCCCCGTCACGTCGAGATCGTTCGCGACCTGCTGCGGCGCACCGGGATCGCGGAGTCGGCCCTGCAATGCGGCGCCCACTGGCCCTACGACGAACGGGCCGCGACAGCGGCGCGGCGCCAGATGGACGAGCCGCTGGCGGTCTTCAACAACTGCTCCGGCAAGCACGCGGGAATGCTGGCCGCGGCGCGCGCCCTCGACGCGCCGCTGGAAACCTACCTGGACCCTGCGCATCCGGTCCAGCAGCGCATCCGCGGCGTGATCGAGGCGTTCACCGGCTGCCCGCCGGCGGTCATCCACTACGGCATCGACGGCTGCAGCGCGCCGAACGCCGCCGTGCCGCTCGCCGCCGTGGCGCGAAGCTTCGCCGGCCTGCTGACATCCACCGATGAGACAACGGCGTCGGTGGTGGCGGCGATGACGCAGCACCCGTTTCTGATCGGCGGCACGGACCGCTTCGACACCCGGCTCATGGAAGTCACCGGCGGACGGCTGCTCGCCAAGGGCGGCGCCGCGGGGGCCCATTGTACCGGCGACCGCCGGTCGAGGCGCGGCCTGGCGGTCAAGTTCGACAGCGCTGATGGCACCTGGACCGCGGTGGCGGTGGTGGCGGCGCTCGAACGCCTCGGTTGGCTCGAGCAGGGCGAGCGCGAGGCGCTCAGCAACTTTGCCCGGCCGACGCTGCGCAATCATAAGCGCCAGGCGGTCGGAACGGTGCGCCCGGTTTTCCGGGATCTTGTCACGGCCGTGTAACAGGAGGCGTGACCCGACCGTGTCGGCGGGTTATACGCGCGTGCGTCGATTGCTGGGCTGGCCTGATCCGCGCCAGGTTGCCCTCAGTGCCCTGATCGGGATCCTGCTGGCCTTCTACGCCTGGCGCTTCCTGCTGCCTCTGCTGGGCCCGCAGGCGCCCCGCGCCGATGACTTCCAGGATTACCTGTTCGCCGCCCAGCAGATCACGACCGGCGGCGACCCTTACACGAACTTCATCCGCAACCACGTCCCCTGGGATTGGTCGCTTAGCGGCGGCTACCTTTACCCACCGGCCTTCGCCGTTACGCTGATTCCCCTCACCTGGGTCTCGAATGACCTGGCTGTCCGACTCTGGTTGTTCCTGATCCAGGCGGCGGTCCTGGCCAGCGTCCTGATCGTCTACCGGATGATCGGACGGCCCGGTCGCGCCGAGCTGCTTGCCATTGTGGCCGTGCTCACGACCTTCTTCCCGCTGGCCAACACCGTCCTCGCGGGCACGATGAACTCGCTGCTTCTGCTGTTGCTGACGGCGGCCTGGGCCTCCTGGCTGCGACGGCGCGATGTCACAAGCGGCGCACTGATTGGCGCGGCGGCGGTCTTCAAGCTCTTCCCCGCGGCGCTTCTCCCCTACCTCGTATGGCGCCGGCACTGGAAGCTCCTGGCGGCCGCGACCGTGACCGGAGTCGCTGGCCTTGCGCTGGGTCTGGCCGTCACGAGCTTCGATCACAACATCTATTACTTCCTTAAGATGCTGCCCCACCTGGCCGCCGGCACGGGCTATCGAGAGAACCAGTCACTGGCCGGTGTCGCCGCCCGCCTCTGCGATCCCAACACGGCGAACGCCGGCGGCAGCGCCGGCTGGTGCGGCCGGCTGATCGACTGGCCGGCGGTCCTCGTGTTGCTGGCAATCGTGCTGCGGATCACCTCGCGCGCGTCGCGGTCCGGGCTCGAGTTCGCCCTGGCGGTGACCGCCCTGCCGTTGATCAGCAGCGTCACCTGGAGCTTCCCGCTCGTCATCCTCATCCTGCCCATTGTCTTGCTGGTCCGCCAGGCGCTGACCGGCTTGATGTCGCGCGGGCAAATCCGCGCCCTGCTGGCGGCCTGGGTCTGCTTCTCGGCGGCACCCGCCATCCATTACCTCTTGATCGTCTACCCCCTCCCCCACTGGACCGGTCTGCTCGACCTGATCCCGCAGGGCATTACCCGCTTGTTTGGTGAGGCCTACTTCATTGGGACCCTGATCGTCTTCGCCAGCGTCTGGGTCGCGCTTCGCAACGAGCGTCGGCAAACCGCGGCGGCGTCGGCTTTGGCCGCCTAACGCTGCTCCCGTCCTCCTAGAGTCAGACTTGAAAAGGTGGATTGAAAGTGATTATCGATTCGACGGAGCGGTTCGTTATCGACAACATGGGGTGGGTCGACAAGGCAGCGCTATGGTTTCTCGATCTTTCAACTGGTGCTGTGCGCCAGGTTCCACTGGGTACTGGAGACTACCTCACACTGATGGGAGGCGAGCGAGATCTTTTTGTCGCGGTCCGTCGAGAGAGTATGAGCCTGCTCGAGGCGACCGTCCACTCTGCGGCCTCGCCGCCAGACGTGTTGGCTCGACTCCGAATCGAGCAGGGCCGAGCGACATTTAGCGGGCGAGCGGATTTATGGGCATCCGTACCGCGCGTCTTTGTCGCCGACCACTCGCGGTTTGCCAATGTCGTGCGTCCCTTGCTCTTCTTGGTCGACCACCGGCGTGGGACGGTCGATTTCCAAGAGCTTCCCTGGTACAGCGACGGCTACGACCTCATGTACCAGGGTTTGCTCGATCCGGTCTCCGTGCCAGACAGCGACTTGCTACTAATGCCGATCCAGCGCGACTCTGAACCGGTCATCTACGACTTGACCGAGCGGCGGAAAGTCGGAACCATGAAGCTTGCTGATCGTCACGGAAACCCAACATTACGTTTCAGGCGCACCGCGTCCGAGTTGTGGGCCGACGATTACGACACGATCCTGCGGCTCGATATCAACTCCTGGCGTGTCCGCGACGCACTACGGCTGCAGGAAAACATCGTGACCATAGTGCAAGGACGGGAGTCGCGCGGCGGCGCATTCATCGGTCAATACTGCTTCGATCTGGACGAGGTCCACTGCGCGGTCGCGCGACCCTTCAGCGGAGATGTCGTAGTGCTGGACACCGAACGCTTCAGGCAAGCCCGGCGAGTGCCGACAGGGTCGCAGCCCCTCCAGGTCGCACTCCTCCGGGATGGCCGCGTAATCGCAAGAGATTGGAAGAGCGGAAAACTTATTCGTGCCCGGGCTGATAAGTGAAGCCTCCGGTTAGGCGGCCTTGCCTTCGCGGCCGGCGTCGAGACGTAGGAAGGCTTCCATGAAGTTGTCGAGGTCGCCGTCGAGTACCGCCTGGACGTTACCGGTCTCATGACCCGTGCGGTGGTCCTTCACGAGCGTGTAGGGATGCAGGACGTAGCTGCGAATCTGGCTGCCCCATTCGTTGGACTGATGCTCGCCCTTCAACTCCTGCCGCTGCTCGGTGCGCTGTTGCTCGCGCAACGCCACCAGCCTCGAGCGCAGCACCTTGAGCGCCATGTCGCGGTTCTTCATCTGCGAGCGCTCGTTCTGGCAGGTCACGATGATGCCGGTCGGCAGGTGCGTCATGCGCACCGCCGACGAGGTCTTGTTGACGTGCTGGCCGCCGGCGCCACTCGACCGGTAGACGTCGACCTTCAAATCTTCCGGACGGATCTCGATATCGCCATCATCCTCGATCTCGGGGATCACCTCCACGAGCGCAAAGGAGGTGTGGCGCCGGTGCGCCTGGTCAAACGGCGAGAGACGGACCAGCCGGTGCACGCCGCGCTCCGCCCGCAACCAGCCGAAGGCGCGCTTGCCGGTGATCCGGACCGTCACGCTCTTGTAGCCGGCCTCTTCACCCGGCGCCTCATCCAGAATCTCGGCGTGCATCTTCCGCCGTTCCGCCCAGCGCAGGTACATGCGCAGCAGCATGTCGGTCCAGTCCTGCGAATCGGTCCCGCCCGCGCCGGCATGAATGCTGACCAGCGCGGGGTGCTCGGCGTAGGGGTTGGCGAACAGCAGGTCGACCTCCTGCCGGCTGACGTCCTTGTCGAGGGTCTCCAGGTCCTGCCGCAGCGTGGCTTCGATATGCCCATCGCCCTCGGCGATCGCCATCTCGGCGAGGCCGATCACGTCCTGGGCGCGCGCCTCCAGCTTGTGCCAGACAGAAACCTCATCACGAATCCCCTTGGCTTCCTGGGCAAGCCGCTGCGCTCGCGGCGGGTCCTTCCAGAGATCGGGGTCGTTTAGGTCTTTCTGAAGCGCCTCGAGACGAGCGTCCTTCTCGGCAACGTCAAAGATGCTCCTGGAGCTGGAGAATCTTCTTCAGCAGGTCGTTCGCATTCTCGAGGATCTCGTCCATGGTTAGTTTCCGTGGCAGTTCTTGAAGCGCTTGCCGCTGCCACACGGGCAGATGTCATTGCGTCCCACGCCGGCAAAGTTGAGGCTCTGCGGCCGGCGGAACGGGAGGCGGGCCGGGGCAGCGGGCTCCGGGGCTGCGGGAGCCGCCTTTGGCGCTTTCGGCGTTTTCTTCTTAGCCATCGCCCGAAATCCTACCCGAAGCGCGCCGATCTAACCGTGCCGGACTACCGTCCGTGGCACTTCTTGTACTTCTTGCCGCTACCGCAGTAGCAGGGGTCGTTGCGGCCGATCTTCCCGGCGGGCACCGGCGTCGGGCTCCCGCGGCCACCGTTGGGGCTCCCCGCCGTGGCGCCCGCGGTTACGGCCGCCCTCCCACCCCGGGCCGCAACCGCGGCCGGAGGCGTCGGCGTGGGCGGCTCCTTGACCAGCTGCACCCGAAACACGGTGGAGGCGATGTCGAACTGGATGCCATTGAGGAGTTCCTGAAACGCCTGGAAGGCCTCGTTCTTGTACTCGACCAGCGGATCCTTTTGCCCGAAGGCGCGCAACCCGATGCCTTCCTTGAAGTGCTCCATCTCGGTGAGGTAGCTGATCCACTTCGAGTCGATGGTCTTGAGCACAACGAACTGCTCGATCTTCCGCATCATCGGCTCGGTCATCTCTGCTTCCTTCGCCTTGTACGCCGCGTCGGCGTACTCCATCAGGCGCTCGACCGCGGCTTCCTTCGTCTCGCCGAACTCATCGGCGGCGAGTTCGTTGAAGGGCGGTAGGGGAAAGACCGCGCCCAGCTGGGTGAC
>Ga0137388_10001575_pt1 | contig 13903 bp, 14 predicted proteins | sample 15con2h14AmetaG_FD_104644 | JGI IMG/M metagenome (GOLD analysis project Ga0137388, IMG submission 104644) | Vadose zone soil microbial communities from Angelo Coast Range Reserve, California, USA - 15con2h1.4A metaG | ecosystem: Environmental > Terrestrial > Soil > Vadose zone > Saprolite...
GTGACGAGTAATCCAAAGATGGCAGCGGTGCGCCCCGCCAACCGAGGTTTCATGCAGTAGTACGAAACGCAACCTGACATCCAACCGATGGCGGATGCGAGTGCGCCGACCTCGAGAATGGGAACAAGTCCGGCTTCGCCTAGCAGCATGGCAAGCGCGGTAGCCAGGCCCACTGCAATCACCGCGGCAGATGGCGTTTGATTTACAGGATGAACGTATGCTATCCGAGGTGCAAGCAGGTTGCGCCTGCCCATTGCGAATAACAAGCGCGACGATGCAATCAGGTTGGCGTTGAACGCCTGCACCACCCCCACCAGTGCTGATGCCAGGATCAGCCCGACAATCCAATGCGCATGCAAAGCCCGCTCAAAGGCAACGGCGGTGGGGAATTGCTGATTGCTCTTCAGACTTTGCCAAGGAGCAACGTAGGCCACGGCGGAAATTACCACCCAAAAGAACGCAAGACCCGTGAAGATGGTGAGAGCGATAGCGATGAAAAAACCTCTTCCTGCAAAATCGGGGCTTGCTTCTTCCACGTACTTGCCCACAGACTCAAACCCACTGAGCAGCCAGGGTACAATTTGCCACACCAAAAGAACGGAGATCAGCGGAGAGTGGCTGAAGAGCGGATGAAGATTTTCCGAGCTCCCGTGCCAATATCCTGCCAACGCGAATACAACAACCAATGCGAGAAAAGTAAATGTCGTAGTCTTCGCCAAACGTGCACCTGCCCTGATCCCACGGTAATTAACCCAGGTCAGTGCGACGGTTATGAAGAGCCCAAGCAAAAGGTGCGGTAAATAGACTGGATATCCTCCGAGGCGGTACAACTCAAACTGGTTCAGAGATGGAAACAGATATCCGGCGATTCTCCCCGCAGCCAGCCCCTCGAATGGACACGTGAGAAAATAGCTGAGAAATACCATCCATCCGGTGGCGAAGCTGGCGCTCGCAGGAAAAAAGAGCGCAATGTAGGCGGCCTCTGCAGCGGCATCGGGAACGGCCCGCACCAGGTGTCCGTACACGTAGCCGATCGGCAGCAGCATCAGCGCGCCGGTGGTGAATCCCAGGAGCGCGCCCAACGGGCCACCACGCTGCAGGATGTCGTCCATGACAACCAGCCAGGCCGTACCGACCATCACGCCGAAAGCCAGGGCGAAGTAGTCGGCCAGACGCAGCTTGTGGGCCAGAGTTGTCATAGGATTTGCAAGGAGTTTGGACCAAGGTCGGACGGCCGCGAAATCACGGCCGCCCGGAGACCCAGGTTGTGCTCTCAAAATTCGTACCGCAAGGCGAACTGCATCACGCGAGGTGAAGTCAGCAGTCCGGTGTAGGCTCCGAATGACGCTGGCGCCTGTTGGAGCGAGGCGATGCAGGCGCAGGCGGTTCCGGTCTGCAGGCCCGAGGCCACGTTGAAGCGGTGGAGGTTGGGCACATTGAAAACCTCCCAGCGGAATTCCAGACTGTGGCCTTCGAACGGCAACCTCCAGCGCTTGTTGAGGGCCATATCCAAGCCGGCGTATCCGTCTCCGCGGATTACGTTTCGCGAACCGCTTTCGCCCGGGAAGGGATGACGGAAATCAGCGAAAGCCGCTGACGGATTGGCGAAGACACTGATTGAGCCGTCCGGCTGCCTGGAAGGTCCCGTTTTCGGCCGGGTGACCATTTGGGCGATACCCTGCTCGTCCCAGTTTGTGGGCCAGAAGTTTCCGTTATCCACAGTGAAGGGGAAGCCGCTGGTCCAGCGAGCCAAACCAGAAAGCTGCCAGCCTCCAATGATTGCCTCGGAAATACTGGAGGCATTGCCGCCGAAGTGCTTACCTTTACCGAACGGCAGCTCCACGATCCAGTTGGCGTTGATCTGGTGGGTGGTATCGAAATCCGAGACGCCTCGACGCCCGTTCGGATCGAACGCATTTACCAGGCGAGTTCCGGGAGATCCAACGTTGCAGCACGATGCCCACGAAAGGCGGGTCGCGGAGGAAGTGATATCAATCGACCTGGAATAGGTGTAGTTGAGGTCGAATTGCGCTCCGCCGCTGAGTTGCTTTCTCAGTGTGGCCTGGAGCGCGTTGTAGTTGGACTTCCCGATGGAACTCCACGCGAACATGCTGGTGGACTGGTTGTTCAGGTAATTACCGAACCCTCCCCCGAAGGGAGAGTCAAATGTTCCAAATGTTCCCGCTCCCCCGCCGGTGCAACCCGGCTGGGCGCAGGACGAATAGAAGTTGCCCAGGTTGTCCCCGAGACCACCATAGAGGTCGACGTTCCCTATCCCGACGACCTCGTTGCCCGCATAGGACAGGGATGGATCGTAATAGAGATCGTAAACCGCCTGAATCAAGCCGGCGTTGCCCGGGGCAATGGTCGCCCCGCCAAAGCTCGTGTAGTTACTTGCGGCGGTGTTCAGCGCAGGCAACATATCGTGCCAATACGCGGCGGTCGCACCAACAGTCTGATCGGTGACTGCGGAAAGCGTCGTCTGGTACGGCGTGCCATTTTTGATGAGGACAGCATTGGCGCGAGCCAACTTGGACAGAGCCGTAGAGGCTTCGAAATAATCGATCCCGGTCTTTGGGTCTACGATGTCGAGGGGCTGCCGCAGGTCGCGCTGCGTGAGCAGATTGCGGCCCAAGCGGCCGACGTAAGAGAATTGCAGAGAGAACCGGTTCGGTAGCTCGCGTCCGACGGAGAAATCGAAGGCATAAGCATAAGGCGACTTCATGGACTGGTCGATTCCCCAGGTAATAGCCTGACCGCCTGGCAGAGGATGCAGCGCAGGCGGCGGAGGCAAGAAGAACAGCTGGTTTGCGGGATCACTACAGTTGTCGACCGGGCCGCAAGTGGGGATTTGGTTGATGTTCGTTACACGGGGCACGTGGGCGGCGTCGGTATAACCAAAAGTACAGCAGAAATTTTGAATCGTCGCGCTAACGCCACCGGGAGGGTTCGCATCGAAGGTGCTGAGCAGTTGCAACCCGGACCGATCGTAAACTTTGCTGAAACCGCCTCGAATGACGGTCGTGTCGCCCTCGCCAAACAAGCTTCTCAACCAGCCACGTTGAGCGTGGGGTGAATAAGCCACGGCGATGCGCGGCGATATGTCCGACTTCTCAAAGTTGTACCAACCGGGCCCGTGATTGGCTGGTCCTCCGAGAACGAAATTCAGCAGCGGCGTAGACTGGTAGCCCATCCCTTGCTTCATGTTCTGAACGATCTGGTTCAACTGCGTACCGAGGTTCACGTCCGGAGATGCCTGAAACCCGTTGACCTCCCAGGGCGGCGGGAACAACGACCAGCGCAAACCATAAGTAACCGTCAGGTTCGGTTTCACGCGCCAGGAATCCTGACCGTAGAATTCGTACCATTCCAGGCCATAATCTCGCTTCACAGGAACGCCCACAGGCAATACGTTACCCTGCTTGTCATAGTTGTAATTGGCCACGATGTCCGAAACCATACCCAGCAAGGAAAGCATGGGGAGGTCGTAGGCTGGTGTGGAGGCTGGCTCCGGGGCCCCTATGTTAATAGGATCCAGGTAGCTGCCACCGGTGTTGGCGAAACCGGTGGGGGACATCCAATTAGTAGCTCCCTTTCCCTGACTGAAAGAGTGTTGGAGGCTGAGGCGAGGATCACGGACAATACCGACGTTGCCGCCGAATTGCAGCGTATGTCTACCCTTCGTCCAAGAGACATCATCGAGGAAGTTGTGGACCGGCGTCTGGGCGTTGTGGGAATAGGAAATTCCTTGGTCAAGGCCGTAGAAGGTGTTCCACTCCTGGTTCGTGTTGCCCAGAAAGCCTGTGCTCTGGCGGGTGAATCCCCAGTGGAAGGTATTAACCATCGTGGGGCTGAGGACGGCGGTGTATCCAACCACAAATCCCTTACTGTGGTCGGTCATGATCTGCATCGAAGCCGTTCCGGGCAGGAACGGATCCTGTGGGTTGTAGATGTTCTGCAGGGCACCACGCCAAAACAATGTGTGCTTGCCGTCCGCCGTTAAGTGGTAATCAATCTTGGCAATGAAAGCATTATTGTCCAGACTGACGGGAGCACGGAAGCGAAAGCCGGAATAGTTCAACCCGTCGCCCACTGAGGGGTCATTGGGAACGAACTTGCCGTAGGTCGGAACGAAGTAGCTAGCGAGTAGGCCTGTGTTGGGTCCTCGAAGCAAGGGGTCAAGATTCGTGATATCTGTAGAGCCAAGAGCAAAATATCCCGGCCGAGAAGGATACATCTTTCCACTCAGGCCGGCCACCCCTGTGCTGTTGCCAGGGCATCCGTTCGCATCTGCGCACTGATATTGGATGACACCATCGAGTAAGGAAGGGCTAGGAATGGTCCGCACCGTGCTGTCCTCCTCCCGCTGGCGCGTACCCTCGTAATTCACAAAATAAAAGAGACGGTTCTTCCGAATCGGGCCTCCCACGGACACGCCGAAGATGTTCCGGATCAACTTGTCAGGGACATTCGGGGCACCAGTTCTGGCTTCTGCGCCCTTAATAAAGTAATCATTGGCACTGGTGAAAGTATTGCGGTGATATTCGTACAGTGATCCGTGCAACGTGTTGGTGCCACTCTTGGTGATCAGCGCAACCTGCGCGCCTGAGCCTTCGCCCTGGTCGGCGTTGTAATTGCTGGTGGTGACGCGGAATTCCTGCACGGAGTCCAGAGTGACCGGCAGCACCGAGGTGAAAGCGTAGCCGGCGCCCTGGTCGTTGACGTTAACTCCGTCGAGCGTAATGTTGCTTTGATCGCTGCGTGCGCCATTTACCGCTCCGTTGCGCGTGTCCTGATCCTTAACCTTGGGATCCGAAAGATCCGCACGATTACCGGTATAGGCCACTCCGGCTTGCAGGCTGAGGAGGTCGGGGACGTTGCGACCTTCGAGCGGGATCTGGCGGACCTGCGTTTGGTCGAAAGCAATGCCGATGGAAGCATCCACCATATTTATTGCCGGAGCTTCGCTTGTGACGGTGACACTTTCTGTTGTCGCGCCAACCTTCAGTTGAACGTTCGAAGTGGCCGGCGTGTTGACCAGCAATTGCAGGCCCCTCTGCTCGTACCGGGAAAAGCCCCCGCGGGTAACGGTGAGGGTGTACGTTCCGGGTGCAACAAACAAGAATTGGTACTCTCCCTGCACTCCTGTGGTCACCATCCGTTCCGTTTTGGATTCGGCGTTCTCGAGAACGACTGTCGCCCCCTGCACAACACTGCCGCTGGGATCAGTCACAGTGCCTCGAACTGAAGTGGAAGAAGTCTGAGAAAACGAAGGGACGGTCCACAAAACAAGGAATGCAACCAACGAACCCACCAGCAGCTTAGGGCGGCTCATATATACAACCTCCAACCGGGAAGTTTTGCTTGTCTCACAGTGGCCTCAGGAAAGGTCGGTCAGAAGAGCGATTCGACCTTCCTGGCCTCGGACAGCGTTCTGGCTTTACGCTTCGGCTTAGAGCCAAAGTTGGGGAACACAATACCGCCGCAGGTTGGTTGCAAACTTGTCTAGGAGTGACACGCCTGGATGCTTTGCAACTGTTCTTTCTGGGTGCTCGGGACCGCTTCCGATCTTGCGCTTTTGTGGATCCGCGCCGCTTGAAGCGCATGAGCGACAGGAAGTCTGTCTGTTCTGGTGGCGGACGGGCAGGTAAGCTTGGCTCAGACACCGCCTTCGGGTGACCATCCGAAGGTTTTGGCCGTATGGTCGGCAAACAGGAAGTTCCAAAGGCACCGATCCCAACTTCCGAGTTGCCCGTCATCCGCCCAGGACAGGGGAGCAAGTGCCAAGTTTCCAATAGGATTTCGGTCGGCTCAGCGTTTCATCACTTGCCACTGGCCATCTGCGGTGTTCTCCGATCTTTCCAGAGTAAATGATGAATTTGAACGGGTCCGTATTCTGATTCCCTTCCATCAGTTTGAGGTACACGAGCCGTTTGGCGTTAGCCACGGAAGTGCTGTGCTGGAACCTGCTTCCGGACGATTCAAGCAGCGAGGCGGCCAGTTCGTACTTGCCGTCGGCGGCCAGGCGCTCCACGGTCGTAACGAGCTGCTTTTCCGATATACCGAGGTAGTCGACCAGGAGTTCCCCGCGGTCGGCCCGGCCGAGATGGTCGAGGCCTTGCAGGTCCGGCTGCCAATAGCCGACGTTTTGGTCGTATAGGCGGTCAATGACGTGTTCAATGCTCGCAGGCAGAATTGTGGAGTGGCTGAAGAATCCTCCACCGACAATGTAATTGTCGGGGCTGTGCAACTTGAACAAGAACGGCTCGCCGATGTGGAGGTTGCGGAACTGTCGGTTCCCGCTGGGTTGCCAGAAATTGACTTCATCGAGCCTCTTCAGGCGGGACAAAAAGTCGAACCATTCGCGATCCGTGATTCCGACGAAGAAACGCACACTTTCTCCCAGCGAGCAGATCAAACGACAGCCGAATTCTATTCCGCGTCTCCCCAATTTCAAAGCAGCCGATCCCCGTCGCTCCGCAGTATGTGACTGTGGCTCCAGCCGCTCAGTAACCCGAACATTAGCTCTTGCGGAGCACGAATGGGTGATTTACCCGTTTTTCGCGCTCTTGGTCGTCATTTTCTTCCTACTGCTGCCACGCGCCGCTCGTTTCCCATAGTGACGAATCACAGGCGGAGATCGACGGCGGATGGTTAAGGCCGGGTGACCTGTACCGGGTAGGTGTTGTAACACCGCAATTACGCCAGCAATTCTCAACTGGTGTGACTCGCGTCCGTCACGCATCCGCGATTGCCACAAAATTAGGGGAATCGTGTAAGATTTCCGCCCGTAAACGGGGATGGCATGCGTGGATAGATTATTCTTGGACGCCCCCTGCTGTGCATGGTGCTCGCCGGTGTGTCAGGGCTTTCGCAAGAGCCGTACGAAGCCCGCGCCGCCCGGCTCCAGCCGGAAGACATTCCTCCACTGATCCAGAAGGCGCAAGACGGTGATCTAAGTTCTCAGGTGCTGCTCTGGCTTGAAATCCTATCGAGGTTCAAAATTAGACAGGTCCCGCGCAACGGCCTCTCCATACATCTGCCTCACCGTATGCTGCATAGCAATCACATTGCTGCGCGAAGATTCCGTGGCACGGCTGGAAGGGTCTTTGGCAAGTTCCTCGTGGTAGATCCCGAGAAGAAATCCACTCTGTTTCCGTAGACGTTCGATTGCTGCTGAGTCGAGTTGTTCTGCAACCTGCATAATTTATTGTACGCAGCAGTTTGTAGGGAGTTCACCCGGAAGTTCACACGCGAATCATCGGCAATACGGAAAACGGACGCGTTGCGGGTCGCACCCTGCTCCAGGTAGTAGGAGAGCCACGCATCACACCTAAATAAGGCGTATAGTCTTTACATACGCACTTCTCCGCCATTCCTTAGCGAGGCGACGGTCTTCTGCGTGACTGGAGGCCATCGTGGCTAAGAACAATAGAAACCATTCCAGTAGTGTAGACATTCCTACACAACTACGTAGACGCTTAAGAAGGTTTCCCGATCGCCAACAACTGGCGGTGGGAAAGAGCGACATGAGCGAGAGCGAATCATGTGTCATGATCGGCTCGCGTGACCTGGAGCAACGCATTAGGTTCGAAAGCGCTTGTCGTTCCCTGATTTCAGTTGACACATTCTTCACCTCAACAAGTCGGGCGTGAGGGAGGCATTTTGGACGGAAACAAAATCAGGCCGAATTGGGGGCCTTGATGAACGCAATTAGCATTTTTTTCGGTCTGTTTATTGCGCTGTTCGCGATCCTGCTGCTCGGCAAGATGCGCAAGCTGAAACCACAGGTCGCCTGGTACGGATCACAGTTGAGGATGTGCCCGTCCTGCGGATCGGTCACATCTCGGCTAATAGCATGCTGCTTGGAGTGCTCATACCGCGCGGGGCTGTCAAATCCATTCAAAATTCGGTAGTGTCCTAATTTGAATTTCCTTGTGGGTTGAGTTCGGCATGGATCGTGCCGCGAATCCATTCTGAGACTGATTGGTCTTTGGCCTTGGCTGCCGCCGCCATAGCCTTCAGATCGTCGGCAGTGAAGCGCACAGGGACAATGCTTCCCTTAGCCTCACCCTTGGGCATCTTGGGTCGGCCCACCTTCCTAGCTTTCTTCTGCTGTGCCAAGGTTCCTGAACTCCTCTCGGATCGCTGCCCTTACAGCCATTAGCGGCGACGTGACGGGGTGGACGTGTAGAACGGCAACGTGGCGCTTTCGCTTTGGATCATCGGTTTCATGCGACCAGGCATAGACTCTGCTGGCCTTGGGATGCCCTCGTAGGTCAAAAACCTCTACAACGCCATCCCAAATCGTCTTGCCCTGAAATACCTCTCTGATCGGCACACTCTCCAGATGCGTAGCCTCCGCACCGTGCAAGTGGCGGATCACGTCTTGCAGTTCTTCAATCGGGGTCACACTGTCGCCTCCACCAGATCGCTTACCGTCCAGAAATCCCGCTCGACTCCCGCAGCCATTGCAGGAGTGCAGCGCAGCGAGTTGTGGCGTTTCACAAAGTTATAGTAGGCGAAGTGCAAAGCAACCGCAGCCTCGAAGTTTTCCAGCTTCTTGCTGAAGGCTAGTGTCAGCCGGGTCAAGCGGCGCATGTGAAGGCGCGTGGTCGCATTCAGCCGTTCGATGTAGCTGGTAGAAGCCAAGTCCATATCAGGCGAGCCAGTGACGGCCCGTTTGTCCACGGACACAAACGTCGGGGCGCTATATTTATGCTCCGGATGCTGTTCGTGGTTGTGCTCGTAGGTCTTTACGATCTGCCCGAAGTCAACGTTGGCTCCAAACACTTCGTCAATGGCATCCAACAACTTCCAACTTGGTCAGTATGGGCGCTACCGAACCAATGTCTGGCAATACGCGGGCGTAAATTCGTTTTTCGCGCAATACCGAAGAGGGCAATCTGCTCGAGCTCCATCCGACGGTCAAGCCCGTCGCACTGGTTGCCGATGCCATCATGGACGTTACCGCTAGGGGCGACATCGTCTTGGACGCCTTTCTCGGAAGCGGGACAACCGATGAGAGTCCCCGCCAGCTTTAAAGACAAAAATCAGTTCATGTTGCGAACGATAAAATGTACCCATCCCGCCGTTGTCCTTGACCCATACACACAAGTTTTTGAGCTCGGAATAAATCTGTTGGCCAGCTTCAAGCAACTCCCGAGTGTGCCGCCAATCGCTGCTGACATAATGGATTGATCCGTCCGTGCTGTATCGTGCGAGTAGTCGGAAACTCTGCGCCAGAAAGTCGGTGAATTCGTCTTTGCTCATTTCGCCTGTGGCCATCGCAAACTCGCGGTGTTGAATCGAGCCAAGGCCTGTGGCATGACCCGCGATTGGAACGTTGTACGGAGGGTCCACAAAAATCATTGCGGCCTTGCCGTTTTCCATCAGGACATGAAAGGCATTTTCATTCAACGAGTTGTCGCAAAGAACTCGATGACGATTGAGTAGCCACACATCTCCGGGTTTGGTGACCGCCGCGAACTTCGCTAATTCGGGAATAACATCGGCAGGGTCCGATTCGCCTTCGTGGGCGGGCGTCAGGCCATCGAGGAGAACGTCAATCTCGCCCACCTCGAAGCCGGTCGCTTCGAGGCTGAAGTTCAATTCGACACCAGAAAGGAATTTGATCTGCTCGGCAAGCAGCCGCTCATCCCACCTGGAGTTTTCCGTGAGCTTATTGTCCGCGATCATCAAGGCCATTGTCTGTGCTGGGGTCAAATGATCGAGGATGATCGCTGGAAGCTGTTCCATGCCAAGTCGCTTCGCCGCCTGCAAGCGACCGTGGCCGACGATCACCTGTAGATCGCGGTTAACTAGGATAGGAATGTCGAAGCCGAAGGCCTCGATGCTTTGCGCGAGCTGTCGGATCTGTTTATCTGTGTGGATTCTGGGGTTATTAAGGTTCGGTCGCAGTTTGGCGGTAGCAATGTAAGCGACAGATAGTATCGGTTGCGGGCGTCCTAGATTGCTGGAACTCTCTTCTGTAGACCTGATTCCTCCTTGATCGATGGCGGATTGCTTGGCCGAGTGTAGTTCCACTGTGACACCCGAATTCTTGTCAGGCTGCCTCAAACGCATTGTCGCCCCCTGTCTGATTTTCTTGTGCAAGTCCGTGTGCACGGCGCAGGCCGCGTCGCGGAAGGCCGCAGCTGTTCCAGAGACTTATGCATATCTGGGGCTAGTTTGGGACGTAACGGCTGAGACTCAAAGGACACGAAAAGTCAGAATGTGGAAAACTTATGCGGGCTAGATACCCTAGGCGATTTGGGAAGCGGGTAGGCGGAGCCTGAGCCCGTCGCAGATTTCTCGTGCTCTGTTTCTTAACGTCAAGCAGGTTCGCGAGTTGCCACTATGTTGTCGGAAGCGTTCCAGGGTTCGCCCGATCGATTCCGGATCGGTGAAGGTCAAATCCTCCCGCATGCCCCATGCGTTCTTTCCGGCTTCAAGCAAGGCTGCAACGTCCTTTTCATTGAGGCGCTTTGCAGCATTTGGAGGCAAATAGGCGATCCAGCGCTGCCCGAATTCTTCGACGAAGTCTTGCAAGCCGACAAGAATTCCCCAGTTAGCCCTCGTACCCATGCGCTTCTTGTAGAACGCCGAGTTCACTCGACTTAACACCCCTCTCAAATCCGCCATCTCCGACTCGAGGATTGCACTGAGCTGAGCAGGCCTGAGGAGATCGAAAGCTTTGCCGACAGCGGCCGTAGAGGTAAGAGTCAAGAGCCTTCGATAACTATTCGCCGCCCGCGTCAGCTTGCTCGAGGCCTTTGAGAATGACGGCCAGGAATGCCTGCGCGCATTCTGCTTTAACCGACTGAACTGTTGACCGCGAATCGCACGTTTCTTTGTGCCCGCGGCACGTGCGATCCGGGCTTGCGCAGCCAAGAATGCCGCCTCTCTGTCGAGGATGTCGGATAGGTGCGAAGGCCCACCATCTCCCAGGTTCCTGCAGAGGCCGACTTCCGGGACTGAAGTCAACATTTTTCTATAAGCCACTGTTGCGCGTCGCAAGTCCCCTATCGCCCTAGATAGGGTTTTCCGTACCTGCTTCTTTGCTGTTCGTCGATCTTTGCAAAAATCCTTCCATTCCTGCGACCGAAGGAAATTGAACACCGAACTTAGCACCTCCTGCCGCCCATCATCTCCAAGCCAATAGATCAACTCGATCAGGCCCGGGTTCTGTTCGTTTTTTCCCTTTACAAGATACGTAAAGAATCGAACCCCAAATTCAATAATCCCAGGTTGTTTTGGGAGTTCTGGCACCGAAGCCACGACCTTCGCTTTGGGATTTCTGCGGGTTTTCGCCATTTCTCCCCCCCGAATTGACTTGATTCCTCTCCGAAAGAGAGCGGCAATGGTGGTTAGTACTTGGAGGGCCCATGCCAGATCCGATCCCGGAGCGCCTTGCTTCGCTGGCCCGGTTAAGTAAAACCGAGTTGCGCGACCTTTGGAGGCAGCTCTTGCGAGCGGTCCCGCCGCCTCAAATGAGAAGAGATTTTATGATTCCGATTCTTGGTTACCTAATCCAGGAACAAGCTTTTGGCTCACTCAGCACCAACAGTTGCATGAGACTGCGCCAACTTGCCCAAGCCTTTGAGACAGATCCTAATCGGAGAATTCCTTCCGTGTCAGGTATCAAACCAGGAACGCGCATCGTTCGACAGTGGAAAGAACAGGTCCACGTGGTGAATGTGGAAGAGAAGGGCTACGAGTACAAAGGATCACGTTATGAAAGCCTGTCCGAGATCGCGCGGCTCATCACCGGTACCAGATGGTCAGGGCCATTATTTTTCGGTCTTAAGCAAATACCACCGAAATCCCAGGAGGCCAAATGAGCTCTGAGCGTAAGCCGATTGTCCGTTGCGCGATTTACACGCGGAAATCCTCAGAAGAGGGTCTGGACATGTCGTTCAACTCTCTCGACGCGCAACGTGAAGCTTGTGAGGCCTTCGTCGTCAGTCAGAAACACGAGCGCTGGCGAATCCTGTCATCCCGATACGATGATGGTGGGTATTCCGGTGGCAGCATCGATCGACCGGCCCTTAAGCGTCTCCTGGAGGATGTCGAGAGTGGCAAGATCGAGACCATTGTGGTCTACAAGGTCGATCGTCTCACCCGCAGCCTGTCGGACTTCGCCAAGATCGTCGAGGCCCTTGATGCCAGGCAAGTCTCCTTCGTGTCCGTAACTCAACAGTTCAATACCACGACTTCGATGGGCCGATTGACACTAAATGTCCTGCTCTCTTTTGCTCAATTTGAGCGAGAGGTGACTGGCGAACGGATACGCGACAAGATCGCGGCCTCGAAGCGAAAAGGGATGTGGATGGGCGGCACTGTGCCGCTAGGATACGACATCAAGGAACGGAAACTTGTGGTGAACCCTGAAGAAGCCAAGCTGGTTCACGAACTCTATTGCCGCTATCTCCAGCTCAAATGCGTCGCCAAATTGAAAGCCAACCTCGACCAGAGAGGGATCAAGAGCAGGGTGAGGATCAGCGGAGCTGGTCGCCAGTCGGGGGGAGGTTTCTTCTCTCGGGGCGCTATTTATCAGATTTTGAAGAACCGGATTTACCTGGGAGAAATTTCACATCGAGACCAGTCGTACCCGGGTGAACACCAGGCCATCATCCAAAAGGAGCTGTGGGACCGGGTCCAGACACAACTGAGACGCGACAAATAGGGACGAAGAACCGGACTCAGCGCGAACTCCCCAAGCCTACTCACCGGCTTGTTACAAGATGCTGAAGGCAGTCGCTTTACGCCATCCCATACCGTGAAGAACGGGAAGCGGTATCGATACTACAGTTGTCGTCCGAAAATAACCGACAGCGGAAGCGCACCGAGCAAAGTCTTTGCGCTACCAGCCCATGACATTGAGAAGCAAGTCTTGTCTGGGTTGCAATCGTTCTTGGAGTCCACACAGCATGTGATGGACGAGCTCATCACGCCCGAAGATTCGCCTTCGTTAACGGAACATCTCATATCCGGCTCCATGAAAATGGCCAGCGTTTGGTCTTCCGCCTTACCGGCCGAGGTGTATGAATTCGTGAGAGCGGTCGTGCAGCGAGTGGTGGTACACAACGATAGGGTAGAAATTAAAGTCAAGAAACGAGCGCTTCGTTCTGCCCTTACGGAAAGTAGTCTTGCCTCATCACCGTCGGGTCCTAAGGAAGGAAATTCAGATGATTTGATCTGCCTCCGAATCCAGACGCAACTGAAGCGCTGCGGTCTTGAGATGCGACTCTTGGCTCCTCCCGATCGCCAACTGGGGGAACAAGGATCTCGCCCCGCGAAACCACTATTGAAGGCCGTAGCACGCGCCCATCAGTGGCACAGATGGATGTTGATCGGCAAAGCGTTGAGCCAGTCATCAATTGCCAAGCAGACTAGCCTGAACGCGCGGTACGTGGGCAGAGTCTTAGAGTGTGCCTTCCTTGCTCCGGATATTGTCGAAGCCATCCTTGACGGGCGTCAGCCTCCGGATCTAACCTTCGAGAAGCTGACCAGGCATGTACCGCTAAGCTGGGTCGAACAACGAGAACAGCTCGGCTTCCCCGCACTTCAGCCACAGCGATAACGCTTCTATTGCTGAGTCCAAATGTAGTTCTTGATTTGCAGGGAATAGTAATGCCTGATGTCCTCTGATAATTCCCTGATCGTTCCAAGCTCCTTTCGCATTAACTCCTACGGAATGTACTTGGTAGAAGACAGAGGTCTGTCAAATTGGAGACCAAGATTGACGAATTCCCTGTATTTTTCCCTGTTAACAGGGAATTTGATCGGAGAAGAGTTAGCACAAGACTGCGTCCTCCGCCACTCAGCTCATAGGTGGGAAACCACTTAGCAGTTCTACTGTACGACGACTGGAATCCTATGCTCTTCGTGTGGAGCACAA
>Ga0137388_10001579_pt1 | contig 13888 bp, 17 predicted proteins | sample 15con2h14AmetaG_FD_104644 | JGI IMG/M metagenome (GOLD analysis project Ga0137388, IMG submission 104644) | Vadose zone soil microbial communities from Angelo Coast Range Reserve, California, USA - 15con2h1.4A metaG | ecosystem: Environmental > Terrestrial > Soil > Vadose zone > Saprolite...
GTCCACTTCGCGCTAGGCGGATGGAACGGGGAGCCGCTGCCTGACCGAGACGTGGCGGACGAGGAACGCTGGGCCGAGCACCACCGCCTCGTTGAAGCAAGAAAGGCCGAGCAGGCGTGCTGCCCAGACTGCGTAGAGCACTTGCAACGCTGGACCTCCGCCCTCGAGGAATTCTTTGCGCGCGTGAAACGCCACTGCCCGGATCATCCCGACCTGGTCTTCAATCAATCCACCACCCCGACCTCGAACACGCTACGAAAAGCCGGCATCAGCAGCGAGCGACAGGCGCAGTACCAGCGGCGCATGTTGAGCCTGCTGGCGGGGAGGGCGTGATGGCGTGGCGGTGGTTGTTCGCCGCAGATCGACTCTTGCACGCCGGCGAAGGACGCTGCCAGGCGTGCCCTGGGATGAGCGATGTCGCCCTCCAGAGAGTCGTCACCGCACTCGAGCAGTTCATTCCATCGGCCGAAGTCTCGCTCCGCACCGGTCGTCGGATCACGGATCCAGATCGTGCGATGACGGCGCGAGGCATACGCCGCCGCCAGACGGAGCTTGCCGAAGCGCGCAAGGCGCTGCCGATCGCTCAGGCACTTCTTGACGCCCGTCGCAGTGAGCTGGCGCGAGCTTCGGTCGTTGTCGACGTTGGCCAGGACGAGACTTCGCGGCCGACGAATGTCATCGACTTCGTGGGGTGGCGTCAGCGTCGGATCGAGAGAGCGAGGACGGCTGTATGACCCCGGAGCGCGCGCAGCTCTCCGCCGCGCTCGCCCAGGTCGTCGACGGCCTGGTGGACCTCGTCGCGGCCGGCGTCGCCGAACTGCTACGGCCTCAGCTCGGGGAGCTCGTGGCGATCCGTGGGGTGGCGCCGGCGCCGAGCGAACCGGCCTCGCGCGCGGGCGTGTCCACGGATCTCCTGACCATCGCGGAAGCGGCGACGCTGCTCAACGTCGCGAAGAGCACCGTGAAGTGGTGGACGTACCGCACGAAGGTTTTGCCGCACGTCTCGCTCGGGCCCGGGCCGCGGAAGCTCTGCCGGATCCGGCTCGCGGACCTCGAGGCTTTCATGGAGAACGCGCCGTCGACGGGTCCGCGCGGCAGCGCTCGAGAGCAAGCCGTCGCGCTGCTCGAAGCATCTCAAGAGCGTTCAGAGGAACGACGCCGGCGCCACGTTGAGCGTCGGGATACGCGGGTCCGCAAGGGGTCAATCGCGAGTGTGCTGACCCGCACCTGCCCTGGCTGCAGGGAGACGCGACCGCTTTCAGCCTTCGCGGGGCGTGGAGCGAAGGTGACCGATCGTTGCGATCGCTGCCGCCGACGCGAGCCCGAGCCGGTGGCCCTCAAGGTCATCCACCCGGGCGAAGATCCGCCCTCGCGGCGCCCCTGGGGAAGTCGGCCGAAGCTGGGTTAGTCCTCATTGCGTTGCCGCCCACGGCGCTCACGGAAGTCGCGGAGTTGCTGGTCCTGGCGCTGCTGCTCCAGGGTTTGGTTGAGGCGGCGCAGTTGGTCGAGCTGCTGCTGCTGAAGGTCGAGTTGTTGCTGCTGCTGAAGCCGCTGGCGCATGTCAGGCGCTGACTCTACTGCCCGAAAGGGCTGGCGTGGGCTGTCGGCCCACTGAGCTTGGGCAGGGACCGTCAGGGTCAGGGCGGCCAGCGCTGCCAGAGTGAAGTAGGTGCGCGCTCTCATTTGCGTCTTCTTTCCTCGGTCGCGTGGCTCGGCGCCGCGTTACGCTCCCGAGGCCGAGTTGCTTCCGGATCAAAGCGTGCCATCGAACGTCGTCGAAGTTGACACGGCTACTGCACGAGGAGTATAGGCTGATATAGCACCGTCATGGTGTGATTGCCGGACGGTGGGTCTGAGACTCTGGGGTTCTGAGGTGGGCAGTCCAGTACGGATGTCGCCCGCCCCAGCCAGACGAGACCCAGTACCGATGTCCCCGCGCTAGGCTCATACAAACGCGGGAGTTGGGACGCGGTGGGGTAGTTAACCACGCTGTCTCGGCTCCCGCGTTTTTGTTTGCCGTGAGAGCCGACCAGGAGGCTCTCTATGGCGAAGTTGCTCACCGTGCTCGAAACGGCGCAATTCCTCGGCTGTGCGCCTACCTCGCTCGTCTCTCGCCGCTGGCGCGAACAGATCGGTCTACGAGCGGTGAAGGTCGGCCGCAGCGTGATGTTTCTCGAGGCCGATCTCGACGCGTTCATTGCCTCTCGCAAAGAGCAGCACCATGCCCGCGTCGAGCAGAAGGATTCGATGTCAACGGTGTGAGTCCATCCCGGTGAACATCACGATCATCGTGTGAAGTGAGCGCCCCGGGGTTCGGCTCGCAACCGAACCCGCGGGGCAAAGAAAGGAGCGCACCAACCATGCGCACTATCGCTGATCCACGTCGACGGCGCAAGTCTCGCGATCACCAGCGCCCTGGTCCACGATTCTTTCGACCTGGTGATGGTCGCCGAATGCGGCCGATGGCCGGCGGCCCGAAAGTTTTCTACTTGCGGAAGTCCGCCTGATGGCCGCCGCCCCGAATCGGCCGACCCGCGGCGCGCGATCGGAGGTCGTCGTTGTTCGCGAGCTCGAACCGCTTCGGGCTTCGCCGCGAGGACGGCTCGTCGTGCGGATCCTCCAAGGCGACCGCAGCCGGCGCCTCGACATTCGCGAGTACGTCGACGAGGAGAGCTGGAGGGGGTTCACGCGGCGTGGCATCAACCTGTCGAGCGAAGAATTCAACGCGCTCCTCGCGCAACTTGACGAGCTCCTCCCGCTGCTCGAGGGCGGCACGAGATGACCGCGAAGCTACAGGACGCGCGCCGGGAAGCCCGGGCGGCTCGCGGTGAGCTCGAGAGCTTGCTCGGCGACTGCGTGAGTACCTGGCCGTGGAGCTCGCGCTTGAGCTGGTGGCTCGACTGTCTCCTCGTGCTCGAGACGACATCGTGAGCGAGCTGCGTGTCCTCTATCCGAGCGGCCAGGCGTTCACGGTCGTCGGCGACTTGCGCGTGACCGAGCTTCTTGACGGCCTGGGCGTCGCGCCGATGATTCTCGTCGACGGGGCCCAAGCCTACCTCCTCGATCCCCGGGCGCTCGTGCTCCGTGATGGCCACGTCGTGGCCGATCCGCGCTCGGTCGCTCGTGCGGCCCTGGCGCCGTGGGTCCGCGCGTGGCTGGACGAGCATCCGGAGTGGCCGCGCGTGGCGACGGAGGCCGCAACATGACGCTCCTCGCGAGTCACCTGGAGGACCTTCGCCGCTCGGGGTTGAGTGACGAGACGATCGCCCGCGCCGGCATCTACTCCGCGCCCGAGCGCCAGGTGCGGGACGTGCTCGGGTTCGGTGCGGGCCCGGGCATGGTGATCCCGTACCCGGGCGCGAACGGCCCCCGGCGGTACGTCCGCGTGCGGCTCGATCGCCCGGACGCGCAGGGCAAACGCTACCGCTCACCGGCGAAGGTCCAGAACCACCTCTACGTCCCGCCGACGCTCGATCCGAAACGGCTGGCCGACGTCTCGTTCCCGCTGTACTTCACCGAAGGCGAAAAGAAGACGACGGCGACCGTCTCGGACGGCACGAATACCTATACTCAGCTCGATGTCGCCAGTACGCCGTACCAGACGACGACGTTTGTCGCGAAGAATGTCGCGGCGGGCAGCTATACCGTCACCGCCACCTTCAGCGCCGCGGACATCGCTCGCACGATCATCGCAATCGAGGTCGCCGGGGCCGATACGGTCAATCCGGTTGGCTCGGCCCATAAGCTCGGGTCGCAGGCCAATCCCGGGACGGGCACCGATGCGGTCACCTCGGGCACCGTCACGGTCCAGACCGACTCGCTCGTCATCGGGATCGTCTGGCATGACACCGTCGCGGCGACGTGGAACCTGGGCACGGGCTTCACGCAACTCTTCATCAATGAGCCGAGCCAGAACTGCTGTGGCTTTGCCGCCGAGCGGAAGACGCATTCCGGCGCGACCGGGAGCGACGCGGCGACCTTTACCGATTCGACGGATGGGATGAACGAGTACAGGACCGCGATCATCGCGTTTATTCCCGCCGCGACCGGCGGACTGTTCAGAAACCAGGGCGATCTGAGCGGCCTCGGGACCGGCGGCAAGTTCAGAAAGGGCCTGGACTGCCGACTCGAGCGGGGGCGGGACTACGAATACGGCGACGGGGTGGGGGTGCCACTTCCATGATGAGGCGCCCCTGATCCCGTGGCTGATCTGACCGGCAATCTGGGCATCCTCGCGCAGAACGCCAAGGCCAACGGGCGCGATGCTGCTCCTGATCATCGACCACGGCCGCGGAACGACTGACGTGAGCGTGCTCGTTCGCTGCCTCCGTCAGTTCCACGAGGGCGCCCAGGTCCTCACCCTCGAGAGGGTGCTCGTCCTGCCCGACGTGCCGACGATGGGCACGCGCCTTGATCTACGTGGGGACGGCGTCGAAGAGGCATTGACGGTCGTCGGCGTGACCCTGCGCGCGATCTCGGACGGCCCCGGCATCCGGCCACCCAGCGTCGACGTCGTGCTGCACTGGGAACCGCTCGCCGCCGCGGAAGCGGCCAGGTCCGCCGGCTGGCGCGACCAGGCGCTCCCAGAACTAGCCTAGCGACCCATGGCAGATCCTCACCACGTTGCGGAGCCGGGCCTAGGAGCCGTTCGAACGGCAGAACCTGGGTTCGTAGTAGGCTCGCGGCGTTGTGAGGTCTGCGGGAAGGCCCTCCAGGGTCGGCAAAGGTTCACGTGCTCGGACAAGTGCCGGGCTATCCGCTGGCGCCGGCAGGGCGAGGTGGCGCAGCGGGCGGAGGTGGAGAGCCTCTGTCAGGCGGTCGGCTTGCTTCGGGCCAGCGTCGACGCCCTCGCGGAGCGTGTCGATCGCATGATGCAACGATCGCCGCGAAGGAGGGAGCCCTGATACTCGCGCTGCGCTGCGAGCGCGCGCCGCATCGTTGCGCCGTCGAGCCCGAGCGCGTGAGTTTGAATCGACCCCGGCCGGGGGATCTCGTGGCTATTACGTTCAAGCTGGACAGCACTACCGGCGAAGGGACGTTCATCCGGGTCCTTCGCGACGGGCGCCCATTCGAGAAGATCCTCGACGCCATGGGTCCCTACCGGTTCTACGAAGCTGACCACGAAAAGCTCGGCGGCGCGGAGCTCCAAGACGCGGATCTCGAGCGTCTCAAGACGGCGATCCTATCGAGGTACGAAGGCCGATCTGCGTCTGATGAACCGCCAGGACACGCTCGGCTCCGCCCTCGAGGAACCCGGCCATCCTCTTCCATGCCACCAGGTCGGGGGCAAGCTCCTCGTTCGACGCTCCGAGTTCGACAGTCTGGGTCAACGCGTACCGGCGCCGCGGCACGCGCCGACGTCGATGAGATCGTGACCAGCGTGTTCCGTGATCTCGCGCCTCGCCGAGTACGGTAGCATGAGAGCTACAAGGCTCTTGACAACGACTCGCCACAGGGTGTAGCACTCTTACTACCATGGCTGAATCGGAAGTCACGAAGCGGGTGGCGGCGAGGATCGTGCGGCTCCGGGACCAGCGAGGGATGAGTCAGGAGGTGCTCGCGGCGAAGGCGAAGATCAACCGCGTGACCCTGGCGCGCCTCGAGCTGGGCCAGCACCAGCCGAAGCTCGACACGCTCGAGCGGATCGCTCGAGTGCTCGGCGTCAGCCTCGTGAGCCTTCTGAAGTGACCGGCCAGTAGTGAGGCGCGGTATGGGCGTGAGGGTGCGCGAGAAGGTCAAGGGCTCAAAGGTCACGGCCCTCAAGGTGAAGGTGACGGAGTTGCTGGAGTGAGGACGGCCTCCTGTGCGACATCGCCGGCGTCGTTCTGCTCTACTTCTTCGGCTTACCGGAGCACATATCCCGATCAGGCCATGGAGCGCTTCTGCTGGATCAGGAGGATCCTGCGGAGAAGGCAAGGGCGCGGCGCTACGACTGTTGGGCCCGGGTTGGTCTCGGCCTGCTCGTGATCGGCTTCGTTCTTCAGCTCGCGAGCAACTTCATGAAGTGATGAAACGCCCCCGCGCGGCTGGCACCGCCGAGGGCCTGGCCCACAACCCCCAACCCTTGAGGAGGAGAGGATGAGCGAGTCGAGTCTAGCACCCTCACCGACGATCCCATCGACGCGGCGGACACGCGCACGGCCCGGGACCGGAATGCTCTATCAGCAGAAGCGCCGCGATGGAACACTCGCCCCGATTTTTTGGTCGAAGGTGTATTCGCATGGTCGCCCGATCCGCGAGTCCACGGGCACGGACGACCGCGCAGCCGCGGAACGCATCCTGCGCGAGCGCCTCGATCGTGCCGACAAGGGCCTACCCATCGTGCGGCTGCACACCGTGCTCTTTACGGAGCTGCTCGACGATCTCCAGGCCCACTACGACAGCTCGCATCGCCGCAACCCGGTCGAGGCGAAGCGCCGCCTCGCTCCGCTCCGTGAGTACTTCAAGGGGTGGAAGGCCGCGGAGGTCGACGCCGCGGCGTGGGATCGCTACGTCGCGGATCGGCGTCGACGGGGCGCCGTGTCGAACGCCACCTTGAACCGTGCTCTCTGCTTCGTCATCCGCGCGCTCCGGCTCGCGCTCGAGCGCGGTAAGGTCGCGCGCGTGCCCGTCATCCACAGCCTCAAGGAGTCGGCGCCGCGCCAGGGCTTCCTCGAGCGCGAGGACTTTGAGGCGATCGTGAAGCATCTGGATCCGGTGGTGGCCCTGGGCTGCCGCATCGCCTACACGCTCGCGTGGCGCCGCTCCGAAGTCTTCAAGCTCGAGCGCCGGCAGGTCTACCTCGAGACCGGCGCCCTCACTCTCGAGAAGACGAAAAACGGCGACACGCGCCGCGCCTATCTGACCGCCGAGCTCGTCGCCGCGCTGCGGGAGCACCTCGCCAAGGTGGACGCGCTGCAGATTCGACTGGGCCGCGTCTTCCGGCGCGTGTTCGTCTACACCGAGGGCGCATCGGTCGGGCGCCAGGTCGGCGCCTTCCGCGTGGCGTGGCCGCGGGCATGCAAAGCCGCGGGGCGCCCGGGTGCGATCTTCCACGATCTTCGCCGGAGCGGGATCCGCAACATGGTCCGCAACGGCGTCAGTGAAACCATCGCGATGAAGATCTCCGGTCACCGCACGGCCCCGACGTTCCGCCGCTACAACATCACCTCGGACGAGGATCTCCGCGCCGTCGCCGCGCGCATGGGTGGGTCGCTGGGCATGTCTTCGGGCATACCCGAGCCCGGCGCCGCGAAAACCCGCCTCGTAAGCATGCGTTTCTCCTAGCCGTTCGCTCGTCTCCCGCCGCCGGGGGGCGGTGTATCTTAGCCGCCCGCGGTTTCGTGGCCCAAGGTTTCGCACTTGACAGGGATTCGGGCGATTCAGTATTTTTAAACTGTCCTTAAGCCCTAGTAAATCTGCGTCAGCCCGGTGGAGCCCCGATGAAGGTTCGCGTCGCCCTGAGCGTCAACGGCGAGGCCCGCGAGGCGCTGGTACCGGTCCACAAGACTCTGCTCGAGGTGCTGCGAGAGGATCTCGGGCTCACCGGAACCAAGCACGGCTGCGAGCTCGGGGAATGCGGCACCTGTACCGTGCTCGTCGACGGCGAGCCCGTGCTCTCGTGCCTGGCCCTTCCGGTCGAGAGCGAGGGATGCCGGATCACGACGGTCGAGGGGATGGCGGAGGGCGGGCGGCTGCATCCGCTCCAGCAAGCCTTTGTCGAGCTCGGCGCCGCCCAGTGCGGATACTGCACTCCCGGCATCCTCCTCACCGCGACGGCGCTCCTCGCCGAGCGGCCGAGCCCGACCCGGCAGGAGGTCAAGGAGGCGCTGGCCGGCAACCTCTGCCGCTGCACCGGATACACGAAGATCCTCGACGCCGTCGAGCTCGCGGCCCTGCGGATGGGACGTCAGGAGACCCGGGCATGACCAAGAAGGAGTTCGCGGTCATCGGCCGGCCGCTCCCGAAAGTCGATGCCTGGGCGAAGGTCGTCGGGGAGACGAGGTACGCGGACGATCTCTTCCTGCCGCGCATGGCGTACGGCAAGCTGCTCCGCAGCGCTAACGCCCACGCGCGCATCCGGTCCATCGACACCTCGCGCGCCCGCGCCCTGTCCGGCGTTTTCGCGGTCGTCACGGCCGCGGACTTGCCCCGCGTGAAGTTCGGGATCTTGCCCGTGTCGCAGGATGAGGAGGCGCTCTGCGCCGAGAAAGTCCGCATGGTCGGCGACGCGGTCGCCGCGGTCGCCGCCGTCGACGAGGAGACGGCCGAGCAGGCGTGCCGGCTGATCGAGGTCGACTACGAGCCGCTCCCGGCTCTCATGTCGATCTTCGACTCGCTCGCCCATCCCGAGGTCCGGATCCACGAGTACGGCGACGGTCCGAACGTCCACAAGAACGTCGCGCTCCAGTTCGGCGACGTGGACACGGCCTTCAACAGCGCCGACCTGGTTCGGGAGGACGTTTTCTTCTTCGAGGGCAACAACCACTTGCCGATGGAGCAGCACGCGGCCGTCGCCCACTGGGCATCAGACGGCAAGCTGACCCTCTGGTCCTCGACGCAGACGCCGCACTACGTCCACCGGGTGCTCGCCAAAGTCCTCGATACGCCGGCCGCCCACATCCGTGTGATTGCGACGCCGGTCGGCGGCGGCTTCGGCGGCAAGACCGATCCCTTCTCGCACGAGATCGTGGCCTGTCAGCTCTCGAAGCTGACGGGACGGCCGGTGAAGATCGCGCTGACGCGCGAGGAGGTCTTCTACACCCACCGCGGCCGCCATCCGGTCCTCATGTGGATCAAGACCGGCTTCACGAAGCAGGGCGACATCACCGGCTGCCACCTCCGGACGTGGCTCGACGGCGGTGCCTACGGTTCTTATGGAGCCGCGTCCACCTTCTACACGGGCGTGATCAATCCGGTCACCTACAAGATGCCGGTTTACAAGTTCGAGGCCGCGCGCATCTTCACCAACAAGCCGCCGTGCGGACCCAAGCGCGGCCACGGCACGCCCCAGCCCCGCTTCGCCCTCGAATGTCAGCTCGACAAGGCGGCCGAGCAGCTCGGGCTCGATCCCGCCGAGATGCGGCGACGGATCGTCGCCGATCCGTTCACCAAGACGGCCAACCATCTGACGGTCACGACCATCGGTCTCGGCGAGTGCATCGACAAGGTCGTGGAAGCCTCCGGCTGGCGAGACAAGCGCGCGCGCTACGGCATCTCGGCGAGGCCGACGCAGGCGAAGCAACGTTCTCCAAAGAAACGCGGCCTGGGCATCGCGTGCTCCGCCTACCTCACCGGCGCCGGCACCGCGATTTACTGGAACGACATGCCCCACTCGGGTGTGGTCGCGCGGGCCGATCGCAGCGGCGGCGTCACCGTCCTCTGCGGCGCCACCGACATCGGCCAGGGCTCGGATTCCCTCCTCGCCTACCTGACCGCGGGGGGACTCGGCATCGCGACGGAGGACGTCCACGTGCATCCGGCCGACACGAGCCTGACGCCCGTCGATCTCGGCTCGTACTCGTCGCGCGTGACGCTGATGTGCGGGATGGCGGCGATCCAGGCGGCCGAGCGGCTCCGCGACACCATCTGCAAGGCGGTCGCGCAGAAGCTCGAGGTGAGCCCGGCGTCGCTCGTCGCGCGCGAGCGCAAGATCGGCGTGGCCGACGACTGGGACCGCGCCGTGCCGTTCGCGCGGGCGGTGGAGCTCGGAGAGGCGCAGCACGGCGTGCTCGCCTTCCCCGGCTCGTACGCGCCCCCGAAGCGCGCGGGCAAGTACAAGGGCGGGGGTGTCGGCCCATCGCCCTGTTATTCGTATTCGGCGTGCGTCGTCGAGCTCACCGTCGACGAGGAGACCGGCACCGTCGATCTCGAGAACGTGTGGATCGGACACGACGTCGGGCGTGCGCTGAACCCGCTCCTGGTCGAGGGCCAGGTCGAGGGCTCGGTGTACATGGGGATCGGCGAGGCCTTGATGGAAGAGCAGGTCTTCAGGAAGAATCTCCACAAGAACCCGTCGATGCTCGAATACAAAAGCCCGACCACGCTCGAGACACCGGAGATTCACACGATCCTCGTGGAGACCGATGATCCGGAGGGACCGTTTGGCGCCAAGGAGGCGGGCCAGGGACCGCTCTTGCCGGTGATCCCGGCGATCGCGAACGCTATCCACCACGCGCTGGGGATCCGTATCGACGAGGTGCCGATCACCCCGGACAAGATCCTCAAAGCGATCGACCTGAAGCGGGCGGGCAAGCCGGCGCGGGTCGGGCCCGAGCGGCTACCGCTGTTCACATTCAAGGCCCCGGTCGTGGTCGAGTCGGCGTTCGGGCGGCCGGCCGACGCGATCGTCTCCCGGCCCTTCGCGTCATGAAGACGGACCCACGTCGCGTCTCGCTCAGGCCACCTTCGGTGAGCGCCGTCCGGCCAAATATGAATCGGGCGTGCGGAGCCGGAGCCCGTACCGCTCCAAGGGTTGTCCGCAGAACCGGAGCCTGTATCGCCCCATGGGTTGTCCGCAGAACCGGAGCCGGCTCGCACCTCTCTCAGGCCACCCTCGGTCCAAGCCGGCCTCACGGACCCCGCTACAATTGACCCGGCTCGCACCTCTCTCAGGCCACCCTCGGTCCAAGCCGGCCTCACGGACCCCGTTACAATGATCAGGCTGCCGCCGTTCACGTACCTCGCGCCGAGCACGGTCGACGGCGCCGCGCGGCTGATGGCCGAGCACGGACGCGACGCCATGCTCGTCGCCGGCGGAACCGACCTGTACCCGAACATGAAGCGGCGGCAGTTCGAGCCCAAGGTGCTCGTCGGGCTCCGTGGCATCCACGAACTGCGCGGCATCAGGGGCTCTACGGGCGGCGGCTGGACGATCGGCGCCGGGACGACGCTCTCGGCTGTGGCCACGCACCGCGACATCATGCGCGATTTTCCAGCGCTCGCAACGGCCGCCGGGTTGGTCTCCTCGCCTCAGCTCCGGAACATGGGTACCATCGGGGGCAACGTGTGTGTGGATACCCGATGCAACTATTACAATCAGTCCTACGAGTGGCGTAAAGCCATCGGCTTCTGCATGAAGAAAGACGGCGACATCTGTCTGGTCGCGCCCGGCAGCTCCCGGTGCTGGGCGGTGTCCTCGTCGGACACCGCACCCGTGCTGTGGGCGCTCGGCGCGAGGCTGCGGCTCGTGGGCTCCGACGGGGAACGTACGGTGCCGATGGCCGCGCTCTATCAGGACGATGGCATCGAGTACCTCGCCAAGCGCCCGGACGAGATCGTCGCGGACATTCAGCTTCCGCCGGCTGAGGGCTGGCGCTCGGTGTACCTGAAGCTGCGGCGCCGCGGCTCGTTCGACTTCCCCGTGCTCGGGGTGGCGGTGGCGGCCAGGATGGAAGGCGACGTCGTCCGGGACGCCCGCATCGTCCTCGGCGCGGTCGCCTCCCAGCCGCGGCCGTCAGAGAAGGCCGCCGCTGCGCTCGTCGGCCAGCGCGTGACGCGCGAGCTGATCACTCGGGTGGCCGATCTGGCGGCCGGCCCCGCGAAGCCGCTCGACAACACCGACTTCAGCCATCCGTACCGAAAGAAAGTCACGCGGGTCTTCGTCGCGCGCGCCGTCGCCGCCATCGCCGGACTCGGGGACGGTGGCGCCGCGTCGGAGGAAGTCGCGTGACGGCGCTCGGCGAGCGCATCAAGCGTCTGCGGGGCGAGCGCGAGCTCCAGCAGCGCCAGCTCGCGGAGAAGGCCGGCCTCACCCCGAGCATGGTCTCGCAGATCGAGTCGGGCCGGCTCTCGCCCTCGCTCCACACCCTGGGCAAGATCGCTTCCGCCTTCGGCGTGCCGATCGCGGCCCTCTTCGACGGCAAGCCGGCCGGCAGCATCGTCGTCTCGCACAGGCGCGACTACCCGGTCGTGTCGTTCGACGGCTCCTCGGAGCGGTGGGCGGTCCTGGGCGCCGGCCTCTTCCAGGGAAAGATTCGCGCGGTGGTCTCGACCCTCGGCCCGAAGTCGCGCGGCTTCACGACCGAGAAGGTCATCATCAAGCCGGGACAGCTGAAGCTCTTCTACGTGCTGGAGGGCAAGGTCGCGCTCCACTACGACGGCGACCGCCACCTGCTCGAGGCGGGCGACAGCGCGCTCCTCGACGGTGGCGTGCCCCACGGCTGGGAGAATCTCGGCGGCAAGCAGGCCCAGGCGCTCTGGGTCATTCTGGGATAGGAACCAATGGCTGACACCGGCGAGCGCGTTCGGGTGGACTTCAGGACGGAGCCGTCGAAGTATCGACACTGGAAGCTCGCCTTCGACGGCCCGGTGGCCACGCTCGCCATGGACGTCAAGGAGGACGGTGGGCTCCGCCCGGGCTACGAGCTGAAGCTCAACTCCTACGACCTCGGTGTGGACGTGGAGCTCTACGACGCGATCCAGCGCCTGCGCTTCGAGCATCCCGAGGTGGGCGCCGTGATCGTGACCTCCGGCAAGGACCGCGTCTTCTGCGCCGGCGCCAACATCCGCATGCTCTCGCAGTCGGCCCACGGCTGGAAGGTGAACTTCTGCAAGTTCACCAACGAAACCCGCAACGCGATGGAGGAGGCGACGGCCGAGTCGCGCCAGCTCTACCTCTGCGGCGTGAACGGGCCCTGCGCGGGTGGCGGCTACGAGCTCGCGCTGGCGACGGACTGGATCGTGATGGCCGACGACGGGAACACGGCGGTGTCGTTCCCGGAGGTTCCGCTGCTCGCCGTGCTCCCGGGCACCGGGGGTCTCACGCGCCTGGTCGACAAGCGCCGGGTTCGCCGGGATCGCGCCGACTTCTTCTGTACGGTCGAGGAAGGGATCAAGGGCGCGCGCGCCGTGGAATGGGGCCTCGTGGACGAAATCGCGCCGCGCTCGAAGCTCGACGAGGTCGTGAAGCGTCGCGCCGCCGAGTTCGCCGCCCGCACCGATCGGCCGGGCGGAGCCCGCGGCATCACGCTGGCCCCGCTCGAGCGCACGATCGACGGGGATCGGATCCGCTACGGCCACGTGGCGTGCGAGATCGATCGGGCGCGAGGCCTCGCCGAGATCACCGTGAGCGGGCCGAGTGGACCGCCGCCGGCGGACCCGAGCGGCATCCGCGAGGCCGGCTGCGCCTTCTGGCCGCTGGCATTCGCCCGTGAGCTCGACGATCTGATCCTGTACCTGCGCACCAACGAAGACGAGATCGGGCTCTGGGTATTCAAGACCTCCGGTGGCGCCGATCTCGTCGAGGCCTACGACCGGATGCTCGCGGCGCATCGCGACGACTGGCTCGTGCGCGAGATCCGTCTCTACCTCAAGCGCACGTTCAAGCGGGTCGAGGTCTCGTCGCGCTCGGTCTTCTCGCTCGTCGAGCCGGGCTCGTGCTTCGCCGGCACCCTGCTGGAGCTCGTGCTTGCCGCCGACCGCTCCTACATGCTGGACGGCGCGCGGCCGAGTGACGCGAAGCCGCCGGCGACGATCAGGCTGACCGAGATGAACTTCGGCGCCTATCCGATGGTCAACGGGCTCACGCGACTGGCGAGCCGCTTCCTCGCCGAGCCCGGGCGAACCGACAAGCTCCGCGCGCGGATCGGTGAGGACCTGGACGCCGCCGCCGCGGCCGAGGCCGGCCTCGTCACGTTCACGCCCGACGACATCGACTGGGTCGACGAGGTCCGCATCGCGATCGAGGAGCGCGCGGCCTTCTCTCCCGACGCGCTGACCGGCATGGAGGCGTCGATCCGGTTCGGCGGGCCCGAGACTCTCGAGAGCAAGATCTTCGGCCGACTCTCGGCGTGGCAGAACTGGATCTTCCAGCGCGGAAACGCCGTCGGGCCGAAAGGCGCGCTGGAGGTTTACGGGACGGGGCGGCGCAGCGAGTTCGACCGCAGGAGAGTGTGATGGCGGGCATCGA
>Ga0137388_10001585_pt1 | contig 13872 bp, 10 predicted proteins | sample 15con2h14AmetaG_FD_104644 | JGI IMG/M metagenome (GOLD analysis project Ga0137388, IMG submission 104644) | Vadose zone soil microbial communities from Angelo Coast Range Reserve, California, USA - 15con2h1.4A metaG | ecosystem: Environmental > Terrestrial > Soil > Vadose zone > Saprolite...
GTCAGCGGGTGCTTAGCTACAGTCCACAAACAGGGACAGTTGACCGACTCCGGGTCGACTCCATTCTCCACAGGGAGACGGCTGTCGAGGTCGTCGAGTGGTACAAGCAGTTCGGTATAAGCCGAGCTACGGAGCCGGTTCGTTTAGGAGCCAATCCCGAACTCGGCATCTTGGCTCGGGTATGCGTACCCATCGCCTATCGGGGTATGGCCCTTGGCTTCTTGTGGTTGATTGACGCCGACGGATCCATGGATGATTCCGAGGTCGCATCCGCGGTTGCCGCATCCCATTCCATGGGACTGGCGATATACAGACAAAGCCTGATAGACAAGCAAGCGACGTACGACCTTCGCAACCTGCTGTCAGCTAACCCTCGGCTACAGGCTACGGCGGCCCAGAGACTCGTCGACTCGGAGGTTTTCGTTGATGTGGGATTAGTTGTAGCGATGGTAGTCGCCCCGTGTGGACTACAGCATCCCCAGATTGCGGAGGCCACGTCGACCGTCGAGGATGCCCTGCGTATAGCGCAGCGGGAGGCTCCGCCTCGACACGCATTGAGCTTGGTACGACAGGATCACGGTGTTTTGCTGTTAGCCATGGGGTCATTGAACGCGCGACGGCTGGCTGAAAAGCTGGCAGGAGCGGCCACGAATTCGCGCCACTCAAGTTCTCAGGGGCTGAACTTTGTTGTTGGGGTGGGCGAGCCGGTTTCGCTCCGCAACGCAAGTGCCTCGTACGCGCAAGCCCGCCAGGCAGCACGGCTCGCGGGATCTCTGCCAGAGCTCGGCCCAGTGGCAGATTGGGCGACTCTCGGAGTCTTTCGCGCCTTGCTGCAACTGCCCACAGACGAGCTCCGATCGACCATCCTCGATCCCAGACTTGTGAAACTTCTGGAGTCGCAGGCCTCGGAGGTACTCACTCCCACACTTGAGGTGTACCTCGACCTTGCCGGCGATGTGCAGCACACCGCTATGAAGGTTGGCGTGCACCGCGCTACCCTCTACTACCGACTGAATAGGATCGAAGAATTGACGGGCGCAAGTCTCAGTAACGGCCACGACCGCCTCGCCTTTCATGTGGGTCTCAAGATCGCCCGGTTCGCCGATCTGTATCGCTGGTAGCTGCAAAACAGTGCAAATTGCTCCCCGAGCCGATCAACCTCGAAAGGACTAGCGGGGCACTCGAGCAATAACTCGTCGAATGAATCCTCGGACTATGTCAAGGTAGGCGTCTGCCTCTTTCTCCAGCACAATGATGTGACTCGAGCTACCGAAGATGACGAACTCGCTGTCTTGGACTCCTTCTGCGACGATGCGATGGCACTCAATGCCTTGTTCGTCGTATAGGCCAGTGAGCACGAGCGTGGGTACAGCCACCTCATGCAACCTATCCGTGACGTCCCAAGGGAGGAGATTTCCGGTCACCACGAATTCATTTGGACCCCACATGACGTAGTAGGGACGGCCGTGGCTGGCAAGCAGCTCGCCTAGGACAGACTTTGCCTCTGAAAGCGAGCGGGCGAGCTCAAAAGGAGTCGACCGCCTCAAGAATCGAGCGTTAAACTCCCAGACCAACTCTTGATATTCCGGGCTAGAAAAGTCGCCCGTCGCCTCTAGTTGCAGCATGCTGGCTAGAACCTTGTCCCCCAATTCCAATCGGCACCGGGTAATGGCGCGCACCATCTGAGCCGTGCTCGCGCCGGCGTTCGAGAAGACGAGGCTCTTGACGTGCTTCGGATAGTCCAGCGTGTATTGAAGGCCGAGCATTGCCCCCCAGGAGCGGCCAAACACGTGAACATCGCCAAGCTGTAGGCCTTCACGCACAGCATCTACCTGCTCAACGAACTGCTGCATCACCCAGAGGGAATCGTCGTCCGGTCGATCGGAAGAGCCTCCCCCGAGCTGATCGAACAGCACGATCCGAAGATCTCCTTCAGCCAGTTCGCCCAGGCGCCGAAGGTAGCCAATGTTGCCTCCAGGGCCGCCGTGCAGGCAGAGGAGAGTCTCAGGACCGTCACCGTGAATCTGGTAGTAGATCTCATGACCGGATTGGTCGATGGCGAGTCGTCCATCACGGGTGATCGTCATCTTAGGACTCTGTCAGGCTCCATCGTCGTGGAGCAATCGGCGTCGACTGCAGCAACGTGACTCTCTAGGTCTCCAAGGGTTTTGGATCGCGTGCGACCACCGCCCGGAGGCGCGTGGTCTGCTCTGAATCGATGCGGAAGTGCTCATCAATGGCCACGGCATAGTGGCGCTCGGCAGCCTCACGGGTGACGAATCCATCGAGCACGTCCTCGAGGACCGCATCAGGGGAGCGTTCGAATGGTGGGCCATATCCTCCGCCGCCGCCCGTGCGGTATTTCATGACGTCCCCACGGCTCATCGGATAGGCATTTACCTTGAGCAAATGCCGTTCCTCTGGAGTGCCAGGATTGATGACAACATCTGGACCCTCCGCAGCCTGCCCACCGAATAGTCCCCAAGCGGGCGTGACAGAACGCTCGAACCAAAGGTAGAGGCGCGCGGGCGCTTCGAACTCGTACGTGCGGTACAGACCGCAACCACCTCGGAAGCGACCCGGGCCGCCAGTATCTGGCCTGAACCCGTACTCGGTAATCATCATTGGGTACTTGTTCTCATAAACCTCAACCGGGAGATCTTTGAAAGGCCCATTAACATTGTTGATTAGCCCGTCCTCTCCATCGCCCGCATGCCATGCGCCCCAGCCGCCCGGATTGGGCTCGACGGCGACATAACGGAGGTCTCCGCGACGTTGGTCAACCCCTGCAATCGAGACCACCATAGAGTCGCCATAGTGAGCGGCAGCGACCCGATGTGGAATCGCCTCAGCAACCGCCTTGCCGACAAGGTCTGTTAGGAGGCCCAGCGGTGTGAAATACCATTGACAAGGCGCTGGCTCCGCCGCCCGGAATATGGATCCTTCGGGAGCCCTCACAGTCAAGGTCTTGAAAGTTCCGCCGTCCACGGGACGGTCTGGATTGATCAGCAGCTTGAAGGCTAACCGACAAGCCGACACGGCTTGAGCGAAACCGCAGTTGATCGGTCCGCGCGCTTGGGGTGCCGACCCCTCTAGGTCGATCGTCATCTGATCTCCGGCGATTGCAACTTCAACTTTGACTGGAATCGGTCCGTTGCCCAGACCATCGTTATCGAGAGCTCCCTCTGCGAAATAGAGACCGTCCGGTATGGCTCCGACCGCCTCCCTTTCGAGTTGCTCAGACTGACGGAATATATCGTTGCGGGCCTGCAAATAGGTTTCGTACCCAAAGCGCTCAAGAATCGAACGAAATCGGGCTTCGCCTGTACGACACGCCGCCACCTGTGCATTCAAGTCACCTACGAGCGAGTATCCGAAGCGACCGTTTCGGCGCAGTGCATCAACGATGTCTTCGCGTTCCTGGCCATCCTCGTAGATTCGTGTGGGTCCCCAACGCATGCCCTCTTGGTAGATTTCGTTTGAATCCATCGGCGTCCCTGGATCTTTGGCTCCCACATCGAGCCAATGGGCACGGGTTGCCGAGAATCCCACGAGCTTGTCGCGCCAATAGATCGGAGCAAAGATGGTCGCATCGTTCAAATGAGTGCCAGTCATATAAGAGTCGTTCATGAAAAAGACATCGCCTGGCTTGAAAACATCCGAGCCGAACATCTCCCGGGTCAGCGTGACGCAGACTTCCAAGTTGCCAAGGAATAGCGGGACGCCAACCGATTGGCCGAGAACGTTCGCCTCCGCGTCAAGAAGTGCCACAGCACAGTCTTTACCTTCGTATATGACAGGTGTGTAGGCGCTTCGAATCAATGCGGCGTTCATGTCTTGGGCGCAGGAGATGAGGGCGTTACGGATGATCTCGGTAGTGATCGGGTCTGTCATCTGTCGACTACCCGCCCACCGGAGTAATGCGAATGTTCCCGAGGTCATCGATGCGGGCTTGGTGGCTTGGCGGGACTACTGTGGTCGCAGTCTCCTCCTCGATGATCAACGGCCCCCGATGAACGAGACCCGGAGCCATACTCGATCTAAGCCGGATTTCCGTCTCCCGTAGTCGGCCGGCAAAGACCACCTGGCGGACCTCCAGAGCTGAATCCTGATTGCGATCAGGCGGCACGAATCCCATTGGAGCCCTCTTCAACCTTCCCATTGCCGCAACTCTCAAGTTCACAAACTCCACCGGAGCCCCAGGAGTTGAGTGACCGTACCTCACACGGTAGGAGTTGTGGAACGCCGCCTCGATCCGCGCCAGGTCTATAGCTGCGTCAATCGGAAGGGTGACCCAGTACTCCTGGCCGACATAGCGCATGTCCGCCAAGCGTGCGAAATGCACGTCACCGCTCTCGACGGACTCTGCTGCCAGCGCGTCTGCCCCTTGCGTCTCAAGTTCGTGGTACTGCTCTTGAACTGTTTGCGAATCCACGGCAACCAACTGACGGAAGAAGGAGCGCGTAAGGTCATGCCGCAAGTCCGTTTGCAGCATTCCCCACGCTGAGAACGTGCCCGGACTCCACGGTATGACAACTTCCTCTATTTGGAGCTCGTTGGCCAGCCACACAGCATGCATTGGACCGGCGCCTCCGAATGCCACTAGGGAATAGCCTCGGGGATCGATTCCCTGCCCGACAGTGATCGTCCGCATCGCATCTGCCATCTTGGCGTTGATGATGGCAAGAATCCCTTCTGCTAGCCCTACGTCATCAAGGCCCAGTACACCAGCCATCTTGTGGATGGCTTGCGCAGCGGATGCCTCATTCAAAACCATTCGGCCACCCAAGAAGTAGTTGGGATCCAAACGCTTCAGATAGAGGTTCGCATCTGTAACTGTGGGTTGAGTTCCACCCCGGCCATAGCAAGCCGGCCCAGGATCAGCGCCGGCGCTTTGGGGTCCTACCCTCAAAGCACCAGCCTCAAGCCAAGCGATGGAACCCCCGCCGGCGCCGATCGTGTGTATATCAACGAGCGGCATTAGCACAGGCAAACCTTGCAGTTCCGTTTCCGTCGACAGGCTTGGTTGGCTTTCCACAATCAAGCTCATGTCAAAAGACGTGCCGCCCATGTCGACGCACAGGAGATTGGGCTTGTCCATGGCATTGGCCAGGGCGGCGCCTCCGATGGCACCTCCCACGGGACCCGATAGAAGAGTCTGTATGGGCTTCTCTCTGGCTGCGCTGGCCGTCATTACCCCGCCGTTGGACTGCATTACGTGAAGCACCGACTGCACGCCAAGACTTCGCATCTCCGACTCAAGGCTCGTGAGGTATCGCTGGACGATCGGCGCTATGTAAGCATTGAGAACGGCTGACGACGCGCGTTCATATTCGCGCCACTCTTGGGCGACGCTGTGGGACAGAGTGATGGATAGGTCAGGCAGAGCCTGTTGGAGGAGCTCACGCGCGCGCAGTTCGTGAACCGGGTTGAGAAATGCGTGAATGAAGCAGATAGCTACGGCTTTGATTCCGTCTCTTTGTATCCTCTCGACTATGGGGACGAAATCATTTTCATGAAGAGGCTCAAGAATCGTTCCATCCCACCTCAGACGTTCACGAACCTCGATGACATCGCGTCTAGGCACTAGCCTGCGCGGCTTGCGATACTGGAGCGCATAGAGCAGCTTTCTATCACCACGTGCGATTGAGTAGGAGTCACGCAGACCAGCCGTCGTTATCAGTAGTACCCGGGCCCCCTTGCGTTCCAGGAACGCATTCAACCCGACGGTTGTGCCATGGACGCTGAATTCAACATCAGCGGGATTGGGAATCAGCTGCCGCCAGCCGTTCAAGACGCCTTCGGCTAGGTTCTGTGGAGTGGTTGGTGACTTACCCGTGATAGCTTTCTGTCCCAAGGTGTCCGCTACCACGAAATCTGTGAACGTCCCGCCGATGTCCATGGACACCCGCAATCGGGTCATCTAAATTCTTCTCAAGGCGGAGGCGAGATTCCGGTCCGCAAGCAAGAACCCCTGGGGTTTACTCACAAGACTGCCATCTCCATTGATAGATCGCCGTCGGCGAATCTTGCGAGCCGAAAAGAGTGTAGATCGAACGTCTCGCATCGCCCCAGGCAAATTAGCTCGGCAACTGCGCGCCCAGCGGCGGGCGAATGCATTATTCCGTGCCCACCGAATCCAACACATTGAAGGAATCGAGGTAACCCAGGCACGGCACCGATGATTGCATTGTGATCAGGCGTCTCGGGATAGAGTCCCGCCCAACATTTCCTGGTATCGATTGGAACATCTGCAAGGAGCGGGAAGCGATTTCCGATTCGGTGAGCCAGATCATCGAAGAACTTGGGGTCCACTGTGGTGTCCCAACCTGGAACATCATTCGGATTGGAGTAGGCAAGCAGGTAACCAGCGCGGCCCTCCCGACGCACAAGCACACCACTGTCGACATCAACACACATTGGAATAATGTCCGGAGCGCCCTGAACTGGCTCCGTAACAGCGAGATTGCGGCGCACGGGTCTAACAGGAACGTCGACGTCTAGTAATCGGGCGATCTGGCCAGCTGATGCACCGGCAGCGTTCACCACCCACGCTGCATGTAATTCGCCGGAGCTCAACTTCAGGTTGAAGCCGCGGTTCCCACTCGGCTCGATTGCTTGAACCTCAGTATCGAATCGGAACTCGACGCCTAACTCCTTGCCCTCGTTCCAGCGGGCAGCCACCACTGCATGCGGATCGATGAACCCATCGCGGGGGCCAAAAGTACCGCCGCGCAGCCCCTTCGCTCGAATGATCGGGGCCAACCGCAACACGTCAGCCGGCTCAATCCACGCCACATCCACTCCCAACGCCCGCTGCAACCTGAGCCCCGCCCTCAAGCGCTGCTCCGCGGCAAGACTTCCGGCGATGAAGAGATAGCCCGCCTGTAGGAAGCCAAGCTTGCCCGGATTCGCCATTTCCAGACGCTCGAATTCTCCGATGGAATAGAGCGAGAGCTGGATATTTGCAGCAGCCCCGAATTGCGCACGGACGCCGCCGTTGGCGCGCGCCGACGACTCCTGACCGGGCAGCGAATGACGATCCAGCACGATGACTTTCAGCGAACTCATGCGCCTTAGCTCGCTGGCCACAGAGAGTCCGATAACGCCTCCGCCCACTACGGCAACGTCAGCGGAATGCACGTCCCTGCTCGGATATAGAGTCCTGAGCCGATCGGTAGGCTTCCGCTGGACCGCCCGACTGCAGTCGGCATCCAGTTGTGCATGCGGTCAGTCCTTCCTCGAGGCGTCACCGGAAAGCCTCACCACCCACCACTTTCTGAGCTGTGCACCATGATCTCCTGGCATCGCTTCTAACCCAATGCCGCACTCATGCTCCGTGTGGCAGACGACCAAATACGCGAATCCCGTCGACAGTCGCAGTATATGGTTCGCAGATTCGCTCAGGTTGAGCGGAATGTCGGATGTCGAGGCACCGCCGCTAGACATTTGACGGACGGATTTCGAACGACCCCAGTTCGGGCGGTTGCGCACCCCCGGACAGGGCTTCGCACACTTGCGGATCGCGTAGTCATCGGAGGCGGCAGGACAAGATTGCAGTTGGAAGCAGGGTAGCCGCGAGGTTCGGTGAGCATGGGCTTCCGAATGTCGCGTAGCCTCACGGTTGTTCGGCCGAAACGCAAGGGACGGCTGCATCGAGCGGGGCGGTCAATCACTAAGTCTCATTGGGCTGAGTTCAGGCACCTCATGCGAACTTCGGTGCTCGGGGAATCAAATTTGATCGACCCTGTGCTGTTGGAGGTGTGATCGAGGTTCCGGGAGCGACCATATTCGAGAAGATGAAGTAGGGCAGGTGTGCTGATTTGCGCCACAATATCGCATCAAACTTGGACGATCTGGCCCGCTCCCTCGAGCCGTGCCCGATCGTATACGAGCCGAGCCGCGGCGAGGTCCTCGATGGCGAGGCCCATAGACTTGTAAACCGTGATCTGATCGCGTCGCTCGCGGCCGGGGTGGCGGCCCAGAAGGATCTCACCGATCTCGACGGCCGAGCTAGCCTCTAGACCAACTAATTCGGCCGAGCCAGCTGGCGGAGCTAAGAATGCCGCGCGCGACTCGACGACGAGCAATCCAGCTGTCACTGTGGCTCGATCGAGTTCGGGTCCGGTGGTGTTGGCTCCAACTGAAGTGACATGGGTGCCTGACGCTAGCCAGGCTCGTTGCAAAATGGGGCTTGACGCGTCGGTGCAGCAGCACACGACGTTAGCGTTCCGTGCGGCCACCTCAAAGCTCGGCGCAACTCGAACACCGGGACGCTCGGCAGCCAGCCGCTTGGCATGAGAGCCGTCGCGGGAGGCGACTCGAATCTCGGCAAAGTCGCGCACACGAGCCACAATGTCGAGGTGGTGGGAACCCTGCACTCCCGCGCCAAGGATGGCAAGGCTTCGGACGTCTTGCGGAGCCAACAGCTTCACCGAAAGCGCGGCCGCTGCTGCCGTGCGGGTCGCAGTGATGTGCGTGCCATCCATGACGGCAAGCGGATGGCCGTCTTGCTCATCGAATAGAGCGATCAGCGCGTGGTGTGATGGCATGCCAAGGTGATCGTTACCGGAGAAAACGGAAACAAGCTTTGCTCCCAAGCCGACCGACGGCACGTAGCCAGGCATCGACCCAAGCAACCCAGCGTTGGGAACGAAAGCCGCAGTGCGGGGTGGGACCGACGTGCGCCCCGAGCTGAGTTCCTTGAAGGCGCGTGCGAGCGCCTCGATGAGCTCATCAATGTCAAGCAGGCGTTCGACCTCGCTGCGGCCGAGAAAGAGAATCTGCACCGCCAGCATGATAGTCAGGCTGCTTCCGTGCGAGGTTGAGGACAATTTGGCCGTCAGGCTCGGTTTAAGCGGACGTGGTCGGCGAGACGAGCGTAGGCGTGCGACACCCGTAGCGTTGCTAGGCGTTCCACACTCTCAAAACGTATTGGCTTCGGATAGTTGATGCTCCTATGTCAAGCCGCGGCCACGCAGGCACTGAGATTGTTCGTTGGCGACAAGGGCTGGTCCTGAAGTAGTCGGCGACCTCGTCCGAGATGCATCGCTTGAGTGCTCGGATAGCCTCCGTCTTCATATTGCCGGCCACCACCCTTGAGCTGGAGACCAGCCTCCATGCTCAACCCCTAGGAGTCGATGGGGGGATCTAGATCTAAGCTATAAGGCCCCAGAGGAGGGCCTGGATTCCGTGAACCAAACTTCTCGCTTCCTCGACTCAACTTCTGGCTCTGCAAGCTTCCTTAGCTTGCACGCGGACGCGATCGTGGGGTTTGTGCTTGGTAGCGCGGTAACTCTTATCGTCGCGTACGTCTTTTACCTCTTTGCGAAGCAGGAAAAGCGACCCTTATGGACTTTGCAAACCAATGTCGGCAGCGCGACATCGATGCATCCGAAGGGCGAGACTGAGCCGATCCACGGGCGCTCGGTTAGCTGGGTGGCATTCTGGAACGCTGGTACGACCGCGATCTTGTGGGCAGATAATCCAAGAGGTAACCCACTCTGTCTTAGGACCGAGTCCGAGGACGACTGTTTGCTTGAGATCGAGTGTGTTGGTAACCACGTGGCCAACCAGATTAGAGTCCCTCCAGCCTCAGCGCGCCAGGCTTCGGCTCGCATGGTGCCTGTTGAGTTCGACAACATAGGACCTGGCCACGGGTGTGTTCTGACAGTCGTTCACACCGATTTGCCATCGGCGGGCGTGAGGTTGGAGGGCGAATTGATTAATGCCTTGCCTCTAGAACGGGTCCCTACACACCAGGCTTTCGCTGGGCGATGGGCGGTGCCGGCGGTTTCCATCGGACTAGTGACCGGCCTACTCATCTATGGGGCACTGATATTGGCCCTTGGAGCGGTGGCGTTCGTTGTCGGAGGAGGGACTTGGCTATCCCTCTGGGAGGGAGCCCGGATCACTGGCAACCCTTGCACTAACTACAGCAACGACCTTTGCAGCAGCTGTGCTCGGATTCGTCGCGGTGTTGTGCCTCGTCGCAGTATTTCAAATCTTGCGCGGGCGGAAGTCCGTTCCGAAAGACTTACGGCGATACCTCGGCGCACTACCAAGGCCAGCTAGTTCGTAGGAATGACCTAGTCATCTCGCCCTTCCTGCTAGTTCTGCTCACTAGCTTTGCCGCGCAAGCCCTCGGTAAACGTCGCCCCAGGTCGCTAGGTTGTTCTGACCGAATCGTGAACAACTGGTTGTATGGCAGTTCAGGCATGTCGCGGCGACCTGGCTTTCGATAGGGGGTAGTTATCGGCAGCTTCGAATAGTCGTCTCTTATCACAAGCATCTCAAAGGCTACTGGGCCACGATGCTTCCGGACCGGCTTCGCGGCGTTCTGGAACTCTGCCTGCTCTAGGATCAGGACTTGCCGCGGATCACCAGGACGGCCGTGAGGATCAGCACCGCGAATGTCAATCCGAGGAGCACGTTGGTTGAACGGATGTCCGACAACAGGCGGGCCCGCTGAAAGCTCAGCCGCACGTCCTGGAGTGCGGTGCGAGTCACGAGATCGAGGCTCTCCATCCATGACTGTCGAAGATTCCGCGGCTGTGTTGGCGGGTCTGGTTCGGCGACTATCGACTCGAGCCAACGCGCGATCCTCCGCACAATCGTTCGGCGCGGTAGTGGCGGGGATGCCAATCGCTCGGCTCGCCCCAAAACCATCATCGGAAACTCCTGGAAGCCTCTACGCTCGCCGTCTATGTTCGCGGCTTGCCTGAGCCGCTCGAGTCGATATTGAACCTCCGAGAGACGAGCAACCAACGCGCCGAGACCAAGGGGCCACAGCCGGCCCAACCGAGAGTTAGCCCGTCGCGCAAGGCTATCGCGTAGGCGGCCGGCCCGCTCACGCAACAAGACAGCCGCTTCCCCGAGCAACAGCAGCGGTAGCCAGTCGCGGAGCTCCTGCTGGAGGTGGAATCTCATTTCTGCCTCGCGCGTCGCGAACTCCTTGCGGTCCTGATCGCGCGACTGTTGGACAAGGATCATCGAGTGCCCATCCCCATAGCGGTCGGCAACGGGCGCCCCGGAGTAGACGCGGCGTCCATCTCCTTCCCACCACTCCCAAGACTCGATGCCGAGTACGCGTGTGACGTCACGAGCCGCCAGACCGTCATCGGACGGGAACTTCTCGCCCGACCAGGCCACGAGCGTTCCATCCGGGAATCGCCGATCACGCAGTAGGCCCGCCCCTCGGGGCAGAAGATCGATCGCAGCGATCTCCCGTAATCGCGTCTCGAGGTCACGCGTTTTGGCCGCTTCGACCATCTCCCAGCTGAGGCCGTCCTTGGTTCGTCGCACCGGGGACGGATGATGGCGTTCGAAAACAGAAGCCGCGATATCTGGTTGGGCGGCGACCACTACCGCCCCCATGACGATGCCTGGAGCGAACTGATCTAGGAACAGGGCGACTCGCTCGACTCCGCGCGGCAGTCGGATCTCGTGAGCCCCGCCAAGGTACTTCCGTCCTTCTCCGGGTCCGGCGAAATTGATCGCACCGAGCCCTTCGCGGCCGCCAGCCTTGGACCGTGCTCGGCGCAACATGTCTCGAACTTGAGCACGATGCCTGCGCTGGTCGTAGCCAGGCGCCTTCAGCCGCCGATCGAGCAGTCGCGCGAACTTATCGATGTCCGTGTCCATGAAGATGTCGGCGATGACGACCGCGACCAGGCGAAGCGGATGCTGTTTGTAGCTCTCCCTGAGTCGCTGGTTGTCTTTGACGTCGGTCTCGGCGAGGTGCTTTACCCAATACCGATCGTCGCTGATCCGCATTTGCCGCCGTCGCCACAACATGATCGGGTCGAGCTTCATGACGATGATGAGATTGTGATTCAGGTCCGGGGCAGAGCGGACCCTTGGGCCCGCGTCTCTCTCATTGCTCTGGGCTGGAGGTGCTTGAGGCTCGCTGCGTACGAGATCTCGAAGGCCGCGCGGGGAGCTGCCCGTGGCCGCCCGCGGGTCTGGCACACCCGGCTGCGCGGGGGAGGGCTCACGCTTGGAGTCGAGGTGAGAGAGTCACGGGGCGAGAGATCTTCGCCGCTTTCGATCACGGGCACGCCTCCGGCCCAAGGGTCGCCGGCTATACCGCCGAGCCGACCGCTAAGCCGAAAATGGCCGAAGCTCTTACAGGCAATGCGCCGCTAGTCATCAGTGTGGGCGGTGACGGGTCCGAGACGCCGCTGACAGACTCGCTGCGACTGATTGTGTGACATAAGGGCCGGGAGGGGTCGTACCTCGTAGATAATCCGTCCGTATGCCGTTCACTGACAACAGATTTCCCCATCTAAAGGGGAACGCTTGGCCTAGTCAGCAGCCGGTGCCGACCTTTGATTGGGTATGTGGCTACTGCTCCAACCAGGTCGCCTCATCGGTGGGCTGGGAGCGGGCAATCGGTGGCGTCGGAAACTATTACATACGGTTATGCAGCCACTGCAACGGCCCGACTTTCTTTCTGGTCGATGGCGAACATTTCCCAGCCCATATGCCAGGCGCATCGGTGCCGAATGTTCCCGACGGCCTGGCGAGGCTTTACGAGGAAGCCAGATCGAGCGCGGCAGCGGGAGCACCCACCGCGGCTGTACTTGTCTGCCGGAAAATCCTCATGAACATCGCCGTCGCCGAAGGAGCGCCGGAGGGCCGCCGCTTCATCGAGTACGTGGAATACCTGGACGAGAAGGGCTTTGTGCCGCCGAAGGGAAAAGTCTGGGTGGACTACATCCGAAGAAAGGGCAATGAAGCGACGCATGAAATCGCCCTGATGAAAGCGGACGATGCGCGAGGGCTAGTCGAGTTTGTCGAGAAACTCTTGAGAGATACCTACGATTTCCCCGCCCGGGTGCCACCAGCGCCCTGACGCATCGTCATCTTGGAGTCACGCCCTGGCATCGGAGCGCGCTCTCTAACAACAAGCTCCGGACAAGCTGCCTTGTAACCTCAGAGGACTGCGCCACGACTCCTATGGAAACGGGACAGCGGCATTTGGGTTGCGGACCAAGTTGAACGCGGGCATCGCTCGAGCTGCCCCATTCAAGCCCGGGCTGCGACCGATGTTGAGAAAAGTCACTCCGATCGATGCTAGGAACGGATACCTCTGACCTCGTCGGGACATGTACGCTCTGGCGCTCGACTCAAGGCGCTGCGTCTCTTCGGGGCGGAGGTTGAATCCTCCCAGCACCAGCATGCCTGGGCGATCAGAGCGGATCTGGCCATCGCTGCCAACGGCCGACTTTGCTACGCGATTCACAAGATCCGCGAGGTACTCGGCACCCAATTCCGAAACGTCCTGAGGGATTCGGACTAAGGATTGCGGCACCTTGACCTCAAGGTGAATGGGTAGTGGCAGATCCAACTTAATGTCTGGCTCACGCGTCTGGCTTGTCGTCGACAGTACCGGCAGTACACGCCGATACGTCCGCTCCAGCATCTCGATGGTCAAGAACTCGATAATGGTGTGCCGGAAATCATGTGGGGTGGGGCAGGTTGGCCGAATCTCATTCCAAACCGTCTCTTTGGCTGCACGCTTCAGGACCTCAATGATCGCGTGAAGCTCAGCAACGACCGCTGGGTCTATGTATGGTCGCGCCTCCGCTACAAACAGATGCACCACCGGCGAAAAGCTGTTGATCAGCTGCGCGAGGGGATGTCGGCTTCGTGGTTGAATCTTGGACTGCTGGCCACGCCGATCCACCGACAGGATTGTGGCGAGGTCCTCGCCAAGTACCTGATCGAGTGCCTGCAGAATGTTGCGCAAGTGTTGACCAGACCACCGAAGGATCCGCGGGTCAGGGGCATAGGTTGAGATGTGACGGTGTGCGAATTTTGCGGGTGAAAGTACCCAGCCTGGGCTTGGCATGAAGTATCCGGGCGCGA
>Ga0137388_10001591_pt1 | contig 13863 bp, 6 predicted proteins | sample 15con2h14AmetaG_FD_104644 | JGI IMG/M metagenome (GOLD analysis project Ga0137388, IMG submission 104644) | Vadose zone soil microbial communities from Angelo Coast Range Reserve, California, USA - 15con2h1.4A metaG | ecosystem: Environmental > Terrestrial > Soil > Vadose zone > Saprolite...
CGCGTCCATCGGCTTTGTGGTTGTTTGCATATGCCACAGCATGCCAATGGACGCCTGCTTTTTCAAGCCCTCCTGACTTTTCACCGGTGAGTGGAGTCGTACCTAGTACCCTATTTCGCTTGATAAAAAGCTATAAAACGTTTATACTTCTATTAAATCTTGCAGCTAATAGCTTGAAACGTGTAAGGAAGCGTTGTTGTTGGCCCTTGATCTTATGCATGTTTACCTCTTAAGCTGGTGGAGAATGTATCATTATTCTGCTAAGGAGCGAGCTATGGCGCATAGTGAGCAGGCTCAAGAGCCAAAAAAAGACTTCTTCGTCAGTTACAGTAGCGCCGACCGTACCTGGGCTGAGTGGATCGACTGGCAACTTAAAACTGAAGGGTACTCGACTATATTTCCTGATCAGGGTCTTGGATTAGGAAGTAATTTCGCTCCGAAGATAGATAACATCTTCAAGGAGGCCAGGCAAGTTATTGCGGTCATCTCTCCCCATTATCTAAATGCGCTGTACGGGCAACTGGAGTGGGCAGTTGTATTGCGGCAAGAAGCAACAAGGGAGCATGGGAATTTGGTTCTGGTACAGGTCCGTGAGTGTAGGCATGCACTCAAGAGCCTAATCAGTCCAATCAGATTTATTGATCTTGTGGAGCAAGATGAGTCCGTGGCGAGGGAAAGGCTCCTTACCAGCATTCGCGAGAGCTATGGAAGCAGTGGATCAAATGGATCAGTGATCGTCTCACATCTGCCTGAAGACAAAGCTCAGCAGGAGTTTATAAAGAAAAGACTGAGTTTTTTGAGACAGCAGGGGATGATGAGTGAGTGGCAAGACTTCGATATGGATGGGGTGGAATCTGTTGTTCTGCCCCTTCACAACATACCCTATCAGCGTAACTCGTTCTTTACCAATCGTGAGGAGATTCTCAAGCACCTGCATGATGCTCTGAGAGAAGGAAAGGCCACAGGCTTCTCGCAACCACTGGCACTGAGCGGTCTGGGTGGGATTGGCAAGACACAGATTGCGCTTGAGTACGCTTATCGATATAGAGATGAGTACTACTTCATTCTCTGGGCAAAAGCGGACTCATACGGCTCACTTGTTTCAGACTTTGTGTTGATGGCACGAGTGCTGAGGCTTCCTGAGCGGAATCTGCAAGACTATGATCAGGTTGTCGGGGCAGTCAAACGCTGGCTACAAGGCAACGCTCACTGGCTACTGATTCTGGACAACGTGGATGACCTTGCAACGGCGAGTGACTTCATTCCTGAGGGCAGTAAGGGGGATGTCCTGCTGACGACGCACGCACATGCGATGGGAACCATTGCCCAATGCATTATAGTTGACAAGATGAAGCCAGAGGATGGAGCCCAACTGCTCCTCAATCGCATCGAGCCTGTCGCGCAGGGCAAGGCACTCGATATGCTGTCAGAGGGTAATCGTGCTGCTGCCGAAAAAATCTCACGTGAGATGGATGGAATTCCTCTTGCGCTTGATCAGGCTGGAGCCTATATCGAAAAAATGCGATGTAATTTGGCAGATTACCTGAAGAGTTATTCCGATTCCAAGCGACGAACAGAGTTACTGAAAGAACGGGGAACACCCACCTCCACCCACCTTGACTCAGTCACGGCCACGTGGTTACTCTCTTTTGATAATGTCAGTAAAGCGAATCCCGCAGCTGCCGACCTCTTGCGCCTGTGTGCTTTGCTCGCTCCTGAGGCAATTCCCGAAGAAATCATCACTCATGGAACGGAATATCTTGGTCCGCATCTAGGACCTGTGGCGGCAAAGCCGTTCGAACTGGATCGTGCCATTGAGGAACTACGCAAGTTCTCCTTGATCTCGCGCAATGCTGACAAGAATACGCTGAGCATGCACAGCCTGGTACAGGAGGTGCTCAAAAGCCTGATGAAGGATGACGAGGAGAGACGCCTGTGGGCAGAACGCGCAGTGCGAGCTGTCAATCAAATCTTTCCAGATGAGGAGTTCTCTGTATGGGAGCAATGCGAGCGCTACTCAGCACAGGCAAAAGCATGCGCAGACCTGATTAAAGCATGGCAGATGCAGTTTCCCGAGGCCGCCAGGTTACTGCACGAGGCGGGGTCATTCTTATTTGAACGGGCGCAGTATGAACAGGCCAAGGCACTGTATGAACAAACCCTGGCTATCCGTGAGCACATCTTTGGCCCTGATGACCTTCATGTTGCCGCCAGTTACAATGACCTGGCCTGGTACTACAGAACGGTGGGCGAGTATGGGCAGGCCGAGGAGCTGTTCAAGCACGCATTGGCGATTCGTGAGAATCAGTTGGGGTCAGATGACCCACAAGTAGCGCAAACGCTTAATGACTTAGCGTGGCTCTACTACAATCGAGGGAGGTATAGCGAAGCGGGACCTCTCTACAAGCGGGCACTGGAGATTCGTGAAAAGGTGTTGGGACTAAACAATCCCGACGTAGCGACCAGCCTCAATAACCTGGCATGGCTCTATTACACACAAGGCAGCTACGCAGAGGCTGAACCGCTGTTTCAGCGGGCTCTGAAGATTCGCGAAGAGATGCTGCCTCCTACACATCCTAATCTAGCCACGAGCATGGATAATCTGGCGCGGCTCTACCGCACGCAGGGCAAGTATGAACAGGCCGAAGAGTTCTACCAGCGTGCTCTGGACATTCGCAGGCAAGCGCTGGGACCGGAACATCCTGATGTCGCGCTCAGCCTTAGTGGATTAGCTCTTCTTTACTACTCTCAAGGTCGGTATGAGGAAGCCGAGGGCCTCTACCAACAGACGCTGGCTATGCAGATGAAAGCGCTGGGAGCGAAACATCCCCATATCGCACGAACACTCAACAACCTGGGGAGGCTCTACCGGGCTCAAGGGAGGTATCAACAGGCCGAGGAAAGTCATCTGCAAGCACTGGCAATTCGAGAGCGGATGCTGGGGCCGGAACATCCAGATGTAGCCCAGACGCTGAACAACCTGGCGCGACTGTATAGCTCGCAGGGCAAGTATCGGGAAGCCGAGCGACTATATCTACGGGCTTTGAGAATACGGAAGAAGGCGCTGGGACCGGAACATCCAGATGTAGCCCAGACGCTGAACAACCTGGGGAGACTCTACCGTATTCAGGGCAGGTATGACGAAGCTGAGCAAATGCATCACGACGCGCTGGCTATTCGACGGAAGACCCTGGGGAGCGAACATCTGGACGTGGCGCAGACACTGAATAACCTGGTGAAGCTATATCGCATTCAGGGTCGGTACGCTCAAGCCGAACGACTAAGCAAGCAAGCATATGCCCTATGGGAGAAGACATTGGGGTCTTGGCATCCTTACCTGGCCCTCATCCTCAACAACCTGGCTGAAGTCTACCAAGCGCAGGGCCGCTATGCTGAGGCTGAACAGAGCTATCAAAGGGCACTAGAAATTCAGACGAAAGCGATGGGCTGGCAGCACACCAATGTGGCCCTCATCCTCAATAACCTGGCAGAAATTGCGATGAGCAGAGGGCAGTACGAGCAGGCAGAGAGAATGCTCCAACAGGCGATAGCCATTCGCAAGCAAGCGCTGGGACTGAATCATTCTGACGTGGCGAGCAGTCTATACAATCTGGCAGAACTCTATGCTGCACGGAAAAGCTATAAGGAAGCTGAGCCGCTCTATGTACAAGCGCTTGCGATTCGTGAACAAAGTCTGGGGACGGATCATCCTGACGTGGCGGTCACGCTGCATCACCTGGCAGGCCTATACCAGTCACAAGGAAAATACAGGCGAGCCGAGACATTGTACCAACGAGCATTGGTGATATACGAGCGTATTGAGGGGCCGGGTTTGGATGAGATGCTGCTTGCTATGGAACAGTTCGCAACCTTATTACGGAAGATGGAACGGGAGGCGAAAGCGATGGAATTGCTGACGCGCGTCCAGAAGCTACGAGATATACGAGTGCATGAGGTCCCGCCGACTTATGAATAAGTAGAGAGAGATAGAGGGATCATAACACAATGAAAGGCTCCGTCAAACAGATCTTTCTTAGCTAGGACAAGTAGGATGAAAGCTAGGCAGAGTAGGTGTTCCCGTGAGATGCGCAACGAGCTCTTACTCAGTGGGGATTGATGAGAGGCTGAGATAATCCTCCAAGTGAGAAACGATCCCAAAGAATGTGACCCGAAACTTGGAGCCGTTGCCTGTACCGGTATTACAAGTCAAGCGTTCTACCCCATGTCCACAGATGTGTTTCAGCAAATGGCGTTGACGGACATGGTACTCCAGGATCAGATTCTATTTTGACGCAGTGCCTGCGCAGCAACATGTACCAATCTCGTTGGCGCTGAACAGAAAATGTTCAGAATACTGTAGCGAATATTTAAAATGTCGGCAATTTTATTGTCTGTAAGGCCAAACTGTACTATACTTAGCTGTATCAATATGCTACAAATTATTTTAAGTGCAGGGTAGCATGCTGTTTGTCGGCTATCTGCCAATGTCATCAAAATCTATTCATTTTTCGAACATAAGTTACTCAACATGGTGCAGGAAAGGCATTCATAGTGTACAAAATAGAGGTATTCATCTCCTTCGCTCAGGATGATGAAGCTTTGCGCAAGGAACTCGAAGCGCACCTTACTGGTTTGGAACAGCAAGGTCTTATCAAAATCTGGCACAATCGTAAGGTAACTCCAGGAGCGGATTTAAAGCAAGAGATTATCAGGCACCTGAATGCAGCCCAAATCATTCTGCTGCTGATTAGCCCGGCTTTTTTAGTGTCAGAAGGCACTAACGCAGAGATGATGAAGGCGATAGAGAGGCATAATGCTGGAGAAGCCCTTGTGATACCTGTTATCTTGCGCCCTACCCATTTCAAAGGGGCCCCTTTCGATCACCTTAAAATTCTTCCTTCAAATGGTGAGCCTGTGGCCAGTTCCGGCTGGCATGATCATGATGAAGCATTCTTCAATGTTGTTGACGGTGTCCAAGAAGCAGTCAAGGAATTAAGAGGACCAACATTACCACATTCAGATGATAAAACCCTGCTCAAGGAGTCATTCATGATCCAAGCATCGGATGCACAGGGTAAACAGGACTTCGATGTATTCCTCTGTCACAACAGTATAAACAGGCCTGCCGTGATAAAGATTGCGGAGCAACTCATTGAGCGGGGAATTAAGCCCTGGCTTGATATATGGGAACTGCGACCAGGTCTACCATGGCAACGTATATTAGAGGCACAGATAGAGCAAATTAAAGCTGCTGCGGTGTTCGTGGGCAAGGATGGTATAGGACCCTGGCAGCACATGGAATTTGATGCATTCTTGAGTGAGTTCGTAAGTCGCGGTTGTCCAGTTATCCCGGTATTGTTAGAAGACGCGCCTGATAAGCCGCAGCTACCTCCTTTCTTGCGAGGCATGACATGGGTTGATTTTCGCAGGCAGGACCCAGACCTGATGGAACAGTTGATTTGGGGTATTACGGGAAAAAGGTTTGGGAGTGGTGACTATGCTGCTGGTGGAGGTAATAACGAGTCTCGGAAAGTGGTGATTCCTCCCACTAAGCCAACTAGTTTGCCATCTTGGAAACGTCGTGATTTGGAGGAAAGACATGATATGCTCCTCGAGGAACGGAAGATGTTGGCTGAGAGAATCAGGCGAGTACGAGAGGCCTGGAGGTTGGAGACGAATGAGGCGATCAAGATGCAACAAGAACACCAGTTTAAGAAAGATGAAGCGGCTCTAGTACCTATCGATGCTGAACTAGAGAAGATTGAGCAGGCACTGCAATAGCCGAGGGCTAATAGATGTTGGACATTCACTATCTTCAAGATGAAATTAAAAGACTCCTTAAGAAGAAGGAAAGTTTGACAGAGTTGATAAGACGTCAAAGCATACATCTTATCCTTATGTCGGAGAGCGACTTGCGTCGTGATGAAATACAGTATCAATTGGAGGAAAGACAAACAGAGCTTGAAGAAGTAAAGGACCAAATGGCCTCTTCCCAGAGGCTGATGCTTTACAAATCTTTGATGAGTCTAGATTACCATGACCATACAAACTTATTTCAGAACTTTAGTCGGACCTATCATGTAGGTGCTTTCATGCTCCATGGTTCGATAAAATCAAATCATCATTACAGAGGATATAGTGTACGTGCGCTCCTGAAGCGATTGGTGTACATAACTCCCAACAGTGGGGTGACTCCACTCATGCATCGTGATCTCTCTTCTCCAATTCAGAGCAACGATGTTGATGCCTTATGGCGTGCTCTTGCTGCCGAAGTCAAGCTAGGTCCGTATGCAAAACGTGAAGATATTATTAAACGTATCTGTAGACGACTGCAGGCCGAGAATGTAATTCTGGTATTCCGCGGAGTAGATTTTGTGCCTGAAGAGTGTTTACGCAGACTTATTCAGGACTTTTGGGGGCCGTTAGCAACTGAAGCGCAAAAAGCTCAGCATTCTGGCCGTTTTCTGTTGCTCATGTTTTTAGTTGACTACAGCGGTCGTGTGAAAGATTGGGAAATCGCCTGTGCTGAGTGGCCTGATGAAGGGGCTTGGAAGCCTGATATTCCAATCAGACTTCCCATCGTTGCCAGGTTTTCTAATAGAGATTTGAGTGGATGGATGGAACAGTGGTCTGAAACATTATTTGATATTTTGCCTGATGATTTGAAACAAGGTCCGCTTGAGTACAGGATTCAGAACATTCTGAATAAGAGTAGCAACGGCGATCCAGACCTCGTAATGTGGTATATTTGCAACCGATGTGGTCATCTTTTAGAAGGAGCAGAAGAATGTCTGAGGCTCTGACCAACACTCTTCTTATATACACTGGTCAAGTCCAGCCTGCCGAAGGCGAAAAGGATGAGAATAGACAACTCCTTTCTCCCTATCTGCCTGATGAAGCGCTGATCGAGGCCGTCAATCTTGCCATCTATCTCAAACGACCGCTGCTAATTAAAGGGGAACCCGGATGCGGTAAAACACGCTTGGCTCGTGCTGTAGCCTACGAGCTTAAGTTGCCTTATGAGGCCTGGTATATCAAGTCTATCAGCAGAGCACGTGATGGTCTCTATACATACGATACAATTGGTCGCTTTCGCGATTCCCAGCTCATTGCGGCAGGTCGTCTCAAAGATGAAGACATCCGGCGTGTTGAAGACCCAGCTAGCTATGTGCAGTGGGGGCCACTGGGCCGTGCCTTCCAGAACGATCGACGTACGGTGGTCCTTATTGACGAAATTGATAACGCAGATATCGACTTTCCTAACGATCTACTGTTGGAACTCGACGAGCGGCGCTTCATCGTTGAGGAGACCGGGCAGAAAATCCAGGTGAAGGAAGGAGTAGAGGCAATTGTTTTGATAACCAGCAATGATGAGAAAGATCTGCCGGATGCCTTCTTGCGCCGTTGCCTGTTTCACTATATTGAATTTCCTCGACGTGAGCGTTTAGTAGAAATTGTGAAGCTCCACTTCCGCGACGCCTCAGAAGACCTTGTGAATAAAGCGGTGAATCGCTTTCAGCAACTGCGTAAGAAGATGGAAGAAGATAAAGGGGAGGCCGGCAAGAAGGTAAGTACTAGTGAACTGATTGATTGGTTTCATATTCTGAGCCGCGATTCGGCGGATGAGGCTCTTACAAAAGTAGACGGAAAGCTTCCTGCCAGTATATTGTTGAAAAGTTGGGATGATCACATTCGTTATCTAGGGCTGATGTATTCAAGGACTTAGCTGTGAGTGTAGAGAATCTGCCATTACAGGAACTCTTTACCCGGTTGCGCAAAGCGGACCTGCCTCTTGGCATAGAGGAGTATCTGTTGGTACTGCATGCCTTGCAGGCTGGCTTTGGCATTTCAGACCGGAAGGCCCTGAAATGCTTATGCCATACACTTTGGATCAAATCGGTGGATGAGGCTCGCGTATTTGACTATCACTTTGAGCAGCTAATACCTCGACCGCCTAAAAGTGAGACTTCCTCACAACCACTTGCAGCTTTGCCTGAACAGTCCGAGACACAATCCGATACACCTTCACCTTTATCCTCTTCCAAGCTAAGTACGTCTGATCCTCCTAGTCCTACTACGGTTTCAGAAATGACCTTAAGAATAGAAGATGAGGTTCAGGTAGCCCAGGCTATGAAGCAATCTGCTAGCAATGAGGATGAGATTCTTTCTGATCGATATATCTCTTCGGATGAGTATTTCCCAGTTACTCGTCGACAAATGAAACAGAGTTGGCGTTACTTGAGCCGCCCTGTGCGTGAAGGTCTACCCACGGAGCTAGATGTAGAGGCTACGGTTAGTGAGGTCGGACGCAGGGGTATATTGCTTGAACCTGTATTAGTGCCTCAACGTATTAACCGAGCCGAACTCCTGTTACTGATTGACCATGGTGGCTCTATGGTACCCTTTCACATGCTCTCGCGTCGGCTGGTGGAGACAGTTTTGCGAGGAGGGCGCCTAGGAAAAGCTGACATCTATTACTTTCATAATTATCCAGGGGAGTATCTTTATCGCGACCATGCTCACCAGGAATATGAACGAATTGAGGAGTTACTCAATGGTCCTTACTCCAAGCAGGCATGTGTCCTAATATTCAGTGATGCTGGTGCTGCCCGTGGAGGCTATAGCCTAGAACGTATTGATCTGACAGAAAAATTCCTTAAGCAGTTCAAGCAACGCTTTCGCTACATAGCATGGCTCAATCCTATGCCTCGCTCTCGCTGGCCCGGCACAACAGCAGGCCAAGTGATGCAGAGTATCCCAATGTCTGATTTAAGTCGCCGAGGTTTAGATGATGCCATTAGTGTGTTGCGTGGCCGTCCTTCACACTATAAAGCGCAGATATCATGAATGAAACATTTTCTTCAGGTTTGTTAGAGCGCGGGTTGAGACCTGAAGTTGCCAAGCGATATATCTCATCGTTTGGTAGGCATTTTGGGCAAACTCACCTCTACATGGCATATCATGCTGCATTTCCGTTGGCACTAACGCCAGACCTGCTCTATCGTCTATGGGCTAACTTCCAGCGTGACATTCATGGTAAAAGACTCAATATCCCCTGGGTGGCTGTAGTGGACTTACTCCTTTCTAGTTTATGTGACGAAGTAGGTCACGAACTCTACGAGATGAATGTTGCTGTGCGAAATGAGCTATTGAGGCAGTTGAAAGCTGATCCCAACTTCGGAGACCAGCGCATCCAAGAGCTATCGGATTTCTTGCTTGCATTTGTAAGACAGCAACTAAATAGCCCCGACCCCGACATCCGCAACTTTGCTAAAGCTCAGCAGTGGATGGCTCTGGCTTATACAAAACCTGGCGAGGCAGTGCAGGAACTGGCGCTGACTCTTCGTTCGAGCTTGGAGAAGAATGACAATGCAGAGCAGGTGCGTATAGCATCATTGATAGAAACATTTGCAGAGCCATTAGAAGGATTTATGCCGCTACTAATTTATGCGAGGGGTATAGGATACCTGGCCCGTGGTGATGTAGATGCGGCAGGAGTGCAATTTAGAGAGATAGTTGGGCGCGGGTCTACTGTCCGGGTTCTTGGGGTTAATTTGCCAGTACCTGAGCGTATACCTATGAAAAGCGAGAAAACGCGGACTTCTCTAGAGCGCGTTAAACGCATCTTTCTTAGTTACGACAAACAAGATCAAGACTGGGCAAAGTGGGTATCCTGGCAGCTTGAGGCGGTAGGATACCTTACCACCCGCTGCTGGGATCTTCAGCCAGGGTCAAATCGTGAGGTGGAATGGAACCTGACTGTCGAGCAGGCCGAGCATACTGTTGCACTTTTTTCACCAGCCTACCTGGAGAGACTTAATGATCAGCCTGGATGGAGTACCGCACTTGCAAAGGATCCAGGTGGACGACGGGCCAGATTGATTCCTGTGAGGATCCAGGAGTGCGAACTTCCTGGTCTATTCGGCCCGATCACAGCTATTGATCTCTTTGATCTTGCAGAGGAAGAAGTGCGGGAGAGGTTGCTTGCAAGGATAGATTATAAGCGTCCTAAACAGAGCACATCGCCAGTGTTTCCTGGTAAGGTGCAACAAGCACTGCCTAGAACAGCTCCTCCTTTCCCAGGGAATCCTCGGCCCCTGATGAAGGTGCCCTATCACCGCAATCCCTGGTTCATAGAGAGAGACAGCTTACTGGAACAGCTCTACCAGCACTACAGGACAGATGTCACAGGATTCCCAATGCCACTGGCATTGTGTGGTGTGAGCGGTAGTGGTAAGACCCAGATTGCAATTGAATACGCCTATCGATATGGTGATCGCTACCAATACATCTTGTGGGTGCAAGCCGACTCACGCGAGAGATTTGGGAAGGATGTGATGACCCTTGCAACTGAACTGTCGCTGACAGGGCATATTCACATTTCCAGCGGGGCGATCCAGGCGATGAAGCAGTGGTTGGCAACGACAGGGCGGTGGTTGCTCGTGCTAGACCACGTGAATGATCTCTCGCTTGTACGCTCGTGCATTCCGCAGAGAAGAAAAGGGCATATCCTGCTGACTACCTGTACGCAGATTACAGCGGATGTTGCTCACTGTATTAGTGTAGAGAAACTGACGGTAGAGGAGAGGACAAGTTTTCTGCTCAATCGTGCGAAAATGACCAATTCCGGCAGCCAGACGGTAGATAGCGCAGCGGCGCAGGAGATATGCCAGATCATGGATGGGCTGCCGCTAGCACTGGACCAGGTAGGAGCCTACATTGAAGAGACCAATTGCAACTTGAGGCACTACCTTGCTCTCTACAAAGAGCAGCCCGCGATGTTCCTCAAACGACGAGGAGGGGTGAAACCTGGCTACCCTCTATCTGTTGCAGATGTCTGGCTCCAGACCCTTGCGAAGGTTGAACAGGCTAATCCTGCTGCGGCTGAATTATTGCGGCTCTGCGCCTTTCTCGGTCCATCTGGAGTACCCGAAGAGATCATTACTGCCGGGGGAACTATGTTGGGAACAACTCTCGCGAATGTGGCTACCAGTTCGGTTGCGTTGGATGAAGCTATTCAAGAGTTACGGAGGCACTCGTTCATTTGGCGTGATCCCAATAGTATGATGCTTTCCATTCATCCCCTTATGCAGGTCATTCTTCAGGATAAGATGGACGACAACCAGAAGCGCAAGTGGGCAGAACGAGTGGTACGTGCAGTCAAGCAGGTATTTCCTGATGGGGAACTGCCGACACGCCAGGACTGCCAACGGTATGTTGCGCATGTACGAGCCTGTGTTAAGCATATCAGCCATTGGGAGATGGGATTCGCCGAGGCGATAGCACTCATCAAACTAGAGGAACAAATCCTGTCTTTCCTGGCACTAGCGGGTGAGTGATCTGAGGCAGTGAGATGGAGGTGAGACAGATCATGCTGCATTGACTTGAAATGGAACTAACACTGTTAGAGGATGAGAGATTGAGCTCATCAAATTCGTACTTCGTACAGCGTATAAATATTTAGGCAGCTATACTATTCAGTAGGCGGGTATACTAGCAATGGGGCGTCACGATAGAAGATATTCTTACTATTGTAGTGATTGGAAAAGCGCGAGTCGGCCGACGCGGGGAGAGCAAGCCACAGCAACAGTCAAACACTGTGGAGACCGAGGAGTTTTCAGATGAACTACGAACTGCTTCTTTCGTTGAACCTGCCCCGCCGCAATCCGTTCTTCACAGGCCGTGAGGACGTCTTGATGGACCTTCACGAGCGGCTGAGCAGAGCTAATGGAACAACACGCCCACAGGCGCTATGCGGCTTAGGCGGTATTGGCAAGACACAAGCAGCCGTTGAGTATGCCTATCGCTACCGTGAGGACTACCGTACTATACTCTGGGCAGATGCTTACTCACGAGAAACACTCAGCACTGCCATGGCGACCATTGCAGACCAGTTGGGTTTACCCGAAAGAAGCGAGCAGGATCAGAGTCTTGCTGTGATTGCTATCAAACGGTGGCTACAAGATCAGCCTCGTTGGCTGCTGATTCTGGACAACGTTGAAGACGAAATGATAGTGCATGACTTTATGCCGCCTTCCAGTGAGGGGCATCTACTGTTGACAACTCAGGCAAGTACCATAAATGACCTAACTGAGGTCTTCGTATTAGGCAAGATGGCAGATGAGGAGGGAGCTACGTTGCTCCTCCGTCGTGCCAAGATCATCCCAGCAAATGCCACTTTGGGTCAAGCCTCGGAAGAAGAGTGCGAGACGGCCGTGGAAATCGCACGCCGCATGGGTGGGTTGCCCCTCGCGTTGGACCAGGCCGGAGCCTATATTGAAGAGACCGCGTGTGGGTTGTCAGGCTACATAAAACGCTATGAAACACAACGTCGGCTACTGCTGAATCGACGTGGCGGCCTTCTTCCTGATGATCTCGAAGCTTCTGACTATCCCGAGGCTTCTGACCATCCTGCATCAGTAGTTACCACTTTGTCGCTCTCCGTTGAGAAGGCTGAAAAAATCCATCCCCTGGCAGACGATCTACTCCGTCTCTGCGCCTTCCTGTACCACGACGCTATCCCCGAAGAAATCATCACCAAGGGAGCTTCCGCGTTCAGTCATGTCCATCCGTCTACTACGGTTACATCGGCACAGGTAGCTGACGCTGTTGAGATACTCTGCAAGCTCTCACTTCTGAACCGCGATCCTGAAAAGAGCACGCTCAGTATCCATCCGCTGATGCAGCCTGTGCTACAGGGCGAAATGGACGAGGCGACACAACGCGCCTGGGCGGAATGCGCCGTACTCGCTGTCAGTCGGACATTTCCCGCTATAGATTTCACCACATGGCCACGCTGCGAGACATATCTTCCGCATGCACTCACCTGCGTTGAGTTGATCAAGCAATGGCAGATAGAATCCAGCGAAGCAGCTCATTTACTGCATGAAACGGCTTTCTACTTATTCGAGCGTGCATCCCACGTCCGTGTGGAAGGTCTCTATCAGCAAGCACTGACCATTCACAGGAAGGTTTTAGGATCGAGACACAGTGACGTTGCCACTGACCTCCATCGCCTGGCTTTGCTCTACAGAGAGCAAGGCAGGTATACTGAAGCGGAAGAACTGTTCAGGCACGCTTTACAGATCCGTGAACAGATGTTAGGTACTGAGAATCCCCGCACAGCCGAATCTTTTTACGAATTGGGGCGGATTCACAGTATTCAAGGGAAATATCGCGAGGCTGAAGAACCATACAACCGAGCCTTGAAGATGCGCGAGCGGACTCTCTCACCGAACCATCCCGATATCGCGGCGAGCCTCAATGAATTAGGGTGGTTGTACCGGCACTTAGGCAGGTACGAGGATGCAGAGGAGTTTCTCAGCCGGGCTCTGGCGATGAGAGAGAAGGTATTAGAGCCGGGTGATCCGCGCATTGCTCAAACCCTCAATGACCTCGCATGGCTCTACTACGATAGAGGCAAGTATGATACGGCCGAAGCGCTTCTCCTGCGAGCATTGGCAATTCGTAAACAAGCGCTTGGTCCCAGTCATCCTCATGTGGCTCAGACTCTCAACAGTCTGGCCATGCTCTATTGTGTTGAGGGGAGGTATGCTGACTCAGAGTCGCTCTACCAACAAGCGCGAGCGATCCGCGAGCAAAAACTGGGGACTGAACATCCGTATGTGGCCCAGACCCTCGATAACCTGGCCTTGCTCTATTATCATCAAAAAAGGTTCGACAAGGCTGAATCTCTCTACAAGCGAGCGCTGGCAATCCGAGAGAAACTCCTGAGTCCGGATCATCTCCTGGTAGCGTACTCGCTCGGCAGTCTGGCGCGTCTCTACCAGGCTGTAAAGCGTGACTCCCAGGCGGAGCCACTCTACAAGCGGTCGCTGGCCATCCAGGATAGATGGCTGGGGC
>Ga0137388_10001593_pt1 | contig 13861 bp, 12 predicted proteins | sample 15con2h14AmetaG_FD_104644 | JGI IMG/M metagenome (GOLD analysis project Ga0137388, IMG submission 104644) | Vadose zone soil microbial communities from Angelo Coast Range Reserve, California, USA - 15con2h1.4A metaG | ecosystem: Environmental > Terrestrial > Soil > Vadose zone > Saprolite...
AATCGCGCACCCATTTTCTTGAGAGACATGGGAATATTCACCGCCGGTTTTCTGATGTCTGCGGCAGTTGCAATTTCATTCAGCACCTGATTCAGGGTGAGCTCGTCAGAGCCGCCAAGATCGATAGTCTGACCGGTGGCGGATTCAATGGTAAGCGCACGCGTAGAACACAGTGCCACATCGTCTACCGAGATAGGCCGGAACTTCGCCAGACCATCACCCGGTACGGGACGAAAGAACGGAGTTTGCCTCATCACGCCGGTCATCTCATCGACAAAACCGCCGTGTCCGAAAATGAGTGAAGGACGCAGGATGCAATATGGAATCCCGTTGTGCCGAACCTCTTCTTCGCCGCGCCATTTGGATCTCTGATATTCGGCCACTCCGTCGGCACGCACACCCAACGCCGACATCTGCACAAACCTCTTAATGCCGGTCTTTTTGGCGGCTTCCACCACGTTGCGGGTGCCAAGGTGATGCACGCTTTCAAAAGTATTGCTGCCCTTCTCCACGATGATGCCCACCAAATGGATGACGGCCTGGCAGCTTTCCATGCCCTTTTCCAGACCCTGGCCGGAGACAACGTCACCGGCAACGTATTGAAAATCTCCCTTGAGCGGCAGGCTCTGGGCCAGTCGTGCACCTTCGTCTGGTCGTCGCAGTAAAGCGGTGACGGCGTGGCCTTCCTTGAGCAGTCTTTGCAGGAGCGTCTTGCCCACGAAACCAGTGGCACCGGTGAGAAAGATCCTCATAAAAAGATTGTAGAGCCGCGGCGGCCATAACACACGAACCGGGATTCAATTGCCGAATGAGGCAGTAGCCGAATGAGGCGCGATGTGATAAAAAATTTCTTCCTTATGGCATTGCGGGTAGCGCGCGGAGTCTTTAACCCGGAAAAAGAGCGTTTTCACTATTACGTCTCTTTCAAACCCACGCTCGATCCCACTGAGGAAGAGCGTGACGTTGAGGCGCGCCACAAAATCAGCGTAGCTTTCTCGGTGACTGAAACCGGAGAGCTCGCCGACCTGGCCTTCGTCCTCCCGGAGTCCTGTTGCAACCAGCAATCTCTGCAATATGTCACGCGCACGGATTCGGCCAGCGTTGTGGAGGACCGTGTATTCGTGGTTGTTCCGGGCATGAACGGTGACTCCGTGCTGGAGGCTCCGGGCTCGCTGGAAATCGATGCCGCGGGCAAGATCATGGGGCTGGAAATCTCGTAGCAGCTCTTTACCTACCGTTACGGCTTCGCATGCGCTCGCCTTCTAGTGGGCTGATTGTTGCCGCGCCTGGGACGCTCGGCGCGTGGGCCTATCAAAGATTCTGTAGAATTGCGATGTTTTGCAGACGTAGCAAAGCTACGTTGAAATTGTTCTCGCTTTCAACCTGCTCGGCAATCACACTTGTTTGGAGACTCTCCCTATTTTTGACTTTTCTCTTGACATTTAGCCTGAGTGTATAGAGTATACATACACTGAACACGAGCCAAATCCGGTGTGTTTCGCGGCTCGGGTAGGCCACCGCAGATGATTTTGACGATTGACGCCAACTCGCGTACGCCAATTTACCAGCAGATTGCTGAAGGAATCAAATCGCTCATCGCGCGCGGCGTGCTTTCCGAAGGTACGGCGCTTCCTCCGGTTCGCCAGATGGCTGCCGATCTGGGCGTGAATCTGAATACCATCGCCACCGCCTATCGCGAATTGCAGACAGAAGGGCTTATCACGGTGCGGCACGGACTGGGCGCCGTGGTGGCGTCGCAGCGTCTCTCCGGTGCTACCGACAAGAAAGAGCTGCGCAAGCCGTTGCGAACAGCGCTTACGCAGATGATCCTGTCCGGCCTGGGACGGGCTGACATTCTTGAGCTGGTCAACGAAGAGCTGGGCGCTCTGGCCAAAGGAGTGAAATAAGTTATGGACACAAAGTTTTCCTTGCTCACCTATTTTCTGGTTGTGGTGACGCGCGTGGCCTCATTCCGCCGGCGCTGGGACATGCCTCTGACTCATGGGCCGCGTTACTTTTATCGCCTCCATGTTGGCGAGGGTTTCTATGAAGGTGCTGGCCGAAAACTATTGCAGCTTTATCGCGCCCTTTTGTTGTGGCCCTACTTCACAGAACTGGTCGCGTTCATGGTGCTGATGGCCCACCAGAACTATAAAGCTCTTACCGCATTATGCGGCGTGGGCCTAATTGCCACGGCGCTGAATCAACGTCTATCACTGGCCATGATCAGCCGGGCGGCAAAGAAATTCGAAGAAACTGAGATTGATCCCGCGCCTGCCGCGATTACTTTTTCTCTTAGTCCTCGACGCCTGGCCGACTACACGCACCCGGTTTTCGAAATCGTACTGGCCAGCGTGATTACTCTGACTTTGATTTTTCTGGCCTTGACGCGTGCCGAGATGGGACCACCGTTACTCCTGTTGTATCTGCAAGTCGGGTTCCTGCTGCTAAAGAAGGCAATTGTGGATTGGCGTGCGGCAGCTCCCCTGGAAAATTCAGAGCTTTACCTTGAAGTCCGTGAGCGCAGGCGCAAGCTGCTACTGTTTGCGTGTGATTTCTATCGAGGCGCCCTGGGTTTTGTGATGATTAAGCAGGCCGTCTTCCAGGTCACCACGGACGAACGCTGGCGCTGGACTCTGCAATATCTTTATCTTGGCGTGACAATCGCTTGCGTATGCTTCGCGATCGTCAAGACCAATGAGCTCTACGCCCTATATCGCAAAATTAAACCCACCCGGGTCCGCGGCAGCAAGCGGCTTACGCCTCCAGATCCTAACGGCTTCGTTGCCGGCGGCCTGCTCTACTTCGACCGCGACAATCCGGCCATCTTGATACAAGGGCCAAGGAGTGTTGCACTGAACGCCGGGAACCACCGTCTGCTGTTGGCAGCTACTTACCTGGTTGGCCTGATGCTGCTGATCATGTGGACCAGCAAGGCGCATGCCGCCACCTGGCCGGAGTCGATCCATCAAGTGCGGACCGAGGCCGCGTTCTGTGCAGGTGAAATTGCTGTCTGGCCGAAAACCGGAAACGTAAGCCTGAACTAACTCCGAAATTTCAGAGTCGAAAGTATTACGCCCAGGTAAAAAAATTGAACCACTTAACACTTCTACTCTGGATCGAGAATCCCGATTGTAATCTTTTAGATGGATCAAATTCAGCTATTCCCAGCAGACTTTTTCCTTAGCTCACGTAAGCAAATTGCTTGATTCAAACAGAGTAGGTACTCGTCCATAGTGTGCGCTATGAAGCGTACACAATTGCTCACGAGAATTTACTCTCTTGGACTCCTGCTGCTGGCGGGCGCGTCAATCCACCTGACTGCGGCCAAAGCTTCGGCCCAGGTCCCGAGATCAAAGCACGTTTACATTGTTGCTGAAGAAAACCGCAGCTATGAAGAGATTGTCGGCAGTCCGGATATGCCCTATCTGAACAGCCTCATTGCCAAGGGTGCACTGGCCACCCAGTTCTACGCCAATGAGCACGGCTCTCTGGAGAATTACCTGCTGGTGACTGCCGGACAGTACATCACGCACAACAACTCTACGACTGCTGTCTTCAACGTGGATAACCTGGACCGCCACCTGATCAGGATGGGCATGACTTTCAAGTCCTACGCTCAGACGCTCCCCTACGCTGGTTATACCGGCTTATACTCCGGCGCCTACATGAAGCGGCATGCTCCGCTTCCCTATTACACTGACATGGCCAACAGCAGCCTGATCAAGAACCACCAGAGCAGCAACCAGATGGCAGTTGATATTGCCAACGGCACCCTGCCTAACTTCGCTTTTATTACTCCTGACGGCAATCATGACTTGCACAACTGCCCATTCGGGGTTGCGGCATGCAAGCGGACTGCGGATGCCTGGCTTCAGAGCAACATCGGTCTTCTGCTGGCGAGCAAGGAATTCCAGCCTGGCGGCGACGGCGTGCTCATCATCTGGTCAGACGAAGCCGACCTGAGCACTGACAACCGTTGCAGCGCGACCGTATCAACGGGCTGCGGCGGACGCATTGTGGTTTCCATGATTGGACCGCAGGTGAAGGCAGGGTTCAGATCCGTGGCTACCTACCACCAGCAGAGCGTTCTGCGCACGATCCTGGAACTATTCGGTGAAACCAGCGGCTTCCCCGCCGCTGCGAATACCGCACCGGCAATGGCTGAATTCTTCAAGACATCCTCCGCCTCCGGGAGCGCAGTGGTGACCATCACGGCACCCACAACAACGACCGTAATCGGCTCGCCGGTACGTCTGGCCGCTCGCGCTGTCGCGCCCAATCCGATCACGGGCATGAGGATCTACGTGGATAACCTGAGCAAGTTCTCAACTTCCAGCAGCTCCGTTGACCAGCTGATCGCCATGGCTAGGGGAATCCACAACGTGGTGTTCCAGGCCTGGGACAGCAAAGGCAACACCTACAAAGCCAGTAAGCAGATCACCGTTCAATAGTTCGCTGTCAGCACAAAAAGCAGGGCGCCACTCCGGGTGAAGAGTCACTCGCGTGGCGCCCAATTTTTTCATCAACAAGGATCTGAGTCTGCGGCCGCGACGGTACCGAAGTTACAATGTTCACTCATGGCGGAACAACTCAGTCACAAAATACTAACAGCCGCTAATCAGTGTGCTGCCTTTGTTCTCGCCGGCGGAAAAAGCTCACGCATGGGCCGCGACAAGGCTTCACTCCCTCTGCATGGACGCACGCTGCTTCAGCATGCCTTGAGCACTCTTCGTGAGATAACCAACGATGTTTGCATCCTGGGCTCTCCGCAGACCTATGGCGATCAGGGCGCACCGGTGATCGCAGACATAATTCCGGAGTGCGGGCCATTGGGCGGGATTCACGCCGCGCTTACTCATACCAGTGCTGCTTTCAATCTGATTATCGCGGTGGACACGCCATTCCTCTCGGCAGATTTCCTCAGGTTTCTTATGTCCAGAGCCGTTGAAGCAAACGCTGTGGTAACCACGCCGGAGATTGCCGGCTACACGCAGCCGCTGTGCGCCGTTTACTCCCGCGACTTCCTGCCCATCGCCGAGCAGGCACTCAAAACCGGAGAATATAAGATTGTCCCGCTGTTTCCCGCGGATCGAACTCTGACGATCGCTGAAAACGAAATGGCACGGTTTGCCTTCACGCCGGAGATGTTCGACAATTTGAATACGCCGGAAGATCTGGAGCGAGCGCGCCGGCGTGCCATCGCAAACAAACCATGAGTCAAAATCAGGTACCGGAAAATCCACAACCTTACATCGCGTTTCCGCACGTCTCCAAGGCGTTTGACAACAATCAAGTACTCAATGATGTGAGCTTTGAGGTTTATCCCGGAGAAACTCTGTGCATTCTGGGCCGCAGCGGTGTTGGCAAGTCGGTTTCACTTCATCACATCATCGGCTTTCTTAAACCCGATTCAGGCAAAGTGATCGTCGCTTTTCAGGACATTTCGCAATGCAGTGAGCAGGAGATGGAACGCATCCGCAAGAAAGTGACCATGGTCTTCCAGAATGGCGCGTTATTCGATTCACTCACTGTAGGTGAAAACGTGGCCTTTCCCCTGCGCGAACGCCATGATCTGGACGAGGAGCAGATTTATCAGATCGTGGATGGCCTGCTAGATATGGTGGGTGTGAAGCCCATGCGCGACCTGTTGCCATCCGATCTTTCCACCGGCATGAAGCGCAGCGTTGCCATTGCCCGGGCGCTCTCAGCGCAACCGGAGTGCATTCTCTATGACGAGCCCACTACGATGGTTGATCCGCTGATGGCCACACTTCTTGGCGATCTTATCCAGAAGCTGAAGCAGCAACTGAAGCTCACCAGCATTGTGGTTACACATGACATGCGACTGGCGAAAAAGCTGGCCGATCGGATTGTTTTCCTGCATGAAGCCAAGGCTATTTTCGTGGGCAGCGTGCCGGAGATGAACAAAAGCGACAACCCGATTGTGCGCCAGTTTCTGGAACTCGACGAGCTGATCATTCCCGTCGCGTGAGGCGCTTAAGAACTTCGGCCCGTTCTCTTGTTCATTATTCCAGACAGATAGGTTCTTACGTTCGGCGCTACGCGTCCGTGCGTCAACACGTCCCGCAGGGCCTGTAACGGAAGATCGGCAGCGATCTGGACAACGCGGGCGAATGGCGTGTTTTTATTGCCGAGCAGAGCAGCCTTAATGTCATTACGATGGAACCACTTCTGATGTCGCGAGACGGCAGGGGCCAGCATTTCACTGCCGGCTTCGTTCTTGAGCGCCCTCACGATCCATGCTTCGGTCATCTGCGGATTCATCAGCGCCGCCTGAACAATGCGGTCTTCCTTATCAGTCAGCAGCGCGGCAGCTACGCGACCGGAACTTCGCTTGGCCAAAGTAAAGCGCTCACCGGCTGAGATGGTGGCCAGCTTGTTGATCAGGACGTCTTCAGCAGCACGCTTCACGTCTGCCGCTACCGTGGGCAGCAGCGCGATCTGCATCAATTCAAAAACATAAAGATGGCGAATGGCGGGAACCGACACGTGCCTTGGTGTCTGCGGGTGCATCACCAGGGCGAGCGTCACCTTGCGCATCCTGGCCACGGCGCCGTTGCGACTCAGTTCCTCCAGCGCTTCCCGTGGCAGATCGCGACGGTTGAGCAGCGAGAGCGCGAGATCTTCACTGAGCCTTGCATCGCCGGCCACGGCGATCAAAATTTCCGGTGCAGGGTCATGGATCAACTCGTCGAGCACGGCATCCGGCGGGAGTGTCGGCTTCTTGCGCTGAGTGGATACAGTATCAGTCATTGGACCTGGCCCAAATTTTGTGCGTTAGCGCCGTCCGCGATGCGCCGCAATCTCAAGCGCTCCCAGCACTGGCCGAACGTGGGTGAAGCTGACGGCTGCTTCGGGCCGTGCATCCCTCAGCGCATCACGAAATGCATTACGAACATCCGCGGAGCCTTGCAGCACGCCACCTGAAAGCGCCACCGGCACCACGCCTCCGTCGGGCCACAATTTTTGAATGACGGAAGCGGCCAGGCCAGCAAGCGCGCGACCGGCGCGATCCGTAATATCGCAAGCGCTTTTATCACCTTCCTCGGCGGCGGAGGCTACTGCCGCTGCAAGTTCGGCAAAGCGAGGCTCAGATGCATTCGCCAATCGCACGACTTCTTCCGGAGCCACCCGCCAGTGCCGCGCGATTACTTCCATCAGGCCGATCTGCTCTCCGCGATCATAGGCCCGCAAAGTAGCCGCCACCGCCTCTCTCCCAACCCAGAATGCTGACCCTTCGTCAGACACATTGGGTCCCCAGCCGCCGGCACGCGAGGTTTCTCCCGATTGATTGCGACCAAAGGCGATTGATCCGGTGCCGGAGATCACCAGCACTCCGTGTGAAGTACCAAAAGCAGCGCGATGAGCAATCACGTGATCACCCGCGGCATAAATCGTGGCTGAGGGAATTACCTCGCGGATGGTTTCCTGGGCCCAGCTCACAGCTTCCGGCATTGAGGCCCCCGCCATCCCGATACACACATGCTGTATGTCACGCGCCAGCACCCGTGCGGACTCAGCCGCCCGGCCCATGGCGTCCTGCAGGTTGGTGCGGGCAAGTTCCTTGCCTACGCGGGCCAGCTTGCAGGAAGCACCGGTGGCTTGCCCAAGCAACTCAGCGCCATTGCTGATGGCGCAGTCGGTCTTGGTGCCGCCCGCATCAATTCCCAGATAAAGTGACATAAGGGGAGAGCTAGATCATAGTCCAATTTTTTGTTCTTGCTTTGTGAGATTCGTACTAATAATGTTTGCAAACCCAATGACTTCCCGTATAAACCAAGCGCATGCGACTCCATTCAGTTGACGTCGTCATCATTGTCGCCTATCTGCTGTGCATAACGTTCTTCGGATTAAGGTTCCGAAAGTCCCAGCGTTCCCTGCGCGATTACTTCCTGGCCGACCGTTCTATTCCCTGGTGGGCCATAGGCCTTTCGATCGTTGCCGCAGAAACCAGCACGCTCACCGTTATTGGCACACCGGGCATCGCCTACTCAGGTAACTTCGGATTTCTTCAGCTGGTATTCGGCTATCTGGCCGGACGCATTGTCATCTGCCTGCTCTTTATACCGCAATATTTCCGGGGTGAGATGTTCACGGCCTATCAGCTTATAGACCGCCGGTTCGGAAAAACGCTCCACAAAATTACTGCCGGAATCTTTCTTGCCACTCGTGCGGCCGCGGAAGGCGTGCGCATATGGGCCGTGGCCATCGTGGTACAGATTGCCCTGGGGACCAGTGAGATCCTGTCAGTCGCCATCGTTATGGCACTCACACTGATTTACACCTTTGAGGGCGGAATGGCCGCGGTGATCTGGACGGACGTTGTGCAACTGGGCATCTACATTGCCGGGACGATCGTGGGCTTCTTTACCCTCACGCATCTGGTGCCCGGTGGCTGGCCAGCGATTCACTCTGCGGCCGCTCACGCTGATAAGCTCCGAGTTTTTGATTTTTCTTTCAACTTTTTCACCAAATACACGTTCTGGGCCGGACTGATCGGAGGCATGTTCCTGAACACCGCCAGCCATGGCACAGACCAGTTGATGGTGCAGCGTCTGCTCGCGGCCAAAAACGAACGTGAGTCCAAAGCTGCTCTGCTTTCCAGTGGCGTGGTCATTCTGGCGCAGTTCACCTTATTTCTCCTGGTAGGCGCGGGGCTTTGGGTCTATTACGGTCTTTATCCGCCGGCAGCGGCGTTCGCACGTATTGATGACGTCTTCCCCACGTTCATCGTTGACCACATGCCTCACGGCATCTCCGGACTGCTGATTGCGGCGATTCTGGCAGCTGCCATGTCCAATTTGAGTGCATCCCTGAATTCATTGTCGTCAACCACGATGATCGACTTCTATCTGCGATTCCGCCCGCAGACATCCGATCGCACGCGTCTTGGCCTCTCACGCGCGTCCACGCTAGCCTGGGGCGTGGTCTTATTCGCGCTCGCCGTGGCCGCACGCGGACGCGGAAAGGTCCTGGAACTCGGACTCAGCATTGCCGGCGTTGCTTACGGATGCATGCTGGGCGTGTTCCTTCTCGGCTTATTGACCAAACGGGCCACGCAATTCGGGGCGATCGTTGGTATGCTCTCCGGACTGGCGCTGAATATCTATTTATGGAAGTGGACCCGCGTACCATTCACCTGGTATGTAACTCTGGGTTCGTTGATGACTTTTGCCATTGGGTACGCTACGAGTTTGATCGAAGGCAACAATCTGATGCCCGCGAATGCGGAGCCGCTGGAGGCTGATGCAAGCCACGGAAATTAAACGCAGCGAACTAGTCCGCGACCTCAATGTGTGGCATTCCACCGCCATCGTGGTGGGAACCATCATCGGCAGCGGCATCTTTCTTGTGCCGGCTGAAATGATGCAGGCCGTAGGCTCGGCCAAACTTGTCTATCTCGCCTGGATCGTCGGCGGGATGCTGTCATTCTTCGGGGCACTAACCTACGCGGAACTTGGAGCGGTGCGTCCGTTTGCCGGCGGCGAATATGTTTACATTCGCGATGGTTACGGTCCGCTGCCCGCGTTTCTATATGCGTGGACGTGGTTCCTGATCGCCAAGCCAGCTTCGATTGCAACCATCGTCAGCGGACTGGTGCGCGTGCTGGGGAATTTCGCCGCGCTCAGTTTTCTCCCCAGACCTATACTCACGTTCTCGCACTACTCCGTTACTTACGGACAACTGGTCGCAATCGGCGCAACCATTTTGATTTCCGCTTTGAATTACGTTGGCATTCGCAAGGCCGGGAATTTTCAACTGGTACTGACCTCGCTCAAACTGGTCATGATCGTGGCCATTATCTTTGCCGGATTCTCGGCAGCAACGGGCACATGGAGCAACTTCGGTACCACGTTTCTTGGCGCAAAAGGCGGCATGGCCGGCTTCATGGCAGCTTTGGTCGCTGCGTTATGGGCCTATGACGGTTGGAATGACCTGAACATGGTCAGCGGAGAGATACAACGGCCCGAGCGCACGATTCCACTCGCTCTCATCTCCGGTGTATTCATCGTGGCTGTGCTCTACATGGGAGTGAATGCAGCGGTGCAATATGTGATGCCTTCCAGTGCGATTGCCGCCGCGCAGGTGCCTGCCTCAGCGGCCACGCAGATCGCCATTGGACGCATGGGCGCTTTGCTGGTCTCCGCCGGCATGGCCATCTCCATGTTTGTAACACTCAACGGCACCATCATGAGCGGCGGACGCGTGCCCTTCGCCGTGGCGCGCGATGGATATTTCTTCAAAGCGCTGGCGGAAGTCCATCCCAGGTTTCACACACCGTCGCTGGCGATCGTAGTGCAGGCGGTGATGGCGATTATCCTGCTCCTGGGTGGAGGCGCCTTCAAAGACTTCTTCTCTCTGGCGATCTTTGCTGAATGGCTCTTCTACATGATCGCGGCCAGTACCATCTTTGTATTCCGTGTGCGCGAGCCGAACGTGGTTCGTCCCTACAAGACCTGGGGGTATCCCGTTGTTCCCGCACTGTTCATTGTGGCCGCAGCCGTTCTGCTCTATTACACGTTTACTGATAATTTGCGGAACTCGTTTGCGGGCGTAGTCATCATTCTTGCCGGCGTACCGGTGTATTGGTATTTTGCGAAGAGACGTTCCACTACTTAACCACAGAGGACGCAGAGGAACACGGAGGAAACAAAACCTTTCAACCACAAAGGACACGAAGGATCACAAAGGTGGCAAGACCATCTGACCATACTTTCCTCAGTGTTCCTCGCGCCCTCCGTGGTAAATCCCCTGGGGTCCTTCCTGGTTAGAGCATGCGCAGCCGAGAGCGGCGCTCCACAAAGTTGTGGTCAAAGGTTTTGGTTTTCCTCTGTGTTCCTCTGTGTCCTCTGTGGTAAAGAGCTAAGCTCTGTTGAATTCCAGAACCTTCTCCGTCGGCAAATTTGGTTTGGGTGAAACCAGCCGTTCGTAAACTTTCACGTATTCGCGTGCGGAAGCCGTCCATGAGAAATCTTTTTTCATTCCATTAACCATCAACTTCTTCCAGTTCTCTTTGTCCTTAAACGCCTTCAACGCTTCATGAATGGTCGCGAGCAAGGCGGCTCCTGAATAGCTTCCAAACTTAAATCCAGTTCCCTTCCCGGTCTGCGGATTCCAGTTCTCAATGCTGTCATCCAGGCCGCCGGTGGCACGCACGATCGGGACCGTACCGTACTTCAGGCTGTACATCTGATTCAGTCCGCTGGGTTCGTAGCGGGACGGCATCAGGAACATGTCAGCGCCGGCTTCAATCTTGTGTGCCACGGCGTTGTCATAGGCGACTTTCACGGCAAACTTTTCCGGATAAAGACGGTTCAACTTAACAAAAAGGTCCTGATACTCTTTGTCACCGCTGCCCAGAATGGTGAATATCGCCGGAAGCTTGGCCATATCATCGGCCACTTCCGCAAACAGGTCAAAGCCTTTCTGCGCGGCAAAGCGAGAGACAATTCCGATCACCGGCAGCTCAATGGCAACATTCTCCAGCCCGAAATGGCGCAGCAGGTCGTACTTACATTCGCGCTTGCCGTCCAATTGTTCTGCCGAGTACTGGCGAACGATGAACTTGTCTTTCTCCGGATTCCACTCGTTGTAGTCCACGCCGTTCAGAATGCCGCTCACCGTATTGGAACGGCGGCGCAGAACACCATCCAGGCCAAAGCCAAATTCCGCCGTCTGAATTTCCTGGCTGTATTTGCGGCTCACCGTGGTGATGTAGTCGGACATGGACAACGCGCCCTTCAAAAAATTCACCTTGCCCCAGAACTCCATTTTGTCCATGGTAAAGAGGTCCCAGGGCAGCATGAGCAAGGGCAGAGTGTCCGGGGGAAACAATCCCTGGTAGCCCATGTTATGGATGGTGAAGACTGTTGCCGTGCTCTTGAACACCGGGTCATCGACATAGCTGGTGCGCAGCAAAACGGGAATGAGCGCCGTCTGCCAGTCGTGACAATGAAAGATATCGGGTACGCCCAGAATTTTTGAAGCTTCCAGCACGGCGCGGGAAAATAAAGCAAAGCGTTCCGCGTTATCAGGGTAGTCGCCGGCGGGTGTTCCGTAGAGGGCGTCGCGATCAAAGAACGGCGGATAGTCAATGAAGTACACTTGAACGCCGGAATGCTTGCCGCCGTCCACGACGGAGCAAAAACGATACTGGTCGTCAAACGGGATGGTGATGCTGCGCAGAAGGAGTTTGGGTTCGGCGACCCGTGTCTGCCGGTATCTGGGAAGATAAAGGCAGACTTTATGACCTAAGGCAGCCAGGGCCTGGGGCAGTGCGCCGACAACATCGGCGAGGCCGCCTGTTTTGGAAAACGGAACACCTTCAGAAGCGGCAAATGCGATGTTCATGGAGCCCTCCCAACTGAAGGCAAAAGCGACCCGCAAGCGCGCTTGCCGGGACAAAGTCTAAATGCGGAAAGAACAAGGGTCAATTTGAGTAATGTAAAAAAACCGAAGCTGGGTCAAAACTTCCTCTCTGATATCGGCGCAGCCGAAAAAATCATTAACGCTCTAGGCGATATCGGCCAGAAACTTGTCGTCGAAATCGGCCCTGGCCAGGGCGCACTCACCAAGACTCTGGCCAAACGCGCCGGGCGGCTCATTGCGATTGAACTTGACCGGCTCATGGCCACCGAACTCCGCTATACCTACTCGCGCTTTCCCAATGTTGAGATCCTTGAAGGCGACATTCTTAAGATCGACTTCCGCACCGTACTCCATCGCACGATTGGACCGCTCAATGATCTGCGACCGTTGAAGCCTTCGCGGGCCAGCGTCATCGGCAACCTGCCTTACTACATCACGTCAGACATCCTGCTCCGTCTTTTCGAATTCCATGATCAGTTTGATGCAATCGTCATCATGGTGCAGCGTGAAGTTGCGGACAGAATCGCCGCCACACCCGGCTCCCGCGACTACGGCCTGCTATCCGCAACGGCGCAACTTTATTGCCGTGTGGACAACCTCTTTACTCTGCCTCCAGGGGCGTTCTCTCCGCCGCCCAAAGTCCACTCCAGCGTTTTGCGGCTTACGGTGCAGCCCCGCTTTGACGAGCTCAGGGTTGAGACGAAGACGTTTATTCCGTTCCTGAAAGCGGCGTTCGCGATGAAGCGCAAAACTCTGCTCAACAATTTGAAATCACTGTATTCATCCGCCCAGATCAAAGCCGCGCTGGGACAGACCGGCATTCGCCCGGACGTCCGCGCAGAAGCAATATCCCTGGAAGAGATGGCGAGCCTGTTTCATAAACTTCAGGTAGCCGCTGTAGCCAACGGGCGCTAGCGGCTGGCACGCAAGCACTGCGCACGTCACTTGGGAAATCATGCCTGCTCCTACTTTGGACGAGCCGGGCTCTCCGCCGGTGGATGTGATGCCGGCGGAGGTGGTGGCGGCGGTGGTGGTGGAGGGGCCGAAACGTGCGGTGCCTCCGCATGAGGTGCAGATGTCTCCACGCGAGGTGCTGGTGTTTCTACGTGAGGTGCAGGCGGCGGTGTTGTTATATGGCTCGGCATCGGTTCGGCGCGAATCACCGGCGCGGCAGGTGTTCGCGCCGCTCCTGAATTCTCCCCCGCATGCTGTCTGGAGCTGTTGTCACCAGATCTGTCCAAGCCGCCTACTCGCTCGCCCTGATGCGAAGGCTGCGTGACACTATTTGTCTCATTCACGTCTTCATCTTTCATCTCTTTATCTTTCTGAATCACCGCGTTGTCTATGTGCTCGACCACAACATTGCCGCGCGACGGCTTTGTGTCAGCCGCGTTCTCATTCGCACCTGAAGACCCGCTCGTTGGTGGCGTAACACCATTGCGGCCCGGCCCGCGATCCTGCGGTGCGC
>Ga0137388_10001602_pt1 | contig 13819 bp, 12 predicted proteins | sample 15con2h14AmetaG_FD_104644 | JGI IMG/M metagenome (GOLD analysis project Ga0137388, IMG submission 104644) | Vadose zone soil microbial communities from Angelo Coast Range Reserve, California, USA - 15con2h1.4A metaG | ecosystem: Environmental > Terrestrial > Soil > Vadose zone > Saprolite...
GCAGCTGAGCGAGTCGCTGTCGGCCAGCCGCCGCCTGGGCTTGGCCCAGTACGAATCGGTGCAGAACGGCTACAACCTGCTGGACCGCGCCATCGAAGCCGAGGTACTTCCCCTGGCCGCCCACGAGCAGCTGGCGATCACGCCATTCGGTCCCACGGCCGGGGGCCTGTTGACCGGGAAGTACCGATACGGCGAACCGGCGCAGAAAGACTCGCGGATGGCGCTGCGTCCCCAGCCATACCAGCACCTCCTGAATCAGCGGACTTTCCGTTCGATCGATGCCCTGCGGGCCGCGGCCGCCGCGCGCGGCGTGACCACCGCGGCGCTGGCGCTGGCCTGGGTCCTCAGCCATCCGCAGGTGACGGCGGCCCTGATTGGGCCGCGCCGGGTTGAACACTTTGCGCCCTGGCTCGAGGCCGTGGACATTCATCTCACCCCGGCTGAGCGCGAGGCGCTGGTCTCCCAGATGGAGGCGATGGCGGCCTGATGCAGGTAGTCGTTCTCTCGGCCGAGGACGTCGCGCGCCTGCTGCCCATGCCGGCCTGCATCGCGGTGATGCGCGACGCGCTGGCTGCGTTGGCCCGAGGGAAGGCCCTGGTCCCGTTGCGTATGGTGATGCGGATGCCCGACGGCAGCGGGTTCCTTGGTGTGATGCCCGGCCACCTGTCGGCCGACGGCGATCAAAGAGGGGCGCTCGGCATGAAAGCGGTATCGGTCTTCCCCGGCAATGCCAGTCGCGGCATCGATACCCACCAGGGCGCGGTGCTGCTGTTCGAAGCGGACACCGGGCGGCTCTCGGCCCTCATGGACGGGGCCACCATTACCGCCATTCGGACCGCCGCCGTCTCCGGCGTGGCCACCGACCTGCTCGCCCGTCGGGACGCGACGGAGCTGGCCATTCTCGGAGCCGGGGTCCAGGCCCGCACCCACCTGGAGGCCATCGCTTCCATCCGGCCGCTGCGAAAGGTCCGGGTGTGGAGTCGCAACCTCGAGCATGCCCGCGCCCTCGTTGCCGAACAGAAGGGGCGGTACAACTTCGCTATCGAAGCAGTAACGACGGCGGAGGCGGCGGTTCGCGGCGCCGACATCGTCACCACGGTGACGGCCAGCCCGGAGCCGGTGCTGCAGCGCGCCTGGCTGAAGGAGGGGGCTCACGTCAACGCCGTTGGATCGTCCATCCCCAACACCCGCGAGATCGATAGCGGCACCATGGCGGCGGCGCGTCTCTTCGTCGACCGGCGCGAGTCCGCCCTCAACGAAGCGGGCGATCTCCTGATCCCGATCCGGGAAGGCGCCGTCAAGCCCGATCACATCCAGGCCGAACTTGGCCAGGTCATCATCGGAGAGGACCCGGGACGCCGGTCGACCGGCGAGCTAACGCTGTTCAAGTCCCTGGGGTTGGCGGTGGAGGACGTGGCGTCCGCGGCCTTTGTCGCGCAGCGGGCGAGGGAAACCGGTGTCGGCCAGACGGTGACCCTGTGAGGGCCACCGGGCTCAGCATCGAGGACATCCGTCGGGCACGGCCGGCGATCGCCGATGCCGCCATCCGCACCCCCCTGCTGCGCCTGAACGTCTGGGACGCGCCGTCGGAGATCTACCTGAAGCTGGAAAACCTGCAACCGATCGGGTCCTTCAAGATCCGAGGCGCGGCCAACGCCATGAGCCTGATCCCCAGGTCCGAGCTGGCCAAGGGTGTCCTGGTGGCCAGCGCCGGCAACATGGCACAGGGTGCCGCCTGGAACGCGCGACGCCTGGGGATCCCGTGCACCGTGATCGCGCCCGACTACGCACCCGAGACCAAGCTCAACGCGATCGCTCGCCTTGGGGGTCGGGTGATCAAGGTACCCTTCGATCGCTGGTGGCAGACCTTCACGGACAGGAGCTTTCCCGGCATCGACGCGGTTTTCATTCACTCCTTCGACGACGACCGGGTGATGGCCGGCAACGGCACCATTGGCATTGAGATCCTGGAAGATCAGCCGGATGTCGACACCGTCCTGATTCCGTGGGGCGGCGGGGGCCTGGCCAGCGGGATTGCCACGGCCTTGCGTGCCCTGAAGCCATCGTTGCACATCTACGCCGTCGAAGCCGAGACCGGTGCCCCCCTCACCGCATCGCTGAAAGCCCATTCGCCGCAGACGGTGGACTACCAGCCGTCATGGGTGGACGGCATCGGCAGCAAGGCGGTGTTCGCGAACATGCTGGTCATGGCCCAGGAACTGCTCGACGGGTCCTTTACCGCCAGCCTCGACGAGATCGCGGCGGCTGTCCGGTTGATGGCCGAGCGGAACCGCGTGATCGCCGAGGGTGCCGGGGCCACCGCCCTCGCGGTGGCCATGTCCGGGAAGGTGGGCAACGGCCGGATCGCCTGCGTCGTCTCCGGCGGCAATATCGACGCGGCCAAGCTGACCAAGATCCTGAGCGAGCACTGACGTGGCGGAGCTGTCCGGACGCGTCGCCCTGGTTACGGGGGGCGGCCGTGGGATCGGTCGGGCCGTGGCGCTGTCGCTGGCGGCTGCCGGAGCCGACGTGGCAGTGGCCGCCCGGTCGGACAAGGAGCTGGCTGAAACGGTCGAGGCGATTCGGTCGACCGGTCGCCGAGGGGAGGCCGTGCGCTGCGATGTCGGCGACCGCCAGCAGGTTGACGCCATGGTCGCTCGCGTCCGGAAGGCGCTGGGCGACCCGCTGATCCTGGTGAACAACGCGGGGGTGGCCGCCAGCGCCAAGCTGCAAGATACGACCGACGAAATGTGGGACGGCATGCTGCGCGTCAACGCCACCGGCGCCTTCTACTGCACTCGCGCCATTCTGCCGCTGATGCGCCAGGCCGGCTGGGGTCGGGTGGTGAGCATCGCTTCGGTGGCCTCGAAGGTCGGCGGCCCGTACCTGGCTGCCTATGCGGCATCTAAGCACGCCCTGCTCGGCCTGACGCGGGCCGTCGCCGCCGAGGTGGCATCCCAGGGGGTCACCGTGAACGCCGTCTGCCCGGGGTATGTCGACACGGCCATGACCGATGCCTCCACGGGGAACATCGCGGCGAAGACCGGCCGGTCGCCTCAGGACGCCCGCAGGGTGCTGGAGGGCTTCAGCCCGCAGGGTCGGCTGATGACGGTCACCGAAGTCGCGGCGCTGACGACGTTTCTATGTTCCAGCGCCGCCCAGGGCATCAACGGCCAGGGGCTCGTGCTCGACGGCGGGGCCGTGCAATCGTGAGCGCGACGCCGGCCCTCGAGGCAGAAGCCGCCGCAATCGCGCGCAAGGTCGCCCCCATCGCGACCGCCGGAGACGAGGGCCGCGTCAACCGCCGGCTCATCCAGGCTTTGGGTGAGGAGGGCTTGCTGCCCCGCCTGTTCCCACAACGCGCCGGTGGCAGCCGCGAGGGCAACGTCTCGGCGGTGGATCTCTGCGTGGTGCGCGAGACGCTCGGCCGCGAATCGACGGAGGTCGAGAATGCGGTGGCCATCCAGACGCTGGGCAGCTATCCCATCGTGCTGGCCGGCACCGAGACCCAGGTCCGTCGCTGGGTCGCGCCGGTGGCCGCCGGCAAGGCCGTCGCGGCCTTTGCAATCACCGAGCCCAACGCCGGTTCCGATGTCGGTGCCCTGGAGCTGCTGGCGGAACCGGACGGCAAGGGCTACCGCCTGACCGGGGTCAAAGTCTTTATCTCGAACGCCCCGGATGCGGACGTCTACACCCTCTTTGCCCGGACCACACCGGGAGCCGGCACCCGAGGCATTACCGCCTTCATCGTGCCGGGCGAGGCCGAGCGGCTGACGGGGGTCTCGATGCGCCTCATCTCGCCGCATCCGATCGGCCGGATCGAGCTCGATGGCGTGTTCGTTCCGCGCGACCAGATGCTGGGCGAGGTCGATCAGGGTTTCAAGCTCGCCATGCGGGTCCTCAATCTTTTTCGGCCCAGCGTCGGAGCCTCGGTCGTCGGGATGGCCCAGGCGGCCCTGGATGCCGCCATCCGGCACGCCGGAACGCGGAAGGCCTTTGGCCGGCCGATCCGCGAGTTCCAGGCCGTGTCCCACCAGTTGGCGGAGATGGCCACCCGGCTCGAGGCTGCCCGCCTGCTGGTGTATGCGGCAGCCGAGGCCTACGACCGTGGCGGGTCGCATGTCGCCCGGCGCGCGGCGATGGCCAAGCTATTTGCCACAGAGACCGCCCAGTTCGTGGTCGATGCCGCCATCCAGATCCATGGGGCGCAGGCCCTGGAGGAAGGCCATCTCCTGGAGCACCTCTACCGCGCGGTGCGGGCCCCACGGATCTACGAGGGCACCTCCGAGATCCAGCGCGAAATCATCGCCCGCGACCTCTTCAAAGATCTCCCTAGCTGAGTTCCGGTCCCCCTGGCGTCAGGGTCGGGCCCGGTTCGGCCTCATCGGAAGTGACCCTCCCCCTGTGGGGGAGCCATTGTCGTCAGGGTCGCGGGATTTCCCGCGTGGGCAGGGTTAGGGTGGGGGGTTCTCGATGTCCAATAAAAGTGGGAGCGTCATCTTGAGGAAAGGATCTCCCCAAACCTCAGGGGAGGGTCAGGGTGGGGTTGTTGCTCGCTGATCTCCCGCCGAGTTTGTGGCAAGGGCGCCGCGTTTCACATGATCCACAGGCCTAGAATCGGAACAGCGTGCGGCGCTGGACAAACCTCGCCCTGCTGTGCTTAATCGCTGCCGCTTTCCTCACGGGATGGCTGGCGTTCTCCTACGCGACCGCGCCCGCCCGTTGGTCGCTCGTCATCCACGCGGCAAGCGGGGTTGCGATCCTGGCCTTGACGCCCTGGAAGTCGCTGATCATACGAGGAGGTCTGCGGCATCGGCGTCACGGCTGGTGGGCCTCGCTCATCTTCACTGTCCTCGTCCTGGTATCGATCGTCGCCGGGTTCCTCCACTCGACCGGGCTGCTGCGCTGGTGGGGCGACATCACCGCCATGGAAGTGCATGTCGGCGCGGCGATTGCCGCCGTGCCCTTTGGTATCTGGCACCTCGTGGTCCGCTGGGTTCCGCCACGGGCCGTCGACCTGTCGCGCCGAAGCCTGTTGCGCGGCGGCCTGCTGCTTGGCGCTGCTGGACTCGCCTACGCGGCCACCGAGGGACTCGTCCGCCTGGCATCGCTGCCCGGCGCCAGCCGGCGCTTCACGGGTTCCTACGAGGTCGCCTCCTACCAGCCTGACGCCATGCCCGTCACGCAGTGGATGTTCGATTCCGTGCCGACCCTCGCCGCCTCCACCTGGCGCCTGCGCGTGCATGCCGCCGGCCAGGTGCACGAATGGACGTACGACCGACTCGCGGCGTTTGATGACAGAGTCACCGCCACCCTGGATTGCACGGGCGGCTTCTACTCGAAGCAGGAATGGGCTGGCGTCTGGCTCAGCCGGCTGGTGTCGCCTACCGATCAGCCGCTGAGCGTGCACGTGCGGTCGGCCACTGGCTACGACCGCCGATTCGCAGCGGGTGAGTTGTCAAGGGTACTGCTGGCGACCAGGCTTGGCGGTCAGCCGCTGAGCCCGGGGCACGGCTTCCCGGTGCGGGTGGTCGCGCCCGACCGCCGCGCGTTCTGGTGGGTCAAGTGGGTCACCAGAATTGAAATTGAGACCACCCCGGCCTGGTGGCAGCTCCCTTTCCCGCTGCAGTAGACGGCTGATGTCCCTCGCCCTCAGGGGGAGGGTCGGGGTGGGGTTGCTCCCGGGATGTGCGCGATGCACACCAGCTCGACGCGCGCCTCCGCGTCGAACAGCGCCGACACCTCGAACAGCGAAACGGCCGGGTAGTGCTGGCCGAAGTGCTTGCGATAGGCCGCCCCGATCGGCGCCAGCGACGCCCGATAATCGGCCAGGTCGGTGGTGAAGATCTGCATCGAGACCAGGTGATCCGGCCGAGCGCCGGCCGCCGCCAGCGCCTTCCCCACGTTTTCGGCCGCCCCGTCGAACTGCTCGGCCAGCGTGTTGGCGATCTGTCCGTCGGCGAGCCGCCCGGTCTGCCCGGCGAGGTAGATGCCTCGACCAGCGGCAGTCACCACCACGTGGGTATAGCCGGAGGGTCTGGGCAGCGACGGCGGGTTCAGGAGCTGGTGGGGCGTGCTCAGCGACCGCTCCACTTCGGCTGCCGGCCGTCGCGGAACGCCGCATAGAACTCGGCGTGATCGGCGGTCGTCATCAGCAGGGCCTGGGTCACCGCGTCCAGCTCCAGCGAGGCGGTGAGTCCCATGTCCAGCTCGCGGGAGACGAGCATCTTGGTGCTGGCGTACGCGTGCCGGGGACCGTCCGCCAGTCTGCCGGCGAGCTTGGCGCTCGCGGTCGCTAACTCCGGATCGTCGATGACCTGCGTGGCCAGGCCGATCGCCATCGCCTGATCGGCGGTGACGGTGTCGCCCAGCATCAGCAGGTCCATGGCGCGGCCAAGGCCGATCAGCCGCGGCAGGAGGTACGCCGACCCCATGTCCGCGCCCGACAGGCCCACCCTGGTGAACAGAAAGGCGAACGTCGCCGAGCGCGCCAGCACCCGGAAGTCGGCGGCCAGGGCAATCACCGCGCCGGCTCCGGCAGCCACGCCGTTGACGGCGGCGATGATCGGCACGGGACTCTCTCGCATTTGCTGGGTCACGGTTCCGGTCATCCGGGTGAACTCAAGCCGCTGACCCGCCTCCATCTGCAGGAGCTCGCCGATGATGGCGTTGACGTCGCCGCCGGAGCAGAACCCGCGACCGGTTCCCGTTATCACAAGGACCCGCACGTCTTGATACTGGGGCAGCTCAGTCAGCAGGTCGTGAAGGTCCGCATAGACCTCGAAGGTCAGGGCGTTGAGTTTCTCGGGGCGGCTGAAGGTGAGCGTGGCCACCCCCGCATCAATCGCGAATCCGAAGTGCTTCCAGCTTTCGGTGAGCGGTGCGGAGGCGCGAAACCGGCTCATTGGCTGGTTCAGTGTATATTCGCCGAGCAAATGAACGTCGGTATTGGTTTGCCGACGACCATCCCCGGCACGACCGGAGAGGTGCTGGTCGAGTGGGCCCGGAAGGCTGACGCCGGACCATTTTCCACGCTCGCTGTCCTCGACCGGGTCGCGTATCACAGCTTCGACCCGTTCATGGCACTGGCGGCGGCGGCCGCCGTGACCAGGCGCGTCCGCCTGGCGACCATGGTCGTGGTCGCCCCGCTTCGGAACACCGTGCTCCTGGCCAAGGAGGCCGCCTCCCTGGATGCCCTGTCGGGCGGCCGGTTCACGCTCGGCCTGGCGGTAGGCGCTCGCGGCGAAGATTACAAGATCGCCGGCGTCGACCAGCGCGGGCGGGGCCGCCGGCTATCTGAGCAGCTGGAGCAGGTACGCGGCCTCTGGGAAGACGGCCGGATCGCTCCCCCGCCGGACGGCCGGCCGGGCCCGCCGCTGTTGGTGGGGGGATCGAGCGGCGAGGCGCTGGCCCGGATGGCCCGTTACGCAGATGGGTATGCGCACGGTGGCGGCCCTGCCCGCGCCTTCGCCAGTGCGGCGGCCAAGGCGCGGGCGGCCTGGCTCGATGCCGGGCGCCCCGGGACGCCGGCTCTCTGGGGGATGGCCTATTTCGCGCTCGGCGCCGGTACCTCAGAGTCGGGCGCCAACTACCTGCGCCACTATTACGCCTTCACCGGGCCGTTTGCCGAAAAGGTGGCGGCGGCGAATCTGACGTCGGCCGACGCCGTGATCGATTTCCTGCGCGGCTATCGCGATGCTGGGTGTGATGAGCTGATCCTGTTTCCCACGCTGTCCGCGTCCGACCAGGTCGACCAGCTGGCGGACATCGTGAGCTGACCGCATGAAGGCCGTGGTCGTGGGTGGCGGACCCGCGGGTCTCTACTTCGCCCTCCTGGCGAAGAAAGCCAACCCGTCGGACCAGGTCACGGTGATCGAGCGCAACCCTCCCGACGCCACCTTCGGCTGGGGCGTCGTGTTCTCTGAGGAAACGCTTGGCGCGCTCCGCGACGCCGACTTCGAGTCGTATGACGAGATCAGTACCAGCTTTGCTCGCTGGAATGCGATCGACATCTATTTCCGGAACAGCCGGATCCGTTCCCGCGGTCACGTCTTCACCGGCATCTCGCGCAAGGTCCTGCTCAACATCCTGCAGCGACGCGCCCGCCAGCTGGGCGTCGACCTCGTCTTTGGTCAAGAGATTGGCGACCTGGCGTCCCTCCGGGAGGCCGACCTGCTGGTGGGCGCCGACGGGATCAACGGGCGGGTGCGCCAGGCCTACGCTGAAGTCTTCCGGCCGACCCAGGTAGTGCACCCCACCAAGTACGTCTGGTTCGGCACCAACCTGGCGCTGGACGCCTTCACCTTCATCTTTCGGCGCAACCAGGACGGGCTCTTCCAGGTGCATGCCTATCCCTTTGACGCCCGGACCAGCACCTTCATCGTGGAGTGTGGCGAAGAGACCTGGAGACGGGCTGGGCTCGACCAAGCGAGCGAGCGCGACAGCATCGCCTACTGCGAGGAGCTCTTCGGGGAGGAGCTGAATAGCCGGCGGCTGCTGTCCAACCGCTCCCTGTGGGTCAACTTCGTGACCCTCCGGGCCGAGACCTGGCACCACGAAAACGTGGTGCTGCTGGGCGACGCCGCGCACACGGCCCACTTTTCCATCGGGTCGGGGACCAAGCTGGCCATGGAGGATGCCATCGCGCTGGTCGATGCGCTCCGCCGACATGGCCAGCTGGAGGCGGCGCTGACGGACTACGAGATGGACCGGCAGCCGGTCGTCGAACGCTTCCAGGCGGCAGCCCTCGAGAGCTCCCGATACTTCGAAGACGTCTCCCGGTACGAGCGCTTTGACCCGCAGCCGTTCGCGTTCAACCTGCTCACCCGCAGCGGCCGCATCAGTTACGTGAACCTGACGCTGCGCGACCCCGCGTTCGTCCGGAGCGTCGATGCCTGGTATGCCGCCGCCGCCACTGGCTCGGCCAACGGGGCCGGACGCCTCGCGCCCCCACCGATGTTCGCCCCGCTTCGGCTCGGCGAGTTGCGGCTCGCCAACCGGGTGACGGCGGCGATAACCGGCGAGGACACCGCCCGAAACGGCTCCCCCGATGAGGGACACCTGCGACAGTTGCTGTCAGCCGCCGAGACGGGCGCCGCCATGGTCTTGACGGAGATGACCGCCGTGTCGCCCGACGGCCGGGTGACCTCGGGCTCCACCGGCCTCTACACCGGTGAGCACGCCGAGGTCTGGGGGCGGATCGTGGCTGCGGTTCACGAACGCGCCGGGGCCAGGATCGCCCTCTCGCTTGGACATGCCGGCCGGCGAGGCTCGATGCGGCCGCGCCGGGAGGGCATCGACCGGCCGTTGCGCCAGGGCGGCTGGACCGTGCGGTCGGCATCGCCGATCGCCTATACGCCGCATGGCCAGGTGCCCCGGGCGATGGACGATGGGGAGATGCGGAAGGTGATCCGCCAGTTCACGGAGGCGGCCGAGCTAGCGGGGGGGGGCGGCTTCGACCTCCTCGAGCTCAACCTGGCGCACGGATACTTGCTGGCCAGTTTCCTTTCCCCACTGTCGAACCAGCGCACAGACGAATACGGCGGAAGCCTGGCCAACCGGATGCGGTTTCCACTGGCGGTGGTCGACGCCGTCCGATCGCGCTGGAAGGGTCCCCTGGCCGTCAAGCTGTCGGCCTCCGACTGGATGCCGGCCGGGTTTAGCCTCGATGATGCCGTGACCGTGGCGGCCGCGCTGAAGCAGCATGGGTGCAACCTCATCCATGCCGTGATGGGGCAGAACGTCGCTGAGGCGCGTCCGGACTACGGGCGCATGTTCGGCGTGCCAGCCGCCGATCGAGTACGCAACGAAGCCGAGATCCCGACCCTCGCCACAGGGAACATCACCACCACCGACGAGGTCAACACCATCCTCGCTGCCGGCCGCGCCGACCTCTGCCTGCTCGACTAATCCGCCTCCAGCGGATTAGTGGTCCCCTCCCTTCACAGAGCTTGGCCGAATTGGATCGACTTTGCCGCCCTTCATGTGGTCGCTGGCGCTCGTTGACCCGCCATCCGGAGGTGTAGCATCACCTCGGGTCCCGGGGGCTCGGGTGGGGACTTTCGGCGAGCACATCAGCGTGACCCGAAGCTTGAGGAGGTGTGTGAATGGCAAAGCAGGATGTAGAGCTTGCGGACCGTCCGGTGACAGCAAACCAGTTGCTGGAAGAAGCACGCAAGAGTGTCCCGGAGGTTACTGCCGCCGAGACCAAGGAACGCCTGGACCGGGGCGAGGTTGACCTGATCCTTGACGTGAGAGAGCCGGAAGAGTGGGCGAAGGGACATATCCCCGGCGCCGTTCATGCCGTACGGGGAATGCTTGAGTGGTATGCGGACCCGACATCCCCCTATGCAAAGCGCGAGATCACGTCCAAGCAGGACGGGCAGGTCGTTGTCCACTGCTCCCATGGGGGTCGGTCGCTTCTGGCCGCGGACATGCTGAAGAAGATGGGATACAAGAACGTGGCATCTATGGCGGGAGGGTTCACGGACTGGGAGGCGAAGGGACTGCCGGTTGAGTAGGCAGTTGGGCTGGATGGAGGCGGCGCGCCTGAGCTCGCCTCCTCGGATCCGCTAAGAAAGCCCTGGACTATTCGAATAGCGTTTTGAGTTTGCAGACAGGCTTCGACGCGAATCGTGGCCGGGGCGATGACCTAACTGTCCCGCTGGTGCTGTTGGGCACATAGACCCGTTCGGGAACGCCGGCGACCCTGGGTAGGCCTCCGGACATCATGGCCGGGTAGGCATTCAGTCCGGGCGCCGGCATTGGCGGCAGGCGGTTGACCGCGAAGTTGTACTTCGCCGCCGGCGAACGCCGGCGCCGGCTCAGGTGGGAGCGACCTGGCGATGCGTAAGCCCCAGTGCCACGGGAATCTGCGGACCCTCACCTTCAAGTCTTATCGGCCCGGCATTCGACAAACTACACCGTCCCTGCCTAGATGAAAGTTTGGACGCCGCCGCCGTGCAGGTCGCTGAACCCATGGCCATCTCCCAGGAGAAACCGGCCCGCAGAAACAGATAGCCTATCCCGGATGCGAGGAGGCGGAGCTCCCGTTCTCGACCGCGTGATTCAAGCGGTCGCTACCGGGCTTCAGCTCGCTTGGTCACCGGAAGCCGTAGGATTCGAGCCGCATTCGCGCCCAGCATCTGACCCTTTTGCTCATAGCTGAGGAGCGGCAGGTCCATGACCCGATTGGCCGTATCAGCGAGGTCGTACCATGGGAAGTCGGTCCCCAGCATCACACGCTGGGGTCCCACATCGAGGATCAATTTCGCTAGCTCCTCCGCCGATGGTGCGTTTGGCGCGCCTGTCCAGGCAATGATCTCGCACAGGTCAAAGGAGACCTGCGGGAAAGCTTCGGCAAAAGCAGCGGTCTGACGCCAGGCACCTCCGCCCAGGTGGGCGAGCACCAGGTTGAGATCGGGAAACCTGCGCAGCAGACCCGCGAATGCCCCGGGCTCGGCGTACGCGGCGCCGTCGCGGTCGCTCCCGGAATGCGACAGGACCGGAATGCCGAGGTCAACGCAGGCCTGATAAATGGGGCGCATCCGCGGATCGTCCGGCAAGAAGCGCTGGACGACCGGATGGATCTTCACACCCCTCGCGCCGTGGCGCTCCACCATGTCGCGCAGGTGCGCGGCCCCGGGATCACCGCCCAACACGGTCGGGTCGGCGGCGACGAAAACCGAGAGCTGCCCGCGTGTGGCCGCCATGTCGCAAGCCCACCGGTTGAAGGCCCGCAAGCGTTCGGCCTGAACGTGTATGGCGGCTGAGCGCAGGCCCTCGTCGAGGAGCGCTATGGCAAAGAGGTTCGCGATGACCGCGTGGGCGTAGCCTGCCTCCGCCATGGCGGCCTCGGCATCCTCGATATCGCCGCCGAACCGGGCGAAGGCGACGTCCTGCTTGGGCCCGTACTCCCAGATCTCATAGGTCTCCTTCTCACGGAGCCCCGTGGCCTTCGACTCGTACAGGTGCAAGTGGCAGTCGATGCGGAGCTCGTCAGCCACGGGCCTTCCCTGCTCCAGATGGCCTCCCCGCGCGTCGGCCGGCTCGCTCGTCGAATTTCTTGATCCAGCGAGGCTGCTCGCAGATCCGTCCGAGGAACTCCAGCACGATGTGCGCGCCAAGGTAGGCCGTCACTCCGGTGGCGACGTCCAGGAGCGGGTTGACCTCGACCAGGTCGAAGCCCACCACCTCGGTGTGCTCCGCGATGGCCGCGAGCAGGTCACGGAGCTCCCGATACGACATGCCGTCCGGCTCCGCCGACACGCAGCCGGGCACGAGCGCGAGATCCAGGACGTCGATGTCGATGCTCACGTAGCAGGCCGCGTCCCTGGGCAGCGCCCCCACGATCCCCTCGCCGCCGATGCGATGGAACTGGTCCATGGTCACGATGCGATTCCCATCGGCGCGCGCATCTCGATGCATGACCTCGCTGTCGCGCAGGCTTCGGATACCCACCTGGGTGAGGCTCAGGACATGGGACATCTTACGAATGTGTCGGAAGGCATGCATGTTGGTGTGGAACATCCCGTGCACGAACGGCATGTAATCGAGGTGGGCGTCCAGGTGCAGAACGTGGAGCGGTCCGGTGAACGCCCGCACGACCGGGAAGGTGATCGCGTGGTCACCCCCAAGCACCACGGGCATGGCGCCGGCGGCCAGGACGCCCGGGGTTGACGCGGTGATATTGTCGAACGTCCCAGGCAGATTCGTTGGCAGAATGTCGGCGTCGCCGACGTCGACGATCGCCCCGTTCATCTCGCGCTCCAGGAACCGGCGACCACGCTGTGGGTCGTAGTAGCCGCCCTTGCCCGACACAAAGCGGAGGGAATGCTCCCGCATCGCGCGAGCTCCAAAGCGCGAGCCGGGCTTGAACGGCGAGCCCTCGTCCGTGGGGGCGCCGAGCACCGCGATGGCAGCATCGAGCGACTCGAGGTCGGTATGGATAGGTGCGCGGAGGAAGGATGGGATGCCCACGAAGGGCATATCCAGGCGGCCGGAATCGGTCGACGCGCCCGCTGGATCGTTGGGTTTGTCAGCCATGCTTGGTACCCCTCCGCAAGGATGATCCGGGCTTAAGAAAATCGACTGGCTCTTCCTTCCCGGACCAGATTACCCGCGTCTGGCCGGGCTGCGCGCGGACGGCCACCCGACCGTCGCGGAGGACCAGCCGCCGCGGTGCGATCAGGCGAGGCGCATCCATGGCTCAGCCGTCTAACACGTCGATGGCCAGCGAGGTCGGGTTGTAATCGTTGATCGGCAGAATGTCCTGCGCGCACGCCGTGAGCACGACGTAGCAGTCGAGTTCGGTACGCAGGGTGATCGAATCGCCGGGCTCACTCCGCCCTGGCGGCCACCCGAGGTGGCCATCGTCCCCAACCGGAATGTCCATGAAGACGTTGATCGGCTGTGGGACTTCCACCTGGTCGTGACCGAGGCCCGCCATGACCTTTTGCATGTTCTCCTGGCACGATGGATGCCATCCCTTCACTCCAAGCAGCTGGTAGCGGGTGGTGTCGCAGGCGGCCATCAACATGTCGTGCTTCCCCGGCGAGGCGTCCTCCAGAAACGTCAGGATGGGACGGCGCCGATTCGTGACGAACGGCTCACCGATTTGCGGGAACAGACGGCTGTTAAAGACGCGGGTGTGCTCCGCACTCGCATACTCACTGACGTCATCAGCGCAAAACGCGAATAGATCCCCGCACTGCCGGCCCTCGAGGTCGACGCAGCGAAACCGCGTGCCGGGCTTGAGGCGGACCCCTCTCCCCTCTTTCGCCGGAACGACAATCCTACTTATGACGCTCGCGCACCGGCA
>Ga0137388_10001612_pt1 | contig 13801 bp, 18 predicted proteins | sample 15con2h14AmetaG_FD_104644 | JGI IMG/M metagenome (GOLD analysis project Ga0137388, IMG submission 104644) | Vadose zone soil microbial communities from Angelo Coast Range Reserve, California, USA - 15con2h1.4A metaG | ecosystem: Environmental > Terrestrial > Soil > Vadose zone > Saprolite...
AGTGCGTGGGCACATCCGGTATTACGGGGTGCCTCTGAACAAGCAGGCGCTGTGGCTTTTTCGGTTCCGAGTCGGCTGGCTTTGGCATCGCTCGTTGTCGTGGCGGAGCCAGAACGGCCGCGTCCTTTGGGACCGCATGCGGCGCCTGATCACTCGCTGGCTGCCTTTGCCTTCTGTCTGTCATCCCTATCCCCTGCGCCGCATGGGCGTCATCACCTAAGGCAAGAGCCGGATGCGTTATACCCGCTCGTCCGGATCCGTGGAGGGGGTTGTAAGCAATCATGATCCCTACTCCGACTATTTCCCGACGCGGTATTGTTCGTCGCTGACCTTTTCCATCCAGTCCACCACCTTCCCATCTTTCTTTTCCTGAATGGCGATGTGCGTCATGGCCGTGGTCGGCTTGGCCCCATGCCAGTGCTTCTCACCAGGGGAGAACCAGACCACATCTCCGGGCCGGATCTCCTCGATCGGTCCGCCTTCACGCTGCACCCAGCCGCAGCCTGCTGTCACGATGAGAGTCTGACCGAGCGGGTGCGTATGCCATGCAGTCCGCGCGCCTGGCTCGAACGTTACGCTGGCGCCTTGAACGAGTGCCGGATCGGGTGCCTGAAATAGTGGATCGATCCGCACTGTGCCAGTGAACCACTCCGACGGACCCTTCGCGGAAGGTTGCGTGCCAACTCTCTTGATTTCCACGTCTGTATTCCCTCAATAATGAATCTGTTGGTTGTGTCCTATGCTCTAGACGTTGCATGTATGGAGTGGCCTTAATGTTCAAGGTTTATTGGCGTCAACTTCATGCGGCGGGCGCTCGGTCGAAAGCGAGCGACGTCGAGAGGTCCCGGTTAGCGTCGATCTGCGCCTTCAGATTGGCGACCTTCTGCTCCGCGGTGGCAATGGCATCGGCGCCGGCGATAAAGCGGCGCGGGGGCGGCTCCTGGCTCCCAATGATGATGAGCGCTCGCGCGAGCTTGGCCGGATCGCCGGATTGCTGGCCATTCTGGGCTTTCCAAAACTCGAGCTGCTTCGCTCTGCGCTCGTCGTAGTCCTCGATGGACGGCTCGGCGTAGTTCGTCGATTTCTCCGTGAGGAGTTCCGTGCGGAAGAACCCCGGGTTGACGATGGTGGTGGTGATGCCGAATGGCGCGACCTCGGCGTGCAGCGACTCCATCCAGCCCTCCAAGCCGAACTTCGACGCGGCGTAGGCGGTACAGAACTCGAAGCCGACGAGGCCCGCTGCCGAGGAAATCGAGATAATGCGCCCTGAGCGCTGCTTGCGCATAACCGGCAGGACAGCGCGGGTGACGTTCATCGGGCCCATGAGGCTCGTGGCCAACTGCTGCTCGATCTGCTCCGGCGTCAGCTCCTCGAAGTAGCCGGCATAAAAGCCGGCAGCATTGTTGACCAGCACGTCAATGCGGCCGAACCGGTCGACAGCGGCCCGCACCGCCGCCTCGGCATCGGCGCGCCTAGTGACGTCCAGCGTGACGGCCAGCAGGTCGTTCGATTGTTCCAAAGCCTTTGACACGCGGTCGCTGTCCCGGCCCGAAGCCACGACCGCGTGGCCGGCCGCCAGGGCGGCTTTGGCGAAATCGACGCCCATGCCACGGCTGGCTCCAGTGACAAACCAAATCTTTTTGTTACTCATGACACCTCCATGCCGGCGCGTGCGTTGCCTTGAGCGTCGCGCGCCAGCCGCTTGAGTTTGTTGTTGCTTCGGGCACAGCTGAATACAACTTCATGTCCAGCTCGCGCGACAATCGTTCCCAGCTCACCGCCCATCAATCCTGAACCCAAAATGCCAATTTGCATACTGCTTCTCCCAGCAACCGACCTCGCTAGCGATTGCTCATCTGCTCAATGTGTTCGGGATACCGAGCCCCTTGCATTGTGATCTTTGAGGCGGCGCTTTCGATCTCGCGGAGATCGTCGGTGGTAAGTTCGACTGTTGCCGCACCGATGTTTTCTTCGAGACGATGCAGTTGGGTCGTACCTGGGATTGGAACTATCCATGGCTTCTGCGCCAGCAGCCAAGCCAGAGCGATTTGACCAGGCGTCGCCTTCTTCCGCTGTGCGATCTTCTGAAGCAGATCGACCAAGGCGTGATTCGCTTTTCGATTCGCCGGCGTAAACCGCGGGACGGTGTTGCGAAAATCGGAGCTATCGAAAGTCGTCGTTTCGTCGATCTTGCCTGTCAGGAAACCCTTTCCCAGAGGGCTAAATGGAACGAAGCCGATTCCAAGTTCTTCAAGGGTCGGCAGCACTTCCTCCTCAGGTTTTCGGAACCAAAGCGAGTATTCGCTCTGGACAGCGGTGACCGGCTGAACTGCGTGTGCGCGACGGATCGTCTTTGCGGCTGCTTCAGACATGCCGAAGTGCTTGACCTTGCCTTGCTGAATAAGGTCCTTCATTGCTCCCGCGACGTCTTCGATCGGAACCTCGGGGTCCACACGGTGCTGATAGTAGAGGTCGATGACATCGGTCTTGAGGCGCTTGAGCGAACCCTCGGCGACCTCCTTGATGTGCACAGGACGGCTATCCAGCCCCAAGAAACCCGGCTCTCCATTGGGCTTGAGCTTGTACCCGAACTTGGTGGCAATCACCACCCGGTCGCGAACAGGGGACAACGCTTCGCCCACAAGCTCTTCGTTCAAGTACGGGCCGTAAACTTCGGCGGTGTCAAAGAATGTGATGCCGCGTTCCACGGCGGCACGCAGAACAGAGGTCATTTCCTGCTTGTCTTTGGGTGGGCCGTAGGAAAAGCTCATTCCCATGCAGCCGAGCCCCAGAGTTGAGACTTCAAGATTGCTGTTTCCGAGTTTGCGTTTTTGCATTGTTTCTCATCCTTTCCACAAAGCTATGCGTGCAATGATTTGCGGAGGCGGCCTAGTAATGTTCCCAAGCAACTCTCCAGTGTTCATCCGGGCTAGACGACTTCACGATTAGCTGTTTGCCCGAAAAGTCGTATACGCGCGTCAGGTCTTTGCCGATAAGGGTCCGCACCAGTGCGCCCTCGACGTGATAGGTGAAGCTGTGAGCGCGTTCGTCGATCTCGTATGTGCCAAAGGAGACCTCGTAGCCGCCCTGCGCGTATTGCACCGGCGCAGCGTTAGTCCCTGCCTGCGGGTTCCGATACATCACCTGGACCGACATGTGGCCGTCGCGCGTGTAGACGAGCAGCCCGGTACAGTCAGCCCTGTGAATTTTCCCGTCTGCGCCTTCCTCTTCGAGCCAGGCCAGCCGCCACGCTCCGACAAACCGTCCCCGGATGTCCTTATTTCCATCGCGATCCTGGCTGCCGGATAGCGTCGTGGTCGTGATACCGACAAGCAAAGACACTACGCAGAGCGAAAGTAGTTTTTTCAAGTTCGGCTCCTGGTCATTCGTGTGTCCCCCAGCTTTCTCACTCCAAACGTACAGAAGAGCGTTGTTCGAACGGTATCCCGATCCTTCCTATTTATTGCCTATTCCTGTCGCGATCTAGCATTTTGTTCACACGCACTTGGGTCTCAGAGGTACTCTAGGTTGACGAAGGGGGAGCAATGATTGGCCAAGTGATCAAACAGAGAGCCAAGAGCGGAGATCAACAGTCAGGGGTCGTTGAGATGCGGGCTGAACTGGCCCGCAAGATTGCTGCTCATGTTCAAGCGGCAGGGGAACAGACAACCGCCATCCCAGGTCTCACGCTCTATCGACGGACTGCGCCGACTCCTTGCTATCCCGCAACGTACGAGCCCAGCCTGAACGTTTTCGTGCAGGGGCGAAAGCGTATAACCCTCGGGGGAACGACGTACCTATGCGACGAATCGACATTCCTCCTGAGCTCCGTTGACGTGCCGGTGGTGAGCCAAATCGTCGCAGCAAGTGAGGAGGTGCCGCTGCTGTCCTTGCTGCTCAAACTCGATATGACAGTAGTCCGGGAAATTCTCAACCAGGAGGAGTTCCATGCCCTTGAGGGTTCATCCCAACCTCGTGGCATCGCGATTGGGAAAACAACAGTCGATCTGCTGAAGCCCTGTTCTCGGCTGTTGGACCTCCTCGATACTCCAGGGGACATACCCTTCCTCCGCAACCTGATTCAGCGTGAGATCGTGTACCGCTTACTTCGAGGTCCTCAAGGAGAGCGTCTTCGCGCGATCGCCACGCTGGGCGATCAAAGTCATAGAACAGCAAAGGCTATCGCTTGGCTCAGGGCCAATTACACCAAACCGTTGCGTGTTGAGGAACTCGCGGCGGTTGCACGTATGGGCATGTCGACACTTCACCACCACTTCCGCGCCTTGACCGCGATGAGCCCACTTCAATATCAGAAACAGCTTCGATTAGTTGCCGCGCGCGAGCGAATGCTCATCAACGGGCTCGATGCCGCGAGTGCGGCGTTCGAAGTCGGGTATGAGAGCGCGAGTCAGTTCAACCGTGAGTACAAACGCTTCTTCGGCCAACCCCCGATGCGGGATATCCAAGCGCGTCGGCTCGCCGGGCCGCAACCACTCCCGACTTAACGTATTCACACGCTGCAGGAGAAATGGGTGAGAAAGGTACGAGAGCGCCGTCTCCTTGGTCGGGGTATAGTCCTCCTCTAAGTTCAGACTTGCTTCCTGATTTCTTCCTCCACCAATTCTGGCCGCTCGCGGGCGTGTTAAGGCGCAACACCTCGCTGGTATCGAGCTGATATTCGGCCTCGATCACGGCCAGCTTACTGTGGCGACTCGTGTGGATTTTCGGGGGCAGTGCTGATCGGCGTGGCTGCAGACCAGCGCTCAACCTCTTGGGTGGGTGGGAACTTTTTTCATCCCGTTACGTATGTCAATCTGTGGGGAGGTGAGTTATGTTCCTGCTATCCACTCTGGTCGCTCTGCTTTCTCTATCGTCTCCACCTTCAACCGTTGTTGCATGGCATAAGAACTTCAGCCCCATGGGGCGGCCAGAAATCCGAGTTGCCAGCAACAATGCCGATGTTCGTGTATACGCTTCGGACCGCGAAGATATCGAGGCGCTCCTCTACACAGACAAGAAAATCTCCCCCGACGCTGTGGGCGTTACTGATCGTCAGTCCGGCAACCGAGTTGAAATTGATGTTCGCGTGCCGAATCAGTGGGGAGCCGGTTTCAGACAAGGCTTAATGATCGTCGAGCTCAGGATTCCGATGGGCTCGGATATCGACATACGCTCCGGAAATGGATCAGTCATAGTGAAGGGTGCCCAGGGCAAGCTCACCGTGCACACGGACAATGGCAATATTGAGGCACTTGGGATCAGCGGAGCATTAAGTATCGAGAGTGGGAACGGGGATCTCCAGGTCGAGGGCATCGTCACGGCGGTCAGCCTCCACACTCGCACCGGCAATATCGCTGCCCAAATAGACCCTGGCTCCAAAATGAATTCCGCCTGGGTAGTGCGAACGGGCGATGGAAACGTTGACCTTCGGCTGCCCGCAGATTTCTCCGCAGACCTCGACGTCAATACCGGAGATGGGAATGTCCGTCTAGATTTCCCAATGGCCATGATTGTAGGAGGACGGCAATCGAGCGTACGAGGGCCGATCAATGGCGGCGGGCAACACCTGGAACTTCGTTCGGACAAGGGAAACGTTATGGTAAGAAAGACTGCCGGTTTCGCCTGAAATGCGGAGGCGGTCTCAGCTTGGCGCATGGCCTCAGGGTACAAACAAGAGTCTGGGTCCTCTGTGCCTGTGCTCCATTGAAGACCCAACGGGGCAATGGGTTCACAAGATGGCTTCGGGCGTTCGACGGAACGGTTTTCAACAAGTGCTAGGGTTCGCCTGTCAAAAGCTGTACTTCGAGAATCTTGGTTTCGGCGCTCTGGCGTACGTCACATCACTTGTTTCGCAGCTCGACTGGAAGTGTGTTTTTGTCAACACATAGCTATTTAAGGATGGAGCCCGGGAGAAATCCAGAAACAGTCCTGAAATGTCTAGCAACCTAGCGTGGAGCGGCTCGTCCTGTAGGTTGCCACAATTCGATCGGATTTCCCTCAGGGTCATGCAGGCGGGCGAACCGGCCGTTGGGATAAGACTTCGGGTCAATCTCGACCGCGATTCCTGCGGCTCGTAGCTGGGCTGCCATTCTGTCGAGATCCCGGACTCGAAAGTTCACCATCCAGACCTTGTGGGCATCCCCGAAATACTTGCTCGTCTCAGCGAAAGGAGTGAAAACGGTGGGTCCGGCCTCTTGCTGCCAAACGGATTCCTCGTAGCTCGATGGTGTGAGCGAGATTCCCAGATGTTGCTGGTACCAACGCCCCAACGCTGTCGGATCGTGAGCTCTGAAGAACAGTCCTCCGATTCCCGTCACTTTTTCCATTTCCGTTCCTCGAGCGAACCCATATCTAACAGCTGCTCCCGTAGGGGGAGGAGAGATCATGGGCTGTATGGTTGTCTGCGCGGCTATGCCGAGCTGGTTCCGGCTCAAGATGAAGTTTGACCCGCAAGCAAATGACAGGATCCGAAGCAGTTGGCGTCTTTGAAAACGCATCCCATCCTCCTTCCGAGAGGTGAGCGCGACTCGATCTACGATAACTGCGCAAACGGGGTTCTGGGAAGCGTAAAGCTGAGGGTTCTGGGCGAGTTGTCGCTACCCGGGAAGCGACCGTCAATCTCTGACCTTGCGCGCTGGCTACGCTGCGAGCCTGACCAGTTCCAATCTGATGGCAAGTTTCTTTGCTAAAAAACTTGGCATAAATACCAATAATACTCCTACTATCAATGGCTTACATATCTCCTGCTGGGACAAGTGCCACGGTTAAGCGACCGCCAACAAGAAAAGAGTGCTTGACGGGTATCCGTATTTCTGCAAACATAGAAATACCATGAGCAGCGTAGCGAAGAAGAGTACAGCGCGGGTGGCCAAATATGCCGACATGTTCTCGGCCATGGGAACCGAGGCGCGACTCAGGATCATGCAGTCGCTGCTAGCCGCTCATCCGGAAGGTCTTGTCGTCGGGGAAATCCAAGAGGAATTGGATATCCCAAATTCAACCCTTTCCCATCATCTGGACAAGCTTAAGAACGAGGATCTGGTGCAGGTGCGCCGTGAGAGCACGTTCTTGCACTACACAGCCAATACGGACGCGTTGCAGGAATTATTGCAATTCCTCTACGCAGAATGCTGTACCCGAAATAAGGCTCTCAAGCCGCAAGATATCGTTCAAATTTGCAAGTAGGAGGAAGCCAATGGATACCGCGGACATGAAAGAAGTAGTGAAGGAAAAATATGGGCAGGCAGCGCTTCGAGTGAAGAGTCGAGGAAGCAGTAGCTGCTGCGGGGCTTCTGCGTCGAAGGAATTGTGCTGCGATCCGATCACTTCCAATCTCTACAATGCTTCGCAATCGGGCGAAATTCCTGAGGAAGCTCTTTTGGCATCCCTTGGGTGTGGAAACCCCACCGTATTGGCGAAGCTGAACGCAGGAGAAGTCGTACTCGACCTTGGTTCGGGCGGAGGCATCGATGTATTGCTCTCGGCCAAGCGTGTGGGTCCCACAGGTAAAGCGTACGGTCTCGATATGACCGATGAAATGCTGGCTTTGGCGAACGAGAATAAACGTAAAGCTGGGGCGGAGAACGTCGAATTCCTGAAAGGCGAGATCGAACAGGTTCCCCTACCGGATAACTCAGTTGACGTGATCATTTCGAATTGCGTAATTAACCTTTCTACTGACAAGGATCGAGTGCTGCGAGAGGCCTTTCGTGTACTCAAGCCCGGAGGACGATTTGCCGTGTCCGATGTCGTTACGCGGGGACAGATGAGGCCAGAGATTCGCCAGAGCGTGCTTCTCTGGGTTGGCTGCGTGGCCGGAGCGCTTGAGGAGAATGAATATCGCACCAAGCTCGCGTCCGCCGGTTTCGAGCAGATCGACATCGAGCCCACCCGTATTTATCGGGCGGAAGATGCACGCGATTTCCTTTCTGCCGAAGGCGTTGATGTAGACCCAATTGCGTCCGAAGTAGATGGCAAGTTTTTAAGCGCTTTTGTTCGGGCCGTTAAGCCACAGGTCAAAAACGCCTGCTGCGAACCTAGCTGCTGCAATTGAAGTCCGAATTTGATTGCAGGTTGAGACCCGCGCGGGGGTCTATTGGGCGATGCACACCTAGTCGCCACGCCTGACCAATTCAAAAGTTTGCATTTGAAACCGTGCCGGAAGTGCGTTGCGGGAGCAAGTGCGCAGGGACCAGCTTGAACGTTTGAGGAGGGTCATATGCAGGGACAGTACAACGTTTTGTTCCTATGCACTGGCAATTCAGCGCGTTCGATCATGGCCGAAGCACTTCTGAACTTTAAAGGCAAACCCAATTTTCGGGCGTACAGCGCTGGGAGCCATGCGACAGGAACGGTCCGACCCGAAGCCCTCAAGCAGCTGGAGTCCGCCCATGTGCCCATCACCGGGCTCCGAAGCAAGAACTGGGATGAATTTGCCAAGCCGGCTGCGCCCAAGCTCGATTTTGTTTTTACGGTCTGTGACAACGCCGCTAACGAAGTCTGCCCAGTGTGGCCCGGCCAGCCCATGACCGCACATTGGGGAGTTCCTGATCCAGCCGCGATTCAAGGGACGGCGGAAGAGGTACAGCGCGCCTTCCGTGACGCCTTCTTCATGCTTGAGCGCAGAATCAGTTTGTTTCTGTGTCTCCCCCTCTCCGGTGTTGACAAGCTCAAAATCCGGAAAGTACTCGACAATATCGGTCGCCAATGAAATTCAATCTGCAGGCTCGCATCGTAGCCGAGTTTCTGGGAACTGCCTTCCTGGTCGCCGCGGTCGTTGGCTCGGGCATCATGGCCGAGCGGTTATCAGCAGGAAACGTAGCTTTGGCGCTGCTTGCGAATACAATTGCCACCGGTGCGGCACTGGTGGCCTTGATAATGACCTTTGGGCCTATTTCCGCTGCCCATTTTAATCCCGTGGTTTCCGTTGCAGATACCGTTGAACGTGGCCTGTCCTGGTTCGATGCTTTTGCGTACACAGTCGCTCAGTGTTCCGGCGGAATTCTCGGAACCGTATTGGCACACGCAATGTTTGGACTGCGACTTCTGTCGTTGTCCAGGCACGCACGTAGCGGCTCTGCACAACTGCTGAGCGAGTTTGTCGCCGCCTTCGGTCTTCTGTGCGTTATCTGGGGATGCTCCCGTTCACGTTCTGGGGTTACTCCTTTTGCAGTCGCCGCCTACATCACCGCGGCCTATTGGTTTACCGCATCTACATCTTTTGCCAATCCTGCGGTGACGATAGCTAGATCGCTCAGCGATACCTTTGCGGGAATCCGACCAAATGATGTTCTGCCCTTTGCTGCCGCCCAATTCGCGGGCGGACTTGCGGGTACATTATTGTTTCGTTGGCTGGTTCCCAACTTACCGTCACGCGCCCGAGATGTCGTCGTACCCCAACGCGCCGATCAATGACAGGAGAGTCAAGGATCCCTCGACGGCCGGATCGACCTGGCTCCTGGTTTAGTCTGTGGTCCATTGTGGTCCGATGCTCACGCTTCACGTTCAGAATATAGTTCTCCGCCTGAAAGGGAAGTTTGTTGGCAGAGCGATAGGGGCCGCCGGCTCCTCTGTTTCCCTCCACCTCAGCAGCCCCATTCTGCTTCCCCAGGCTTTGCGAAATAGTGCCTTGGGTCTTCCGGTTCCTTGGCCGTTGATACCAATTCCAATAAGGTCAGACGTGCAGCGGCTATCAGGCGATCCCGTTCCGGTTGCGATAATTGCTCCCATTCTTCAGCAGTTGGTTTGCTCGCGTGCTCAGGATCCGACTCGAATGCTTGGTGATAGTGGTGGAAGAGTTCTGCCAATTGTTCTGCGGATACTTCTTGGATCGACATCTGATATCAACCTTTCTTTGCTAATCAACCTTTTTGCTTCGATTGGAAAGCAACGGACACTCAGGCCGCTCTTATGCAGGTCGCGGCACTTGCTTCTTGCTCTGCTGCAACTCGGCCATTGTGTCTGTGCCAGAGCCGAGTTGTCGACGAGCCCAATAAGCAATCCGACTAGGCTCACGCTCCTTGCATAGTGCGATCAGGAACCGCATACAGAACATCGCACCCCCCGTGCACAACAGCGCCATAAACGCCATCACGAACATTTCAACCTCCTGGCTCGGATCCCAGCGCTTGGATCGTTTCCTGGAATCACTCACCAAGATCATTGGATACAAGAATCCGTAAGTTTCGAATAAAGAGTTCATCAATTATTCGTAAAAGTATGCGTGATCGGGCTCCACCTTCGGCCGCCTTCACTAACTTTTTATGGACTCTTTATACAAACTTTATGGGGAGCGCCATTTAATGAGGCTAGCGGGAGTTAACGCAGATGAAAGGTGAGATGTACGGGACCGACACCAATATGAGAGCCAGCAGAGTGAGGATTGCGAAAACGTGCGCTACAATTATTTTGATTGCTGTTTTCTGCATCGTTGACCAACCGGGAGCTTTCGCTCAAACTTCAGGGCCGAACCAGAACTCAGCCTCCGACTCATCTGCAAGCGCAGCGCCCAATGCAGTATCAGCAAATCAGGAAGTTCTTCAAGAACTTGAGAGGATGCGGGCGCGAATCCAGGAGTTGGAGATTCAACTCAAGCAGTCGGGCACAGCCGCGACCGCAAGCACGACGGAATCGAATTCGCAGAACGACATTACCCAGAAAGTCACCAACCCCCCTGCTGCGGCGCAAGTCTTTCCCATTGCCGTCCAATCGTCCGAAACCGGTCCCGCTGTCAAACCTGCCAAGGCGGAGCCCTTCGCATTCGCGGACTGGACTTGGTTGAACGGCAATCCGCGCACAAAACAGCCCGCTTTCGACAGCAAATTCTTCACGCCGGAAATCAGAGCGGACGTCGACTATGTCTACGATTTCAACCACCCCAAAGATGACACCATCGGCGGGTCGAGCGAGGTCTTTCGTTCAGACGAAGTCCACGTGACTCAGCTTGGCGTCGGCGGCGATTTCCATTTTGATAACGTTCGCGCCCGGCTGATGACGCAGTTTGGCCTTTACTCACAGACCACCCCACGGAACGACGCTAGCCCCGCGCGTGGCCAATGGAACCTGGACAACGCCTATCGTTACCTGTCCGAAGCGTACGGCGGATACCACTTCAACGCTTTGCACGGGATCAACGTTGATGCCGGAATTTTCATGTCGTACATCGGCCTCTTCAGCTACTACAACTTTGATAACTGGGCCTATCAACCTTCGTACGTTTCGTCGAACACGCCATGGTTTTTCAATGGGGTACGAGTGCAGATCTTTCCCACGGCAAAGCTGAAGATCGAGCCGTGGTTTATCAATGGATGGCAGTCCTACGGTAGGTTCAATAACCGTCCAGGAGTTGGAGGACAAATTCTTTGGCGTCCGAATGGATCGATTTCGGTCATTTCTAACAACTACGGGGTGGGCGCTGATGCCCTGGGAAATCCAAATCGAACCCGCCTGCATACTGACGACAGCATTGAGGTGAAGTATTACGACCGGCCGGAAAAGCTTCTAGATAAGATGGCATTCTCGCTGACCGGTGATGCCGGATGCGAAACCGGTGGAGGAGTGAGTTGTCTCGGCAATCATGGAACCGATAAGAAACAGAGTTTCCTGGGTTACATGTTCTACAACCGCTTCTGGTTTCACAAAGACCTGTATGGCTTGACCCTGGGCGGTGGGAAGATCAACAACCCCGGACGCTATCTGGTTCTGTTGCCACCCATTAATGGGGCTACAGCGGCGTCGGGAACACCATATTTCACGGAGAATCCCGGAGATCCGTTCAAGGCGTGGGACGCCTCAGCGACCTTTGATTACATGCCCAGCCAATACATTACTTTCCGCTGGGAGTTTGACCACCGAGCCGCGAATGTCCCGTACTTCTCCGGGCCCGGCGGCATCACGCCGCCCGGCGGCAACACCAGCGCGCTGGGATCTGTGGTCCCGGGTTTCACTCCGGATCTGCACAAAATAGAGAACCGGCTCGATCTTTCCATACTCGTGAAATTTTAGCGGAAGGACGTCGCGGGTAACGCGAAAGAGACTGTAAATGCGGAGATGGGTGGGTCCACACCGGGATCCAGTTTTACTGCTGGTCAGCGCCGATGCGTTGCTGCGCCAGGCTTTGCAGACCACTCTGACAGACAGTGGGTTTTTAGTGGAAGTGGCGCGCACTGCGGACGATGCGCTCTCTCTTATCCACGAAAGCCACTTTGACTTGGTGGTCCTCAGCATCGACCTGCCGGAAAGGAGTGGACTCGAAGTTTGCCGGCAGATGCGCAGTCACGCGTCGGAACTGGGAATCGTCATGGTGACGGAGCGAGATTCCGAGTGCGAGATGATCCAGGCTTTGGAAGCCGGAAGCCGACGATTGCGTGACCACGCGTTTCCAGTTTCGCGAGCTTACTGCGCGCGTGCGGGCGGTGGTACGGCGCACCCAGACGAACAAAACCGTTGAGATTCACGTCCTTCGAGCGGGAGATGTGGAAGTGGATCTGGACCGCCGTTTACTACGCCGGGCTGGCAAGATCGTTCATCTCACTCCGACCGAATTTGACTTGCTTGTGTTCCTGATGAAAAGCGAAGGAGTTCCTGTAACTCATTCTAAACTCTTACAAACCATCTGGGGACCGGAATATGGCGAGGAACTTGAATCTCTGCGAACTTACATAAGGATGCTTCGCAAGAAAATTGAGGATGATCCCGCGAAGCCAAGGTATCTTTTTACCGAACCGTGGGTGGGATACCGGTTCTGCAATACTTCCAATTCACTCCTCTTGAACAATCCAGTGGTGTGACGTACCGTCAGCAGGCTACAAAAGTTACGACATCTTTACGACTGTCTTACGCCTTTCTTACACTCTCCGCGCTAGTCTTGGATTGAGGCCGGAGCGCCAGAAAGTCTGAGTTGTGTGGACATGGAAGGCAAGAAATTGGCCCACAGGAGAGGTTATGAGCAAGTTAGCGATTTTAGCGGCTTTGGCTATTGCATGCATCGCATTTCTTTCACCCGCGACCGTCCAGGCCGTTTCTCAAGGCTCTAGTAACAACGTCACCTTCACCGGAACGGTGAGTTGCTCGAAATGCCAGGGAATACAACCGCTACATAAAGGATATACGAGATGGACCTGGGCGCTCCAATCCATCAGTGAAGGTGACGACATCGTGCTCGTCGTCGGTGACGATGTGTACAAGCTCCAAGGCGACAAAGATCAAATCTTGAAGTTCATGGAGAGAAAAGCGACAGTTACGGGAACTCTGGACGGGCAACGATTGACCGTTCAAACTATCGTGCGTCCGGAGAAAAAGAAGTAGCAGCAAACAGAAGGAAGGCGACCGTTCTCCAACAACCGAAGCCCGGAGCACCTCTGCCTGCCGAGCTAGTGCATGCTTCGGGCCTGTCTCAGCACTCCCATCAGAGTTGCCTTGATTGTGATTCCTATCTGCCAAACGTCCCGGGTGTCACCGCACTGGCTTCACAATAAAAATTTCTTCTAGTGTCCATAAAATCTTCGAGTCGCTCTTTGCGCCGATTTTATGCGCCCTTCATGCGCTCTTAATGGCTCAGCCCCTAACGTGTCGATACTGCGGTTCGCGGTGATTGCTCTGTCAGGATTTGAAGACCAACAAGCTTATCTGCCGAGACGTCGCGCCTGAAACAGCGCAGTCAAGTGCAGTATCAAGAATGTCGGCACCAAATATGTTGGAATCAGCACCAGCGGCAGCTGTGACATAGGAGCGGTCGAAACAACTCCGTAGAAATTGGGAGCGAGCAGCGGGACGAGCGCCCCGATACTCACCGCCACGGTGA
>Ga0137388_10001615_pt1 | contig 13791 bp, 9 predicted proteins | sample 15con2h14AmetaG_FD_104644 | JGI IMG/M metagenome (GOLD analysis project Ga0137388, IMG submission 104644) | Vadose zone soil microbial communities from Angelo Coast Range Reserve, California, USA - 15con2h1.4A metaG | ecosystem: Environmental > Terrestrial > Soil > Vadose zone > Saprolite...
AAAGAGCAGAGTTAGGAAGAGGATGGCAGTTCGCTTCATGTTCGGGGCGGTGGCGCCAACCGCCCTTCAGCATACTACACGGGGCCGTAGCCTGTAGATCAGGTCCTGTCCCCAGACCCTGTATGCCGCCCTGCTCCCATCGTCTTGCGCAGGTCGACCCATTCTTGCCGCCCACAAGAGGAATGTAGAGAGCCGCCGAAGGGCTAAAATCCCCCCTTCGGAACGGTACGCCCTCAAGATATAATCACTTACGGGGGCAGACTCTACCGCTTTCCAGTCGTAACGGGTACCGGCCACTTCTTCGTCTTCGATAGGGAACTTTCTCGCCACGAGAACCGTAGCAGAGGATGTGTGTCCGTCACCCCCTCGGGGGCTAAAGCGGCATGAGCACAGTCTCTAGCCGGTTGGGAGATTCCGGTCCGGCGCGAGCTTAGTCAGCACGGATGGTGACGGCAATCATGAAAACCTGGAAAAAAATCGTTATTGGTATCGGCGCAGCGCTCCTCGTGGTCGCAATCGTCGGATTCACGGTCCACCAGAGCAGCAAGAATGTAGTCACAGTGCAAACGGGCAAGGCCCAGCACCTGGACCTGGCAACGGTGGTGAGCGCTTCGGGTGAAATCAAGCCCAAGACCTACGTCAACATCGGCGCCAACGCCTATGGAAAGATCACCCACCTTTACGTTAAGGAAGGTGATCACGTGAAGAAGGGTCAATTGCTGGCTCAACTGGAAAACGTTCAGTCGTCGGCCGACGTAAACGCGAACCAGGCCTCGGTGCAAGCCGCCGCGACCGACGCTATCGCCGCCGAGGCCAGCCTCAAGACCGCGCAGGCCGACCTGCGTCGAGCCCAAGCCGACTACGATCGCAACAAGCTGGACTGGGAGCGCGCGCAGAATCTCTACCGCGATGGCCTGATCGCGAAGTCCGATTTTGACAGCCGCAGGAATGCGTGGGCCACCGCGGATGCCGGTCTGGTGCAGGCCGAGGCCCGTGTCGCCCAAGCCAAGGCGCAGACGGATTCCGCCGAACGGCACGTGGCCCAGGCAAAAGCTACTCTCACCCGCGTAACTGACGTGCTGCAGAAGACCACCTATGCCGCGCCGTATGAGGGCGTCGTCACCAACCTCCCGGTTCGTGAGGGAGAATCCGTGGTCATCGGCATTCAGAATGCCCTGGGCAGCACGCTGATGACGATCGCCGACATGTCCGTAATTACCGCCGAAGTCAAGGTGGATGAAACCGACATTGTGAACGTTCGCCTCGGACAGTCCGCCGACGTCACCATCGACGCTATTCCGAAGAAAATTTTCCACGGCACAGTGTCAGAAATTGGCGATAACGCCATCGTTCGCTCCAGCGGCCTCTCAACCTCGCAGCAGGCCTCGACCAGCGAAGAGGCTAAGGATTTCAAGGTCGTCGTAACGCTGCATGACCCGCCCCAGGATCTGCGCCCCGGCCTCTCCACCACGGCCAAAATCACCACCGCAACCCGCGGCAACACACTCGCCATCCCCATCCAGGCGCTCACCATTCGCACCAAGACGCAACTGGAGCAGCAGAAGAAGTCGAGCCCGGGATCGGTCGAGGCAGCATCGCCAGCGCCTAAGGAAACGGCGTCCAAGAATCAGAAGAAAGATGACGACATCCAGGGCGTCTTCGTCATCCGCAACAAGAAGGCTGAGTTCATCCCCGTAATCACCGGGATCACCGGCACAACCGACATCGAGGTGCTGAACGGCCTGAAAGAAGGCGACGAGGTCATTACCGGCAGTTACAAAGTTTTGCGCACCCTTCGTCCGGGCAGCACTGTAAAGATCGACAATTCGGCCCCAAAGAAGGAAGACGAAGAAACATAACTTTCACGGGTTTGATCCGTCCAACGGGAAAGCCGGCCGCAGGTCTCAGAAATCGGAGCCCAAACTCGAAGGCGCCAACGCCAGAGAATTGAAAATAGATCGGAGAGGTCAGTGGCACCGGACCAGGAGAAAAAAATGGCAACCGCAGAAGTCATCAGCATGCCGACCGAAGCAACCTTAGTCCCGCCCGAATCCTGCATGATCGCAGCCGAGGATTTGTGGAAGACCTACGACATGGGCTCGGAGCAGCAGGTCCATGCCCTGCGCGGCGTTAATCTGCGCATCCAGCGCAACGAGTACGTGGCCATCATGGGCCCCTCTGGGTCAGGCAAATCGACGCTGATGAACTTGATTGGCTGCCTCGATTCTCCGACCAAAGGGAATTACTGGCTTAACGCCCAGCTGGTAAGTGAGCTCGATGATGACGAACTGGCGCGTATCAGGAACAAAGAGATCGGATTCGTCTTCCAGACCTTCAACCTGCTCGCCCGTGCCACCGCTCTCCACAACGTCGAGCTTCCCCTGATCTACGCCGGCATTCCGACCGGGGAACGTGTGGAACGTGCCAAGGCCGCATTGGCGGCCGTCGGCATGGAATCGCGCATGACCCATAAGCCCAACGAGCTCTCCGGCGGCCAGCGCCAGCGCGTGGCCATTGCACGGGCGCTGGTCAATAAGCCCTCCATCATCCTGGCCGACGAACCCACGGGTAATCTGGATTCTCAAACCGGACTCGACATCATGGCCTTACTCGATCGCCTGCAGTCCGAAGGCAACACCATCGTGCTGGTCACGCACGAGCACGATATCGCCGAATACGCCCACCGCGTCATCCACATCAAAGACGGCGTAATCGCCAGCGACGAGACGAAAGGCCCGCGAAGGTAGGCCATTCCAGGCATTCACGAAAACGCCCAGCCGAAAGGCTGGGCGTATCTTTCTAACGAATCGAAGCACGGCGTCAACCCTCAGAGGGCCTCGTCTCAGGAACCACTGCCACCAGTTCTGTGACTTCCACGGCCTGGGCCGCGACCACCCGATCTCTGCCCTCGCGTTTGGCGCAATACAAGGCAGCGTCCGCAGCCTGCAGCAATTCCTGCGCCGATGTTCCATGGGTTGGCAGTGCCGCAACTCCGACCGAAACCGTAATCACGCCAACCGATTGCCCCTGATGCAACACGGTCAATTCCCGCAGTTTCGACCGTATCCAATCAGCCCGCGCTCGTGACGCTTCCAGATCGGCCGTCGGGAGAATTACAACGAACTCCTCCCCGCCGAAACGACAAACGATGTCCTCGGCGCGAATGCTCTTTGCCAGGAACGATGCCGTCTCCCGCAACACGGCATCGCCCGCATCGTGACCGTAAGTGTCGTTGAATCGTTTGAAATGATCCAGGTCGAGCATCAAAATTCCAAGCGGCTGCTCCGCGCGCACCGCCCGCCGTATCTCGCGTTCCAGCATCTCTTCCAGATAGCGCCGGTTGTACAGCCCGGTCAAGGGATCCCGGATGGACTGAGTCCGCAACGCCTCCCGGAGACGGATGTTGGAAATCGACAATCCCACTTGCTCGGCGAAGGTTGTCTTGAACGAAAGTTCCGCGTCGCCAAGTGCGGGCACTTCATCCGTCGCTTGCAAATGCAAAATTCCCAGGGCTTCTCCCTGCGCCAGAATTGGGATGCAAAGATAAGTGTTCTTCACTCCCTCGGCGTGTGAGCACCTGGCAGTATCATCTCCAGCAACCACCAGATGAGGGTGTCCCGTTCTCAACGCCCGACACGAATTTGGTGCGAACACCGCGCTGGGGAGCTGGCACTCCGCCCAGGAGCCAATTGCCGCCGCGAGGTTGCGCTCAGCATTCAATAGCGCTATTGCGCCCCGGGCTGACGGGAAAACCTTAGGGGCAAACCCCAGAGCTGCCGAGAACACTTCATCTTTACTCAGGCAGCTCTGCAGGAGTTCGCTCATCTTCGCCAGGAGCGTCGCCCGCTGGGAGCGCTCCTTAAGTTCGTTCATCATCCGTTCGTTTTGCCGGTCGAGTTCTTTGCGCGCCAGCTCTCTTTCCAACATTTCTTCGTGCAGGCGGGTGTTGGCGTCAGCCAGTTCCACAGTGCGGACCTTGATTTCCTCTTCCAATCTCTGTTGGTTATGTTTTTGATCTTCAATGTCACTGCAGGTGCCAACCCACTTGACAATGGCTCCCCGGACGTCACGAATCGGATTTGCTCGCCCAAGAAACCAACGGTAGGTCCCGTCCGAGGCTCGCCGGAAGCGGCATTCGATTTCATAAGGCTCTCCGGTTTGAACTGAGTGTGCCCATTTCTGAAGTGTCGCCGGCAGATCGTCGGGATGGAGCACCTCATTCCAGCCCGATCCAACCGTTTGCTCCCTGCTCCGTCCGGTGTACTCGTACCATCGTCCGTTCGCAAAGTCCAAGGCTCCATCCGAACCTGCCGTACACATGATCTCTGGCAGCGCCTCCGCAACACTGCGGAAGTATACTTCGCCCTGAGCCTTTCCCACGGCAGGCGTTCGCCGGCGGCTGATCACGAGCAGCAGGAAGCATGCGAGCACGACTCCGAACATCACGCTTACGATGGTGTACGACAGCGACGTACAAGCCTCCTTACACCCGCAGGACAATGCGAACCGCTTCCGGCGGCTTCGGAATGTGCCAGAGTTGGCTTCTTCCTCACCTATCGGCAACATGCAGGTTTGTACGACTCAGAATTCTCTAATCTCGTGCAATTCCTCAAGCCTCGGATAACTGAGGCAAAAAAAGACCTCTCTTTCGAGAGGTCTCTCCATCTGGAATGCGGGTTGAAAGCAGAGACTACGGAGTGGTGCTCACGGTCTTAACCGTGACGTCCTGTGCAGAAATTGGAGTAGCGACGAAGAAGTTGTGATCATAAAGCCCGCGATACATGCGCCCCGCAATCTCAGCCGCTTTGGGACCAAACGTCGGCCGTCCTCCTTGCAGGAAGACCACCACGACGACGCGGCCCGCACTCGTATTCGCATACGAAGCAAACCATCCAAAGCGAGTTCCCGCGTGCGAGCACGTGCCCGTCTTGCCCAGGACTTCTTCCTCGTTGAAGTTCAGCCGCAGGCTGCGTGCCGTGCCATACTGCACCGCGCCCGCCATGCCGTCGGAGAGTTCAGGAATCAACGGAGCAATATCCAAAGTGCGCTTCACGCGCGGCTCAAAGTTCGCGATTTCTTCCGGCGTGGTCGGATGCTGCAGGTAATAGAGCGTTCCCCCGTTCGCAATGGCCGAAACCATCGCGCCCAACTGCAACGGCGTCATGGTGATGCCTTCGCCGTAGGAACACATCTTGCCGACGCCGCCCATTCTCTCGGGAATCACTGCATCCGGATAATCGCCAGTCTGTTCGCCAGCGATGCCGTAACCCGCCAGTTCTCCCAGGCCATATTCATGCGCGTAGTAGGCCACCTTTTCGAAGCCCAGCTTGCGTCCGAGAGCCTCGAAATAGGCATTGTTGGAGTGCGCCAGGGCTGTGGTCAGATTCATCTTGCTGCGCCGCCCGAGGGCGATCGCAGTGTCCTTGGAAACCAATCCCTCACTCAATGCCGCGAGAGCAACGGAAAGCTTGATGGTCGAGCACGGCTGCGCTCCGCTCGAAAGCGCCAGCTTCTGGTTCACCATCGCCAGTACGCGTCCGCTGGTCGGCTCGATCGCTACGACCGTGCCATTCATGTTGCCCAGCGCATCAATCGCTGCCCGGCGGACCATCGGATCTTCGCCTGCCGTGATGTCACTCTCGGTGACCGCGTCGGTAAACGAACTCATGTGGAAGCGTTCGTAGTACCGGTGACGCCGAGTCTTCACCGAAGCGCGCCGTACTGTGGCCCTACGGCTGCGCGCCAGACGATGCAGACGCCGGCGCGTCCTCTGGCTCTCGCTGATTTTTTTTGATTTCGCGGACCGCTGTGGGTGCGTGTTGACGTTCGCCGCCCAACTCACTTCGGCGAGTGGCAGACCGACGAGTAAAACTAGTACAAGACGAAGAAGGCGCGATCCCTGACTCGACATCGGACTTGTATTCCCCGTTCCCAGGAATTTCTAACTGGTTTGATGCAGAAGCTTTGATGCACGAACCCTGCCACGCAGAGAGTAACCGCGCCGCCCTGGTTCAACTGTGCGATAGTAAGAGACTTAGCTGATTCTGGCAATCTCAAAGTTTAGATTTGTGGAAACATTATTTTTTCTTAACTCATTCTGAAACAAAGACATGCGCGGAGATTACCTCAGTTCTGCGCTCTTGGTAACCCGTTACCTAGTTACTGAAAGGATACTTCCCCAACGGAAAAGCTTTTCACCTCGCCCCGGCAGACCGGGCGGCAAGTTTTTGCGCTTTGGTTCGGAATCGTTGCGCTGCTCACATCACCTCGCCGCGCTTGCGCAGAAACGCCGGAACATCCAGATCGTCCTGCTCGAAGTTCGCGACCATCGCTCCCCTCACGGAATCCAGTGAAATCACGTCGCCCGAGGGGTGAACCATCGCCACCGGTGCCGGATCCGGGACGAATACGGACTCTCCCCGAGTTGATACGTGCATCGGTTCCGTCGCTTCAGCCGGCCCCATCGGCTCCGGAAAATCCATCGCGTCATCGTGCGAGGCTGCGAATGAACTGCGCGTCTCATGATGCACGTGCCGCGATGCCGGCATTTCGCGGAAGCCGGTAGCGATTACAGTAATCTTCACCGAGTCTTTCATCTTCTCATCCATGACCGCGCCGAAAATAATGTTCGCGTCTTCATGCGCCGCACCCTGGATGATCGAGCAAGCCTGCTGCACCTCCGCCAGCTTCAGCGAAGACGATCCAGTGATATTGATCAGAATTCCGCGTGCTCCGTCAATCGCTCCCGCCTCCAACAGCGGAGACGCAATCGACCGCTTGGCCGCATCGGTCGCGCGATTCTGCCCGCTCGCCGTTGCAGTGCCCATTACCGCATAGCCCATGCGCGCCATGATCGTCTTCACATCGGCGAAGTCGCGATTGATGATCCCCGGAATCGTGATGATGTCCGAAATCCCCTGCACCCCCTGTCGCAGAATGTCGTCCGCGACACGGAACGACTCGAAGAACCCCGCGTTCTCCGCCACTGCAAGCAACTTCTCATTGGGAATGACAATTGTCGTATCCACGGATTCCATCAGCTCCGCGATGCCGCGCTCCGCCTGGGCCATGCGGCGCTTTCCTTCGAATGAGAACGGCTTGGTCACAACCGCAACCGTCAGCGCTCCCATCTCGCAGGCCAGCGACGCGATGATGGGAGCCGCGCCCGTCCCCGTGCCGCCGCCCAGGCCGGTGGTCACAAAAACCATGTCCGCGCCTTCGAGCGCCTCAATGATCTTGTCCGAGTCCTCCAGCGCCGCCTTGCGCCCAACTTCGGGATTCGCTCCGGCCCCGAGCCCGTTGGTCAGCTTCACCCCAAGCTGCAGCTTCACCGGCGCGCGCGACAGGCGCAGCGCCTGCAGGTCCGTGTTGGCCACGATGAACTCGATGCCCTCAACCCCGGCGTCGATCATGCGGTTCACCGCGTTGCCCCCGCCACCGCCGACTCCGATGACCTTGATCTTGGCATCGTTGCGCGGCTCTTCATTGAAGCTGATGCGAATCTTTGAGTCGTTTTTCATATTCTCCACCCTGATTTGAATTCTGAGTCCCAGTGGCCAGTGGCCAGTGGCTAGTGTCCAGTAAAACACTCACCTCAGTACTGGCAACTGGCCACTGACCACTGTTTCAAGCCCCTTTCCCCACCAGCAGCGCCTTCAACTTCGATCCCCAGCGATCTTGCTGATATCCCCGTGCGACCCGCGCTCGCTGCCCGTAATTCACCATGCCGAGCACGGTGGCATACTCCGGCTCGGCCAGGCTTGCCGGCATTTTCGCCAGCGGTGTAGGCCAGGAAAGCCGCACCGGACGCCGCAGGACCGATTCCGCCACATCAAAAATTCCCGGCAAACGGGATGCTCCGCCGCTCAGCACAATTCCCGCCACGCAGACTTCGAACATGCCACTGTGCCGCAGCGTCTCACGCATCATCTCGAACAGTTCGCGCGCTCTTGGCTCCAGAATCTCCGCCACCATTCTCTGCGGCAGCAGACGAGACGGCCGATCCCCCACCGACGGCACTTCGACTTCATTCCCTTCAGGAATCAGCGTCACGATGGCGTTGCCGTACGCCTTCTTGATCTTCTCGGCCTCCGCCAACGGCGTGCACATGCCCACCGACAAGTCACTTGTGAAGTGATCGCCGCCCACTGGAATCACTCCCGTGAACGCAACCGCGCCCTGCAGAAAAACAATCAGCTCCGTGGACCCTGCGCCAATATCCGCCAGACACACTCCCATCTCTCTTTCATCGTTACGCAGCACGGAGTCCGCCGCCGCCAGCGGTTCAAACACCGTATCGTCGACATGTACCCCGGCCTTGTTCACCGCCGTGATCACGTTCTGCGTGGCGCTGGTCGCTGCCGTCACCATGTGCACCCGCACTTCCAGCCGCGCCGGCATCATGCCAAGCGGATCATGCACTCCCGCTTGACCGTCCAAAATGAATTCCTGAGGCAGCAGATGCAGAATCTCCCGGTCCACCGGGAGGGGAATCGCGCGCGCCCGCTCTACCGCCTGCTTGATCTCATCCCGCCCGATTTCGCGCGGACGCGTACCCAGGCTGATTCCGCCGTGGCTGTTCATGCCGCGCACGTGCGCTCCCCCGATGCCGACCAGAGCGTGCTCCACCGCGGCTCCCGCCGTGTCTTCGGCAGCTTCCACCGCCTTTTGAATCGCCGCCACCGCCCTATCCAATTCGACGATCACACCCTTGCGCGATCCCCGCGACTCGGCCACACCATGCCCGCGGTAGCGGAGACCGTTGTCCGTCATCTCCACCATCAGTGCACACGTCTTGGCGCTGCCCACATCGATTGCCGTAAGAAAGCTGCCCTGCTGGTTCGCCATCGTCTATGAGTTCCCTGACCGCATTAATTTGGACTCGGATTCCCCTGCTGTTTCGTAATCGCGGGACTCGGCTTCGGTACCGTACTGCTCACCGGAGCCGCGATTGCTTGCGCCACATGCTGCGAATGCGGGGCCGTCGCAGGTTTCAGCGGTGTTTTCTTCGCCGCCGTAGCCGCCTTCCTCCACTTTGTCGATGACTTCCTTACTCTCGGTTTTGCCAGCGGCTTCTTCGATCCAGCCGCCGCCCTCAGGTTGAGTTTCTTCTCCGTTATCTCTAATGCCGGCTGGGGCAACGCGCGATCATGCGGACCGACGCGCATAACCAGCGCCGCCGCCTTCACGCCTGCAGCCTTGGCCGCCTTCACCGCCGCCGCAGACAAACCACCTTGCCTCGGAGTTCCCTCCCTATCCGGATTCACAATCACCTGGTTGTCATAGCGCAGGTTCACCGACTCCAACTTCTGGAACTGCTGCCGCCATTCCTGTGCATGAGTCACGTAAGTCTTGTAACGCTTCAGATAATCCGATGAACCCAGATGTACCAGCACATCTCCTGCCGGATCGTTCACCCGCACCTTCACGTCATCGAGATCGGAAAGATCGACTTCGCTCAGATCCTGCGAGTACCGCGCTCCGCCGGACTCCAGGTCCCGAACCAATTCGCCATAAGCCTTCATGCGCGGGGTCCGCGTCGAAAGCGGCTCGCCCGGATTCATCCCCAGAATCACGGGGAAGGAATACTTGTGCCGCTGTGGCAACTCCATCAGCGTGCCGCCCGCATCGATCAGAAAAATTTTTGGCCCCACTCGCGCAAATGCCACCGGCGTGCGCTCGTGAATCTCAACCTTCAGCCGGTTGGGCACAAACCGCATCACACTCGCTGACTCAACCCACGGAATCTGTTCCAGTTGTGTCTTCTGCTGCGACAGCGGAATGAAGAAAATGTTGCGCCCGATATCGGCGCCCATCACTTCCATGATTTGCGCCTTGGTCACGTTCTGCATCCCTGTGACCTCGATGTTGTCGCTCGACTCCACGCGAAAGCGCCACGAATGCTCGCCGTAGCTGTAGAGCCAGCCGACGCCCAGTCCCATGAAGCACAACACCACAGCCGCGACTGCAGCCCACATCAAGCCATGCGCAGTTTTTTTGGGAAGTGTACCCCGGCGGGCAGGGACACGCTTTTGCCCACGCAGGAAAGGAGATTCCTCGTCTGCATCCAGGTCGACCAGACGCGCGTCGTCCAACTCCTCGCGCACAGCCTCGGCGCTGGATAGGTACAACTCCTCCTGCAAGATGGTCGGACTCTTCCGCGCCATCAATTCAGATCAGTTGTCGTCGGGGAACCGAGAGCTTTTTCACTATAGCTGGATTTCTCAAAAGGAGATAGAGAAATTCTTGGTTCGCTTTCCACACAAAGACACTCATGTGGCGACAGCCGCCTCGGCTGTCCGGCCCTGGGCGAAACCCGGCCGCTCGAAGGCAAGACTGTCAAGAGAGCGAAGTTCGCCAGCACCGTAGCGCCGCCGCGCTGAGGGCGAGGACGCCCTCAGGACAGCCGGCAAGATGCCGGCGCTACTCGAACTGGCCCAAGAAAAAAGGGCGCGGCAGTTTTTCCGCGCCCGCTTCCAGGGAGAGAGATGAACTTAAACCGGCCCTGCTCCCAGCGTTCGCACATGAATCACTGGAGCCGGAATCCTCACCATCGGCTGCGGAATATTCACCCGCACCCGTGGACAAATCACCCGAATCTTCGCGGGGTCGAACGCCACAGTCGCAAACTGAAGACGCACTGTCTGCGCTTCCAGCCGGCCGCGTTCGGCTTCAAGCCTGGCTTCCATCCGAAGCCGACCAGCTTCCAACCGCGCCAACTGAGCCTGCTCGCGCGCCGACATCACATCGACGCGGGCGACTCTTACGTCGTTCCGCGAAACCCCGGACTCGAACCGCGCCAATGCCGCCTGCATCCGGCAAGCCGTCGCCTGGTCCCTCCCGATCAGGGACCGCGCCGTCGCCAGGAACCCGTTCGCCCGTCCCGAAGCCAGCGCAAGAACCGCCGTGGACCGGGAAACTACGCGGTCCGCGAACTGCCGCGCGAAACCCGCGCCCTCGTCGTGTAGAAATCCGTTTACGCCCAGAGCCAGAACACCCACTGCCAGCCATCCCCATGCAGCTGTAGTTTTCGTCATCGCCATCTCTCCATCTGGCAATTTGGACGGACCTAACCGAAATCGGTTAGCAAAGGAAGATACGGCCCCACTCTCACCCCAGTTCCCTAAAATTTGAAGATTGGCAGGCCGCAGGAAGCCAGGAATCAATGTCTGTCCCAAAGAAGTAATGTCATCTCGAACGCGGCGGAAGCCGCGTGAGGGACCTTACGACTTCCGACCCCAAGCCGCGGGGTGGACGGGGATACACAGTATGCGTTCACCATGTTGCCTTTGTTTGCTTTTGAGAACAATAAAGACTGCTGATGACTTAAGTTTCTCAGCCTTCCGGGCAGACCTAAGCGGCGGCTTCCCGCTCCTTGAGCTTCTCCAAAATCATCGGCCCTAACTGCGACACGCTGCCCGCTCCCAGCGTCAGAATCATGTCACCCTCCCGCGCCGCTCCCGCCGCCGCACTAACCGCATCGGCGAAGGAACGAACATACTCCGTCTTCCGCCCACCCTTCTCACTCACCTGCCGCGCCAGAGCTTCTGCGGTAATTCCCTCGATCGGCTCCTCGCTCGCCGCATAGATATCGAGCACAAACACCGAATCCGCGTCGCCGAACGCCGTAGTGAACTCCTCCATCAGGTCGCGCGTCCGCGTATACCGATGCGGCTGGAACACGACATGAATCCTGCCGAAACCGCAGGTCTTCGCCGCCGCCAGCGTCGCCTTGATCTCCGTAGGATGGTGCCCGTAGTCATCAATCACGCTCACGCCGGCCGCGCGCCCACGCAACTGGAACCGCCGGTCCACTCCACGAAACTGATCAAGCGCAGCGCGGATCGCCTCCACCCCAACATCGAGCCCCACGCCCACCGCAATCGCCGCCGTCGCATTAAGAACGTTATGCACTCCCGGCACGTGCAGCGTGAACTCGCCCAAATCGTCGCCACGATAGCGAACCTGAAAACTGTTCAAGGGGTGCCCCGCCCTTGTCGCGTTCTGCGCGACAGGGTGGGGGTGTTGACTTCCACCGGACGCGGGAATCTTAACTAGAAAATCAGACCCACGCTTCGTCCCGTAAGTCACGGTCCGCCGCTGTGCCTCGGGCAGCAACCGCCGCAGTAGCGGATCGTCGTTGCAGGCCACCACCATCCCGTAAAACGGCACCCGGTCCATGAACTCGACAAACGTCTTCTTCACATCCCGCATGTTGCGGTAGCAATCCATGTGCTCGCGATCAATGTTCGTAACCACCGCCAGAATCGGCGACAGTTTCAGAAACGACCGGTCACTCTCATCCGCCTCCGCCACGAGATACTGCGACTTCCCCAAGCGTGCGTTCGACCCCATCGCGTCCACACGCCCGCCCACCACCACAGTGGGATCAAGGCCACCCGCCGCGAGCACCGCCGCCACCATCGAAGTTGTCGTCGTCTTGCCGTGCATGCCCGCAATGGCGATGCCATACTTCAGCCGCATCAACTCCGCCAGCATCTCCGCCCGCGGAATCACCGGGACGTGCAGCTTGTGCGCCTCCGCAACCTCCGGATTCTCCGTCGCAATCGCCGAACTCGTCACCACCACTTCCGCACCCACAACATTCTCCGCGCGATGCCCTTCAAAAACAGCCGCCCCCAGCCCCGCCAACCGCTGCGTCACCGCCGAACTCTTGAGATCCGACCCGGACACCTTGTACCCGAGATTCAGCAGCACCTCGGCAATCCCGCTCATGCCGATCCCGCCAATACCCACGAAATGTATGCGCTGAATCTTGGCAAACATAAGTCAACTCCTGCCACGGATCTACACGGATTCACACTGATAAAACTAAAATATCTAAGAGACTAAGAAGTAGTATCCGTGAAAATCCGTGTGAATCCGTGGCTAGCCTTCTTCTATTCCCGCCACCCGCGCCGCCAGCGCTGCAATATCTCGCGCCGCATTGGGATGCGCCAACTCCCGTGCCGCCGCGCCCATCCGTTCCAGCCTGCCCGGATCTCCCAGCAAAGTCGCAATCGTCTCTGCGAGCCACACCCCATCCAGCTTCGACTCTTCCACCAGCACGGCCGCGCCAATGCGCTCGAGCGCCAGCGCGTTCACCGTCTGATGATCATCCGCCGCCCGCGGAAACGGCACAAACACCGCCGGCTTCCCTGCCGCCGCAATCTCCGCCACCGTACTCGCTCCCGAACGGCACACTACCAAGTCCGCCCGTGCAAACGCCGCCGGCATGTCTTCGATGAACTTGAACATCTCCGCCGGCTCGCCGAAAGACTGATAGGCCGCCAGCGCGTCATTATAGTCACGCTCCCCCGTCTGATGAATGACGTGAATCCCCGGCGCCTCCCGCCGCAGTACACTCAAGCACCGGATCATCGCCTCATTGATGGCGTGCGCCCCCTGGCTGCCGCCAAACACCAGCAAAGTTGGCGTGCCGCCGCGCTTCGCCGGAATCTCAAAGAATGCCTGCCGTACCGGCACACCCGTAACCTCCGCATGACGGAAATACTTTGCCGTCTCCTCAAAATGCACCGCCGCTCCTGACACGAACCGCGCCACCATCCGATTGGCAAATCCCGGCACCACATTCGGCTCAAATGCTAGCGTGGGAATATGCTTCACCAGAGCCGCCAACATCGCCGGACCTGACGCATACCCACCCACCCCAATCACCACATCGGGAGCAAACTCATTGAGCATCCGTCCCGCATCCCAGATCGCCCGCGGCAAGTCGAACGCAGTCTTCACCCGAGTCACCAGGCTGACATTCTTCAGCGCTCCCACTCG
>Ga0137388_10001616_pt1 | contig 13783 bp, 11 predicted proteins | sample 15con2h14AmetaG_FD_104644 | JGI IMG/M metagenome (GOLD analysis project Ga0137388, IMG submission 104644) | Vadose zone soil microbial communities from Angelo Coast Range Reserve, California, USA - 15con2h1.4A metaG | ecosystem: Environmental > Terrestrial > Soil > Vadose zone > Saprolite...
CGGCATCCGCGTCGTCACCGCGCGATCCGAATCGCGGTTCCCGGCAGCCACGATTGCCCAGCCATCCGGCAGTGTGTATTCTCCGAGCTTGCGATCGAGCACAAGCTGGTAACAACTGGCTTGAACCATAGCCGGCGCAGCATTCAGTTCGTCAAGGAAGAGGATCCCTTCTCCCTCGGTTGGCAGAAAATCCGGCGTCGCCCACTTCGAACGTCCGTCTGGGCCAAGGAAGGGCAGGCCGCGCAAGTCGACTGGGTCGAGCAACAGCGCTCGGACATCCTGCAAGGCAACCTCTAGCGAAGTTGCCACCTGGCGGACAATGGCCGATTTGCCTATGCCTGGACCGCCCCAAATAAATGTGGGTTGCTGCGCCTCGACAAGAACGCGCAAGGCCTCACATATAGAAGATGCTTTCATGAAAAAGTCCTTTCGGCTGGAGATGGATTGTCACTTCACGAGAGCAGTCTGGGCAGCGAACTACTGGAACGGCCGTTCCCGTCGTAGGCAAGCACCTGGGTGGTGAGGGTTGCGAATCGACTGCTAACAAGGAATTAAGAGAGCTGAGAGGGGGAGCCACTCAAATACAGGATCCAGGGCGGGTAATCGCTGCGGCCCTTGGGAACCTAGCGGCGTTTTTGTTCCAGCGCTCTTTGTCTAAGCGCTCGAAGGGTTGCAGCGTCGGAATATCCTCGCGCTTTCTGCGCCTCGATTACACGATTGTCCAATGCACACAAATCAGAAAAGATGTCAGCCATGTCCTGCGGTTCCAGGCCGTGACGCTGCTTCTCTGCATCTTGTATTTCAAAGCGCATGAGCATGAGCTGCAAACGCAGGCTGCTAAATAGTGATTCCGGATAAACGATTTCGGCCATGTTCTTAGATCCTTGGTTTTATGCCAAACGTGAGCAGCCACATCACGAGGCTCCGAACATCTTCTTGCCGAGCTTGGCGTTCCATGCGCCATAGATCGCTGCGACCTCGGACTCGTCTTGCCCGCCGTATCGGCCGTTGAGCAGATCCTCGATCGACAGATCATGGGCATCGAGCCATGCCTTTTGTTCGGAGGTGCGCAGATACTGTTTGATGACGCCGACAATGTGTTCCTCGCGGTCGGGGTGTAGCAGCGTGTTGCAGACTTCCTCAGGCAGGCCGCTGGACCGTATCAGCTCTTGAACCTCCTGATTGTTCCGTTCCTGAAAAAAGTCTGCTTTGCGTCTGGACATGGCTTCTCCCCTTTTTCCCCGGTGCGGGTTCGTAGACGTTAAAGTAAGTGTTCTTCACAGCCGCGCAGGAGTCCGGCGGCGCACTGCAGGGTCGCCCGCGTCAAAACAAGCCGAGATTTTTAGGCAAAGGCTCCTTTGGGGGCGCCTCGTCATCTTTCTTTTGGTCACTGCTTTCCGTTCCAGCGCTCGTCTCGACACTAGCTTTGACCGGAGCGCTGTCCTTCGACTTGGCTTTTTGTCTCTCTTTTCTTTCTCTCTCTTCTCGCTCTTTAATCGCCTTTACCGCCTCGGCAATTTCCTTACTGGCTTGGTCAAAGGCTTCTTGAAGCTGAACATGACTTTCGCTGAAGTCCGCCAAGCTTCGGGCCAAGCCGGAATCCATTTCCTCCGGCGTTCCCGTAAGACAAAGCGGTCTCGTTAGAGCTTTGATCGCTTCGCTCGGGATTTGCGCGACCTTGTCTTTGTATGAATTGGATTCGTTCCCCTTCTTGTCTTCGTCCAAGCCGTGAGGGACGACGTTGACTCTCACCAACCCTCCGTCCAGTGACGACACGGTGAGAGTGAGCGGACGTCGCCTAAGCACTGGCATCAACTCTTTGAACATGACTTCTCCTTCGCATAGGTAATCAGGATGGTGAAAAAACAACACCGCGAGGTGGGCACCACGGCATGGTGCGACCCTACGTGCGAGCGCTGGACCTGATCAGAATCGCGATTTGCCGCAGTTCTGACGCGTTGGGCACGGGCACGATGTTCGGGCACGCTGAGAACGCGTAGTCCATCCGCGAATCGACAATTTCGCCAAACGCCGCCTCAAGCCCCTCGATTTCTCGGGGTAGCGCGAAGTCTCGGTTGACGATGATGTGTGCCCAATAGTCGCCGCCGGTGGTGCGGGAAAGTTCGATGGCCCCGCCAGGAAATTCGATAATGTGCGAGGCTGATTCCGGCCTCTTGGTTTTGTCGCCTAGTAGCTCGATCTGCTTAGGTGCTCTTTAGGTGCTCTATCGATCAGATAGTTCCTGGTTGTCACGTGGGCCATAGAGCCTCCCATAGCGGCATCATCGGTCTCGCAAGAACAGAGCCTTGGAGCCGCGCGTCATTGCTCGACTAGGTCGTTGCCGGTCTCGTCCAGACCGAAGAATTCAGGGTCACCGCGGCATCCATTTCCGATATGGGATCCTCAGAGAGAACTTCGATTTCAAACACACAGCGATAGAACTTGTGTTTGCTCTCCACCTTTTCTTTCCTCTCGGCAATGGGCTTGGTGCTTCCCTGTTTAGTTCAGTGGGCGACGACTTGCACACGCGTATGACCTGCATTCGTCCGGTCCACGGACTGCAGTGGACAAGGCTGAGCCTTCGACCTTCGCGCGCGGAGGTTCTTGCTCGTTCCGTTTAAGAGCGGAGAGGCATCACAACATAGCGGTAGTTGGCCGGCTGTTCCGTCAGCAGACGAAATTCCACGGCGCTTGTCGCGTCCTTCAATTGGATGGTGATCGATTCTGCGTCGGAGGTCGCATCAAGGAACTCCTGAACGTACCCGGCGTTGAAGCTAACTTGAATCGGTTCCTGGGCGTAGTCGATCGGCAGCGAGTCTTTCGCTTCCCCAAGTTGGCTTGAGCTCGTTGACAACTCCAGACTGTTTCTCTGCAAGGTCAAGTTGACTTTGTGCACTTGTTCATCCGACATGAGCTTGACTCGCCGTACCATCTCCTCAAACGCCACTCTCGCCAGTTTGATCGTGCATGGGTGCGCGGTGGGAAGCGCTTTCTCATAGGCCGGAAACTGGCCAGTCAGCATTCGGGAGAAAATCCCACGAGAGCCACGAACGAAAAAGACGTAGCTGTCTGTCTTGGCGACGGTGATACTCCTTAGGTTCGTTTTCTCCAGAGCCAAGTCTTGTAGGCATAACAATGCCTTGCGCGGAATCAAGAGAGATTCCTCCTGCGTCAACTCGCTGAAGTCACAGGCCTGCTCGATACATGAAAGCCTGTGACCATCCGTCGCCACCATGGTCAATCCAGCTTGTCTGAGAACCAACTTCGCTCCTGCCAGGGCGACCCGATTCGTGTCTTGAGACGCCGAAAAATGCGTCCTCGCCACACAACCGGCAAGAAGAGAGGCATCGATGTTTGCTAACGGTTTAGCTCCCGTGGGGAACGCGGGAAACGACTCTTTGCTCAACCCCATGAGCTTGAAGGACGACCTGCCAAAACCAATCTGAGCCCAGTGATTTTCGAGCCTTTTGCAGTGTATCTCGCCGTCAGGGGCCGACCTGACGATTTGCAAGAAGCGCAATCCTGGGATCACCAGGGCACCCTCTTCCTTGACCCTTGCGGGAAGTTTCGACCTGGCCCCAAGCTCCGTATCCGTAGCGCTAATTCGCAATTCGTTCCCGACCGCCTCCAAAAGCACGTGAGACAGGACCGGAACAGTAACTCTCGTTTCAATCGCAGACCGGACGAATTCCAGCTCTTTCAATACAGTCGACTTTTCAAAATACGCTTCCACGATATGCACCTCGCTTAGCTCGATGTAGATGGACGTGCTTTGCACAAAGATGACGAGTAATGCGGAGCGCCTTCTTCGGCGGATTGCCGCCTTGCTCAGAGGTACCGACCCACAGCCAGCGGTGCCATGTTGCCGGTCGCGAGATTTACAAATCCTCCGTGGTAGGTCACATAGCCATGCCGGAAGAGCCGAGTGAGAAGTGCCAAAGCGTGGTAGGCGAGGACTTGATTGATGTACGGTTCCTGACGCTCCAACGCTTCCACGGCGCTGCATGAAGGCAGGTCGTCAGTTCCATCGAGAAGCGGCGTTACGATTTCAGGAAAGAGATCGGCAATGGTTGGTAAAAGACTGCGGGACCTCTTGTTGCGTTTGTTCTTTGGCTGGCCAAGAACAAACTGCCCGCCGTCAGCGGTGTTTCCGATGTCCAGCCAGTACGCGCAGTTCCTAAAAACTCCCGAACTGACAATTTCACGCCGCGCCGTTCGAGTGTCTACACAAGAAATGATGATATCGATCTCTCCGGCGGTGTGCTTTGTGATTGGTTCCGTCGAAGCCTGCCAATCCAGCCCCCAGAACAAATTCAGGCGATTTACCAGCACAATCGACTTATGTAGTCCAATTTCTGATTCAGAGAACGGCTGGCGAACGCAGTTGACAGGCGATACCTTCTCGCCATCGGCCACGATAACTCGAAGAGGAAGTTGTGCGGCTGTTAAGGAGTGTGCTAAGTAGGGCAACCCTCCAATCAATGCGCTGCCGGTGCCGCCGCATCCGATGATTAGCATTCTGGAGAGTGAACGGGCTTGCTTGAGCTTGTGTACTGCGTGTGCCATTGGCTGTATCCGTTATTGTTCTGCGAAACGACGCAGAACCTCGCCTGAAGAAGTTAGGTACCTCCTCGGGAAATCGTGATTCTCCGCAAGTTCCGTCCACAAACCCATGAAGCCGCCGGCATGGCGGGTAAGTTTGCCCATGCCACTTGGGTGAGTAAATCGACTGTTGTAAAACCCCTCTTCCCACTCAACCATCGTGGAAATGTCGCTCTTTTTCGGTCGGGGCATCGAACCAACGCAGACGTGACCGTGGGACGGCTCCGTGTTCCAATACGGCGCAACCATCAGCGCAGTGTCCCCGGCGGGTCTCCGCTGGTGGGAGAGCGCCCTTATCGAAAGCTCTCCCCTGCGTACCTTCCACACCAACGGCGGATGGGGAAAAACATGGCCATTCAGGAGTGCTCGGTCCTCGGCTCCCTCCGAGAAAAACATCGGGCGCAGCCTCGAAGGGGTCCACCAAATCAAGAGATCCGCCGTGTAGGCTAGGACATTCTCCGGGAGGAGAACCGCCTCAGGCTGTCGCTCTAAGCCACGAGCCAAATCTCGCAAGAATTCTGTGGTGAGCAAACTGCCCACTCCAAGGCTCGGCCGACCAGCCGCTCCTTCCCCGGCAATCTTGTGCACCGTGGCGAACTTTTCTCGTTTTTGCAACCGATCTTCATAGATCATGACAGCAGCGGTGAGAACAAATTCGTAGTTAACGCCGATCTCCGTAGTGACATGCACTTTCCATCTCCTCGGCCAGGCCGACCCACTGACTTAACCCATGAGCGATCTTCGCCATGGTGGGCAAGGTGTCGAGAAACTGAAGGAATCGGCGGTGATCGGTCGATTCAAAACAGAACATGATCTCAGAGCGACAATCCACTCCGTTTTGGTACGCCTCGTTGAGCGTCTCGTCCAGCCACGCCACGATTGCGTCATCCCGCCAATGACTGACGCACAGGCCCGGAATTGGAGCCCCTTCCATCAAGCGGCACTCCTGTTCAAGACTCGACGCACATTCCTCTGACATCTTTGGCAGCTTCCAGCTCTCTGACAGAAGGAATAATTCATGAGCTTTCTCAAAACCGCGTCGCAACCTTGCATCATCGATCGAAGCCAAAGCTGGGCCGACTTCTTCAGCCCCCAGGATCATCTCCTTGGCCTGGCGAATGTATGCGACCACATTGGCAGGGTCCGCAAATTCGACTTCGCCCTCGAAGTCGACATCTTCACCGTCCTCTCGACTGCTCAGGTACTCGTCTTTGCGCCACAGATAGGCCTCTTCGGCCTCCTCGAAACCAAAACCATAGAAGACACGCCACGAACCTTGATAAAGCCATTGATAGAGGCTTGCCATCAGGCGTTCGCGTTGTGAATTTCCCTGCAACTGGTCGAAGACAGGCCGAAGAGGGATGTATTGCGTTTCGGCTCTATTGGTCCATGTTAAAACCAAGAAGGCTGCCTGACGGTTGTGCTTCCCTCCGCGGTAGAGCTGCCCACTGTAACTTACCGGTCCGTCCGACAGCGTCAACTCAATCTCGAACTTGTCAGCCCAGGGCTCGCCTGTAGCCTTTTCCAGAAACTCCGACAATGCTCGTTCCAGCACCTGCGTTACAGATCCAGACCCTGCAAGGTGCCGTCGATCGAGCAACCCTTTCTTCACCATCGCGGCGGCTGGACCCAGTGCCAGATCAGAGCCGAGTGAAACGGAAATTCTGTCTTTCACACCCTCTATGGACGGCAGAGTCAGCGTGTGTGGAGGAGCGATTAGACAATGGGATGCACCCAGCTTGGTGGCGGCAACAGAAGTTCCTCGTCGCCGTACCGCGAACCGGCATTGACCGCCGTCACTAGAACGTGACAGGCGTCTTGGGCGGATGGACATTTCCTCAGCTCCCGTACGAACTTTTGATCTTCAGCGTCCCCTCGCTTTGACAGCTTTCGCAAGTCGCGGAGCAATTGGGCTTGCTTCGCGCTTTTTCCCTGTTGGCGCATGCTAACCCTTGTGCCCGATCACACGATTGAACGTGTAACGCATCTTCCCATCAACAAACTCGGGACCGACTACTTGAGCCGTCGTAATCTCCGGATGCGTGGGCATATACATTTCACGTACGCGCTCGACCGACATGTCGCTGTCCGGATCCGGGAGTGTGTGCCCGTCGAACACAAATTCCCGCTCCGCAACTTCAACTTTGAGTGCCATTTTTGATCTCCTCTGTAGGATGTCAGAATTAGTGAAAATTGTGCCGTAATTAGTGGCAATTCGTGCCACAATTAATGCAAATTTCTGTCAGAGTTGAAGTTATAGCTTCGGGCCGCTGGTGTTAGCCGGTTGAGTCTTCGGAACACGTGTGGACTTGCCGCGAGCGGGCAAGTATTCATCGCGGTGGTCCATCTTTTGCAACAACCATAAGCCCCTCAGAATCCGTACTGCAAAATTGGATAAACGATTTGCGCCTTTTTACACAGTTCCGCAGGTGCTCCTCTTGCGGAAGCAAACTGAATGAGCACCGTTATATGATTACTGAATTCGGTCGGATAAACGTTCACTGAATGACAGGCGCAGAACTACAAAAATATCTGGATCAACTAGCTTCTCGACTACCACTTGACCGGTACGTAGAGCGCCGGTTCACGGCCGCGAAGGAGAGCGGCGGAGCTTCGGTTGATATAGATCTCCACTTCCGCGGAATCCTCCGTGATCGGGAGCCGAAACTCGACGACATACTAAAACACACCCGTGTCTTGGTTTTGGCCGAGCCGGGCGGCGGTAAATCCGTGATCGCCCGCAGTGCAGTTCACCAATTCATACGCGACAAGACCCGAGTGCCGGTTTTGGCCGAGCTGAAGGAATATTCGGGCGATCTCGGGGCACTCATATCGAAGAATGCAGCACCCGAAATTCTCGATCTTGGGGCGTCTGTCAGCGGTAAGGCCATATTGCGCGGATATGTGCTCGACGGCATAGACGAGATCCCAAGAGGCCTACTGCCTCAATTAGCGACTGACCTGCAACAACTCTTCGAAAACGAGCCCAACGCGAGCGTGTTTCTTACTGCACGGCAGGCATTTTACGCTGCGCACAGCGACTCCCTGCCATCTGTGACATCGCTATTTCACATTCTGGATTTCAGCGACCGAGATATCGCCGAATACGTAGCGAAATCGAATGTGGATACGAAGTCGTTTCTCGACGCAGTGCGAGCGGCCGATGCTTCTGAAGAGATCAGAAATCCGTTTGTTCTCTCCATCATGGTTGAGAAATATCGCAAAGAGGGAGTGCTCAGCAACCGGAGAACGGAAAATCTGAGCTACATCATAGACCGACTGATTGAAAGCAGGCCTCAAGTTAACCGACACCAGCAGCGAAGAGCTTTAAAGATGCTGGGCGTAGCGTTCGAGACTTGTTCAAGAAATGAGCTTACCGAGGACGAGGCGTTCCGCGTAATAAAGGAGGCGATGCGAATCCCGGATGCGGAAGCGCGCATACTCCTCGACGAGCTGTACAACTCGATTCTGAAACGGACCTCAAACGGCCTCGCATTTCAGATGCGGTCCTATGGCGAATTCTTGGCCGCTGAAGCACTTGAGGACGAACCTGTCGACCGAGTGAAGGAACTCGCATTTCTTGACTACTACACGCCAAACGAGAGTTGGCTCAATGCAATAAGCTACCTCGTCGAGCTAAACTCGCGCGTGCGGACATATTTTGTCCGGCAACATCCTCTGTGGACCATTTCAGCCTCTCCGGCAGCATTTTCTGAAGAAGAGAAGACCAGTATCGTCACGAGTGCATTAGAGAACTGTATTCGGGAAAAGCAGTACATCTATCATCATCCACTGATTAACGTCCGTAGGTTGTCGCGCTTCGTAACTGAATCGATGAAAAAGGCGCTCATCGCTAGTCTTCGTGATCAGGACAGCATAGTGCAAGGGAATGCCCTCGTGATTCTGGGCCTTTTGGAGCATCCCGATGCCCTCTCGATTGCTCTCGATATCGTCAAAGACAAAAGCTTAAGCGTTCAAATCCGCCAATGCGCCATTCTGGCGCTTGTTAACGTCGGCACTCCTCGCCATGTACCCAAGCTCTTGGCCATACTCGAAACGGGTGACCCCCTACACATGAATTTCCTCGACATGGTCGGCGCTCTGATTGACGAAGCACAGATAAAAACAGTGCTGCCGCTCGTCCTCCGGGAAAATGCAATGTTGAGCGCTAGCTACTACCACTTCCGCGAGTTTAAATCGCGCGACGCGCTCATACAAACTCTCCAGTACTTCGTTGCGCATGCAAATGAGGTGAACGTCATCCGAGCAGAGGCGTACGTTGAGCCGATTATCGAACTGCTCCCTCAGTTCTTCGCTGCCGAAATCGCCAGACTATGCGCTGATCTGCTCGAGAGAATGGAGGCAGAACATATCTACGTAGATCGCAGTGGCTTTATGCCCAAACTTCTCAACTGCATGCGCGATGCCGACCATGAGGGAGAGATCGCACGTATCTTCTTTGAAAGGGTACTGGCAGGAGGGCCAGGACAGCGGCATCCGCTCTACTGGGTGGATCAAATACTCGTTTCACTCATGACGCGTGAAACGGCCCAATGGCTCGTCGACAATGGGGTGACAGAGTTGATTAAGGAACTTGCCCCGTACTGCCACGGAGAAATACGGGAGCTGTTCCGGCCTTATTCAGCAGGCGTCATCGATGCTCAGGATGCAAACACGAAGGCCTATAGGGCGAAGGAATCCAGTCAAGAAGAGTCGCGAAAGAAATACATTAAGGCTCTTCAAGAAAAACTCTTGACCAGAAACTCTTTGAACGATGCGCTGAAGGATTTTTGGGAGCTCAAAGAGGATTACTGGCCTGATTTGCCCGACGCGTACCGAGATTGGCTTGCTGCCGAGATTTCAAAGCAATTAGAGGTTCTCGATCTCGAAAAGAACGTTTACTGGAAGGAATCTACGTTATGGGAGCCCTCAGTCCTTCCTTTTCTTATGCGTCTTATCGACCGATACGCATTGAGAATCCAGCCTGACGAGCCGCTAGTGTTCGTGCTCACCGGATGGGATACCGGAGCAGTTGGAAATTACCACAAACGTTTTCCTCTGAGCGAAAACGCCATAAAGACGATTGAACGGCTACTCAAGAACCCTACGTCTCCTCAAGCGCTCGAAGGAGTAATTCGGTTCATCGAGTCCAGTGAAACTTGGTCTCCAGAGATCGAAACGAGCCTCAAGGACATTGCGTCGAATCCGGTCGTCGGAGGGTACGTTCAAGTTATTGCGTTGAGGCTTCTCGTCAAACATAACGTCGACACTCCCTTCATTGTGAACGTATCTGAGACGACGGCGAATGCCGATTTGCGCAAATACGCATTCGAGACATCAATCGAGCGGGGGGACAGGCCGACCGTTGAACGCGCGCTTGCACGACTCACCGATGCGGAACTCAAGGCTGGAAACGTGAATATTCCCGATTCGTCGCCTCTTGATTGGCTTGTGAAGATCAAGGGCGATTTGGCATTGGATAAGCTTGCGAACCTAAGGGCAAAAGCCCTCCAACTCGAACTCCCAATGCTCGTCAGCCTGATCACTAATGCTCTTGCCAAAATCGACCGCACGAGGGCAGCAAAGCTCATTCGGCAGCAACTCGATATTGCTCCAGAGAGTTGGAGGGCGGCGCAACTCGCCCAGGCAATCGAACAAGAACGCACCGCGAATATCGAAGTCGCGCAACGAACACCGTTCGACGCTGTGTTGATGAAACTCAGAGGCTCGACCTCCATAAATCGATTGAAAGTTCTCTGCGAGGGATCGAGTGACCGGCCCGTAATCAGATCGTTAGTCGAGCAAATCGGGAGTGCGCCAAACATCGTCTTCAGTTCGGTCAGTGGTTGGGGCAACCTGCGGGCTGAATCCGACCCGAATGTATGGCTTCTTGGCTGTAAGGAAGCGGTCATGATAATGGATGGTGATGAAGGGCGGCACCTTACGAAACGCGGGAAGCCGTATACGAAAATTGCGAAAGAGGAAAGAAAGAAGTTAGCCGGCCTGCCTATCGACCTTCGCGTTCTGGAGCGGTACGGTATCGAAAATTATTTCCCGCAGGCCGTTTTCGAAAAGGTCCTTGGGATCGGCCTGTCCGCATATTTCCCTATTCCTGACCATGAGTCCGCTATTTACTGTCTCTCGAAAAGCCGCGCGAGTTGGAAGTACAGATTGAGAAAATTCTTCGCCAAAACACTGGGATTCCCACAGCCCTCTCCGAAAGAACCACTCTACTCAAAAAAGCGAAACACGGACGCAGCGGTACATTTGAGGTTGCAGGAATTGCAGGGAACAGATTTATCCAAGGTTGTTTACGATATCAGCGAAACAGCAAAACGGCTGATGGACGAGTAGCGTCACAGAGATCCTAAAGCATGCGCAAAATTACAGTCATGACGCATGAAACGCAAATCTGTGTGTACTGTGGCGACACGAATCCCGCGGATTTTGCGGGCAAGGAGCACGTGTTACCCCAAAGCTTTGGCACATTTGGTTCGAAGACGCCGACCCTGCATTGCGTCTGCGACCCCTGCAACTCATTCTTCAAAAAGGAGCTGGACCAACTGTTAGCGCGAGACACTCTCGAAGGCATCACGCGTTATAAGAAGGGCAGGTTTTCCCGCGAGGCTCGCGCACAAAAGGGACTGCAGTTTTCCATATCTGAAAACGAGGAAGCCGGGGAATTCGGCGGCGTGATGGTTAAAGGAGTTGATGGCACAACCGGGAAACTGTTGCCGCCGATCGCTCAGTTTCATGCTTTGAACATCACAACCGGTCAATACGATAAGTTCTCCAAGGAACAGATTCGAGGTCTGAAATTACCGGAAGAGGTGTACGGCAAGCCCACAGAAAGGAAATACAGAGTCATCGCGGCCTCTCAGGAGGAGCACGATGCCGTCGTCCAAGAACTTCGGAATGCAGGGATACCTTATCGAGAGAAAGGGCGGTTTCAGCCTCCGTTCTTACAAACAGAAAAGCCAGGGGAAACCATCGAACTTGAGGTGAAGATAGAGGGAACCATAGACGATGCGAAGAAGCGAGCCCTTGTGAAGATACTCTTCAACTTCGCTACATATTACTTGGGACCGTCGGAAACGTTAAAGACGGAATGGGATAAAGCTAGGCGGTTTGTGCGATTCGGGGGCGAAACTTTGAAGGCACGCGTATCAGACAAACCCTTTTGGGACGGACAGGAAACAAAGAATCTTCGCTTCGAAGATGATAGTTACAATCTGCGGATTGAGAATTTAGACGGGAACGTAGTTGGCGTAATCCAACTCTTCAATCTGCTCACCTATGAGTTTATCCTCGCGGAGAACTATTCCCTGTCCGCCGAACAAGAGATCGCTTATCGGTTCACGCCGGGTCAGGAACCGCAGCGCTGCGTTAAATGGCCTAAACCGAACTGGTAACTAAACTTATCGCTAGGCTTATCGTAATAATTCCGTCACGAATGTAGGATTATTGCAGTTACTGTGACACAAAATTGCAGGAATTCTGGCACGAACGCCGGTAAATCCTTTGGTTCCAGCAATCGCTATTTCACTTGTGATGGCATCCTACATCCTCCTTCTTCTTTGTACGTTGTCGCAATTAATGAAAGTCCGGCCACGCTTAGTGCAAATTCTTGCAACCGATAAAATCGTCTTGCTTTGTTTCTTTACGCTCAAATTGTGCGCACTGCGACGTGGGGCATCGAGCTGATTACCGTACTCCGCGGCCAAGAACAAAAAAGTTCCCGGCTTGTGTGCCGCGAATCGCTAGACTAAGAGCAGTGTTCGAAGGAATCCACAGAGACAGTCAAAGCCAGGAGTTAGGTTGGAAGCAGCTCAATCGAGACTTGGGGAAGCAACTATTGAAGTTCCTGCAGCTTACTCTGGGACACCGACGCCGGACTCATCCAGCGAAGAACAACTCCGCTTCAAATCTGAGGGCCGCTGCACACTGGAAGAACCCCTCCCTGGTAAATGTGGCTGCGAGCGCATTGAAGTGGCGTTCGACGACTTTTGCGACCGTTTTCGTCGCTTCTCTGGCGCGCTCGTTCTCCATCCCATGAATCTGTTCAAGAACGTATTGGATTTTATGCCCGAGCGCCAAGTCGGATTCCAAGATTGATTGGATCTTCTGTTCGTTTTCCACAACCATCTCCTCGTGTACCACGCGATTGCAGGGATTCTGACACAAATCCGGGTACGTCCTCTGGCTCCAACAATCGCAATTTCATTTAACGCGGCATCCGACATCCTCAATGTGTGGATGCTTTGAATGCCGTCTGCCGCAACTGCTTACCAGGACAGCAGGCCCTGTTCCGGTATGATCGGGCGCTTGCGGGAGCGACGCTGAAGCTTTCTTCGCTCCTCCATGAGAAAAGCAAGAGTAATCTTCGCTACCTCATCGACTTTCGACTGCGGTTCTGCCGGATTCGTAACTTGAGTTGGTTCTTCCACCAGTGACATTTGCAGTTCCAGCACCGGGCTCGCGGATGCTGGCCCAAAGGAGTCCATGTACGAGCGCCCCATGGCCTCCTCCGGCGGCAGAATCCAATCTTCGAGGTGCACAACCCTCGCCTCGGTAATTGGGATCTCAACCGACAGGCTCGCTTGCTGAGGCTCTTCCGGCGTCCCAGTGGACTCGTCAATCGGATATCGCTTCAAGAGTTCAGCGATGAGTCGAACTCCTTTTTCCTCTTCTGTCGGGACGAAGAAGCGTTGCCGGAAGCTGATCTGCTCGTTAATCAATCCCAACTTTCGTAGTTCTTCAAACCGGTCGCAGTCGACGCAAAGCAATTCAATCGCTGGCTCGCGTTGCAGTTGGCTACGCCTTAACTTCAGATCCCGCAACAAGGGAATCTCGTCGCCTTCGTGGAGCACGCCCCGGAAGACCCTGGTCGGATCGGCCGGAAACCGGCCAAGTCCAAGCGACTTCAAGACCGGACCGATGCGAAGACGTGGAATTTCTACGCCGACGATCCGCTGACCATCTTCCGTACTCACCCGTGCGACCTGCAGCTTCGCCTCGGCTTTAGACTTCAGCTTCTGCCACAGGGGAATGATGGCGCCTGCGATAATGTGAACCTCCTTGGTTTCAATTTCCGGCACCACCGCATATTGCTCGGTCCACCACGACTGTGCCTCACTCGCTCGAACCGGCCGATACTTCTCGTTTACCTCCTGCTCGCGGA
>Ga0137388_10001625_pt1 | contig 13764 bp, 10 predicted proteins | sample 15con2h14AmetaG_FD_104644 | JGI IMG/M metagenome (GOLD analysis project Ga0137388, IMG submission 104644) | Vadose zone soil microbial communities from Angelo Coast Range Reserve, California, USA - 15con2h1.4A metaG | ecosystem: Environmental > Terrestrial > Soil > Vadose zone > Saprolite...
CCGACGTCCAGCTCGGCCCCTGATAGGTGAATTCGTAGGAGATGTTGTTCGGCGGAGCGCTGCCCGCCGAGAAATAGAGATGATTCTGGCCATCGCCGCGCGCATCATCGAGTACCGCGGCGATGAGCTGCGACCCGAGCGTGCCGAGTGGACTGCCCCTCCAGGATGCGCCGTCCCAGGTGAACTCGCTGACAGCTCCCGTGTTGAAACCCGCCGCGTACACGTGCGCGGCCCCCTTGCCGCGTCCATCGCCGACGAGGAGCGCGCCTTCAGAGTAGAACGGCAGGTCGATGTTCGACGTATTTGCCCAGGAGCCGTCGTAGGTAAATTCCTTGAGGGTATTGTTCGTGATCTGAGTTGCATAGAGGCGAACTGTCGCATCGCCGCGACCGTCCCCCAGGCGAATGCCCACGGTGAAACCTCCCCCAAAGACCGGAACCATGTCCCAGGCCGGAACTCCCGTGACTTCCCCGTCGCCACTCGTTTGCGAAATGCCCTCAGCCACCGGAGCGATGCGAGCGCCCACCTGGGAATTCGGCACCCGCTCCTGCGCCGCGGCCGCGCTGCCCCAGATGACGACGACGAGAACCAACCCCAGCGAAGGCGATGCCATTCGATTCCTTGTACATTTTGATTTCATGAAATCCCCCAGTTGAAGCGCCCCCTGCGATGGACTGTTCTAACGCAACAAAGCGCGCGATCCAACCGAGCCTATGGCGAAAAAGCCGCGAATTGTTCAATCGGACGCTAATGACCGGGGCGCTGAGCCATTGGACGTCCTACGCGGCCGGCTGCGTGAAGTCGAATGCCGCGGTCATGTTGTTGGCCTGCGCGTCGCGGGTGGAGAGCGGCTCCAGCCTCCACCGAGTCTCGATGAACTTGAGGATCGACGTCATGTCATAGAGGGTGTGGTCCACGAAGCCACGCTTGGCATAGGGCGAGATGACCACCGTCGGCACCCGCGAACCGGGCCCCCAGCGATCCACGATGGGCGGCGCCACGTGGTCGAAGCGACCTCCGTACTCGTCGTAGGTGATGATGATCGCGGTGCGCGGCCAGAGGGGGCTGGCCATGATCGCGCGGACGACGCGGTCGACGTGCTGCTGGCCGCTGAGCAGATTGGCATAGCCGGGATGCTCGTTGACGGTACCGATCGATTTGAGGAACGCGACTGCCGGCAGCTGACCGCGCCCGAGATCCCGCCAGAAGTCCTCCTCGTCCTTGAGGTGCTCCTGCTTCGCGCGGGTGCCCTCGGCGTACGTAGCAAAATAGGCAAACGGCTGATGGTGGGACTGGAAAAGAGGGTGGGGCCGACCCGCGAGGGCGTCGTTCCAGCCGCCCGCGTACCACGCCCAGGAGACGTCGCGCTCGCTCAGCCGATCGCCGATCGTTGGCAGCGTCTGATAGGGCATCAAGCGCTTGGGATCGGTGATTGTCGGCGGATGCGGCGTGTTGACGCTGAACGCATTGTTGACGAGGTATCCATCGAGCGAAACGTCGCCGTCCTTGACGAGTCGGTCGCCATCGAGCTCGACGCGCATCTCCTTTGGCGCGTCCGGCCAAGCGGGGGTTGCCGCGGCCACCAGCCAGATGTGGTTCAGGGTAGAGCCACCGAGTGCCCCCTGGAAGAAATTGTCGCACAGAACATACTGCTTCGCGAATTGGCCGAGCGGTAGATTTGTCGCATCGTAGTAGCTCATCGCCAGGGCGCCGACGGTGCTCATTGCGACGAACTTGTCCAACTTTCCGCCGTTGATCTGGGCGATGTGCTGGTAGTAGCGGTGCATCGGATTGCCGCAGAATTGATCCGGCGGGACGTAGCGATTGAGGTCGAACGGGGCGACGGGAAGGTTCGCGGGGATTCTCGCGTCGACCACCACGGGCGATTTTCGGTTGTCCATTGCCGGCGGGAGCACCGGGTACGGCGTACCGTCCTTGTCCACCTGCTTGATGGTTTCGCCCGCATTGGCAATCCCGTTCGCGCCTGGGAACCGGCCAAACAGGGAGTCGAAACTCCAGTTCTCCTGGTAGATGACCACCACATGCTCGATCAACTCAATTGGCCGCTCGATCTTCGACTCGGGCCGGCGGTGAGCGCATCTCAACGTTATGCCGCCTAGCCCGACCGCGCCCACCTTGAGCACCTGACGTCTTGTAAAGCGACCCATGCCGTTCCTCCAGGACGAGTCGCTTACCAAGGCAGCCAGGGGGGCGCAATCTTCGCGACGAACGCATCAATCTTTGACCTACTTTCGCACTTGAAACGGCACGCTCGTCTCTCGAGATTCCTTCCGGATACCACTGGCCTCCGCGGGCTCATCAAACAACCTCGTTGACCGATTGCCCGCCAGATCCTCGAGCTCGGCGGCGACGCGCAACAAGTACTGCCCCTGATGCCACGCCTGCGCCGGAACGAATTGCCACTGAGTCCCTCTGCCTTCCACCACCGCGTCACCTCGCAGCGGAAATCCGCTCGCATCTTCCACGCGCAAGAGGCGCTCAAACAGCGGTTGATCCAATGCTTTGTCCGCGATGACGATCAGCGTGTCACGAGTACCGGCATGAGGCATGCTGATCTTCCACTTACGAGGATCGGGCGAGGTTCGGTCGGCGGCGGCTACCCTATACTCCCGACTGTATTCCCGCGCGAGCGGGGTGCCCTCCGCATCCTTCGTTTCTGCGGAAATCACCAGGCGGTACCGCCCGCCGGGCCGCAGCGGAGGCCCCAGGCTCTCATTCAAGCCCAGCCCGCGCTTGATTCGACCCGGGTCGAAGATCAAAGTCAGGCGGCGGGCCTCGGGATCCCACAGAGACTCCTCCAGGTCGAGGAAGGGATGCTCCACCGGCGTTCCCTTCTCGTCGAGCAGCCGGATGTGGCGCTCGACGCCACGGCGCGACATGGGGTGTGAGAAGACGACGTAGATTCTAAGCAGATTCGCGGGGACGACATCGCCGGATGGATACACAGCCGTCACGCGGGCGGTGGGCCTTGGTTCCCGTGCCTCGATACGAAAGCCCAGCCGCTGAACGTCTGCCGCCGGAGGCGCGGGAAGGCCGGCGATCGCCGCCAGCGCGGAGGGGTCGAGAATGGCGTGATGGATTCTTTCCGGAACGAACGGAAAGCGGGGAGTGAATCTCAATCGATCGCCATCCACCGCGTAGTCGCCGAGCATCGCGGTGGTCGAGTCATCAAAATACACCGCGAATGCGCGGGCAAACGCGCTCGCCGGCGGCGACTGCTCCTTGATCGCGGCGAGCACTTGCGGCGCAATGCCGGTGGCGCACACCGACTGCGTGGCAGCGTCGAACGCCAAAGTGGCGTGGCACCACGCAGCCGGAGCAAGCGCAACGAGGAGAATGGAAGCTCGAATCACGCAGGTTCGGTCGGGATCGTCGACAAGCTGACTTGACCACTGAATGGGTCGCGCACCAGCAGTAAGAGATTCTTCTCGCCGTAGTTCTCTACTTGCAGGATGCCTCGATTGCGCAGGCGCTGAAACGGAACTCCGGCGGTATCTTCGATTTTAGTCGTGATCGCCGGCAACGGCTTCTCCAGATCTTCCGCGCCGATCAGCAAAATGCCTCGGGCGCTGTTGACCACCATGATGGTGTCCTTGCCCTTCCAACGAAAGGCCACCATGTCGAGGGGATAGTTGCCGGATCCGAGCTCGCCGATCGTCGTTCCCTTCACGTGTTTCTTGTCCTTCAGCTCATCCATCTGAAACAGCACCAGCGGAGTGCACAGATAGGAGGCGAGCAGGTATGGCTTGCCCTGAATCTTCACGGGTCGGAAGACCCGCACCGGGGAGTCCGTCTCGTACTTGCCGTGAGAGCCGTGATAGACCTCGAGCGAGGTTGCGCTGGCGCGACCGTCGAAGGGGAACGGGTAGACCCGCATCGTGGAGGAGAATTCTTCGTTCGAGAGCCCGGCGACGTACAGCTTTCCGTCGCTGAACACCATGTCCGAGACCACGTCAACGCGTTGTTTGGATTTCTTCCACGCCGTCTCCGCGGTCTCATTCACCGGATTGGAAACATCGATGAACGAGTACTTCACGTTGTCGAGTCGCACCTCCTCCATCTCTCCGGCCGGAGAGACGCGCAGGAGCACGCTGGCGGAGGCGACATCGTTGGGGAGCTGATACTGCATGGAAAAGGCTCGCCGTCCGCGCGACACCGTGAGGTAGGTATTCTTGGAAATCGGATTCACCGCCATGTCGTGAATGAGCACATCGCGAGCGTCAATCCCTAACATTCCAGCCAGCTTGCCCTCGAGGTCCGCGACCTCGAGCGGCTTCAGCGTCACCACGGGCGTACGGTCGCCCAGATCGAGCGCGTAGATCCTGGCGCCGATCGAGTCACCAACGAAGAGCATCCCATCCGGTCCAAAGGCGAGCTTGCTCAAAGACTTCGGCTTGACCGGCCCGGCGGTAGGCTTCCCCTGCGCAGGCAGCGCGGCCAACGCGGCCGTCGCCAGAACGGCGGATACGAACCATCGCTTGCTTGTCATCGTGGTCCCTCCTCACAACTCAATCTCCCTTGATCGAGCGTACGGAGTACACCCACGACGGCGAAGATATTTCCTTTGGTGGCGGGGCGCCGGGCTCGCACGCCGGACTGGCCAGATCTGTCCGTCCGTTGTCCCTACTCGCGCAAGTCTTGGCGCCGACTAAGGCTTACGCCCAGTCACCGCCCGAACCCGGTCCGCAACGTCATTATTGTCATACGGCTTCTCTTGGCCTGCATCGGATCTGAGTGGGCTCTCCGGTGTGCTCGACCAACCGCCCAGCTCGAGCGCGACTTTCATCGCCGCGTCCCGTAGCGAGTCCGCCAGAGCGCGATCCTCGATGGCCCGCGCGATGACCATTCCGCCGACGCAGATTGCCGCCATCGCGAGCGCGCGTTCTCGGGCTTCATTGCCAGGCCGGTCCAAACTCTGCTGGAAAAGACCGACCATGCCCTTGAAGACTTCCTCGAATACCCGCCTCACCGTTGGGTCGCTCCGCGACGTATCGCTGGGCAACCCGACCATCGGACAGCTGGCATCGATGTCTTCAAAATGCTGGCGAGAGAGATACGCCCGGATCACCTGGCGCGCGGCATCCGTGGCGGTGAAGTCGACGCTGATGCCCTGCAATCGCAGCGTGGCAGGTTCGCTGAGCGAAAGCGCGATTGCCGCGGCGTAAAGCTCGCTCTTGGTTTTGAAGTACTCGTAGAAACCGCCGCGCGTGAGTCCGGCATCCGCCATGATCTGGTCAATCGACGTTCCGTCGAAGCCGCGGCGGTTGAACAGAACCTGCGCGGTTCGAATGATGCGTTCTTTCGTGCGTTGGCGGTGCTCGGGCGCATACGGCATGCGGTCCTCCCCTCTGTCGCAACGATATCGTCACGCCAGAATATGATCTTGAACATACTTTGGCTTGCAGTTGAGTGTCCGCATCGAAAAGACATAGTTGGCCGCAGCCTGACGGGTTAGGCCCGATGAAGCCTTTCTACATTCTGACCATACAGTCGACACTCAGTCAGATCGCCTTTGCGCTCATTGCACGATGGCATGTCGCTCCCCGACTCCAAGCCAGCCCTGCTGAAAAGAGGACCAGTCGGTGGTCCAACCGGCATAGCCATCTTGGCCGGAGCCGTCGGTATGCAAGAAGACCGCGGCGCCCTGAAACCACTGGACCGATGAATCACCTGCGTTGATGAGCTGAACGAGGGCGGCGTCCAGGCCAGCAGCTCCCGAGGCGATGTTTTCGGCGGCGACATGGTGATAACTCGAGGCTGGATAGGCAGCGAGTCCCACAAAGAGGCGGAATCCGGGAAGGGGAGCCTGTCCCTGCGTTTCCCCGGCGTGGAGCGCCGCCAGAATGGAGCCGAGCTGGTTCTCTATCCATGTTTGGTATGCAGCGGCGGTGGAAATTCCGCTGTCGTAGGTCATCGCGCAAAGGAAGTCGGCGTGGTGGGCCATCTGGGCATAGAAGTCGGCTGACCAATGGTAGGCGTTTTGCGTTCCGAGAGTGTGAGCGGCGAGACCGATCTTGGCATTTGGCAAGCCGATCGCTTGGATGTCTTGGCGGATCCCATCGACCAACGCAATCAGGGCGGCGAAACGAGGGGCATCGCCTCCGGATGGCTCGAAATCGAGGATCAAACCATCGAATGGGCGACTCGCACCGGGGACATAGCTCCCGGTAGCGCTGGGCGACAGGAGCTTGTTGCACTCGCGCCGAATGGTGGCCCGCACGCTCGGGTCGGAGAGATTGACGGAATCCGTCAGGGCGTTTAGCCACGCGACGACCGTGAGGCGTGCTCCGCCGGCTCGCTCCCAATTGTCGACAGCATTGAGAAACTGGGGCGCGTGGCTCGGTGGGTTGGCCAATTGGCCCTGAGGGTTGAGATGGCCGATATTGGAGAACAGATAGGTCACCCCGTATGAGGTGGTCATCCGCGTGGCAAGATCTGGAACGTTGCTCACGAAACGAAGGTCAGCAGCATAGTTGTAGGTCAGCCATACGGCGTTGTTGCGGTAACGCCCTTTCACCGTGAGCAAGGGGCCTGCGTCGGGGTGCGATGTGGATTCAACCGCGCACGCGGATAACGCGAGCACGATTGCGAAGGGGGCGTGACTGAACCGCGTCGTCATTTCGGAATCCCTCCGGCGCTCTCCCTCAACAGCCCCCGGCCTGAGTGGGGCTTGGGCAGAACCCCGCTGGAGAAACCGCATGCACGAAGTTCGCGAGCAAGGCTGGAAGAAGGGCGAGGTCCCCGCCGACGCTTGAAACCGCGGTAGCGGCCATGTTGCAAAGAATGCTGATGCCCAGAGCAATTTGCGCCTGGTCGGCTCCGGGGCCTGCCGATGGACCCAGATCGAACATCATCGTGGCGAATGCGAAGGCCGCAGCCACCGCATCGGCGAGGAACACGAACGGTGCTACGCCGCTAGCTCCGAGGACACCGGCGGCGGCTCCGAGCAAATTGATCAGCGCGCTGGCGTCCTGGTAGGCCGCACAGCCGGCGGAGCTCGAGCCGCCTCCGGTGCCGTCGGGGAGAATTCCGAGCACCGAGCCGGTGTATTGCTCGACGGCCCAGAAGGCGGGAGGAAATCCTTGTCTCGGCAGAACGCGGTAGTGATTGGGGTACTGGTTCAGTAAATCCGCGAGCTCCCGTCTTCGAGCTGCGTCGACGAAGGTGAGCAGCTCGGGGATCACCGTCCCCGGTGGCAGGCTCATCAGCGTCCTGTCGGCGAGTAAGCGCGCGGTGTTGGTGGTGGACGTGTGCGACTCGAGGATGGCGAGACTTGCGGTGCGGGCGATCGTCTTCTGGAACGAGGCGTCCGCGCGGTCGCTCAACGTCGCCCACCGCGTCTGGGGAAGAACGTCGACGCGATTGTTGAACCCGACGCCGAAGCGCGGGTGCTGCGTGTAGCAAACGACGCGAAGCCCCGTCTCGTAGGTCAGCGATGAGCCATCCACCGCACCGCGCAGCGGGCTCTGCATCGTCTGGAGCGTCACCGGGAAGAGGTTGGCAGCGCTCTTGAGCGCGTTGCGCACGGCCTCGGCGTCCCGGCTCTTCACCGCATCCCACAGCGGTCTCGTCGCGAGCTTGACGCTCAGTAAGTCATCGAGCTGCGTCGAGATCGAGGGCGCCGCTCCCTCCACCGAGACAAAGGTCGTGCCGAAGAGCATCCCCCTCACTTGTTCGAGGATCGCCGAGTCCAGCGCCGTTCCCGGAGGCGGGGCGATCGACCCAGAGTAGCCGGCGAGCACGCGCGTCGCTGCGACGCCGCCAACCTCGATGGTGAGGTAAAGGCCAGCGAGAGCGGCGGGCGCGGCCCGTCGGCCGGCGATCGGAACCGGGTAGATGTCCGAGGCGGATCTGCCGCCGACGTTCACTGTCACTGTCCGCTGCGCCGGTCCTTCCTCCGGAGCGACGTACTCAAGGAGGTAGGGCGGCGCCTGCAAACGCTGCTGGAGAAGGCCGAGCACGGCGTTGATCGACGCCGCAATCCCCCCGCCGGGGAGCGCGATCCCGCCGCTGAGCTGCGCGACCTGATTCATCGTCGCGGTATCGAGCAAGGTCCCGCCGAACGAGACGTCACTGACCCCGATCGCGATCACGGGCGCTCCGGCAGCCACTGCGGCCTTGTCGGCTTCGAGCACGTTCGGTCCGGGGTTGAACTCGCTCGCCATCACGATCACCGTGGGTCTTTGACGATTCAACTCGGCCAGGACGCGCCAGGCGGCGTCGGTGTCTCCGCTGCCGATTTGAGCGATCACCGCGTCCGGATCCTGCAGCAGGTCATAGCGAACGATGTCGCCACCGCCGACTTGAATGGAGGCATTCGGGAAGGAGGCCACCACGGCGCTGGTGAGTTGGCGCGCAAATTGTGCAGTGCTCTCGTGGGTATCGAGCGTGTCATCGGTGTCCACGACCAGCATCACCCGCGGCGGCTGGTCGGGAGTGCTGGTGACGAGAAAGCCTTCGGCAGCGCCGGCGTCGCTCACCTGGAAATCCGCCCCGGTCAGCCCGGTGACTGCGCGCCCACCGGAGTCGAGAGCCCTGACGCTCAGCCCGACTCTCGGGAAGGCAGCGCTGTTCGCCCTCACCGAAAGCGACGCCACGCGCTGGGTGGCGGCGGGGTTTGGAGAGGACGGCAATGCGATCGGAACGCCGTTGAGGGAAACGCCGCCGTCGACGCGCTGGATGAAATCACCGCCGAGCGTGACGATGGTTCCGGTGCGCGCGAGCCGAGAGCGGGTTGCATCGTCAACGTCGGGACCCCGGAGGCTGACGACCGGCAAGAACGCTCGCAGGTCCCGCGCTGCCTGGCGGAGAACCACGTCGGCACTGCCGACGGGCGCGAACTGAAGCGCGAGGTACCGGCCGACGAGGTCATCCGCGCCGAAGATGCCTTCGAGGATCGGAAGGCGCCGCGTCGGATCGGCGGCGCTGGATGCCGAGAGCCTCAGAGTCACGCTGAGCGGGCTGTCGGGCGCTGGAGCAGGAACCGGAATATCGCTCGTGCGAGAGTCGCCGAAGCTCGCGTCGGGAAAGATGGGGTTCGCGTACTTCGTTTGCCCGTTCACCGAGACAGCTACCAGCGGAGCGAGGCTGAAGCCGTTGAGCTGGAGGGTCGGTTCCGGGTTGCCGTGCGGCGCGAGGCCGCTCGGGAGTGCCGCGGAGATGGCGGCGGCAATGGCCGCGGCCTCGCTGCCGCTCGGGTCGATGACGTCGGGCGCGCGGGCGGTGGTGTTGCCCAGAGCTGCGTTGTACGCGTCGAGTGTGCTCTGCTCGATGGCTGGGGCGAAGCGGCGTTCGATGCGGCGGAAATAGATCGACCGCAATGTCGCCGGGCTGGTATCGACCAGCGAGCCCTTCACCACCCGCGCCTGGAATCCCGCGCGCTGGTAGAGCTGCGCGAGGAGCTCTGCCTTTTCGCGCGGAGTGCCAGCGCCGCCGCGCAGCGTCGCCCGAACGCCCCACCGCATCTCGGTGACACAGGCCCGAGGGTCGAGCGGCGGGTAGGTGGCGATCTGGTCGCGCACGAAGGCGTGAATGGCCGCGGGATCTGCGGCGGCGACGACCCGGTCGGCTGCGGCCACGAGGTGGTCCGGACTCTGGCGAAGCGATCTCTGGAGCTCGGCCCAGATTCCAAATGGATCGTCGAGGGCGGCAGGCCCGACCGGTGGAGGCGTTGTTCGCGAGCCGCCGCACCTGAGCAGCGCGAGCGAAGCGGTTCCGAGCGCCCCGCCAAGAAAGGTTCGCCGGCTCATCTCCGATCGCCGCGCCCTCTTCCGCGGCGCGGTGTCGAGTTTGTTCTGACGCGGGGGTTGTCTCACGGCACATCTCCAGTGCGGCTCCGTGTCGATGCCGGCCGATCGCTCCGTCGCCACATTTGTCGCAGCAGGGCGCTCACTGCGAGCAGAACGCTGGGCGGTGCGCCGCTGCCACCGCAGCCGTGGTGCGGCGAGCCCCCCGCGGTCCCACCATCGGGCGAGCCGGAGGTTCCCCCGTCCACTCCGCCGTCCACTCCGCCGTCCACGCCTCCATCGGCGGGTGGCGGGGAGATGCCGAGGCGGCGGTTCAACTGCGCCTGGTGCAGATCAGCGGGCTCAAGCGATGCGACGCGCTCGTTCCACTCGCGGTCGGCAGTCCTGCTCTCGGAAACCGAGGGATCGAGAGCGCCGATGGAGTTTGCCTGGATGAAAGCCCACGATGGAGCCCTGAACGGCGAAGGCAGATTCCAGAAGGTGCTGCGGGCCGCGCTGCTGGGGCCCTCGCAAGCGTCACCGGTGTTGTCTTGATACTCGGTGGCCGAGGCCAAGCGGGTGAAGAGATTTTCAAACGGCCAGTCGCGGTGATGATCGAGCGCGAGCGTCTGTGTACCGTCTCCCTGAGAGAACACGTTGCCGCTTGCCTGGTGCGTCACCGTCAGCTCGTGCACGAACTTTCCGGCGAAATGAAACCGCGTCATCAGGCTGTCCGCAGTCCGCGAAAACGCCATTCCATGATGGCCCTGCCAGCCGTGGCTGTCGGGCGCGCGCGCGCTGACGTAACGGAGATCGGTCAGCGTGATCCACTTGCACCGATCGCCGGTAAAGACACCGGAGTCGGCATTCGCAAACTCCACATCGCGCACCCAGCTGTTCACCACGCTCTTCTCGAAGTCGATCGCGTTGAAACCGTGCTCGTTGTGGTGGCCGGGATAGGCCGTGTTGGGAAACTCGATGCGCAGGTGCTCGATGCCGACGTCGGAAACGCTGTTCATCGGAACCAGGGCCGGCGCCCACTCCAGGCGCACGTCGGTGCGAAGCGGCTGTCCGAGCGTCACCCGATTTGCCTGGACCGTCGCGATGCGAACTGGCCAGTGAAGGCTGGTCGTCGCGCAGAGCCCGGGTACGCTGGCAGGGTCGACCTGATCGTGGTGTACGTGGCGCCAGAGCGTTCGCGCCGACGTGTCGGTGAGGCGCAAGTAGACCATCGCCCCAGAGACAAGATTTGCAGCGGAAGAGACGGTGAGCTGGCTGTCCCCTCGAGCCTGCGCCGCAGTGACAGTCACCGCGCTGCCGTCGGGTCCCACGGGTTCAATGCGGATGAGCCCTCCCGACCACGAGAGCACGTTCGGGTTCGGGGGCGTCGACAGTCCGAGGATCTGCATCAGGTTCCGGGTGAAGAAAAGAGTGGTGCCCAAGGGGCCGGAGCCCTCGCCTCGGAGGACCAGGTTGCTCTTGCGGATGTGAACGATGTCGCGGAGGACGTAGCGGCCCGCGGGGATGAGCAGGGCACCGTCGTTGACGACGGCGATGGCGGCTGCGAACGCTTCGGTGTCGTCGGTCGAGCCGTCTCCACGAGCCCCAAAGTCCCTCACGCTGCCTTTGACCGGCACGTCCGGGATGGCTGCTTCACCGGCGTGGTAACCCGCCTGCGAGAAGTCGGGGAGGCGGCCGCGCGGGTTCCACAACTCCCCGTTTGTTCCCCACAGCTGTGACTGATTCGCGCTTGCGACCGCCGGAAGAAGAAGCGCAGCGAGGAGCGTTGCTGCGACCGCGGAGCTTGAAGGGCGGCCAGCGCCTCCGCAGCAAGGGATGTATTGTCGTTTCATCTCGAATCCCCTCGCCTTGATCAGAACGTGGCGTGCAAGGTGATGTTGCCTCTGGCGCCCGGGCCGCTCCGATACGGAATTGTCGCATCCGCAGTCCCGTGCATATCGAAGGCGTCCTGCGGGCTCGTGGGCCATGGATCGAGGCCGGTGATCGCCATCCGGAGGGACGAACCCGTGCTCTGGCCGGTGCTGGCGTCATAGAAGGTCGGCTCCTGCGCACCGTTCACGCTCACCGAGGCCGTTCCCATTCGCGCAGTCGCCGGCGTGTACGTCGTCGTCTGCGGGCGACCGGCGATCTCAAAGCTGAACTGGACCCACAAGAGGCCACCGGCCGGCGCGGCCATATTCGCGTATCCCATCCACAGCGCAGTGACGTTGTGCTCGGGGGAGAAGACTGCGGTGGCCTGTTGGCATTCGAATGTACCGCTGACCGCTCCGCTCAACGTCACCGAGCAAGTCGTCGGCCTCGCCACACCGCTACCGCTACCGCTACCGCTATCGACCGCGCCACCTCCGCAGCGTGACAGGATCAATGCAAACCCGATCGACATCAGGACTCGTGATTTTTGGCTGTTCATCGTGGCTCCTTTTTGCCTTCACCACCAGAAGCGCAAAAGGAGCCGGAAACTGCTCATCCGCAGGCCGGTGAGCCGCTGTGAACGGCGGCTCCAGACCTACAACGTCATTCCAGATCTTGTCGGGCGACGGTCCCCGTGCGGCTGCCTCTCGTCACTTCGGGGCTCGGAGCGGAAGGATGGCGCGAAGCTGCTGATCGCGCAACCAAAGCCCAAGCCAGAGAAACGCCCCGACGTAGACGGGAAACAGCGCGTGGCTGAAGAGCGGGTCTCCGATGCGAACGTGGGTGGCGACGGCGCCGCCCAGGTAGCCAGTCCACAAGATCGCCCCCAGCACCGAGGTGCGTGGAATCAGGTACAAGATCAGGCAAGCGAGTTGGACGATGCCCAGAGGGAAGACCACGCTTTCCGGGTAACCCACCTGTTTTGTCCCCTGCATCGCCATCGGGTGCCGGAGCGTCTTCATCGCTGCGTCCCACAGCAGGAACAGGACGGGGATGCCGCTCAGAATGCGTCCGGTCCACAGCGCCTTGGTCGAAGGTTGAGAGTCCATTGCGGCAGCACCAGGCGCGTTGCCACTCTGCATGGTGGGGCGATTCCTCTGCGCGTCGTTCAAGGTCATGAGTTCTCCAGTAGAGCGGGTTTCGAGCTTTGACCCCCGCGGCTTACCAAAATCATCGGTCCACAGTCCTGACTATTCCGTGCCTCGCGCCAAGACTCCATCGACGCGGCGATGGCGGACGGTACTCCAGCAGGTCAAGCCGTGGATCTGCACGTTCACCGATCCTCCGCTGCTCGAGAAGAAACGAGGCCCGTTTAGTCGAGCTTGGAGATCGAGCTTGGAGACGCCGCGACGTCGATCGAACGCGACCTCGATCGAAGGCAACGAACCGCCGAGAGTGGTCGAGCGCGCTCTGCTCTGGCGCGCTCGACCTGGCTGCCGATCAATGTCCGCGATGTGAGACAGCCGATGGGAATTAATGCATCTACTTCTTCGGCTTCCACAGGCCGAGATGAGCGCCGGTGGGATCCACGATGATGCTCAACCAACCAAAGCCCGCGACCTCGGTCACGTCCTTCATGATGGTTGCGCCGAGGGATTTGGCCTTCTTCGTAGCAGCCTCGATATCGTCGACTCCCACGTAGGGAAGCCAAATCGACGGCGCACCTGGCATCATCTGCTTCAGCATTCCGCCGCCGGTGCCTTCTCCGACAGAAATCATCGTATAGGTGAAGCCCATCTCGCTCTGCATATCTTCGAGCTTCCAGGTGAACAATTTGCTGTAGAAGTTCTTCGCCTTGTTGACATCGGTCGTATTGAGCTCAACGTGAACAAATGGGTTTGCCACAGTTCCTCCTAGGTTTTAGTTTCGATGGCACTTCCGGTATAGACGATCGAGCCGGTCTGAAATCGACAAACTGGCTCGATGCGATGTCACAATTGGGTGACGGCTTGAGGATTTCGGCTACTGGACATGCTGGGTACTCTGCTTGGGATCCATCCAGAGGGGCTCCCAGTGGTGGCCGTCGAGGTCGTAGAAGCTCCAGCCGTACATGAAGCCGTAATCCTTGGGGTCCATGGCGGACTTC
>Ga0137388_10001630_pt1 | contig 13738 bp, 18 predicted proteins | sample 15con2h14AmetaG_FD_104644 | JGI IMG/M metagenome (GOLD analysis project Ga0137388, IMG submission 104644) | Vadose zone soil microbial communities from Angelo Coast Range Reserve, California, USA - 15con2h1.4A metaG | ecosystem: Environmental > Terrestrial > Soil > Vadose zone > Saprolite...
AGGCCCGGGCGACGCTCCCGGGCCCCGCTCACGCCGTGGTCGAAGTACTCAGTGGGGCGCCAGTCTCGTGCGGTCGCGTAGGCCCGGAGCGTCTCGCGTTGGCCGTCCACGTTTTGCTCTGACGTCGAGACTCGTGAGTACAAGGCGGCGCGCCGGGGCCTGTCATTGATCGCCATCACTCGCGGCCCGCCAGCAGGCTCGACATCCGCCGCTGGTACCGCGCCTGTCGCTTGGTGCTGATCCCCGCTTCGGCCAACGTCTGCTCGGGCGTGGTCGTGGGCGGCGCCGGCATCAGCGACCGCATGATGGCGAATATCTTCGCTCGGCAGTCGGGGCAGAAATCGCGGAGGTCATACGGTGCGGGGTCAGTCGGTGATGCGGCCGTGAGAATGGGGACGAATCTCGTCGAGTCAACTGTGGGGGCGGCCTTCCTCGCCATCACGCACCGTCCTTCCCTTCGAGGTACCGCGCGATGTCGGCCCGTTGTCTTTGCGTGGACATACGCGCGTAGATCAACGTCGTGCTGATGTTCTGGTGCCCGAGCGCTTCCTGAATGAGCTCCAGCGGCGCCCCGTTCTCCCGGAGCCGGCTGGCGAAGGAATGGCGAAACATGTGCGGGTGGACATGCTCGCCGACGATGGCCGATATTTTCGTGTTGACAATATAGAAGATCGTCCGCGTCAGGAGCGGCTGGCCTTTTTTGTAGCGGAAATACGAGCCGTTCGCATCGGCCCTCACGAATAGGTACGGCGACTCCTGCTCAATCCGAAGGTCGCGCACGCGGTCGGCGAGAATCGCGCGGGCCTCCGCCTCATCGCTGGTGCCGGTCGACTCTCTGACCGGCCGGCCGTCGACCGTATACAGCATGCTCCAGACGCGGCCGCCCCTCGTTCCGTTACGACGGAGCGAGCCGCGCACCTTCACGCTCACGAGCTGAGGGCGCACGGTGTCGATGTAGTTGCGCAGGATGGCCGCGAGTCGGGGGGTGACCGGCACCTCCCGCTGCGAGTCGCCCTTGCCGACGACGCGAAGGTGGCCGGCCTCGAGGTCGACGTCGCTGAGGCGCAGCGTCGCCAGCTCCTCGACGCGCAGCCCGCAGAAAAGCGCCGTGGCGACCAGCGCGTGGTTCCGGCGGCCCTCGAGGGACTCGCTCTCGGCCAGGTGCGCGAGGAGCCGCTCCTGCTGAGGAATGCTCAAGCACTTGGGCAGGCGCTTGGGTTTCGGGAGGGAAAACACGTCGTCGGCTGGGTTGACGCTGGCGTAGCCGTTGCGGCGCAGGAATTTGAAGAAGCTGCGAATGGCGTGGAGCTGCCGATTGGCCGACGTCGCCTTGAGCCCGCGTGTGGTCAGCCTGGCCAGATACATCTCGACAAGCTGGAATGTCACCGCCTCTGGGCGGGTGACGCCCGCGGTGGCGCAGAAGCGCGCGAACGCCGCGAGATCCTCGGCGTAGCTCTTCACGGTGTTCTTCGTCCGTCCGCGCACCGTCCCGAACCAGCCGCAAAAGACGGGTACGAGCTGGGCCAGCGTCGCGCCCGGACGGATGGGCGCCAGGACCGACGCACCCAGGGTTGCGAGCGCGTCGCTCTTCATCCCTCTACCGCCCCGAGGCTCCGCGCAAGGACGGAACAGAGCAGGTCGCTGAGCGCGGCACAGTCGCGGGCCAGCTCGAACCGCAAACCAGTATTGTCCGGGCCCCCGCGCTCTTCTTCGGCGTGGATTCCGGCCATCACGAGGTGCGTCAACGTTGCAGCACTTCGGGCGCTCTGGGCGAGACCCTTCGGGTCGTTCTGCTGCGTCGTCGACCAATCGAGGATGCTGGCCCACACGGGCTCCGGAGCGGCTTCGGGCGGGGCAATGCGGGCTATCGTGGTCTTGCTCATAGCGGCCTCCTTCATCGGTTGGGGTTGTGGGCCACGACTTCCTCTCGTCGCGGATATACTTACCCCCATGTATAAGACTTGTCAGGACCCGTTCTTGCCCCTATGCAAGCTCATGCGATAGAGTGAGCAAGCATGGGACGCCGCCGACTGCCCAAGGAAGTCATGAAGGAAGCGGCCCGGCTCTTCGGACGCGAGGGCGGCAAGGCCCGCGCGAAGAAACTGTCTCCGGAGCAGCGGAGCGACATCGCGCTCCGCGCCGTTCAAGCCCGGTGGGCGAAGGCGAAGACGCGAAAGAAGGGCGGAACGTAGCCCCGAGGAACCCAGCAATGCTGTGCAGGTCGGTCATCGTCCTGCTGCCGTACCTCGATGGCGCGCGGGGTTTAGTCCAACTGGTTTTATCCGCTACCAAGGACGACCATGGGCGGTGAGTTGCACCGAAGCAAGCGGATCGGCTGGTTGCGCGCCGCCACACTCGGCGCCAATGACGGCCTCATTTCCACGGGCAGCTTGGTTGTGGGCGTGGCTTCGGCCGAGCCCACCCAAGCGGCCGTCTTGCTCACCGCGGTGGCGGGTCTCGTAGCCGGCGCCCTCTCTATGGCAGGGGGCGAGTACGTATCGGTCAGCTCCCAAGCGGATACCGAGCAGGCTGATCTCTCCCGGGAGCGCGGCGAACTCGCTACCTCGCCGGTGGCCGAGCGAGCCGAGTTGGCGAGGATCTACATGGGCCGAGGCCTCAGCCGCGAACTCGCGTTCCAAGTCGCGGATCAACTGACGGCCCACGACGCCCTGGGAGCCCATGCCCGGGACGAGCTCGGCATCCATGAGATGACACGGGCTCGGCCGATTCAGGCAGCGGTGGCGTCCGCGGCCTCTTTTGCTGTAGGGGCCGCACCCCCCGCGCTTCTTGCAGCGCTGTTGCCTGTCGGGGACCTGGCGCTGGCCGTCGTGGGAGTGACGTTGGGGCTCCTGCTTGTCCTCGGGGGTGCGGCTGCTCGCCTTGGCGGCGCCTCGCTCACACGAGGGGCGCTGCGCGTCGCGTTCTGGGGTGCGGTGGCCATGGGATGTACTGCCGCAGTCGGGCGTCTATTCGGCGCCGTCGTCCAGGGGCTTTCAAACTGATGACCGGCGGGCCGGCGCCGATCAAGTAGCGCGAGCCAGGATCGTATCCATGACCGCGCATGCCGCCCAGTCCTCGATGACGCGCCCCTTCGACGTTATCACCTTCGACTGCTACGGCACTCTCATCGACTGGGAGGCCGGCATCAAGGACGCCTTCCGGGATGCCGCGGCCGCCGACGGTGTGAGCCTCGACCCTGTGGCCGCCCTGAAGGCGCTATTCGAGAAGGAGCCCGAGGCCCAGGCGACCGAGTACCGGAGCTACCGCGAGCTCCTCACGGATGCGGCGGTGCGGGTTGGGGAGCGCCTCGGCTGGACGATCAGCCGAGAGCGGGCGGCCTTCCTGCCGGAGAGCCTGCCTCGGTGGAAGCCGTTCCCTGACACCAACGGTGCCCTCACGCGGCTGAGTCAAGCCGGCTACGCCCTCGGCATCCTGTCGAATGTGGACGATGATCTCCTGGCGGGAACGAGACAGCATCTGGCGGTGACCTTCTCGCTGCTCGTCACCGCGCAGCAGGTCCGCTCCTACAAGCCGGCGCCGGGTCACTTCACCACGGCCCGAGAGCGGATCGGCGGCCGGCGCTGGCTCCACGCCGCGCAAAGCTACTTCCATGACGTGACGCCCGCGGTCGCGCACAAGATCCCGGTCGCCTGGATCAACCGGAAGGGCGAACAGCCCACTGGGGCCGCCCGTCCCGATCGTGAGTTTCGGACGTTGACTGAGTTCGCAGACTGGCTGGCCTGACAAGGATCGAGACTCTCAGACTGCGTTGCGAGCAACCGGATTGATGACCGATGAACGGGCGCGCGTGAGGGAGCAGAATCGGCGTCCTCTGGAGGTCTGCTACGAGCTGCTAGAGATCGTCAAGATCACCCAAAGCCCAAGAGTTCCGAGCAGAGAGAGGGGGAGCGATGAGCGAGGCCTTCTTCACCGCGACGATCGCTGTGCTCGCTGCGGCCTCCGTGTCCGTGCCAGTTGCGTATTTCTTCGCGTCCTTCCGGCGGGCCACCTTCCTTCGGGCAGAGAGGCTCGAGCTACTCGATAGTCAGCAGAGGATCCGCGTGCTCCTCACCGCCCGGGATGCACCTGGACTCAAGCTTCTTCGATGAGGCCGGTCATATCCTGGCTGGTGTCTCGGTCATGGCGGCCGACCAGTGCGGGGTGACCCTCTATGGACTGGACGGGCGAGCGCGGACGATGATTGCCCTTCGCGCCGACGGTCTGGCTGGATTGTCGGTGGCCGATGCCCGGGGGACGACCCGCGTCGTGCTCGGCGTCGACCCCGCCGGGCAGCCTGCGTTGCTGCTGAACGATCGCAACGGGGAAACGTACTGGACAACGCCCGCGCCGCCGCTCTGACCTTCCCAGCCTCGCTGGCGGTCGGCCCCCGCGGGGAATTGGGCACCCCATTGCGGACGGTCTAAACTGGCAGCATCATCGGCGCCGGACCCGCAGCGATTTGTGGTGGTGGAGGGATTGTGACCGACACTGGCTATCGACTGATCGGACGTGGCATCTATGCTATCCCTGAGGCCTCGCGCCTCACGAGCGTCTCCCGCCGAACCGTCCGGCGCTGGGTCATGGGCTACCACTATTCAGTTGCTGGCGACATCAGGAAGTCCCCGCCGGTCGTCGACCGTGATTACCCAGTAATCGACGGGGTCGCTGCGCTCAGCTTCCTTGACCTCCAAGAGATTCGCTTTGTCCATGCATTCCGGTCGAAGGGCGTCTCGTGGAAGGTGATCCGCGAGGCCTATCTCAGTGCCCGGCAGGAACTCAGCGACCCGCATCCGTTCTCTACCGGGAGATTTCTCACCGACGGGCACAGTATCCTCCAGGAACAGCTCGGAGGGCTGCGCAGCACCGCGTTGCTCAACATCATCAGGAACCAGTTCGAGTTCCGTCGGATCGTCGCGCCGTTCATCAAGGAGCTCGAGTTCGCTAAAGCGAAGCGTCTCGCTGCGGCTCGACAGCCGCTCCGCTGGTGGCCGACCGCGGGGCATCGCCGCGTGGTCGTAGATCCCAGGCTAATTTCGGCCAAGCATCGCTGAGCAAAGAAGGAGTACCGACGGCGGTGCTTGCCCAGGCCTATGCCGTCGAGCAGTCGATCGAGACGGTGGCCCGCTGGTATGAGTTGACGTCTTCGGCAGTGAGGATCGCGGTGGAGTTTGAGCAGCAGCTTGCCGCGTGAAGTTCTTACGCTTCACGTCCTGAGCGAGAAGAGAAGAGTGGTCATGAAGTTCGTCATCTGAGCGAGAAGTTCAGCCGAGACACCTCTGAGCCAGGATGGATCCGCGCGCTGGCGACGGCAGGCGGCTGGATCATTGCCGCGGGAGATATTCGCATTCCCAAGAACCCGGCCGAGCGTCAAGCCTGGCTCGAGTCTGGCCTGACGTCCTTTTTTCTCGGTAAAGGCTGGACAGCTTTGCCCTTCTGGGACCAGGCGTGGAAGTTGGTGCAATGGTGGCCGAAGATCAGCGATCAGGCGGGGAAGGTTCAGCCGCCGGCGGCGTTCCTCGTGCCTGTGAAGGGCTCGAAGTTCGAGCAGCTCGTGCTCTCGCGATGACCCGCGAAAATCGCCAGGTTGCTTTTTAGGCGGCACTCCTCAGTACTGCCTGCACGATCGGCAGTGGAAGTCCGACGAGTCGGGCGACCGCTTCCTCCGGCATCCCCCGTGAAGACAGCTCGAGAACCAACGGCGACCTATCACCGTGATGTGCTGGGAGATGGAACAGCTTCTGGCGCGTTTCATTCGCCCGGCGGTGACGCCGACCGAGGAACACCGCACTCCAGGAGCCGGGTAACAGCTCGATAAGGACAGCGATGCCCTCCGCGATGGTTCGCCGACCCTTTCTGCGGTCCTCGGCGAGCTGGTGGCGTGATCGGCCGCCCATCGAACGCGGCGCGACAGCCCGCATGAGGTCCTGATATCTCTCCAGGAGAGTGTCCGGATCGTCCTTTGGTCTGCCTCGTCCGCGCGTGACCACTGGCATCGGGAACGCAACCTCGCTTCCGCGAGCCCGTTGACCTCGCCAGCGCCGATACTCCTTCGAGTCTCGGAAGACCTCCCAGCACTCCGTGTGGAAGAGATTCCTGGGGCCGGGCCTCGATTCCTCGGCTCCATAGATCAGCAGCTTGCATACCGGACAGAGTCCAAAGAGCGGTCGCAGATCCCCTTTGACGATCCTCACCGTTGACTGCTTCGGGCGCCCACGTCCCGAAGAAGCTCGATTCCAATTCAGCGGGGTGATCTTCCGGAGCCTCGCGGTCAATTGCTTGTAGAGCTCCTGGAGCCGCTTCTTGGTTTCGTCATCCATGCACGCCTCGATCAACTGCTCGAGGGTGAGAGAGCCGTGGGTGCTCCGTGCGTCCTTGTAGGCCTTGATCAGCTCGGCGAAGTTGAAGGAGCCTTTACCGTGCTTCCGGAGAATGGCCTCCCACAGCCGGATCGGCTCGGCGTGCTGTCGGGCTGAGCAGGTGTGGCAGTAGCGGTACACCGCCAAACTCCTGCTTCCACTTCAGGGCACGGACTCTCGTGGGCGAGAGATCAAGCTCAGAGCCGCATCCGATGCACCGGACGCGGCGCCAGGTCTCCCGCGCTCGGGAGCTGCAACGATTGTGGAAGAAGTCCTTCAGATCGGGAGGCTCCTTCCGCCTCAACCGCCAGGTCGAAGCGGGTATGGGCTTCCTGCAATACCTGCATGGCGGCGGCGGCGGCGCGATCAGGCTGATGAAGCGATCTCCGGCGAGCCCGAGCCTGTCGATCGCGAGCCAGAATAACTGGGGCCGCGGGCATCGCTTCCCGCTGATCCAGGAGAGCACGCCTCTGCCGATGCCGGCCGTCAGTGCTGCCTCGGAGACACCCCGATATCCACATCGTTTGAGCTCATCGGCAAGGAGTTGGCTAAGTGATCTCTGGACCGGTCGGGTCGCGGGGTCCATGACAGGAGCACTATATCCCGGCTCCCGCCGTCCCTGATTTTTCCGCCCCCTCGACATATTTTTCCGCCCCCCTGACGCACGTGCTCGTTGTGCCAGGGTTGCGCGTCGGCCATTGTCGGATGGATAGACCCGGGTCCGGGGTGAGAAACAAAACGCCCCGGGGGCGGTGGGACGCCTCACCGGGGCGAAAGGACGACGGTGGATGGTTTATCGGGGAACGAGCGGCATCTGCAAGGGGAGCCTGGCGTCCACGACGAGGCGTGGCCGAGCCTTGACCTCCGAGTCTCACGCGTCTCCCGATCCTTTGATCCCGTGCGGAGACTATGACGCCTACTCGAAGCGCTTTGAGATGGTCTCAATGCGGCTCGGCGGCGAGAACGTCGAACGCCTGGTGATCTTCTTCGAGGTCAGAGGCGGCCCCTACGATGGGACCTTGCTCCGCTTCATCGTCCCGCTGCCTCCGCGGCGACGCGGCGTCTTCATGAAAGGCGTGGCTCCGAGCTCGAAGCTCCTCAGATCCTGGGTCGTCGCCACCAACGGTCAGCGCCCGAGTCGTGCCGACCGCCTGGCGCTCGACGTCTTTCGGCACAAGCTGTTTCGAGTGCGCGTCCGGACCGTCGACCACGACCGGAACCAGGAGTGGCTTCCTCAATCCAATCGCTACAGCGTCATCGATGCTCTCCGGGAGCGAATCGCGTGACCTCGCCGCTGCCATGACTGCTTCGGAAGTCGGTGCCATGGCTGGCAGATCTCCTCTGGGAGGGTGGTAGTGGGAGTGGGAAAGGGATTGGGAATGGGAGTGGGGGAGGGCAAGGGAAGCCGTCGAGTATCGCGCGGGTGGGTCGCAGGTGCGGGCCCGCGCAGCGTCGGCGCAGCCGGCGCCACCATCAACATCACCACCACCGACCTCGGCGGGGCTTCAGCTCCGCCGGGGTTCACCCAGACCCGGAATGAACACGGTGAAGACTGAACGAGTATAGCATCCAGCGTGGCGTCCCGCGCCATCCTCGTGGATTCCGCCCGTTGAGTGGCCGTGCCCTCGCTGCTTGGCGATCGTCGTGACATCTGACGCTGCGGCACGGTGCGATTTCTGCGGCTTCGTGGACAACGGTACGTGAACGAGCACATCTTCATCGCGGCGGAGGCCGAGGTCGGCGCGGTGATTCGCGACGCTGTAGTGCGTGCAGCCGGCGATCCGTGGCGCGCACTGGAGTTCGTTCGCGAATGGAGCAAAGTCAGCGAAGAACGACAGGATCGGACGATCCAAGCCTGCCGCTATAGGGCGGCCCCCATACTAGCGCTCGATGAGCTCATCGACCACGCGCGCCAGGTCTGCGGCGACGACGAGGACGCTGTCGATCTGCTCGTCGATGCATACCTGAGGTCGCCGGCGGTGTTTGAGGAGGAACTTGCGGAGGTCGCCAGCGCGGCGCTCATGGCGTGGGTCCGCGAGGCCTGCGAGACATGGCGCGAGAGCCGATGAGCGCCGACGTGGCAGAGCTCCAGGCCTGGATCCGCGCCATCGTCAGCGGGCTCGTCACTGCCCGAACCGCGATCGCGATTCGTCAGCTCACCACGGCTCCGACAGTCCTTCAGATCGAGGTCGCTGCGGACGATGTCGGGAAAGTCATCGGGAAGGACGGCGCGACGATTAGCGCCATCCGACGACTCGCGGAAGTCTACGGCGTGGGGCACGGCCTCCGCAGGGTTGTCTTTGAAGTGGCGGGCACGCGGTCCAGCCAACGTCTGGGTGGCTCTTGACGACGCCGCCAAGCGAGCCGGATGAACGAGCCCCCGACGCCGGCGGTGATCCACAAGATCTCGGCGCCAGCGACGTCGTGGGATCCCTACTTCTCAATCAAGGCCCTGTCGAACTACTCGTCGTTGAGCACGCGGCTCCTGCGCTCGTTCCTCACGGCGCCCGATCACCCATTACGCCATTACCGCGTTGGCTCGCGCGTCCTCGTGACTTCGACGACTGGATCCAGGTGTTCCGCTCTGAGGGGGGTGACTCGGAGGCGATCGCCGAGCGCATCCTGATGAGCCTTGACGCCCGCCCCGCGGGTGTCGCAGAGTCGGACGGCCTGAGCGTGGAGGTGCGACGGATGGGCGTCAGGGTCAGGCTGCACAAAGGCGTGTACTACGTCTTCGTCAATCTGGCCGGCCGTCGCAAGGCGCACAAGGTCGGGCCCGACCGCCGCACGGCGAACGCGGTGGCCGCGGCGATCCGTCGGAAAATTGCCCGTGGTCAGTACGTCATCACGAACGAGCACCAGGGTCGCACCTTCATCGACCTCGCACTGGAGTGGCTCGAGCGGTACCCATTGACGAAGAACCTCCGACCCAACACGTGGGAGGGCTATCGCGTGAAGGTGGAAAAACACCTCATCCCGTTCTTCGGGGCGCGGGACGTGGGCGAGCTCACCCCGCGTGTCATCGAGGAGTTCATCGTCGCGAAGCGAGCGCCCGGAGGGTCGGTGCGCTTCCCCGGCAAGGGGCTCACGCCCCAGTACCTCCGGATCGTCCTGATCGTGCTCGGCATGATCCTCCAGCGCGCCGTGCGCGATCGACTCATCGCCGCGAACCCCGTCCCCGACGTGAACCAGCTACCCCGGGCCGACGACGCGGCGGCGGCCGACCCGTTCACGCCGGCCGAACTGCGCGCGATCGTGCGCGCAGCCGGTCACGTCGACCGTAACCTCGCCCTCCAGCTCGAGCTGTGGGCGCGGAGCGGGTGCCGGGCCGGTGAGGTGGCGGCGCTCCAGGAGCACGACCTCGACGCCCGGGCCGGGACGGCGCTCGTCCGGCGGACCTTCTCCCGAGGACGGCTCGGGCCGCCCAAGGTGAAACCATCGAATCGTCGTGTGTTCGTCACGCACCCGACCCTCGAAGACCTCCCGACCTGGCGCCCGGGCTCGACGCCGGAGGCGCGCGCCCTGGTCAACAGCTTCGGCGGCGCAAGGTGGTGGCGCTCGATCCCGAGGCGTTCGTCTTCCCCGGGCGGGACGGCCAGCCGCTTTCGTCGGGCTATCTGCACCGGCACTGGCGGCGCATCCTCGTGGCCGCCGGCATCCGCTACCGCGAGCCCGAGCAGCTCCGCCACTCGTGGGCCTCGATCATGCTGTCTCGGAACGCCCCGCTGCTGTACGTCCAGCAGCAGGGGGGCTGGTCGAACGCGAGCGTGCTGCTCCGCGTCTACGCGAAGTGGCTACCCTCGCAGGCCGAACTGATGCAAGATCCTGCAACCCAGGCGCAACCAGATCGTGCCATCATCAATCGAATCCGGAGGATAGAGGCGGATGTGGAGTACCGCGGCTACTCGCCGGCCTGAGCTCATCCAAGGAGAACGTCGTGACGATCGACCTTGACGCGCTGATGGAGCTACAGCGGGCGTTCCTGCCGGGCCTGATCGGGATGCGCTACACCGAGGCCTCGAAGGACCGCCTGGTGGCGGAGCTGACGATCCGTGACGACCTGAGGACGGTCGGCGGCGCGCTCCACGGCGGGGCGATCATGGCGCTCGCCGACACCGTCGGCGCGACCGCGACGTTCATCAACCTGCCGCCTGGCGCCTCGACCACGACGCTCGAGTCCAAGACCAACTTTTTCGCCGCCGGGCGCGACGGCGTGGTGCGCGCGGAGGCCACACCGCTCCACCGCGGCCGAACCACGATGGTGTGGCAGACGCGCGTGACGGACGCGTCGGGCCGGCTCCTGGCGCAGACGATCCAGACCCAGATGGTGCTCGCGGCCAGCTGACCCGCGATCGCCGCGCATCGGTTGACAGGCGCGCGGGTCCCCTGGTAGCGTCCGGCGCGTCGGGCCGGTTCCGGCGGCATGTACGTCCGCCCCAGGCGAGTTCGACGTCCCGTCCTTTCCCTGTTCGGTTCAGTCCCGGCAAACGCCCAAAGTCTCGGGAGGTGCCAGATGGCGACAGGGATCCGGCGTCACCAAACGTTCGTCATCGTCGTCGCGCTCGCGGCCGCGGTCGGCTGTCTAGCCGTCCCCGCCGCCGCGCAGTCGCCCGACACCCCGCGCCGTGGCGGCGTACTCCTGGCGGCCATCGGCGCGGACGCGCCGAGTCTCGACCCGCACCAGGAGCAAACCTTCGCCACTCTCCAGCCGGTCGCGCCGCTCTACAGCACGCTGCTCCAGATCGATCCCTACGGCTACCCGAACGTCATCGGCGACGTGGCCAGCGAGTGGAAGATCTCGCCGGACTCGCTCACCTACGCGTTCAAGATCCGTCAGGACATCCGGTTCCACGACGGCTCACCGTTGACGGCCGCCGACGTCAAGGCCAGCTACGACAAGATCCTGTTTCCTCCCGAAGGGGTCCGCAGCATCCGAAAGGAGCACTACTCCGCGGTGGCGAGCGTGGAGGTCGCAGATCCAAGCACCGTCGTCTTCAAGTTGAAGTTCCCTTCGGCGTCCCTCCTGGCGAACCTCGCCTCGCCGTGGAACGTCATCTTCCCGAAGAAGTACCTCGACAAGGACCCGAACTACTTCAAGAGCAACGCGGTCGGCTCCGGGCCCTTCCGGTTCAAGAGCTACACGCGCGGCTCGTCGTTCGAGGGCGAGCGGAACCCGGACTATTTCATCAAGGACCGGCCGTACCTCAACGGGTACAAGTTCTTCATCAGCACGGAGACGTCCGTGCGTGCGGCGGCGCTCCGGTCCGGGCGCGCGTACATCGAGTTCCGCGACCTGCCCCTCGCCGAGGTCGAAGCGATCCGGAAGCAGCTCGGCGACAAGGTCGTCGTCCAGCAGACCCCGTTCGTCATCCACTTCGACATCGCGATCAATAACACGGTGAAGCCGTTCACCGATGTGCGCGTGCGCAAGGCGCTCACGCTGGGTCTCGATCGCTACACCGGGGGCAAGGTCCTGCATCCGCTCACGGGTCTCCGGGACGTCGGGGCGCTCACCCGTCCGGGCACCGAATGGGCGATGTCGCAGGCCGAGCTCGAGAAGTTCCCGGGCTTCGGACGGAACGCCGAGAAGAACCGGGCCGAGGCCAGGCGGCTCCTGGCCGAGGCGGGCTACCCGAACGGCTTCAAGCTGGTGCTGAAGAACCGAAACGTCAAGCTCCCCTACCAGGACTTCGCCGTGTACGTGATTCAGGAATGGCGCAAGATCGGCGTCGAGGCCGAGCATCGGCCTCTCGAGACCGCGGCCTGGTACGCGGACGGACGAGACCAGGGGAACTTCGAGGTGATGGTGTTCCCGACCGGAGCCTTCATCGACGATCCCGACCAGTTGCTCGCTCCGTACATCACGGGGTCCTCTCAGAACTGGGCCCGCTTCTCCAACCCCGCGATCGACGACCTGTACTCGCGGCAGGCGCGGACGCTCGACCCCGCCGAGCGCAAGCGGCTCGTCATCGAGCTCCAGAAGATCGTGCTGGAGAACGCGTACCACATGCCGGGTCTCTGGTGGTCACGGAACGTCGTGCACTGGGCCAAGGTGAAGAACTGGGTGGCCCCGCCCAGTCATTTCACCAACCAGAAGCTCCAGGATGTCTGGCTGGCGGAGGATTGACATGCGACGCCATTCGACGATCTTCGCCGTCTTCGGGTTCACTGCCCTGATCGGCTCCCTGGTCTCAGCGGTACCGGCCGCGGTGCAGGGGGCGGAGACGCCGCGTCGCGGCGGCGTCCTGCTCGCCGCCATCGCCGCCGACGCGCCGAGCCTCGATCCGCACCAGGAGCAGACTTTCGCCACCATCGAAATGGTGGCGCCGCTCTACAGCACGCTGATCCAGATCGACCCGCTGAGCTACCCGAAGATTATCGGCGACGCGGCCAGCGAGTGGAAGATCGCGTCCGACGGTCTGACCTACACGTTCAAGCTCCGGCAGGGGATCCGGTTCCACGACGGTTCGACGCTGACGGCCGCCGACGTCAAGGCCACCTACGACAAGATCGTCTTCCCACCCGAGGGGGTCCGGAGCATCCGGAAGAACGCCTACGGCGCGATCGCGAGCGTCGAGGCGCCGGACCCGGCCACCGTGGTGTTCAAGCTCAAATTCCCGTCCGCCTCGCTGCTCGGTAACCTGGCCTCGCCGTGGAACGTCATCTATCCGAAGAAGTACCTGGACCGAGACCCCAACTACTTCAAGACGAACGTGGTCGGCTCGGGGCCGTTCAAGCTCAAGAACTACACGCGCGGCTCGACGTTCGAGGGCGAGCGGAACCCCGACTACTTCGTCAAGGACCGTCCGTACCTCGACGGCTACAAGTTCTTCATCAGCACGGAAACGTCGGTGCGGGCGGCGGCTCTTCGCTCCGGGCGCGCGTGGATCGAGTTCCGCACCATGCCCCTGGCGGAGGCGGAGGCGATCCGGAAGACGCTCGGGGACAAGGTCGTCGTGCAGGACACACCCGCGACTGGTCTGTTCGGGATCGCGATGAACCAGACCACGAAGCCGTTCACCGATATCCGCGTCCGCAAGGCCCTCACCTTGGGCCTCGATCGGTACACGGCGAGCAGGGTGCTTTACCCGCTCGCGAGCCTGAGGGACGTGGGGGGACTGATGCGTCCGGGCACGGAGCTTGCGACGTCGGAGTCCGAGCTTCAGAAGTTCCCGGGGTTCGGGCGCGACATGGAGAAGAACCGGGCCGAGGCGAGGTGCCTCCTCGCCGAGGCGGGCTACCCCAACGGCTTCAAGGTCGTTCTGAAGAACCGCAACGTCAGGATTCCGTACATCGACTTCGGAGTGTTCGTGATCCAGGAGTGGCGCAAGATCGGGATCGAGGCCGAACACCGGCCGCTCGAGACCGCCGCCTGGTTTGCG
>Ga0137388_10001631_pt1 | contig 13736 bp, 12 predicted proteins | sample 15con2h14AmetaG_FD_104644 | JGI IMG/M metagenome (GOLD analysis project Ga0137388, IMG submission 104644) | Vadose zone soil microbial communities from Angelo Coast Range Reserve, California, USA - 15con2h1.4A metaG | ecosystem: Environmental > Terrestrial > Soil > Vadose zone > Saprolite...
CCTGCTGGGGTCGGACAGCTTCGCTGTGTCATTTGGCTGCGGGCCTCTGCTCCCCGACCGCCGGTCGCGCCTGCGGCTGGCCCTTGCCTTTGCTGGTTGTGACGCCTTGGCCGTCGTCGTCGGAGCGAGCCTGCCCTGGCGGATCGGTGCCTGGGGCCGGGCGCCGGTGCCGTTGGTTGTCGCCGGGTCAGCGGTGTGCCTCCTGCTGCTGTCGCTTGGAGGCAGACGTATGGGTAGGCGCCCGGCCTTCGGTCTGCCCGTCCTGGTCAGTTTCGACAACCTCGTCTTCGGCGCAGGCGCGGGGCACCTGAGTCTCCAGCTTGTTGGACACGCCGGACTCTTGGGACTTGCCACCGGAGTCATGGCGCTTTCGGGCCTCGCGATCGGCGGGGCGGCGAGCCGCATGACGCGTGCACCTGCGGAACGGTGGGCTGGTGTCTGCCTGCTCACTGCCGCCTTTGTCATGTTCGCCTTCTAAGCGTCAGGAGTCCGCATGGGTGTCTTGCTCCAAGCTGCCTACCGGCGGGCCAACGGGGTCTCGGTCCCGTCGCCGTTCGATGGGGATGACCGGATTCCGTGGTGGTGGGACCACGTAGCCAGCCAAGCGCATACGTTCCGTCTGGCGGGATTCTCTGCCGTGCTTCTCCCGCCGGTCTTGAAGACTGCCTCCGGAGCCAAGGAGGGTGCCGACGGCTACGGTGTCTTCGACGACTACGACCTCGGAGCCAAACTCCAAGCCGGGTCGGTCCCGACGCGCTTTGGAACCCGGGAGCAGTTGCAGCGTTGCGTGGCCGTCATGCGGGCGAATGGGCTGGACGTGTACGCCGACATGGTTCCGCACCAGCGAATCGGTGGCAACGCGTCCGTCTACCGGTACCTTGGTGCTGATGGTGTGAAGAACGCGGGTCGCTTCCCCAAGAACAAGGAGTGCTTCTTCCCTCACGTCCCGAGGGATCCCATTGCCGGTCCGGTCAGCGACGACTTTTCCTTCGGTGACGAGCTGTGCCCGATCAACGCACGTCCTCCCGGCTATGTCATGCATGGGCTCATCGATGCCGGAGACTGGCTGACCACCGCCTTGGACATCCAGGGTTACCGGGTGGACGACGTCAAGGGCATGGCGGTTGAGTTCGTGCACCGCTGGCTCACGAGCAAATCCATGCAGACGAGGTTCTCCGTCGGGGAGTACTTCGACGGCAATCCAAACACGCTCAACTGGTGGGTCTGGCAGAGCGGGATGATGGGGCGCTCCAATGCCTTCGACTTCTCCCTGCGCTTCCGGCTCCAGGCAATGTGCAACAACTCGTCGAACTTCGACATGAGCCAGCTGGACCACGCCGGCCTTACCGGGATCTCCCCGGCGAACGCAGTCACCTTCTTGGACAACCCCGACACCGACCTGTCTTCACCGGTCATCTGGAACAAGATGCTCGGCTACGCCTACCTGCTGACCAGCGAGGGCTATCCCTGCGTGTTCTACAAGGACTACTCCACCGACAAGGGTTGCTACGGGCTGAAGCCCGCCATCGACAACCTGGTGTGGATCCACGAGAACCTGGCCAACGGAGGAACCACGGCGCGCTTCAAGGATTTCCAGGCCCTGGTATACGAGCGTCAGGGCTACCCCAACCTTCTGGTGGGCCTGAACAACGACCGCTTCAACGGTTGGCGAACCGTGACTGTCCAGACCGGGTTCGGCCCGCACGTGCAACTCCACGACTACACGGGGCGTGCCGGTGACGTCTTCACCGACGGCAGCGGCAACGTGACCATCGGGATCCCACCGAACGACGACGGCTTCGGCTACATCGCCTACAGCCGCACCGGCTTCGGGCGACGGTTTGCAGCAGCCCCGCACCGGGTCTCCCAGGTCTTCGAGGGGGCCGAGGACCTCGATCTGGGGCCGGCCCGCAACGGTGCCACGGTAGCCGTCGGCCGCATCTGGTGCGTCCAGGGGTCCGACGTCATCGCCGTGCTCCATCCCCACGCACCCGAGTGGGACCCCGCCGCCGAAGTAGTGTTCGAGATCATCGGGCCCCATGGCCTCGTGCTGGCATCCCAGAAATGGCTGGGGACCGGGCCGTCCCCCGGGGCGCTGCGGACGAACACGCACGAGACGGGGTGGCACACCGCGCAACTGCGGGCCAGCGGTCTCCCCCCGCCGGGCATCTTGCCCTTTCATGTGTCGCTGTCCTACCTCGCCACCCAAACACTGAAGGGAGCCTGATGGCCGTCGCCGTTTCCACCCGCTCCTACGACAACGCCCGCTCCGGGGCGAACACCCAGGAGGGCAAGCTGACTGCCGACACCGTCCTAACACATGGCGTGAGCCGGTTGTTCTCGCTTCCCCTGCCCGGGGACGCCCGTGGTGCCGAGGCCCAACCGCTTGTGGTCCCCGGCGTCAAGCTCGCCGACGGCACCGTGCACGAGGTCATCTACGTAGCGACGATGGCCAATACCGTGTTTGCGTTCGATGCCGAGAACGGCAAGCAGTTGTGGAGCCGCAACCTGGGCACGCCGGTCACGGGCAGCACGAGCATCGACTTTTGGGGGATCAACGACCACTGGGGTGTCCTGAGTACGCCCGTGATCGACGTTGAGGGCCAGACGATGTACGTGGTTGCCTGGATCAGCCAGGGCGCGACCGTTCAGAAGGCCGCACATTTCCTCTGCGCCCTCAAGCTCTCGGATGGAACCCAGGCCCATGCCCCGCTCAATCTCGAAGGCGCCGTGTTCGACCCGGGCCACGGTCTGCCCGCAGTGAAATTCGTCTCCGCCGCGCGAAAGCAGCGGACCTCGTTGCTCCTGACGACGGTGGGCGGCGTGAAGACCGTCTTCATCGCCTTCGGGTCCCTGCAGGAGACGTCGACCACGTCGCAGGGCTGGGTGATCGCCTGCAGCGCCGAGCCCTTTGCCATCGCTGCGGCATGGGCTTCAACGGTCAAATTCCACGGAGCCGGCATCTGGCAGGCCGGGGCTGGGCTGGCGGCAGATCCGGAGGGGTTCGTCTACCTGATGACCGGCAACGGGGGCTTCGATGCAGTAACCGACTGGGGGGAGTCGTTTGTCAAGCTGAAGTTCGTGCCCCCCGCGGGAGCGGATAAGGGCTCCTTGAGTGTCGTGGACTGGTGGACTCCCTTCTCCGACGACGGCCGCACCGGTCTGGACCCCGACGCCGAGGCTGACGCCGAGCCGAAGGCCACGAATTTCCGGGCGTATGTGCGCCAGGCGAACGCGGCTGGGAGGGCTCATCCGGACTGGGTGGACATGGACCTGGGCAGTGGGGGCCCGGTGCTGATCCCGGCCCTCGGGCTCGTGGTCGGCGCGGGCAAGGATGGGGTCCTCTATGTCCTCGACCAGCATGCGATGGGCAAGACGCAGCCGGGTGCCCTCGACCATCCGGCCGCGAACTACGCCCTGTTGAAGTCCCCGCCCATTTTCTTCACCTACTTCCCACCCCAACTCAACCCGGCCCCGGACAACATCGCCACGCTCAACGTGCTTTTTGCCGACCGGACGCATCATCTCCACGGCAATCCCTTGTACTGGGACAGCCCGGACCTCGGACCCGTGCTCTACTGCTGGGGGGAGAACGGCAACCTGCGCGCGTGGTCGGTGCACCCGGACGGCAAGGTCACCTACCTCGCCTGCAGCGCGGAGCAGGCGTCGGCCGAGTCACCGGTCCCGCCCGGTGGCATGCCGGGCGGGATGCTAACGCTCTCAGCCAATGGCAACACAGCGCATACGGGTATCGTGTGGGCGCTGGTCCCGTATTTCGACGCCAATTCGACAGTGTCGCCGGGACGGCTGATCGCCTATGACGCGACGCGGTTCGGCGCCTTCGCTGATGGCTCGGGCCGGATCCGCAAGATCTGGGACTCCCAGGACTGGAACATCGCCTTCAAATTCAACAAGTTTAACGTCCCTGTCGTCGCCAACGGGCGCGTGCTCGTCCCGACTTACGAGGGTACCGTCGACGTCTACGGATGATCCGAACCGGGCCAGCCACGGTAGCTGGCACCCGCAATGCCCTCTCTCGGCTCCGGGGTGCCCTGCGGGCATTCGCGCCCAGCGGCTGACACAGCTGCCGTCACGAGGTGGTGGTCTTCGGACAGGAGGCAGACCGGGTCCGTCCGGCTGGCGTCGCCGGTCAGGGCAAATGCCTGGCACCGGCAGCCGCCGAAGTCGATCTCCCGGCGGTCGCATGACCGGCACGGTTCAGGCATCCAGTCCGTGCCACGGTATGCCGCAAAGGCAGGCGACTCCTGCCAGATCCAGGCCAGCGGGTGGTCCCGGACGCTGTCGAACCGCAGGGTATCGATGCCCGAAGCGACCGGGCAGGGCAGGGTGCGCCCGTCGGGTGCCACCGTCAGCGATGTCCGTCCCCAGCCGTTCATGCAGGCCTTGGCGAGCTCATCGTGGTAGTCCGGACGTACCCAGGTCATCTTGAGCCGGTCCCCGAGATCCCTGCGGCGCTGCAGGAACCGTTCATGAGCACGGTTGATCTGATCGGTGGAGGCCAGCAGCAACGATCGGTTCGCCAGTGCCCAACTGTAGAACTGGACATTGGCCAGCTCCAGGCGGTCTGCCCGCCACTCCAAGGCCAGATCGATGATTGCGTCGAGCTGGTCGATGTTGAGCCGGTGCAGCACCACGTTGATGGTGAGGGCTACGCCACCCACCACCACCTCGGCCGCGGCACGGGCTTTGGCGGATACCGCACCAACCCCGGCAATCGTGGTAGCGGTGCGAGCATCGGTTGCCTGGATGCTGAGCTGGACGGCGTCCAGCCCTCGGGCTCGGAGCGCCGCCAGGCGCTGGCGCGTGAGCCCGACACCGCTCGTGACGAGCTGCGTGTAGATGCCGTAGCCATTCGCCGCCCCTGTGATCTCTTCAAGATCTCGGCGCAGGAGAGGCTCGCCCCCCGATAGGTGCGTCTGGACCACACCCAGGTCGGCCGCCTCGCCGAAGACACGCACCCAGTCGCCGGTCGTCAGCTCCTCGTCGCGACGGCGCAGCTCCAATGGGTTCGAGCAGTAGAGGCAGTGCAGCGGGCAACGGTGGGTGAGCTCGGCCAGCAGAGCGAAGGGGGCCGGGGCGCCTGGCATCCTTATGAAACCCAGCCTTCCATGGCCGCCATGGCCAGGAACTGGCTGACGTCCTCGGGGAGGCTGTCTCCGGCAAACTCGTCGCTCAGGGCCGAGATCATGGAGTCCAGAGAGTCATCCCCGGTGCACCGGCGCAGGATGGCGGCCGCTGAGGCATTGAGGACGATCACCTGCTCGGGCATGAGGAGCAAGTCAGCGTCGCGGACCCGGTCATGGATGATGCGCACCCCCGAGGCCAGCATGGGGCGCCACGCCGGGTCGGTTCCCCGCTCGGGCTCACTCACTCGCTTGCGACTCTGCTGCGTCGATGGCGTCCAACATGGACCACAGGACATCGCACTTGAACTCCAGGGCGCCCACCAGCCGCCGGGCCATCTCGGGTGTCGGGGGGGTGGCCAGGAGGAGCGCAAGCCCCTCGTCGCTGTCGCGCCGGCCCTGGGTCACGCGGGAGCGGAAGTAGTCCAGCCCCTCCGGCGCGATCCACGGGTAGTGCCGCTCGAAGACCTCGATCCGCCGACTCATCAGCTCAGGCGCCACGAGTTCGGTCAGGGATGCGGCCACCGCTTCCTCCCACGGCCGGGACCGGCAGAAGTTGACGTAGGCGCTCACCGCAAAGCGCACGCCGGGGAGGACTGCCGAGTCTTCGAGCAGGATGGCGCGTGGTATCCCGGCGGCTTCTCCGAGGCGGAGCCACGCAGCAAGGCCCCCTTCGCCCTCGGCTTGCCCGTCGTGCTCGACCACCCGGCGAACCCAGCCTCGACGCGCCTCGACCGAGGGCAGGCTGGCCAGGATGAGACTGTCCTTGACCGGTATGGCCCGCTGGTAGTGGTAGCGATTGCGGATCCAGCAGCGAAGCTCCTCCGGGGCGAGCTGGCCCTGGTGCATCCGTATGTTGAAGGGATGGCGGTGATGGTAACGCTCCTCGAGGACCGCACGGATGCTCGCCTCGAAACGTTCCCTGGCACTCGGCATGGTCATGGCACCACCACCATGCCATCGGTTCCCACCTCGATCCGGGCCTTGTCGAGTACCGCCCGCTCGGGCGACGAGGGGTCCAGTACCGGGTTGGTGTTGTTCATGTGTGTATAGATCCGCCGCACTGCGCTGAGTGGCCGGAGGGCTTCCAGGCTGCCACCCGGGTCGCTGATGGGGAGATGGCCCATCTCGCGTGCCGTGCGTCGGGACAGGCCCTGGCGCGCAAGCTCGTCATCGGTCCAGAAGGTGCCGTCGAGGATGACGCTGGTACAGCTGGCGCACAGGTCAGCAAGGCGATCGCTCCACTCCGCGACGCAGGGGGCGTAGAGGACGCCCCGGGGATCGCCCACCTCGTGGAGGCGAAGTGCGGTCACCCAGGCCCCGCCGTCGGCCTCTCCACTTGGCAAGGCATATCGCGGACGTTTCTGTCCCAACCCGATGACCTCTAGCTCCAGCTGCCCGCCGCAGACCCTGACGGATTCGCCCACCGCCACCGGCACCCACTCGCCGCTGGTGTAGGCGCCCAACGTACCCTGCAGTCCAAATCCATTGCCCAGCGCGCCCAGGACCGCGGGCGTCCCGAGGACGCGCAGCCCGGTTGCCTCACGCAACAGGAGCAGCCCGGCAACGTGATCGAGTTCGGCGTCGGTGAGTACCAACTCCTTTATCTGGGAGTTGCGCGTACCCAGGGCCGGGGACAGGTCGCGGGAAAGAAGCTGTTGGCGCAGGTCTGGGGAGGCGTTGACCAGGACCCACGACCCGCCACACTCCACCGCAATGCAGTCTTGCGTCCTGGGCGTGACGGTGTCCCCCGATCGGGCATTGGTGCAGACCGCACACCCACAATTCCACTGAGGAACGCCTCCGCCCGCGGCGGTGCCGAGCACGCGAATGAGCACTAGTCGTTGCGCGGGCTAGGCAAGGCGAGACGAGGAATGACGACGCCAAACCGCAGCGGAATTACTCAGTCGCGATGTACGCCGTGACCTCAAGCCCGGTGGGAATTATATCGACGGCGGGACGGACCCACTTGCGCTTGGGCGCCGCCAATCCTGCGGGCGATGGGGGTGTGCCTCCGCGTGCGTCGACACTGCGCGCGATGGGGTCGAGGGTCGTAGCTGGGGCCGGATCAGCCATGGTTTCCTCCCTGAGAATTCGCCTGCCTTGTCGAACTCGGGTGAGTCTACCACGTGGACAATGCTCCCAAGTAGTGACAGTGGAATCCGAACTCACTGTGGACTTCCACACGTTCAGCCTTCGCTGACCGAGTGGCCTGGGGGGTCTGTCGACCTGCGCTCGTGACAATCGGCAGGCCGGCCTCGGCGTCGTGGGCGCCCATGTCGCCGGGCACAACGTGGCCGCGGTCGGCATCGGTCTGCTCGGCGACTTCAGCCGGGCGAACCCCGCGGGGGCCTCCTTGAACTCGCTGGTCAACCTGCTCGCCTGGCTGGCCGCCGCCTACGGCCTCGACCCCACGGCATCCAACGGTGGCGTCCACATGATTGCCGGGCACCGCGACGCCAACCAGACGTCCTGTCCCGGTGACGACCTCTACGGCCAGCTTCCCGCCATCCGCGGCGCCGTCGCTGCCCGCATGGACTCCAACGCCCTCGCCGCCGGCCCGCCCGGCCCGACCTGCGTGCAGGTGCTGCCTGGCGGCGTCTCCGGGACGCAGACGCCACGGGTGACCGGGCAGGTCAGCCGAGCGGCTGCCCGCGTGGACGTCCAATTTGCCGGCTCGGGACTGCTCGCCCAGCGGACGATCCCGGTCGTCCCCACTGCCGGGGCGTTCGCGGTGGAGGCAGCCAACTACACAGTGATCGGGCTGCCACCCGGGACGTACTCGATCCAGGCGGTGGCGTACGACGGTGGGGGGCGGGTGTCGGGCCCGACGGCGGTCGCATCGGGCTACCGCGTCGTCTCCACGCCGCTGCCCGCCGGCTTCTGGGTGCTCGGCTCCGACGGCGGGATCTTCTCCTACGGCGGCGCCACCTTCTACGGTTCCACCGGGGGCATGCCGCTGAACAAGCCGGTCATCGGCATGGCGTCCACGTCCGGGGGCGACGGGTATTGGCTGGTCGCCTCCGAGGGTGGCATCTTCGCCTTCGGGGCGGCGCACTTCGCCGGGTCCACCGGGGGCATCCGGTTGAACAAGCCCATCGTCGGTATCTCGACCTCGGCGACCGGACGGGGCTACCGCCTGGTCGCCTCCGACGGCGGCATCTTCAGCTTCGGCGACGCTCAGTTCTTCGGCTCCACCGGCAGCCTGCGCCTCAACTCACCGATTGTCGGGATGGCGGGGACCCCGAGCGGTGCCGGCTACTGGCTGGTGGCTGCGGACGGCGGCCTCTTCAACTTTGGCGACGCCGGGTTCCACGGCTCGGCGGCCGGCCAAGCCCTCAACAAGCCGATCGTGGGCATCGAGCCAATGCCCAGCGGTCAGGGCTACTGGCTCGTCGGCGGCGACGGCGCGGTGTTCTCCTTCGGCGACGCCCGGTTCTTCGGCTCGGGGGCGTCGGGGCCGGGCCTGGGCGACCCCAACGTCATCCGGCTCGCGGCCACGCCGACGGGGGCCGGGTACTACCTCCTCGACACCTCCGGCCAGGTGGTGGGCGTCGGCGATGCGCCGGTGTACGGCAGTCCCCTCGGCATGGGCCTGGAGGTCGATGCCATCGGGATGACGATCCGGGCCTGACGGCCCTGAGGGCCCCGGAGACCTGGAGGTCGATGCCATCGGGATGACGATACGGCCCTGACCGCCCTGAGGGCCCCGGAGACCCTCACGGCCGGAAGCATGAAGATTTTGGTACGTAGGAGGGTGTCGCAAAATGTGATCGCCGATTTCCCCTGGAGCCCTGCATCGCATGGCAGCGGTCATCCCGCCAGGCGCCCTGCGGGTGGATTCCTGCCCCAGCCGGGTCTGGAGGGGTGGCAGATTTGGGCTCTTTGCATGGCCGCCGCCGGCCACGAGCGCGTCGGTCTGGCCCGGAGGTGAGGAGATCGGGGTTGGTCAGACCGGGATGGGGCTGTTGCCGGTCCCGTGCTCGAAGAGCTTGCCGAGGTTGTGGCTCAGGTTCATGAAGGCCCATTCGGCCCGCACCGCATCAAGGCCCCGGCGGCGGAATCCGGTGCGGTTGCGGTTCGCCTTGTGATTCCCGAAGACGGGCTCGACGGTTGAAGACCGCATGGCGTAGGCGGCGGCTCCCTCGGCGGTGCGCAGGCGGTGCTCCATCGCCTCAAGGGTGCTGGCGTCCTCGGGGGGCTCCCCGGTGGTGGTGCCGGACTGCCGGGCGGCCTTGCGCTGCTTCCAGTCCTTCAGGGTGGCGATGAGCAGGTCGCCTTCCAGCCTGGCGTTTTCCTCGCTCCAGTAGCCGGCGTCGGCGAGGATCTTCCTGACGGCATCGGAGATGGCCCCGGCGGTGACGCTGTCCCCGAGGAGCTTCAGCATGGGGGCGAGCAGCTGGACGTCGTTGGCGTCCTGGCTCACCATCTGGGCCACCACGATCTGGTTGGCGTCCACGGCCGCCTGGGCGTTGTAGCCCTGGATGAAGCCCTGGCGGGTCTTCATGATCCGGCTGTCGGCGTCGGTGACGTTGGCCTGGCGCTTGGGGGTGGGAGTGGCCTTGGCAGCGGCCTCCCGGGCCTTGCTGAGGGCTGCCTCCGCCTGGGCCAGATTGCGGTCAGGGCCCGGCTGGAACCCGACCAGGCGCTGCCCGGCCGCCTGGGCGGCTGCCTCCTTGGCAGCCCGGCGCTCCGCCTTTGCCTGGGCCTTGGCCCGTGCAGCAGCGACGTCGGCCTCGGCCCGGGCCAGCGCTGCAGTGGGCTCGGTGGGCTTGCGGCCCCGCACCCTGCGCCCCGCCTGCGCCTCCCGGGCGGCTGCCTCGTTCCTGCCGGCTCTCGCCTCGGCGGCGGCGGCGTCCTCGGCCTCGATCACCGCCTGTGCCTCCTTCAGTCGGGAAAGGCGTGCCGTGGCACCCCGGATCCCTGCAGCCGACATCGGGTCGGGCCCGCCACCGGGGGTGCCGGCCTCGGCCTCCTCGCTGGCCACCGTGGCCGCCATGAGCGCTACCACCTGCTCATGGATCCATTCAACGCTGCGGTTGGCCCGCAGGGAGGCATCGGCCCGCATCTTGGTCCCGTCGATCGCCACCGTGGAGAGGTCCACCAGCCCCGCCGCGCTACACAGGCGCAGCCCGGAGACGAAGAGGCCCTCCATTGCGGCCTCGTGGTCCACCACGAAGCGGGCGAAGGTGGCATGGTCGGGGACCAGCCCACCGCTGATCACCCGGAAGGCGGCGTCGGTGCGGCAGGCCGCCTCGATGCGCCGGGAGGAGCGCACCGAGTTGGCATAGGCGTACAGGAGCAGGGCCAGCATCATGTCGGGGTCGTAGGCCGGCCGGCCCACGCCGTCGTTGGGGTGGTGGGCGTGCAGTGCCCTGGTGTCGAGTTCGCCCACCACGTCGATGATGAACCAGGCCAGGTGCCCCTCCGCCAGCCAGTCGGCCATGCTGACCGGCAGCAGGAAGACCTGGTCCCGCTGCGCCGCCACGTACCCGAATGCCATCCCCTCCTCCTCTCAGGACTCCCCAGTATTATACTGGAGAGTGCCAGTGAACAGGTGGATATTCCGGGGGGTGATCAGGGTGGAGAATGCCGGCATGACCAGGGAGGCCCTCGCAGAACGCCGCGGCCTGCTTGCCGGGCAGATCGCCGAGATCGCCGGGGCAGGTGCGCTGCTGCCCGGCACCCTGCTCGTGCGCATGATGGGCTGCGGCAAGCCGGGCTGCCGCTGCAAGGCGGATCCACCCCGCCTGCACGGTCCCTACATCCAGTGGACCCGCAAGATCGGTGGGCGTACCCGCACGCGGCGTCTCACACAGGAGGAGCTGGAGCGCTACCAGCCCTGGTTCGACAACGCCCGCCGCCTACGGGAGCTGGTAGGGGAACTCGAAACGCTCTGCCTGCACGTCGCCTCGGAGGCCGAGGCATGGCCGGAGGAGTGGTAAGTCAGACGAAAAAGGGGTCTCCAGGGCCCCGTTCAGACCCCGGGGGACCATTTTGCGACACCCTCGTAGAGCCACCCTTTTCCTTCACGCTTTCTTCAGGCTGTCGATAATGGGCCGGTGAGCCCCTCCGGGATCCTCGGCTATCACGAGGCCTCGAAGCATTCGCCGGAGAGCGTCCGGCGCTCGAACCGCGGGCTTGACTGGCCGAACAAGCCCTTTCCCTACAAGGACTATGCGCCCGGCCTGCGGAGCATCGCCCTCCCGATGCCGGACGCAGCTCTGCCCGTCAGCGCCCTCGACGCCGTGGCGGGGCTGGGGCCGGCTACGGCCAATGACCTCGACGCCGGGGAGCTCGGCCGCATCCTCAACTACGGGGCGGGCGTGCTGCGCAAGCGGCCGATCTCGGAGACCCAGGCGATGTACTTCCGGACTTACGCCTCGGCCGGCGGCCTGTACCCGGTCGAGGTGTACGCCATCACCGGGGCACTTCCCGGGGTGGGAGCCGGCGTGTACCACTACCACCCTCGTCGCCGGGCCCTCGTCACGCTCCGGGATGGGGACCACCGTGGGTCGCTGGTCGAGGCGACCGCCTCCGAGCCAGCCGTCGTGGATGCGCCCCTCACGCTTGTGCTGACGGGCATCCCGTGGCGGACCACGTGGAAGTACGGCCCCCGCGGCTTCCGGCACCTCTACTGGGACGCGGGAATGATCCTCGCCAACCTTCTCGGGCTCTGCGCCGCGGCAGGCCTGCCGGCAAGGGTCGTGCTGGGCTTCGACGACGCCGCCGTCGGGCGACTCCTCGGCGTGGACGGGCGCCACGAGTTCCCCCTGTGCCTGCTCACGATCGGCGACGGCTCGCCGGCCCCGCCGGTCGCCGAAGCCCCCGAGCTTGCCTTGGTCACGCGGCCCTTGTCCCCGGAGCAGATCGACTACCCGCAGACCGTGGCGGCACAGGATGCCGGGCGGCTCGGCGCCGGCGACGTGGCGGCCTGGCGGTCCGGCCTCACCGGCCCTGCCCAGGCGCACGACGCCGTCCCCGGCCCTCCGGACTTGCTGGAGAGCGTGATCCGCCGCCGCGGCTCCGCCCGATGGTTCGACCTCAAGCCGATCCCTGCCCAGGCGCTGGCGACGATCCTCGACCGGGCGACACGGGGCATGCCGGCCGACTACGCCCCGACCGGCGCCCATCTGGTCAAGCCCCACCTGATCGTCAACCGGGTGGAGGGCCTTGAGCCCGGGGCCTACGTCCACGACGGGGCCCTTGCCCTGCTGGCCCAAGGCGACTTCGCCGAGCTTGCAGGTTTCCTCTGCCTCGAGCAGCCGCTCGGCCGCGACGCCGCCGCGACGCACTTCCTCATGGTGGACCTCGAAGCGGTGCTGGATCGCTTCGGCGATCGCGGCTACCGGGTGGCGCAGCTCGAGGCGGGCGTGGTCGCCGGTCGGATGTACCTGGCCGCGGAAGCTCACCGCCTCGGCGCCACCGGGCTCACCTTCTACGACGACGACGTCACTCGCTTCTTCGCCGGTCATGACGCAGCGGGACCGTCGCCGAAAAGCTGCATGCTGGTGCTGGCGGTCGGCCCCACCACCCGCCGCCTCCTCCCGCTCGCCTGAAACATTCGAGAACACCCACGTAAACCATCCGTGCCACCGGGGCGTTTACTTGCCGAACACGGGCACGAGAAAGAACGTAGGTGGACGACAGCCGGTTCGAAGAGTTCTTCGACCTCACGTACGAGCGGGCGCAACGCGTCGCCCGCCGGGTGGGTCTGGACGCCTTCGAGGCGGAGGACGCCGCCATGGAGGCGCTTACCCGAGCGTACATGCGGTGGCGACGGATCTGCGACCTGCCATGGAAGGAGGCCTGGGTGCTCAGGGTGACCGCGAACCTTGCGGTGGACTCGCTCCGGCGCAGCTCGCGCCGGGCGCCGGTGGGGGACCTGTCCACGCAGTTCGAGGACGACACGGTCGAGCGGATCGCCTTGTCCGGGGCCCTGCAAGCGCTGCCCCGCCGCCAGTGCGAGGTGGCGGTGCTCTGCTACCTCGCCGACCTTCCGGAGCGGGATGTGGCATCGGCGCTCAGCATGCGCCTCGGGACCGTGAAGAGCCATGCCCACCGGGCACGGCAGACCCTCAAGACCCTGCTGACGGCGCCGGACGAGCGTGGAGACGGCCGTGGATAGGAGACCCGACATGCCCGAACCCGCCGGCCTGCTGACGCGGGACGAGGCGCTGGCGCGGATCCGCTCCGAGGGTACCCGGCGCATCCGTCACCGGCGCATCGGCGCCGCATCGGGGGCCGCGGGCCTCGTCCTGGCAGCGCTGGTCGCGGTCGTGGTGGTCAACCCCCAGGGCGCCCGCAAACAGGTCACGGTCGTCGGGGGGCCGAGCGCCTCCTCGTCGCTCCCCCCGATCCCCACCCTGGCACCAGGGGTGATGCCCTCGCCGGGCACCTCGGTGGGGGGGGCCACCCCTAGCCAGCTGCCTTCGGTGACCAACCAGCCGGCGGCGGTGCCCACCGTGGTTGCCACCTCGGTGCCGGTGAGCGAGTTCGGGATCCCCACGCCCGCCGCAGGGCTGTGGGGTCTTGTCCGGGGTCCGGACGACAACCTCTGGTTCACAGAGATGACCGCGGGCAAGATCGGCC
>Ga0137388_10001634_pt1 | contig 13729 bp, 10 predicted proteins | sample 15con2h14AmetaG_FD_104644 | JGI IMG/M metagenome (GOLD analysis project Ga0137388, IMG submission 104644) | Vadose zone soil microbial communities from Angelo Coast Range Reserve, California, USA - 15con2h1.4A metaG | ecosystem: Environmental > Terrestrial > Soil > Vadose zone > Saprolite...
AGCTGAAATTCCACTGCTGCCGCACGATTTCCCGGAAGGAACCTCCCCGATCTGGCGACCATCGCAAGGTGAATTCTTGTGTGCGCTTGGTTTCGGTCTCCTCGAATACAACCGAGATGCGTCGGAGCCTTTGTGGCTCGTCAAAGATCAGCCGAATCGTCTGGGCACCCGGCTCAGCCGCTCGCCAGCCTCGCTTATCTTGCTGCAAGAGCGCAGATTCAATCTGAAAAGCGTTGTCTTCGGAGGTTACTTCGACCGATGCAGTGCTTTCCAAATCGAGCCATCCTTTCTCAGGAGGTGGACTGTGAAGCGGCCGGGCAATAATCCGTTTACGCATTTTACGCATTTTACGCACAATTTCCTCTAAATCTCGCGATCGAAGGGTGGGGGGCGCGAGGTGACTGTGTCTTCCTGCTTGCCGCAAGAACGCCGGCAAAATTCGAGGCGGGCTCATGCCCGATGTCCGGATTCTGACTGCATGCCTCAGGCGGCAAAATCAATCTTTGTGATCGGCGGAGGTTCATGCTTCTCTTCGATCTTGCCCTCGCTGCTGATCTTCGCCAGTTCGGAGTTGAGTTCCGCTCCGACCAGCATGGCAAAACCTGTCCAATAGAGCCACGTCATCAACGCAATACCTGCGCCCAGCGTTCCGTAAGTTTTGTTAAAGTTCGCGAAGTGCCGAAAGTAGAGACCGAGCAGATACGAGAGCGCAAGCCAACAGCCCACGGCAAGGATCGCGCCCGGCAGTGTGGCCAAGAAACGTTGCTTAACATTCGGAGCAAGGAAGTATAAAGCTTCCACCGCGAGGATTGTGAATCCTATCGCAATGGACCAATGAATGTATGGCCACAGCAAGACAAATAAATAGGAGAGGTGGACTCGACCGGCGAGCCATTCTCCGAATCTCGGCCCGACAATCATCACCGACAGTGCTACTAGCATCAGGGCTCCAGTCACGAGCGCTAAGCCCACTGCCAAAGGCCGGGTTTTCCAGAACGGTCGATCGTCTTCGACATCGTAGGCAATATTCAAGGCTTCGATGGCTGCAGAGAACCCCCCCGACGCCGTCCAGAGCGTACCCAGAATACCGAAAGAAAGGAACGTTCCCCGATTGGGCGTGATCACGTCAGACAAAACTCTGCGGACCAGCCCCATGGTGTCCGGAGGCAATAACCGCGTCATCATACTCAGCGCCTGGTCGAAAAGATTGGGAACGGGCAAGTACGCCACGATGGCCGATAAAAAGATGAGACACGGAAAGAGCGACAGAACGAAGTAGTACGAGAGCGCCGCAGCCATCTGCAGAGTGTGGTTCCGGAGCACGTCTTCGTAGGTTTCAGCCAACGCATGCTTGATCCGTGCCGGCATAACGATCCTTGGATGCAATTCCTGATTCCTGGGGCCAATAATGACTTTCGGGGGGCGGGCCGAATAACCCCGTGCAACGCCAGGGGCTTGGTCGCGACCCCTCGCGAGTTGTGGCTTTCCAAAGGATGCCCAATGCACCACCGGCGGGAAGTGCTCGCGTGCCCGTTGCCATGAACCGCTGATGCGGTTCATCAGAGCTCATCCGTGACAACTCGACAGCCCTACGATTCCCCCAGGACGAACTTTCGAGCAAAATCGGGGTCGGGGAGGGATGCTACAGGAGGACGCGTTCGGATTACTATTTCTCTTCCGGAAAGATGCGGTGGGAAAATGCCGACAAAAGCCTAATGTTCGATAGCTACATAAGGAGAGGCGGCCACTGTTGCAAAGTTTTCCAAACAGCTGCTGGACTCAAAAACAAGTTTTGTAATCAGGGCCCTCCTTCCACCAGAAGTTCTCTCTGCAGGGCATTCGAGAAGTGCCGGTACCATGGCAACCTATCCAGTAACAGCGCACACAATGACGCAACAAGACTCCTCACCTTCAAACCTTCGTTTTCCGACATGGCAACGTGAGTCTGAAGCCTCGGTCAACGAAACTGACCCTAAGAGACTGTTGAAGCGCGTCCATGCGGCAGAAGCGGCGATTTTTAACCGCCTTCAAGAGCTGGCACAATACCCCGATAGCCCGGACCACAAGGTCGAACAACAGGCAATTGCAGATGCGCTGGGCGCGCTGCTGGTTTTGAAACGGGATAAATTGGGGTTTCCGGACTGGGAGTCAGATTGAGTCAGGCGGCAATTTCGTCGAGCAAGCTCCGAGCCGTTGCGACTAGAACTGTGACAGCCTGAGATTTGGACACGACGGCGGAGACGCCAGCCGCGGCAGCTTCTTTCTCGACAAAAGGATCACTGTGAGCAGTGAAAATAATCACTGGCACGGTGGGCATGACCTTCTTCAAAATACGCGTTTCTTCTAGGCCATTCATGACCGGCATTGAGAGGTCCGTCACAATCAAGTCAGGTTGCAACATCTGAGCCTTTTCGACGCCCTCCCGGCCATCTTCAGCCTCTCCGCATACGTCAAAGTCCCCTTCGCGCGTAAAGTGATCGCAAAGGGCCTGACGAACGACCTGATTATCGTCTACGATTAGCACCGACCTGCCAGGCACACGGATCCCTCAACGTAGATTTTAGCCATATGACTGACGTTCAGATGCACAACGAGGGGCAACTGTTGACTCCTGAATCCGAGCGCCAGGAAAGGCCGAATACTTGGCGCCTTTTTCAACTACGGGGTCCTCCAAAGGCGGTACGCTCGCGAACACACGCAAAGGCAGGGGTGATCTCTGGGAGATTGAACGGGTTTGCGGGTCAGCGTAGAAGATGTTGACATCTACGGTTACGTGACTTTTCAATCATTGAAACAAGCGATTCGGGGAAAAGATGAGGCTGAGTTGGGACAGATGTCCCATGTGGCTTTCGTTCATCGCTTTTCGAAGCAGCCTTTTAGCTCGGCATTTGGCGCCACCACCACGGAAGACCGCTTGAATTGCCAACTGCACCACGCTTCGGCATTTGACTCCAACGAATGGCAGAAGTAACTTAACTTAATGTTTTGAAGCACGAATAAGCCTTCCGCTGCCGCGCCCGGGGCGGGTTCCTTTCACCCCCCAACCAAAGGAAAGGAGCGAGAAGATGTTCACACGCGTAGTTGAAATGACCAGCAATCAGGGAAATCGCAAGAGCTTGCCAACACCATCAATGACAGAGCGGTGCCAATCCTGAAAAAACAACGAGGCTTCATGGACGAGATCGTGCTTGTTTCGTCTGGAAAGTCGGATCGCGTTTTGGCTTTGAGCTTTTGGAACAAGCGAGAGGATGCCGAGGAATATCAGCGCGAACAGTACCAGAAGATCCACGATACGGTGTGGCACCTCCTTGAGGCCGAACCCCAGATTCGCACCCTTGACGTACACACCTCAACCACCCACAAAATTGCCGCAAGCAAGGCCGCCTGAATAATCCTCGCGCACAACGGGCGGGTCCCGAACGCGGGCCCGCCTCACCTGTGGCAAAAGGAAACACCGGGGGCCTTCTCAATTCTGCAACAATATGCAATCTGTGGCGATGGACGTTCTTAAGTAGCGATTCTGGACTCAAAGTTTGCAAGAAAACTGGACCCGCGCTTAGAGCGTTGCATCAAACTCAGTTCAGGATGTACGGGATACTCCAGCCTACGTAGGGGTGAAAGGCTCGTAAGAATGAAAGAAATATCGCAACTGGCCGATGGAAGAGGTCGTGTAGTCATTGAGAGGGTCTCGCCACAAATTGATTGCGGCCGATTCCCGATCAAACGCATAGTTGGCGAAACAGTAGTCGTGGAGGCCGACGTGTTTGCAGATGGTCATGACCATATCACATGTCAGGTGCTTTATTCACGCGAGGGCGACAAAGAGTGGCAATCGTCACCCATGACATCGCTAGGTAACGATCGCTGGCGAGGTGTGTTTTCGGTCCCGAAAGCGGGGCGCTACGAATATACCATTGAAGGATGGATCGATCGCTTCCCAACTTGGCGCGACGGTCTTGGCAAACGAATCGCCGCCGGACAAGATGTCCATGTCGATTTGCTCGTTGGAGCCGAATTGATTGAAGATGCCGCGGGCCGCGCCAAAGGGGACGATGCCGGCCTGCTGCGACAGGGGGCGCAAAGGATACGCGAAGAAAAGGACATGCAGTCTGCAACCTCCCTCGCGCTCGGACAAGAATTGTTCAGAGCGATCCAACGCTATCCCGAACGACAGTTTGCTACCCGGTACCAGAAACCTCTAGTCGTTGTTGTGGACAGAGAGAAAGCCGGCTTTTCGAGCTGGTATGAGGTTTTTCCCCGATCATGCTCCTCCGAGGCTGGACGTCACGGGACATTCGGGGATTGCGAGAGGTGGCTTCCTTATGTTGCATCCATGGGTTTTGACGTAGTCTACCTGCCGCCGGTGCATCCCATCGGCCATGCTTTTCGAAAAGGAAAAAACAACTCGGTTGTGGCCGAGCCGAATGATTTAGGTAGTCCATGGGCGATTGGATCGGAGGAGGGCGGTCATACATCAATTCATCCAGAGTTGGGCACACTTGAAGACTTTCGGCATTTTGTATCCCAGGCTGCAGAGCATGGCCTCGAAGTTGCTCTTGATATCGCGTTTCAATGCACTCCGGATCACCCTTACGTGAAGCAACATCCGGAATGGTTCCGGAAGCGTCCGGATGGAACCATACAATACGCAGAGAATCCACCGAAGAAATACCATGACATTTACCCGCTGGACTTCGAAAGCCAGGACTGGCAGGCGTTGTGGAACGAGTTAAAGAACGTTTTTCAATTCTGGATCGATCAGGAGGTTCGTATCTTTCGTGTCGACAATCCTCACACGAAGGCATTTTCTTTCTGGGAGTGGGTAATCGGCGAGATTAAGAAGGAGCATGGCGACGTGCTTTTCTTGGCAGAAGCGTTTACCAGACCGCATGTAATGTACCGGCTGGCCAAGCTTGGTTTTTCTCAGTCCTACACCTATTTCACCTGGCGCAACACAAAACAGGAGTTAACGGACTATTTCACCGAGCTTACGCAAACCGAGGTACGAGAATACTTCCGCCCTAACCTCTGGCCGAACACGCCTGACATTCTTTCCGAGTTTCTCCAGGTCGGCGGTCGTCCGGCGTTCATGATCCGATTGATTTTGGCGGCCACTTTGGGGGCAAGCTATGGCGTTTATGGGCCGGCGTTTGAGTTGTGTGAAAACACGCCCGTACAAGCCGGCAGTGAAGAGTACTTAAATTCCGAGAAATACGAACTCAAGCATCGCGATCTGAATTCCGCGTGGAGTTTGAAGGACATCATTTCCAGAATCAACCGGATCCGCAAAGAGAACGCGGCATTGCAAAGCAACCACAATCTGCGCTTTCATGGCACGGACAATCCGATGCTGATTTGCTACAGCAAGACGACGGATGACCTGAGCAACGTAGTCGTGGTGATCGTCAATCTTGATTCATTCCACCGCCAGACAGGCTGGGTTGATCTCGATCTTACTGCCCTCGGGCTGGAGGCGGATCATCAATTCCAAGTTCACGACCTGCTAGGCGAAGGCCGGTATTTGTGGCAGGGTTCGCGGAACTATGTGGAACTGACACCGGAAAGTCTTCCGGCACATATTTTGCGGGTACGCCGATGGATTCGGACAGAGCGCGATTTTGACTATTACCTGTAACGAAGAGTCTAGGAATCGCCTCCCGATGTAGATGTAAGTGGAAGGATGAGAACCATGGTGCAAACCTTGCAATCGCTGAGCGACTTTGACGCATATTTGCTGGCTGAAGGAACCTTTGACCGTGCCTACGAGAAACTCGGCGCCCACCTCACGGAGCGTGATGGACGTCAAGGAGTGCAGTTTGCTGTGTGGGCACCGAATGCCAGTCAGGTCTCAGTGGTGGGCGATTTCAACCAGTGGAATCCCGCAGCCAACGTGATGCGGTCCAGCTCTGCCGGAGTGTGGGAGAGCTTTATACCGACTCTCGGTCAAGGCGCGATATACAAATATCACGTGACCTCCAACTACCGGGGGTATACGGTCGACAAAACTGATCCGTACGGTTTCGCTGCGGAAGTTCGTCCCCATATGGCTTCGCGCGTATGGAATCTAGAAAACTATTCTTGGAATGACGGTTCGTGGATGACGAACCGGGCAAAGAGCAACGCGCTGGACGCTCCCATCTCGATTTACGAAATGCACTTAGGCTCCTGGCGGCGAGTGCCCGAAGAAGAAAATCGCTGGCTGACTTATCGGGAGATGGCGCCGTTGCTGGCGGAGTACGTCCGGGAAAGTGGTTTTACCCACGTTGAATTGCTGCCAGTTATGGAGCATCCTTTTGATGGCTCCTGGGGATACCAAACCACCGGCTACTTTGCCCCGACTAGCAGGTTCGGTACGCCGGACGATTTCAGGCATCTGGTGGACTATCTTCATCAACATGGAATCGGCGTCATTCTTGATTGGGTTCCGGCCCACTTCCCGAAAGATGAGACCGGTCTTGGATATTTCGATGGATCTCATCTCTACGAACACGGCGACCCGCGGCAAGGGGAACACCCGGATTGGAACACTTTTGTATTCAACTACGGTCGGAACGAAGTCCAAAGTTTTCTCATCAGCAACGCCATGTTCTGGCTCGACAAATATCACATCGACGGTCTGCGGGTCGATGCCGTCGCCTCAATGCTCTATCTCGATTATGGACGGCGTGATGGAGAGTGGATACCAAACCGCTACGGCGGAAAAGAAAACATAGAGGCCATTCAATTCTTGAGAAAGGTGAATGAGCATGTTTATGCGGCATTTCCCGACGTCATGATGATTGCGGAAGAATCGACGGCATGGCCGCAGGTCTCGCGGCCCACTTACGTTGGAGGACTGGGATTCGGCCTCAAATGGAATATGGGCTGGATGCATGACGTGCTGGACTACCTGTCGCAAGATCCCGTATTCCGGAGCTATCAGCATAACAAGATCACGTTTAGCTTGGTTTATGCCTCCACTGAGAACTTCGTCCTGCCTTTCTCGCACGATGAGGTCGTCTACGGGAAGGGTTCCATGTTGCGCAAGATGCCAGGTGATGAGTGGCAGAAGTTCGCAAATCTGCGGCTCCTGTACGGGTTTATGTTCGGCCATCCCGGCAAGAAGCTCCTGTTCATGGGCAACGAGTTCGGCCAGTGGTCCGAGTGGAATCACGATGGCAGCCTGGAGTGGCACCTGCTGGGAGTGCCTCTTCACGCCAGGCTGAGGCATTGGCTGGGTGATCTTAATGCTTTGTACCGCAGCGATCCCTCGCTGCAACGGGACTCAGATGCCGCCGGCTTTGAATGGGTGGATTGTAATGACGCGCAGAGGAGTGTAGTCAGCTTCCTTCGCCGAGGACGGAATCCTCATGAGCAACTGCTCTTTGTCTGCAATTTCACGCCGGTCGTTCGTCAAAACTATCGCGTCGGGGTGCCTTTGAACGGTCTTTGGCAAGAGGTCCTCAACAGCGACGCAGCCATGTACGGGGGCAGCGGCCAGGGAAACTTCGGTGGATTATCGGCGATGCCCTTCCCGATTCATGGACGGCCTTTCTCCCTGAATATGACTCTCCCTCCTCTTGGAATTGTGGTTTTTCGCCCGGAATCTTCCAGCCGCGTTTAAGGACAGGGAAAACGCATCATGGCAAAGCGTCCGGGCAGTACGGCAGATCCTCTCTGGTACAAGGATGCCGTCATCTACGAATTGCACGTCCGCGCATTCAAGGACAGCAACGGCGATGGTATTGGCGATTTTCCCGGCTTGATCCAGAAACTGGATTATCTTCAGGATCTAGGGGTCACCTGTCTGTGGTTGCTTCCCTTCTTCCCATCACCCCTTAAAGACGATGGGTATGATATTTCCGACTACATGAACGTCCACTCGATGTACGGGACAATGGACGATTTCCGGGCCTTTCTAACTGCAGCTCACGAGCGTGATTTGCAGGTGATGATCGAGCTGGTCGTGAATCACGCTTCCGACCAGCATCCCTGGTTTCAAGCGGCGCGGCAAGCTCCCGACGCGCCGGAGCGCGATTTTTATGTGTGGAGCGACACGGACCAGAAATACAAAGATGCGCGAATCATCTTTACTGACACCGAGCGCTCCAACTGGACGTGGGATCCTGTGGCCAACCAGTTTTATTGGCATCGCTTCTTTTCTCACCAGCCCGATCTGAACTACGACAACCCGAAAGTGGTCGAACAAGTTCTGAAGGGGATGCGTTACTGGCTTGATCTTGGAGTTGATGCATTGCGCGTAGACGCGGTCCCCTACCTGGTGGAGCGTGAGGACACCAGCTGCGAAAATCTTCCGGAAACACACGCCATCGTCAGAAAACTGCGAAAGGAGGTGGATACAGACTATTCCAGCAGGATGCTCCTAGCGGAAGCGAACCAGTGGCCGACCGACGTGCGTCCTTATTTCGGCGACGGCGATGAATTTCACATGGCCTTTCATTTTCCGCTCATGCCGCGCATCTATATGGCTCTCCGCCAGGAAGACCGGCTTCCCATCACCGACATCATCGCCCAGACTCCCGGAATTCCCGACTCATGCCAGTGGGGACTGTTTTTGCGAAATCATGATGAACTGACTCTGGAGATGGTCACGAACGATGAGCGCGACTACATGTACCTGGCATACAGTGCGGACCCTCGGATGCGCATCAATCTTGGCATTCGTCGGCGCCTCGCGCCCCTAGTTGATAACAACCGCCGGCGGATCGAACTGCTGAACAGTTTGCTTCTCTCTTTTCCCGGTACGCCGATTCTTTACTACGGGGACGAAATCGGAATGGGGACAACATTTATCTGGGTGACCGTAACGGTGTTCGCACACCAATGCAATGGAACGGAGATCGCAACGCCGGATTTTCCACCGCGACACCGGCTCGGTTGTATAGCCCCGTCATCATGGATCCAGTATGGGGATATGAAGCAATCAATGTGGAGGCTCAGCAGAGCGACCCATCTTCGCTTTTGAGCTGGATGCGTAACATGATTGCCCTGCGAAAGCTGTTTCGGGTGTTTGGGCGGGGCAGCATCGAGTTTCTTGATCCTTCGAACCGCAAAATTTTGGCGTACCTTCGGCAATATGAAGGCGAACAGGTCTTGTGCGTCGCCAATCTCTCCCGCTTCGCGCAGCCCGTCGACCTGGACTTATCAAAGGTGGAGGGCATGACACCCGTGGAAATGCTCGGGTACGTGGAATTCCCCCCGATCGAGCGTCACCCTTATCGGCTCACATTGGCATCTTATAGTTTTCTCTGGCTAGAGCTGCAACGAAGAGAGAAGCCCACTGGCAGCACCGTGGATATGACAGAACATGCACCGTTGAACGTAACCGCGGGATGGGAGAGCGTCCTCGAGGCCACCGGCCGCCTCCGCCTGGAAACGGTGGAACTCCCGGAGTACCTGCCCAAGCAGCGCTGGTTTGCGGGAAAATCCAGAGAGATCAAGTCCGTTCGAATTGCGGATTGGATTCCGCTAAGTGTTCCGTTGAACGTCTCATCGGACGCATCGCAATCCGCGCTGCTACTGGTCCAGGTAGAGTTCGACACTGGATCTCCTGACTTATATTTCCTGCCGCTGGCGATGAGTTTTGGAGAGGCCCAAAACGAGTTGCAGCGGACAGCCCCCAACGCCATCATCGCCCCGGTTCTATCGCAGAGGAGAGCGGGTTTGCTCTACGATGGAGCCTTCGACGACCAGACTTGCATGTTGTTGTTGTCGCTGATTGAGAATGCCAGCAAAGTAAACGCGCGCCGTGGGGGCGTCCGGGGCATACGTGGGAAGGCTTTCCTGCATCTCGTGGCGCCGGCCGAGAGATTGCAGGTGCGGCGGGGCTCAGCGGAACAGAGCAACACGTCAATTCTGTTCGGTGATCGGTTCATACTCAAGCTGTTCCGCCGCCAAGAGCCCGGATTGAATCCGGACGCCGAAATTGGGCAGTACCTGACGGAGAAGACCAACTTCAACCAGATTCCTCCTTTTGCAGGCTCGATTGAAGTCGACGGGCTCGCGGCGACCGATGACAAACTCGCAAACCTGGCGCTATTGCAGGGCTTGGTAGCAAACGAAGGCGACGGCTGGAGGTGGACCCTGGAAGAGCTTGACCGGTACTACGAGGCTTGTGCCCCCTTACCATTCCCAGAAAAATTGAGCGGCGAGGTCCAGGGACCACTGGAACTCTCTGAGAATCCCCCAACTCAGGTGGCCCTTGACCACCTTGGTTTGTACCTCGAAGCTGGTGCAATCCTCGGGCGCAGGACCGCGGAACTTCACCTGGCGCTGGCTACACCCACAGATGATCCTGCATTCGCGCCGGAGGCGTTAACTGATGTGGATCTTAACGCGCAATTTGCCGGCATCCGACAGCACGCCTCCAGCGTCTTGGACATGCTGAAGGAGCGTCTGTCGTACTTGCCCGATGAAGTAGTCGAGGTTGCGGCTTCGGTGCTCAGCCGTCGCCGTCCGATTCTCGATCGTTTCGGCCCCCTCAATGGTGATTTCCCGCCGATACAACGAATCCGAATTCACGGCGACTACCATCTCGGACAAGTACTCCGCGTAAAAACCGATTTCGTGATCCTGGATTTTGAAGGCGAACCGGCCCGGCCGCTGGCGGTTCGGCGGTCCAAGCAGTGCCCACTCAAAGATGTCGCTGGCATGTTGCGGTCCTTCGGTTACGCCGCCTATGCCGGTCTCATGAACTATACCGCCCGGCACCCAGAGGATTTGACTCGCCTCGAACCTTGGGCGCAGCTTTGGGAACGGTCGGTGGCTGCGGAATTCTTGCGCGCGTATCATCAAGCCGCGCAAGGCCCCGATTTTCTGCCGCCTGGGAATGCCGATTTCCGTAAGCTGCTCAATGTTTTCCTGCTTGATAAGGCACTCTACGAAGTGCTTTATGAGTTGAACAGCCGCCCCGCGTGGGTACGTATCCCTTTGATGGGGATTATGTTGCTGGTGCCATGAATGAATCGTGCACGGGGAGGGACATCCTGTCCCGCAGTGGAGAAGAAAACTGAGACCGAGGCAGAAGAGTGGAAGGTGATTTCATCCCACAGCAAGCGCTGGAAAAGATCGAACAAATAGACGCAGCCGATCTGGTCGTTGGGATTTTGGCTAATCTCGATCAAGAGTCGGTGGCGACGGTGCATGAGGCGCTGCGAACGCTTCATGGAGATTTGCGAATCGTGATTCTCTTGGGCGATGCGAGTTCGGTCCAGGCTCACGCTGATTCGGCGAGTTCCGGGAAAGGGCCGCAGTTGACCTTCGTCCCCTGGCAGCCAATCGGGGCGGATACTTCGGGTACTCCGATGCAGAGCATTTCCGCCGCCTACCTATCGCTTTTCGCTGCCGGCAAAAGACTGGGAGCTCAAGCCGGCTGCATTATTGCCTCGAAGCTGGAAGCGGTAACCCCACAATGGGTCTACCACCTCATGCAACCCGTGCTGGAAACGGGGTTTGACCTGGCAGTTCCCTACTACGCTCGCCGAAAATTCGAGGGATTGTTGAATGTTAGCATTATCAGTCCCCTCATCCGATGTCTCTACGGAAAGCGGCTCCAAAACCCGCTAGGGCCGGACTTGGGATTTTCGCGAGCGTTGTTCGAAATGCTCGGCGGGAGCGATGGCAACGCCCATCGGATTCATCCGCTCGCATCACTCGCGCCGGTTGCGATTTGCGACAATCTTCGCGTCTGCCAGGTGCACGTTGGACCCCGCATCCTCCCACCCACGGATTGGACGAATATCAGCTCCCTTTTGGTCCAAGCCCTGGGCCCGGTGTTTCTGGCCATGGAAAGGAATGCGGCTTGCTGGCAAAAAACGCGCGAGTCAATTCCAGTGTCTGGATTTGGCGAGCCGCAGACAGCCTCCCATGACGCCGCAACCGTTGATGTGAACCGCCTGCTGGATTCGTTTCAACTGGGAAATCGAGATCTGCAAGAGATCTGGGGGCTGGTTCTCCCGCCTGCGACTTTGCTGGAACTCAGAAGGCTTTCGCGTTCGACGCCAGAGCAATTCCAGATGCCCGATGAATTGTGGGCTCGAATCGTGTATGACTTCGCTCTCGCCCACCGTCTTCGAACCATCAACCGTGAGCATCTGCTCCGGTCGATGACTCCTCTGTATCTGGGATGGGCGGCGGGCTATGCGAGGGAAGTGGAGGCTGCCGAAGAAGCCGCAGTGGAGCGCCGACTTGAGTGCCTCTCGAACGCTTACGAAGTCTCCAAACCATATCTCGTGTCCCGGTGGCGATGGCCTGACCGGTTCAACCCATAGTCGAGCTATGTGAGAGAGGGATTTGTTTATGAAGGAGCAAGTCAAGCAAGCCTTGGATCAGTCAACGACGCGATTCATAACAGCATTAACCCGGCTGTTGCCCGGACTGGTGGCGCTCATTGTGGCGCTCCTGATCTCTGTCATAGCGGCCTGGATCCTGGCCATCATAGTGCGCCGGTTACTTGTCAGCATTCGGTTTGATGAACGGCTCGTCGGATGGGGCTTCCCTTCACCGGCGGAGTGGTCCCCAATGAAGAGTCCTTCTGTTCTGGTATCACGATTCGTCGCCGCTTTAGTCGTCGTGACTGGACTCCTGATCGGTGTGTCGGCTTTTGATGCCGAACTGACCTCTCTCCTCGTACGTAGCGTCTTTGACTATGTACCGAACATCCTAGGCGCCTTACTGGTCCTGTTAGCGGGAGGCATCATTGCCCGCTTTCTGGCAAGAAGCGTTCTGATTGGCGCTGTAAATATGAACTTCCAGTACGGGCGCCTGTTGAGCGTCGGCGTGAAGTGGCTAGTGATTGTGTTGGCGGTGGCGATGGCTCTCGAACATCTTAAAATTGCTTCGGGCATTGTCGAGCTCGCGTTCGGCATTCTGTTCGGTGGGATTGTGCTAGCCCTGGCTTTGGCGGTGGCTTTGAACTCAAAGGAGCTCGTCACCAAGTCACTCGAACGCGAGACCACGAAGACAACTACCGAGAGCATCGAGGACCCGCTCCGCCACTTATAGGACAGACCGTTCTTGAATGGCATTCTTTTTCCAGCAATGACGATGGTTCACCGACGGTCCGGAACTCCATGTGGGCAACTTCGTCCATACCGACTTTGGACCTATGTCGCTTGCGGGTAGTCGAGGTATCGGAAACCTTAACCCAGCGCACACCTAAGAGGAAACAGGCGGTTGACGGGTTGAGTAGGTCACTAGAGACTTAATGGCCATAGAGAGAGGAAGTCTGGCGCGCAGCTCTTCAAAAACAGTGGGCAGAGTTGACGAATTTTCTGAGAGCGGCAAAATTCCAGTTTGGCATCCCAACCCGTGTGTTGCCTCAGCGCAAGGCGGCTCATCTGCCCAACCACACCTGAGCCAGAGGGACCACTCGGCACCGTTCGCAGGCCTCAAGATTCTGAATTGCCGCGTCGGCGGGTGACGCGACGTGCAAACTGTGCAAAAAGGCCGCAAAAGTTAACTGATTCGTTATTAAGGGTTAGACTGTGACCTTTCCGAAGTGGCAAGGTTATGCTCTAAGTCACAAGAGCACTCCATTCTTCATTACCAGCCGACAGCGACGGATGTCACTGATATGCTCGGTTGGATCGCCCTCCACAAGTACGAAATCCGCTCGCTTTCCCGGTGCGATCGAACCAAGTTCGTCTTGCCGCTTCAGCAGCCGGGCGGCATTGAAAGTGGCAATCTGCAATGCCTGGGGGGGCGGGATTCCTGCTCTCACCTCAAGCTC